>Ga0268386_10000517_pt1 | contig 24626 bp, 19 predicted proteins | sample RVTome_15_FD_200260 | JGI IMG/M metagenome (GOLD analysis project Ga0268386, IMG submission 200260) | Soil microbial communities from uranium-contaminated site in the Upper Colorado River Basin, Wyoming, United States - RVT150D86... ... | reverse complement strand
AGAACTCGTCCATGCTGGCCTCGGAGCGATCCTTGCCCCCGAACCAGATCGGCCGCTCCCGGACCAAGTCGCTCACCAGGATGCGGTAGACGTGGCGCTTCTTGATCGAGATCTCGTCGATGCCGATAACCTTCGGCGCCGGTGTCCCTGCCCGTCGCAGCTGCTCCCCCATGTACTGCTTCTCGAGCTCCTTCACCGTGTGCCAGTTGAGATGCAGCTCCTGGGCGATGTCCTTGATCGTCGAGGCCCGACAACGACGGCCCACATAGAAGGCAAACCGTTTCGTGTAGAACGGGTTGTCGGCGAGGAACGGCAGCCGCTCTCGCTTCACCCTCCCGCACTGAACGCAGTCGATGCGTCGCACGTCGATGTCCAGGAATACTCGCGCGTCCCCGCACGAGAGATCTCGGACCCGCCTGCGCTTCTGGTCGTAGAAGACCCGGCGCCAGCGGCCACAGCTGCCGCACGCCGTTTTTTTGAGCGCCGATGAAGGACCACGACTCTGGCATAGCGGTCACCGAACACTCCGTGCACCGTGGGGTCCGGTCGAAATCCCTGGAAGCGGTACGAGTGCTGGAGCCGAAGCCGGCGTTGGCGCAGAGGCATGCGCGGAGTATGCCCGATTCTCGTGACCCCGCCACCCCTCTCTCGCCCGCTCCCAGAGCGGTCGGAAGCACCTTCGGACCCCCATTTCACCCACACACTTCCGCGAAGACCCTTTAGTTATTATAGTTCTGCCGGACCGGCCCCAGATACTTGTCGAGCCAGTCGAGGCTTTCGCGGACCTCTTCCCTGGCCGGCAAGTCGCCGTGCCCGGCTTCGAAAACTACGTGCTTCTTGTCCTTGTCCGGCGTTCCGAGGAGGCGGAATAGCGGGAGCTGCGACGACTCCAACGGGAAAAGATCGTCGTACCGTCCGTTCAACATCAGCACGGGGATGTTCACCCGCGGCGCGAAGTTGAACGCGTCCACTTCCGGCAGAAAGGCCTGGAGCCGAAAACCTGCCGAGGACAAGATTGCCGCCTTGAACCGTTTCTCGACCGTGAGAAAGACCGGCGCGCGCCACCCGCCCATGCTGTAGCCGACATAGGCGATCCTCGAGGTGTCGATGTCCTTTCGCGTCTCGAGGTAATCGAGCGTTCGGCCCAGGTCTTTGGATTCCATGATCAGGTGGTCGCGAAAGAAGCCCGGCTTGGCACCGGGAAGGAGGCCGTCCTGTCGCTCATAGGTGCCTTTGTAGGTCGGGAAGATCAGGGCCCGGCCGCTCTTCAGGAGGAAGTCCAGGCCGTCGTCGATGACCGCCGGAGCGAACTTCTTCTCGAGCAGGGCACCAACGCCGGGAAAATACACGACCGCCTGGAACGGCGGTGATGCCTCCATCGGCAGAAAGACATGAGCGATCACACGCTCGTTACCGTAGGCCGCGTCGAAGGTCACCTTTTCTCGCCTCGAACTCTCCGTCGTCTCCGTCTCTTCGACTCGAGCGTTCAGTTCCCCCTTGTCGTAGGCGTAGAGTCCCCGGTAGGCCTCGAAGACCTCCTCGGAGACGGGCTTCTCCTTCGAGTAGTCACGGAATGTGGTCTCGATTCTGGCTGCCGCAGCCGCGGGTGGCGGCGACTCGAGCTTGGCGCATCGAAACCCGTAGTTCGCCCTGCGATCCCACGGAAGTTGCGTGTCCGCTTGAAGGAACATGTAGGTCGGCTCGTTGAAGCCTCCGCCCAGGATGTACCGCTTGCCGCCCCGGCCTTCGTTCCAGCACCACTCCTTTACGTTCCCCGCCATGTCCGTCGTGCCGAAGCCGCTCAGGGCGCCGCGGCCTCCGACCGGTTGGGTTCCGACGCCACTGAAGTTGCTTCCGGAAGTGATCAATGCGGCGAAGCGCCCCGCTTGCGACGCACGCGTCCAGTGATAAGCCGTGGGCAGGCTCTTGCCCGCGAACTCGGCGTAAGCCGCCGCCTCGTACCAGCTGACTCCGGCGACCGGATGTCTCTCCAAGCCCTTCGGGTAGCTTCCCACCTCCCAAGTCGCCGGGCCGGGGCGTCCCGTCGCATCGCGGAAGAGGGCGATCGCTTCTTCCCACGGTATTGCTCGCCCGTTTCGAACCAAGGGCTCCTTCCAAAACTCGCGCTTGTGATAGCCCCCCGCGTCGACGAATTTCTTGTACTCCATGTTTGGAACCTCGTGCCGGTCGATGAGGTAGTCGTCGAGCTGCACGCTGGGAGCCTGTCCGGCCGGGTAGCCGAGGCCAGTCGCTTCGCCCGCGACGACCACCATCTCGGGGGGAACGCTGCCTTCAGGAGGGAGCTTCAACTTCAACGTCCGAAACAGAGCCCGTGATATGCCCGGTTGGGGTGCCTCGACGAACCCGGCGATGAACGACGCGGGAGCGAATCCGGCCTTGGCGATCCGCCAGACGTACTCGTCTCTCGGCACGCGAATCTCCTTGAGAGGCGTCGGGCCGAGACTCGCCCAGGGAGTTTCACCCCGCTGATAGGCCCGGATCGAGACGTCCGCCCCCGGGGGCTCGGTGACGATAGAGGCTTCGGCGGTCGCCCGCATCCAGAGCTTCTCGAGCGTCGGATCCTTGGGGAGAATCGTGCGGGCCTCCCGCGTCAACGAGGCCGCCTTCCGAAACTCGCTCTGCTCCACGAGGCGAGCGATCTCGGGAGTCGCCTCCTCTAGCGCCCACCGTTCCCGGGAGGAGCGGTGCCAGAGCCAGCCGACCGCGGCCGATACCAATGCCAGCCCCGCCCCGAGCGCCAAGGCCCTTGCGCGCCAGTCCGCTCTCCCCAGCGCGGGCGCACGCCCGGTGTCCCCAAGCTGACCCTTGAGATCTACCCGAACCTCTGCGGCATTCTGATAGCGGAGGTTCCGGTCCTTCTCTAGGGCCTTGAGAATGATCTCCTGAAGCCCCGGCGGGACTCCGGCGTTCACGCTCGACGGTGGCGCGGGCGTGTCGCTCAAGATGCCGTTGAAGATCTCCGCAGCGCTGTTCCCCGGGAAGGGCAGACGCCCCGTCGCCATCTCGTACAGCAACACCCCCAGCGAGAAGAGGTCGCTCCGCGCGTCCACCTCCGTCCCCCGCGCCTGCTCCGGAGACATGTACGCCACCGTCCCCAAAGTCGTCCCGGGGCTCGTCAGGTCCTGCTCCCGCGTGACCGTCTCCGCCTCCGAGCCGAAGGTCTGCTGCTGCGACCCCACCCGCTTGGCCAGGCCGAAGTCCAGCAGCTTCGCCTCCCCGTGGTCGGTCACGAAGACGTTCGCCGGCTTGAGATCCCGGTGCACGATCCCAGCCGCGTGGGCCGCCTCCAGGGCGTCCGCCATCTGGGACCCCAGCTCGAGCACTCGCTCGACCGGCATCGACCCCGCCTTGAGGGTGTGCTTCAGGGTCTGGCCCTGCATTCGCTCCATGGCGATGAAGGGCCTACCCCCGTGATCCCCAAGGTCGTGCACGACGCAGATGTAGGGATGATTGAGCGCCGATGCGGCACGCGCCTCACGCTTGAAGCGTTCGAGCGCCTCCGGGCTTTCCAGGGCCTGGGGCAGGAACTTCAGCGCCACTCTCCGGCCGAGGATCAGGTCCTCCGCCTCGTACACCACTCCCATGCCTCCGCCGCCCAGCTCGGAGACGATGCGGTAGTGCGAAACGATCTCGCCGATCACGTCAGTCCCTCGACTTCCGAAGGCCGCTGTCAACGCGATATGGGTCGGTACCCAATTCAACCACAAATGGCAGTGAAGTACTTCGGGAAAGGCGAGGTCGTCTTGGTAGGGGCTGCCTACCTCCGGGACAGGTACACGCAGGCGGCGTTTCACTTCGGTCTTGATCTCCCCGAGTTTCCGTCGCAGCCGCTTGCGAGACGTCCGCCGCAGCACCGCAAACCGCCCCCTCCGCGTCTTCCCGCAACGTGCGTGAACCCGAGGAAGTCGAAGCTCTCGGGTCTTTGCGGAGTGCAGCTCCAGTCCGAACCTCGCGAACGCTCCGCGAGATCCGCCTGGCTTCTGCCTCGTGCTGAAAGCCAACGACGCTGTCGGCGTAGCCGCTTGACGCCCTGCCTGCCGCGCGTATGATCGGCCTCAACGTCACCGTCAACAGGCGGCGGTTTCTTCTCGTGGAGCTCTCGCCATGTCCCGAGCCATCCGACGTCCGGTCGCCGCTCTTTTCTTTTTGTTCGCGTTTCCCCCCCTGGCCCGGCCCCAGTCGCGCCTAACGGGGGGGGACCTCATGGGCCGGGCGATCGACGAATCGAAGGCGGTGCTCCCCGGGGCTACCGTGACCGTGATCAACCGGGATACCAACCTGACGCGTATCGCCACCGCCGACGCCAGGGGGGACTTCAAGGTCCCGGCCCTGCCTCCCGGCACATACCGGGTCACGGCGGCAGTTCCGGGCTTCGCTAGCCAGACCCGCGACGGGGTCACCCTCCAGCTCGGGCAGACGGTGGACCTCGAATTCGAACTGACGCTCGCGGGGACGCAGGAGGAGCTGACCATCGTCTCCGAGGCCCCCGTCGTCGACGTCACCGACACCTCGGTCTCGTCCGTGGTCGGCCAGCAGCAGATCGAGAACCTGCCCATCAACTTCCGTAACTTCATCAGCTTCTCGATCATCACGCCCGGGGTCACCACCGACCGGACGCCCCAGCAAGGAGCCTCCGCCACCTCCGGCCTCTCCTTCACTGGTCAGCGAGGGCGCTCCAACAACATCATGGTGGACGGGTTCGACAACAACGACGTGCTCGTGGGTGCCGTGCGCGGCACCTTCAGCCAGGAAGCCATCCGCGAGTTCCAGGTGCTAACGGATTCCTACTCCGCGGAGTTCGGCAAGGCCACGGGGGGGGTCGTGAACATCGTGACCAAGGGCGGGACCAACCAGTTCCACGGCAACGCCTTCTGGTACTTCCGGAACGAGAGCCTGAACGCGAAGGAGTACTTCGAGCAGCATGACGTCTTCGGAGACCCGGTGAACCGCGAGAAGGCGCCCTTCAGCGCCAACCAGTATGGGGCGACGCTGGGCGGGCCTATCAAGAAGGACAAGACCTTCTTCTTCGTCTCCTTCGAGCGGGCGGACCTCACGGCGTCGAACTACGTGAACATCGAACCGTCGGCGGCCGCGCTGCTGAACGCTCGGGGCTTCCCTGTGGAGACGGGAGCCGTCCCCTACGACTACAAGGTCTGGGAGCTGCTGGGGAAGGTGGACCACCAGTGGAATCCGAACTCGACCCTGGTCTTCCGCACGAGCTACTCCGACACCACCAACGAGAACATCGAGCCCTTCGGAGGGATCGTGGCCAAGAGCCGGGGGGCGGTACAGCTGCACAAGGACTGGTCCCTGTCAGTGTCCCAGTCGAACGTTCGCTCCGGACGCTGGGTGAACGAGGCGCGGGTGCAGGTCGCGAAACAGGACCAGAAGATCAACTCCCTGGATCCCAACTGCGGAGGACCCTGCGAAACCAACGACCAGGGTGGCCCGACCCTCGAGATCACGGGCTTCGCGACCGTCGGCCGCCAGCGCTTCACTCCGCAGCTGCGCGAGAACACCCGACTGCAGCTCGTGGATACGGTGAGCCTCTACGCAGGCAAGCACTCGGCCAAGGCGGGGATCGACTTCAACTGGGTGGACACCCCCGAGGGCGGCAGGTCCCTGCCCCTGCACTTCGGCGGACGCTACATCTTCACGTCCCTGCCCGCGACCACCGGGCTGATCCCGGCCCCCATCTCCGCGCTACAAGCCTTCGCCGGCGACCTCCCTGCCACCTACATCCAGGGCTACGGGAACCCAGTTGCCGCATTCGGCTACATGGACCTCTCGCTCTTCGTGCAGGATGAGTGGCGCGTGAGCCGGAAGCTGACGCTCAAGGCCGGCTTGCGCTACCAGAAGCAGTTCTGGGACGACATCCACTACGACGTCTCGGACCTGGGGGGCGCGCGCTTCGCGTACTCGTTCCCCCAGGGCGACCACAACGTCGCCCCCCGCCTCTCGTTCGCTTTCGACCCCAAGGGCAACGGCCGCACCAGCCTGCACGCGGCCTGGGGGATCTACTACGACAACCAGATCGCGGCCCTCTCCGGGATCACCAAGGGCATCAATGGTCACGCGGACGGAGTCCGCACACTGGTCCTGCGCTTCCCCGCGAGCCTCGCGCCCTGGAGCTTGCCCGGGAGGCACCTCCCCGAGCCGGCGAGCTACCCCAGTCTCCAGATCTCGATCGCCCCCGCCCTGAAGACGCCGTGGGCGCAGCAAGTGGCGGCGGGAATCGACCAGGCTCTCGGGCGTGACTTCACCTTGTCCGCGAACTACATATGGGTGCACGGCGAGGACCACGTGGGTACGATCGATTACAACGCGGTGGTTCCCTCCCTGGGCGCGGGGCGGCGCCCCAACGACGTGGACGGGCGCGCAGGGACGTCGGCCTCCGTGCTGCAGTACACGTCCTTCGGCGAGACCTGGTACCGCGGCTTGACTCTCTCGCTCAGCAAGCGCATGAGCCATAACTACCAGCTCCTCGTCTCCTACACGCTGTCGAAGGCCGAGGACACTTCCACCGACTACCAGAGCGCCTTCATCCCGCAGCAGAACGGGCTGGGGAGGAACCCGGCCGACCGGACGGGGTTGCCCATCGGCTTCAACCCGGACCTCGAGAGGGGACTCGCCACACACAACCAGAAACACCGTTTCGTGTTGTCCGGTGTCTACCGTCTCCCCGCCGCCTTCCAGGTCTCCACGATCATCACCGCGGCCTCGGGGCGTCCCTACACGCCGCTGGCGGGTGCAGACCTGAACGGGGACGGGAACGGGGGAGCCTTTCCCCCCGACCGCGCCCGCCGCGATCCCGCGAGCGAGGCCTCGAGCGTGAGCCGGAACAGCGAGACGATGGACAAGCAGATCATCGTGGACCTGCGGCTCAGTAAGCGCATCAAGCTCGGCTCACGGTTCTCCGTCGAACTGATCGCCGAGGCCTTCAACCTCTTCGACCGCGCGAACTTCTCGGAAATCAACGGCATCTTCGGTCGGGGAGCTTTCCCGAACGCCCCGCAGACCGACGTGCAGGGACGTGTGACCTACGGGCTCTACGAGCAGGCGCTCGCTCCCCGGCAGGTCCAGCTCGCGGCGAAGCTGAACTTCTAGCCTAGCCCACTACCGCATCACCGCCGCGATCGAGAGCGACCACACGGTGCTGCTGGAGGCTCATTCTCCTCGGGCGGAGGCGACCCGTGAAGCGCTCGACCCTTTCGCCGAGCTGGTCAAGAGCCCGGAGCACGTGCACACCTATCGGCTGACGCCGCTCTCCATCTGGAACGCGAGGGCCGCGGGCCTTTCCGCCGCCGCGATGATCGGCGCGCTGCGCGAGCACGCGAAGTATCCCGTCCCCGACAGCGTCTTCACGCAGGTCGGAGGGCTGGCGGACCGCTACGGGCGCGTGACGTTGACCAAGGAAGGCGACCACCTGGTCTGCACCTGCCTCGACCGGCCCACGGCGGAGCGGCTGGCGCGCGACAGGGTCGCGGGCCCGCTCCTCGCCGACCGGGTCGACGACCTCCGCCTTCCACCTGGCCGGATCGGAGCGCGGCGGCAGCGGCGTCATCGTCTTGCCCTGCGGCGCCGGCAAGACCATCGTCGGCATGGCCGCGATGGCCGCCGTGGGGCAGACGACGCTCGTCCTCACCACCAGCCTCACGTCGGTGACGCAATGGCGGCGCGAGCTGCTGGACAAGACGACTCTCGGCGAGGACGCGATCGCCGAGTACACGGGCGAATCCAAGGCGACCGGACCCGTGACTCTCTCGACCTACCAGGTGCTCACCTGGCGGCCCGATCGAGCGAGCGACTTCCCCAACCTCGCCCTGTTCCAGGCCAGGTCCTGGGGGCTCATCGTCTACGACGAGGTCCACCTCCTTCCCGCTCCGGACTTCCGCGTCACGGCGGACCTTCAGGCCCGGCGCCGCCTGGGGCTGACCACGACGCTGGTGCGGGAGGACGGCCGCGAAGGGGACATCTTCGCGCTCATCGGCCCCAAGGGCTACGACGTTCCGTGGCGGGATCTCGAACAGCGCGCCTACATTGGCGGCGCCGTCTGCACCGAAGTGCGCGTGCCGATGTCCGGTACTCGGTCCGGCCCGAGAGCCCACGGACCCGCTGGAGCCGCTTCTCCAGCCGCTCCCGACGGCTCGTAGAGCTCGGCTCCCCGCTGGCGCCGGCGCACTCGGGCCGGATCAGGTCGGCCCGCAAGGCCGACCCCTCCTCGGTCCGCGCCGCCAGGCCACGCCTCGCGCCCGCGCCCCGTCGAGGGCCCTTGGCACGACCGGCTTCGCCCGCCGGGCCAGCGCCGCCCGCCGGTAGGCCTCGACGACGCGGAAGCGGACCTCCTGGGCGTCTCGCGCGCCTCGGCATCGGCGGCTCGGCCGGAGGCCGCCTGTGCCCGGGTCTGGGTCCGCGATTTTCGAAGGCGTCGACCGGCGCCTCCACTGCGAGCGCCGTGGTCTGGTGCGAAGGGCGCCGGGTGCTTGAGGCGCTCGATGGCGAAGTCCTGCTCGGTGAACCGCCCCAGTTGAGCCGATGCGCCGTCGCTTCTCCCGACGCAGGGCAGCAACGCGGGGCCAGTGCCTGGACCCGCTCTTTCGAGGCCATGGACCCGCTGGAGTGGCTGGCCCGTCTGGCACCCTATCCCCGACACGGGCAAGCACAGGACCCATTTCTACGGCTTCTACGCCAGCCGGGGTCCGGGCCTCGCGAACAGAGAAAGAGGCCTCGGAGCTGCCGGTGCAGGAGGCGCCGACGAAGCGGCGGTGTCCGCCGAGCTGGGCGCAGCTCATCAGCAAGGTCTACCAGGCGGACCCGCTCGTCTGCAAAGGCTGCGGAGGTCCGCTCAGGATCGTGGCGTGCCTCACCGACGAGTTGTCCATCAGGCGCATCCTGGGCCATCTGGGCCTGAGCCCGCCGGAGGAGGCGAAGCCGCCGCCCGTCCGGGTGGTGGTCCGGGTGCCGGTAGACGACGAGGGCCGCGAGATCCAGCTCGGTTGAGGACACGCGACACCCGACTTCGACGCTTGCCTCGCCAGGGGGTTACTCTCTCCGTCAACGTAGGCACGGCGTCGTCGAGGAGGGTCGGATGGGTCGCGTGGGGCGCATGAGCCCCGCCACCGGCACGCTCGCATGCTTGGCGGCGGGGTTGAGTGGGCTTGGAAGCTCCGCGCTACCCCTTGCCGGCGCCTCTGTCGCCGCCGCCGCGGATGAAAGCGCCTATAGGTATAGGTCCCCGACTGAATGCCATCCCCGACTGAATGCCATCTCCTTGGACTCTTGACCCGGGTATGACCATGGTTATACTCTGCTTCCATGAAGACTGCCGTATCGATTCCCGATCCTGTGTTCGACGCCGCCGAGAAGGTCGCCGGACGGCTCGGTCTCAGCCGCAGCGAGCTCTACGCCAGGGCCGTGGCGGAGTTCGTGCGCAGGCACCGTGAAGACGAGGTGACACGGGCTCTCGACAAGGTGTACGCGCAGGACAGCTCACGGCTCGATCCCATCCTGGAGCGGATCCAGTTCGCGTCGCTGCCCTACGAGGAGTGGTAAGTGCAGCGGGGCGAGGTGTGGTGGGCGGCGCTGACCAAGCCCACGGGCTCGGGACCCGGCTATCCGAGACCTGTGCTGGTCGTCCAGTCGGACCGCTTCAACGCCAGCCGGATCCAGACCGTCATCGCCGCAGTGATCACGAAGAACACCGCGCTCGCCGAAGCGCCCGGCAACGTGCTGGTCGGCCGTCGCGAGACCGGCCTGCGCGTCGAATCCGTGGTGAACGTCTCGTCCCTGCTGTCGGTGGACCGCGGGCTCCTTCGCGAGCGAGTGGGGCGGTTGCCGCCTCGCACGATGGCGAGGGTGGACGAGGGCCTGCGGCTCGCCCTCGCCCTGTAGGGCGAAGGGTCGCCCGCCGAGCGGCCTGCCCTGGATCTCACTGCGCGGTTTCGCAGGCCGTCGCATCGGCGCGGGAGAGCCGGGGCTGCGGGCCTCCGATCGAGATGTTACGGCGGTTAATGTTCACCAGGGTGCTGGAGCTCGGCGAACGAGCTCGGCTGAGAAACACCCTGAGAACCTGACCTGGCGAGGACCAGCGTAGGGAGAGTGGCATGACCGTTCCCGCCTCACCCACATCGGCTTCCGCCGCGTGCGGCTGAGTCTCCGGTTTCGTGCGCCGCGAAGCACTGCGGACCTGCGCGCGGGGGGCGCTCGACCTGCGCTACGCGTGCAGCTTCGCCGCCGGCGGCATGCTGGCGCCGGTGCTGGAGGTGGACGTGGCGACGCCCGCGGTGTCGCGGGCCGGCGAGCGCGCCCTGGGGGAGTGGGAGCGGATTGCCGCGGCGCTCGGACGCCCGGGACCTCGTCCGCCGCAGAGGCAGCCTCGCGCTCGCGCCCCCTTCTGCCGGTGCCTCTCCCCCCGGCCCAGGCTGGCCGTGGAGGTTTGCGCACGCGTCTAGCGCCCCCGGCGGGCGCGCGAGTCCCCCCTGTTCCGCCTCGTGGAGACCCACCTCGAGGAGTTGCTGCGGGTCTGGTCCGAGCGAGGCCATCGAGGATCTGGCCTGCTACATGGTCCGCGCGCCGCTCTCCCTCAAGAAGCTCGTGTATCTCGACGGCCACAAGGCCGTCCTGTATCGCTCTCGCATGAATCCCAACCTGGGCCGCAACTTCGAGGCCATGGACCCGCTGGAGTGGCTGGCCCGTCTGGCTGACCCTATCCCCGACACGGGCAAGCACAGGACCCATTTCTGCGGCTTCTACCAGCCGGGTCCGGGCCTCGCGAACAGAGAAGGACCGCTCGGAGCTCCCGGTGCAGGAGGCGCCGACGAAGCGGCGGTGTCCGCCGAGCTGGGCGCGGCTCATCAGCAAGGTCTACCAGGCGGACCCGCTCGTCAGCAAAGGCTGCGGAGGTCCGCTCAGGATCGTGGCCTACATCACCGACGAGTTGTCCATCAGGCGCATCCTGGGCCATCTGGGCCTGAGCCCGCCGGAGCAGGCGAAGCTGCCGCCGACCCGGGAGGTGGTCCTGGTGCCGGTGGCGAGATCCAGCCCGGTTGAGGACACGCGACAGCCGACTTTGACGCTTGCCTCGCGAGGGGGTTACTCTCCGTCAACGTAGGCACGGCGTCGTCGAGGAGGGTCGGATGGGTCGCGTGGGGCGCATGAGCCCCGCCACCGGCACTCTCGCATGCTTGGCGGCGGAGTGGGCGTGGAAGCTCCTCGTTGAACGCTCTCGTGTACCTCGCGCTGGTCAGGGCGGGTGGAGGCGAGATCCGGAACTGGTCCGCCGACCGCAGCACGAAGGGTCTCACCTGGCCCCACTTCGCACCCAGGGCTATGGGAACCAGGCTGATCGGGTCCTGTCGCCATTCGCCTGATCCCGTACCCGGGATGTAGTCCACTCCGATCAGCGGATCGGCCTGCGCGGAGCCATCATTGGCACGGCGCGCCAGGATGGAGGCGGCGGCCCGCCGGCCGAGCGCGATCCCCCTCGTCTTCTGGTCACCGTCGGCGAATTCGGCGAGGTCTTCCGCGACCAGGCTGTCGGTGCTTGCCTTCTGCGCCGGCCAGAGCCTCACAAGCGTGTCGTGAGCAGCCTGCGCGATCGCCACGTTGAGCTCGGTGGGCCGCTGCACGGCCGGAAGACCGGTGTAGCTTCGAAACCAGTTGCCGGCGGCGGCATTCACAACGTCGAACATGGCGATGTGGACGATCGCCAATGCCCTGGCCTCCCGGCCCGGGCCAAATTGCTCGCGGAAGGCCCGCGGGTCTCCGGGCGGCGGGGGGCTGTGGTCGAGCGCGGTGCAGTCCATCGCGATCTCGTTCCAGCGAAGGAGCCGAGCCCTCGGGTCGTCTCCTATTGACGGAAGTGGAAAGGACGGGGTTCTGGTCCGACGCTACATGAGCGAGGCCGAAGTCCGAGTGTCCGCCTGGACTCCCCAACGACTGGCATCCTTACCACGTCGGCGTTTTAGCCCATCCCGGGAAGCGGCCGGGCTCGAGCTTCCAGCGCGTGGCGGACCGTGCGTCGGGCACGACGCGCAGGTTCGTCCAGGATCGGAGCGCGGCCAGGACTTCCTCGTGGCTCCGTCTGTGGAAGGGCGTCTTCGTGATGTCGGGCACAGGCCACAGGCGGACCGTATTGTCGTCCGCGCCCGAGGCGAGCCAGCGCCCATCGGGCGAGAACGCGACGCTGAAGACCGGACTCGTGTGGCCGAACAGGAGATGGGGCTCTCCTCCGGATACCGGACCGATCCGGACGATGCCGTCCCTGCCGCCCGTCGCCACCATCGTCTCCGTCGGGTCCAGGGCGACGGAGCTGTGGTCGAGGGCGAAGGCGTCGTCGCCGAGGACCGCCCCGAGTCTCGTCGCGCGGCCCTCGAGATCGAGCCGGACGAGCGCCGGGGGCTCGCCGATGATGGCCACCACGGTCCCGTGGCGCCGGCCCACCGCGACGGCCCAGCCCCGCCGTGAAGACAACTGCTTCCGGCTGCCGTCACGCCGGTCCAGGAGCAGGATGCCCGAGTTGGGACTGCAGGCGAGGAGCCGGTTGTCGTCGACGAACGCAAGCCCCCATATGGCACCCTCCTCGCCTTCGCCGGCCCCCGGGAACGGCCCCAGGACGGACACTCCGCCCTTCTCGAGGTCCCAGACTCGGACGACTTTCTCCGCGGCCGCGCTCGCTACGGACGCGGCGGCGAGATGGCGTCCGTCCGGAGAGAACGCGACGGGCACGACCACCGCCTGCTCGGAAAAGCCCCGAAGCTCGCGCGCCGGGCCGCCCGCGAGCGACACTATGAACACGCGACCACGGGCCCCCGAGACTGCCACTCGCTCGCCTCGCGGATCGACGGAGAGCCGGGGCATCTGCAACTGGGTGCTCAGCAGGACTCGCTCGCCGCCAGGGTGGTTCGGTGACATCGGCCACGCGCGGAGGGTCTGGTCCCCGGAGGCGGACAAGAGCGTCGATCCGTCGACCGAGAATGAGATGCTGTACACCCAATCCGCATGCTTCTTCAGGGACCGAGGGTGGCTTTGCCAGAGGGGCCACAGCGCAGCGGGGGGCGCCGTGGCCAGCCATCGTTCCCCCGGATCGAAAGCGAATCCGTGCAAGCCACCAGCATCGCTGCGGAGCAGCAACGGTTCGGTCCAGGCCGGCGCCTGGAGATCCCAGAGCCGCACGACGAAGCCATCGACGTCCGAGAAGGCGCCGAGCCATCGGCCCCCCGGGCTGTAGCTCACGGTCATGACGCCAGCGGCCTCGAGAACGCGGAGGGGTCCCGCGGACCCGGCCGTCGACCAGAGCCGGATCTGGCCCGACGTGTCGCTCGCCGCCACCTGTCGGCCGTCGGGATGGAAGGCGACGCCGGTGACTTCGCCGGCGTGGGTCCCGACGAGCCGCGGCACGGAGCCCCAGGGACGCAGCGAGCGCACGAAGACGTTGCGCCCGAGGCCGTAGGCGAAATGAGTGCCGGCCGCGTCGACGGCCTTGACGGGTGCGGACCCCCGCTTGACGGGCAGCCCCTCCATCTCCCCGACCAGACGCACTCCCCCCTCGCGGATCGAACCCTGCTCGATCAGCTCCCTCGCTCCCGCGGTCGTGAACACGAGGAATTCGTCGCCTCTCACGAACACCCATTGGTCCTCTCCGGTCCGGAGCTTCAACCTCCGGATCTCGCGACCCTCGGGAACCGACCAGGTGCGCAGATCGCCCATCCCACCACCGACCAGCACGTTGCCGTCGCGCCCGAAATCTGCGCGGAAGCCCGTCCAACCGAGGGTGGCGAAGTCGGCTGCGACAGCGATGGGCTCGCGGCCGTCCCAGGGGAGAAGCTGAAACGCCAGGCCGCGGGCCAGCGACAGCCATCGCCCGTTCGGGCTGAACGCCACTGCGCCAGCCTGGTCCTTGGCCGGTTCCACGAGAAGGGCGGTTGGCGCGGCTTGGAGCACGCGCAGGGCGAAACGCCGGGCTTCATCCGTGTCGGCCAGCTCCAGGCTCTTGATGGAATACGCGAGGGCGGCGGTGGGGTCTCGCTCCACCTCGGTTTGACCCAGGGCGAGCAGCTTGCTGGCCTCCGCGCGGAGGGCTTCGGCGTCGGCTCTCCGGCGCGCGGTCTCGCTGCGGCTCCAGAACGTCGTCAACAAGCCGAGGCCGACTGCCATCACGGCCACGACCGCGGCCAGGGCGATCCGCCGCCGCCGTCGCCGCCGATTCGCGAGGCCGGTCATGGCCCGCGCGAAGGCTTCTTCCAGCGACGACAGGTGGCCGGAGTAGTGGCTCCGCCATGCCAGGTAGTCGACATACGACGCCCCGGTCCAGAGCAGGTCCGGCCTGCGGTCGCGCTCGTTCCAGAGGTGCGCGGCCTGGCGAAGTTGGTCCCGCAGCTGCGCCCCGTCCGCGTCCTGGGTCTGCCACCGAACGAGCCGTGGCCAGTGCGTCAGGAGGGATTCGTGAACGATCTCGATCGTCTGTGTGCTCGAGGCCGGGATCTCGGAATGCGCGCCCTGTTCAACGGGCTCCGCCGCGTCGTAGGCGGTGAGAAGGCGCGACGCCACCAGCGCGTCGAGCACACCCTCGGCCTCTCCGCCGCCTTCCCCGAAGACGGACAACAGCTCTGACCTCGCGCGTGACCCCCGCGTGCCCTCCGCCGTCGCCAGGTTCCGGAACAGCTCCCGCACGATCGGCTCCCGTTCCGCCCCCAGCCGCTGCAACGTCGCCTCGGCGTGCTGGGCCACCGCTCCGGCCATTCCCCCGATCCGCCCGTAGGCCACGCGAGTCAGCAGCCGGCGCTTCCGGTCCCGCTCCTCCCACAGGCGCGAAGCGGCAAACGCCAATAGCGGCAGCGCGCCCCGCTCCGCCGACACCGCCGCCGTCATTTCCTCCACCAGCGCCTCATCCTCGAACCGCACGCCCTGCCGCGCCGCAGGCTCCCGAAGCGCCCGCGTCAGGCCCTCCGGCGAGGGCGGAAGAAGGGGAGTGACACTGTCGAAGACCTGGGCCAGCGCGGGGTGCTCACCGCAGCGCATGAGGAAGTCGTCCCGCAGACCGAGCAGCACCCTGAGCCCGGACTCGACGACGAGCCGGCCCACCAGGCGGGCGAAACGGGCCTGAACGTCCGGCGCGTTGAGGGTGAACAGCTCCTCGAACTGGTCCAGGACGAGGAGAGCCTCGGCATGGCCGCGGCGCCAGCGCGAGAGTACCGACACCAGCCTTCCCGGCTCCTCCCCTTGAACGGCGTCGCTGACTCCCCCGAACAACTCCGCCATTGCCTCGGAGTCCGCGGCCATCCTCGGAGCGAACGCCTGCCCCAGCGCCACAAAGGGGCGGCCCCCCGGGGCGCACGCGACCGCCGCCCATCCCGACGGGTGATGCGGGATCAGGCCCGCCCGCAGCAACGACGTCTTCCCGACGCCCGAGGGTCCGATCACCGCCAGCAGCCTCTGGCGGCGGATCTTCTCCCACAGCGCCTCCACCTCCGCCTCGCGTCCGAAGAACTGGTCTGCGTCCGCCTCCGCAAACGGTGAAAGGCCCGGATAGGGACTGGCCCCAGCGCGCGCGTCCGGTCCCAGTCCACCCGCCGCCAGTTGTTCGTTCTCGACTTCGCGCGCGTCCCCGCAGAAGGCGTAGCCGAAGCCGTGCACCGTCCGGATGAACCGGGGGGCTTGGGCGTCGTCCCCACAGGCGGCCCGGAGCTGGGTCACGAGCCGCGCCAGCGCCGACTCCGACACGAGCGTCCCCGGCCACAGCACCTCGCGAATCTGGACCTTGGACAGGGCGTTCGGACGGCGGGCGAGCAGCAGGCCCAGGAGCTCGTAGGCCTTGGTCTCGAGCGGAACAGGCTCCCCCGACCGAAGGAGCTGCCGGCGCTCCTGGTCGAAGGCGAAGTCCCCGAACGAAACAGCCATCCCGCCACCTCGGGCGAGATCAGAAGGACCTCAAGCCTGCCTCAGGACTTCCGAATGGTACGGGCCGACATTCGCTGAAGCAAGGGTAGGACGCCTGGCCAGGCGGCTCCCCGAAAGGAGTCGCCGATGTCACGCCGAACTCCGTTCCAGGCTCGCGTCCTGTCGACCGCGGTTGCCTCCCTGGCCCTGGTGTCGACCTTGTGCGCCCTCGAAACCAGCCCGCGCGTGGCCTTCAACCAGCCGCTGGGCGCATTCGATGCCGGCGCCGTCGAGCGTGCGAAGGCCGGGGCAGCCCGCTGGCTTCGGAAGCCGGAGTGCCTGAAGGTGCTCACCGAGTTCACCGACGGAGAAGGCCGAACCCTCGATCGCAACCTGGAGACGTGGGGCATGAGCGCCGCCGAGTACGTGCAGACCTTGTCTTTCCGGGACGGCGCCGCGATGGCTAACTGCGACCAACCGCGCATCGAGCTGGTGACGGTCCGGGGGCTGCCGCGAGTCTACGTCTGCCCCATGGGCGTCGGAGCCCTCAACGGCCGTTTCGCGCGCACCCAGATCCAGAGCCCCTCCCTCGCGGAGGCCATGGTGATCCACGAGATGCTCCACACCCTCGGGCTGGGGGAGAATCCACCGAGCAGCTTCGAGATCACGGAGCGGGTGCGGGCGAGGTGCCGCTGAGGACGACCGCGAGAGGTCGCGATCGGCTGAAACGCCGTCTTGACACCAGCCGCTCCCCGGGCATAGGGGGCACAACGTCGCTCCCGGCCCGTTCCGTGGCGGGGTGCAAGCTCCGGAGTGGTGACAGCCACGACTCGCGCGGTGTTCGGGCTGGGCTTGCTCCTGCTCGCCACGCCGGTGTTCGCCCAGCGGTTCACGGCGGCGATCCGCGTGACGGTGACGGACTCGACGGGCCCGTGATCGCGGGGGCCGCGGTGAGCGTGACGCCTAAGAAGACGGGGTTCGCCCGCTCCGCCACTCAACGCCGCCGGGCTGTGCTCGTTCCCGGAGCTGAGCACGGGACGATATCGTCTCCAGGCTGAGTATCCCCGCTTCAAGAAGGCTGTCGTCACCGGCATCCTTCTCAACGTGGCCGAAGTGCGCTCCCTCGACGTGGTGCTGAGACCCGGCGAGCTCGCCGAGGAAATCACGGTCGCTGCACCGGAGGCCGCGGTGCAGACGATCGGGGGCGACGTCTCCGCCTGGTCACCGGCGAGCAGGTCCGCGAGCTTCCCCTGAACGGTCGCAACATGATGCAGCTCGCGCTCCTCCAGCCCGGCGTCAGCCCGGCCGAGTCCTTCAACGCGAAGGACAAGGGGCTCCTGGGCCTCGGGTCCCTCGCGGTGAGCGGCAACGCAACCACCGCCAACCTCTTCACGTCGACGCCGACGTTCACGGGGGCGAACGACCCCGGGCTCACGAAGAACCGCGCGTCCCGCTCGTCGCGTGGCGACAGGAGCTGGTAGGGAGTGGGGACCGACCCGTTGTGGAGGAACGGCCCCGTCGCCCAGACGCCAGCCAGCGGACGCGCCTTGAAGGCCGGCACGATCTCCGGCAGGTCCAGGCTGCCGAGCCCGTCCAGGCAGGCCCGCTGGTCGGCGGTGAAGCCCCTCTCGGCGTAGGTGCGCTCGCGGGCGAGCAGGCCGAGCACGTTCAGGGCGAGCCCAACGGGACCGCGTTCATCCTGATCGTGGCCACGGCCGTCGAGGATCGCGAGCCGCCGGCGCGCCTCCTCCAGCACGGGCCCGGCCGCAGCCCCGACGTCCTCCGGGCTCGGTGAACCGCCCCAGTTGAGCCGATGCGCCGTCGCTTCTCACGGTCCGGCGTCAGGCGGACGCGTCTCCAGGCGTTCCACGGGGGTCCAAAGGTCCTGATACACGGTCTGCAGCCTCCCCAACAAGGCTCCGCGCCCCTCCCACGTCGAGGTCCGGCAACTGCGGTAGAGTACGGCTGTTTCGGGAGGGGCATTGTGCTCTGTGGGTACGCAGGCTCAGCGTCAAGAGAAGTGAACAAACGGTTCGCGGGAAACGTGATCTCCTGACATGACCTTCGCGCAGACCGACGAGCTGAGCTCCCGGCGACCGCTCCGGCTCTGGCCGGGCGTCGTCCTCGTGATCGTGCAGTGGCTGGCCATGTTCGTCGTGTCCAGGGTTGCGCCCGAGACCGCGATGTACGCGGTGCTCGGCGGCCTGGCCGTCGGCCCGGCCATCGTCCTGTGGTGGCTGTTCTTCAGCCGGGCGGCCTGGGTGGAGCGGCTCGGAGCCGTCGCGCTGATGATCGCGGCGTTGGCTGCGACACCGCGACTCCTCCACGAGTCCGTAGCGCAGGGGAACATGGGGTTTCAGTTCTACCTCTGGGCCATCCCGGTTTTGAGCCTCGCCTTCGTCGTCTGGGCGGTCGCTACCCGTCGCCTTGCGAACGGAGTCCGGCGCGTGACGATGGTCGCGGCCATCGTGCTCGCGTGCGGCTCCCTCACGCTCGTCCGCAGCAAGGGCATCACCGGCGACGGCTCTGCGGAGTTCGCGTGGCGCTGGGCTGAGACCGCCGAGGAGCAACTGCTCGCCCAGGCCGGTCCCATGCCGGTCGTGCCACCGACGGCTCCCGTGACGGCGGAGACGCCGGAGGAGGTTCTGCCCGCCGAGAACCGCGGCGAGCCGGCGGCGTCGCCGTCGGCACCGCGAGGTGCGGCACCCTCCGCGGGATCGCCTGCCGCGCCAACTGGCGACGAACCGGCTGCCCCCCTGGTGGCTCCGGCCGCAGTCGAGACCCCCGTCGAGTGGCCCGGCTTTCGCGGGCCCGCGCGCGACGGTGTCGTCCCCGGCCTCCGGATCGCGACGGATTGGACCGCGTCGCCACCCGTCGAGCTGTGGCGCCGGCCGATCGGACCGGGCGTTTCCTCCTTCGCGGTGCACGGCAATCGCCTCTATACCCAGGAGCAGCGCGGCGAGGACGAGATCGTGGCCTGCTACGACGCGACGAGCGGCGAGCCGGTGTGGATGCACCGCGACGCCGCCCGGCATTGGGACTCGCATGTCGGTGCCGGCCCACGCGCGACGCCGGCCCTCAGCGACGGTCGCGTCTACGCGCTCGGGGCCAAAGGAATCCTCAACGCCCTCGACGCCCGGGACGGCAGCGTCGTGTGGTCACGCAACGCGGCGTCCGACACCGATGCGAAGCTCCAGACCTGGGGCTTCGTGAGCTCGCCGCTCGTCGTCGACGATCTCGTCGTCGTCCACGTCGGCGCCCTCGTCGCCTACGACCGCGCCACGGGCGAGCCCCGCTGGACGGGACCGGCCGGGGGTGGCTACAGCTCGCCGCAGCTCCTGACGATCGACGGGGTTCCCCAGATCCTCATCGTCAGCTACGCCGGCGTCGCGAGCGTCGCACCGGAGGATGGCTCGCTGCTCTGGGAGCATGCGTGGCCGGGCATCGGTATCGTGCAGCCCGTCCTGACCGCGGAGGGCGACGTGCTGATCAGCCAGGTCGACAACATGGCCGTGCCCATCGGCACCCGCCGCCTCGCGTTGGCGCACGCGAGTGGGGACTGGACCGTCGAAGTGCGCTGGGCGTCGAATCGGCTGAAACCCTCCTTCTCCCCCGTCGTCGTCCACGAAGGCCACGCCTACGGTTTCGACGGCCATCTGGTCACGTGCATCGACGTCGAGCACGGCGAGCGGCAGTGGAAGGGCGGACGCTACGGCAGCGGCCAGCTCGTGCTGTTGCCCGACCAGGACCTGCTGCTGGTGGTGACGGAGCAGGGCGAGCTGGCGCTGGTCGCGGCAACCCCCGACCGGTTCACGGAACTCGCGCGGTTCCCGGCGGTCGACGGCAAGACCTGGAATCAGCCGGTGCTGGTCGGCGACGTGTTGCTGGTCCGGAACGGCGTGGAGATGGCCGCCTTCCGACTGGCCCGGGCGGGGGGCTAGGACCGCCATCACGGACCCCTGTGGGGTCACATCGGCCAGTTGTGGTCGTTGCGGATCAGCGCGAGCGCCGCCGCGATCATGCGTTGGACGTGCGCAGCCGCGAGACGTCGAGCAGGAGGCCGACGATCACCAGGTACGGCGAGCTGCTTCACCCGCGCGTAGTCGAATTCTTCGCCGGCCTCCAGCAGCGTGGCCAGAACGGCCTCCACCACCGATTCCATGGTGCTCCCGGCCAGGTGCAAGATCCGGACGTACTCGATGTACGCGCGCACGGCGGGCTCTCACACAGGGCGTCGTAGGTCCGGCGGAAGGTGAGCGAGGGGAACAGCTCCTCCCGTGACCCCCAGCTCCTTCCCGTGGGTGAAGTCGAAGGCGCACTCGCGCCCCGGCAGGTGCTGGGGAAACATCACTTCTCGTTCCGGCCCGTGCAGCGCCCGCCAGTCCCGCATCCGCCGCTGCAGCGCGGAGCTGGCCCTCGCTGATAGCCCGGCGGCTTCTTCTCCAACTCGGCCAGTAGCGTCCTGGCTTCCAGCACCCGCTCCTCGTCCCTTTCCATGTCCTGTGATGTTTGATCGCCGCCGCATGCGGCACGAACCGGCGGCGACATTCCGTGGAGCGCTACCGCGCCGATCCTCTTCCGCGGTGCATCCCAAAGGGTGACCGCGGTCGAGCCGTGCCTCAGAGCACGGGACTCAACGGTGGACCATTTCAGGCAAGCAGAGCTCGCGGAAGGGACCGCCCAGGTCCTCGCGCCCGCCCGCGCCACCGGGATCAGCTCGCTGCGGGTCAATTCTCGCGAGCGCCGAAGCCTGCCCAGAGGACTGAACGGAACGAAGCCGATCCCGAGTTCCTCCAGGGTCGGCGCACCTCCTTCTCGGGCTCGCGGTACCAGAGCGAGTGCTCGCTCTGCACGGCGGTGACCGGCTGCACGGCGTGGGCCCGACGAGTGGTCTTCGCGGCGGCTTCGGACAGCCCGAAGTGCTTGACCTTGCCCTGTTGAATGGGGTCCTTCATCGCTCCCGCCACGTCTTCGATCGGGACCTCGGGGTCCACGCGGCGCTTCGACCTTGCGGACTAGCCCTTGTTCAAGGCCACGGCGGCCCGAATGAGAGCCTTCAGAGCCTCCTCGTCCAGCTTGTCGCCTTCGTGGAAGTCGATGGCGCGCCTGGCGTTGCCTTCGAGACTGGAATTGAAGAGGCCTGAAGGGTCCTTCAGGGAGGCTCCCTTGGCGAAGGTCATCTTCACGACATTCTTGTACGTCTCGCCGGTGCAGATCAGCCCGTCGTGCGACCAGACTGGAGTCCCTCTCCACTTCCACTCCTCGGCCACTTCGGGGTCTGCCTCCTTGATCAGGGCGCGGAGCCGGGAGAGCATCTCGCCCCTCCAGTCGCCCAGGTCCTCGATTCTCGCGTCTATCAGCTCAGATGGAGACTCGGCTCTCTTCGACCGGCTCTTCTTCATGTTACCTGCCTCTCCTTGGGTCGCTTCCTCGCCTTGCGACGCCCCGAGCCTCGTGAATCGCTTCGTCGCCGCTGGTGCTGAAGCGATCGGATTCGAACGATGAGAGGGACATGGTGCTCGGGAATCCCGGTCAGTCGGTGCCTGGCCCGCTGCGCCACTTGGTGGCATACGGCAGCACGAACAAGTACAGACCGGTGAACAGGAGCAAGGCGAGCGGGAGCAGCGGCGAGTAGGTCACCCAGGCGGGAGGCTCGCCCTGTGACAAGGCGACGAAGTTGGCGATGACGGTCACGGTAAAGGCAATAGACAGCCAGCGGTGGGTCTGCCGAACCCAGTTGTTCCACTTCAATGGGACCTCCTCTGAAGACGAGCCCGAAGCGGAGCGGGCACACCTACGGGGACAGCCTTCGGACGGCTTCCGACGAATGCCGCCAGGTGCTCGCCGGTCAGCGTCGACCTCGCGGCCACCAGGTCGGCCGGGGTGCCTTCGAACACGATCCGCCCGCCGTCGTGGCCCGCGCCCGGCCCGAGGTCGATGATCCAGTCGGCGTGCGCCATCACCGACTGGTGGTGCTCGATCACGATGACCGACTTCCCGGAGTCGACCAGGCGATCCAGCAGCCCGAGGAGCTGCTCGAGGTCGGCCAGGTGCAGCCCGGTGGTCGGCTCGTCGAGCACGTAGACGCCCCCGTCTTTACCCATGTGCGTCGCGAGCTTGAGCCGCTGCCGTTCGCCACCCGACAACGTGGTGAGCGGCTGGCCGAGCCGCAGGTAGCCGAGCCCCACGTCCGCCATGCGCTGCAGGATCGCGTGCGCGGCCGGTGTACTCGCCTCGCCGGCGCCGAAGAAAGAGGCCGCGTCTTCGACCGACAGGTCGAGCACCTCGGCGATGTCGAGCACGCCGAGGCGGTAGTCCAGGACCGACGCCTGGAACCGCCGGCCCTCGCACTCCACGCAGACCGTGGTGACGCCGGCCATCATCGCCAGGTCCGTGTAGATCACTCCGGCGCCGTTGCAGGTCGGACAGGCGCCCTCGGAGTTGGCGCTGAACAGGGCGGGCTTCACGCCGTTGGCCTTCGCGAACGCCTTGCGGATCGGCTCCAGCAGACCGGTGTACGTCGCCGGGTTGCTCCGCCGCGAGCCATGGACCTGCGCCTGGTCGACCGACACCACCCCGTCCCGGCCACACACCGAGCCGTCGATCAGTGAGCTCTTGCCCGACCCCGCCACGCCGGTCACCACCACCAGCACGCCGAGCGGGATGTCGACGTCGACGTCCTGCAGGTTATGCGTGCGGGCGCCGCGCACCTTCATCACACCCGACGGCGTCCGCACCGACGGCTTCAGGGAGGCCCGGTCGTTCAGGTGACGCCCGGTGAGCGTCCCGCTGGCCCGCAGTTTGTCCACGGTGCCCTCGAAGACCACATCGCCTCCGGCTGTGCCGGCGCCGGGGCCGAGGTCGACGACGTGGTCGGCGATCGCGATCACCTCCGGCTTGTGCTCGACCACGAGGACGGTGTTGCCCTTGTCGCGCAGCCGCAGCAGCAGGTCGTTCATCCGCTGGACGTCGTGGGGGTGCAGGCCGACCGTGGGCTCGTCGAAGACGTAGGTCACGTCGGTGAGCGACGATCCGAGGTGGCGGACCATCTTGGTGCGCTGGGCCTCACCGCCCGACAGCGTGCCGGACGGCCGGTCGAGGCCGAGGTAGCCCAGCCCGATCTCCACGAACGAGTCGAGCGCCTGCCGCAGCGTCGCCGAGAGCGGCGCGACGGACGGCTCGTTTAGACCGCGCACCCACTCGGCCAGGTCGCTGATCTGCATCGCGCAGGCCTCGGCGATGTTGATCCCCTTGATCTTGGAGGACCGGGCGGCCTCGTTGAGCCGGGTGCCGCCGCAGTCGGGACAGGCGGTGAAGGTGACCGCCCGCTCCACGAACGCCCGGATGTGCGGCTGCAGCGCGTCGACGTCCTTGGACAGGAAGGACTTCTGGATCCGCCGGACGAGGCCCTCGTGGGTGAGGTTCGCGCCCGCGACCTTCACCTTGGTCGGCTCCTGGTAGAGGAAGGCATGGCGCTCCTGCTTGGTGTATTTGCGGATCGCCTTGTCCGGGTCGAGCCCCGAGGCCGCGAACATGCGCACGTACCAGCCATCGGTCGTGAAGCCGGGGACCGTGATCGCACCCTCGTTGAGCGACTTTTTGTCGTCGAAGAGCTGGGACAGGTCGATGTCGTTCACCGATCCCATGCCCTCGCACCCCGGGCACATGCCGCCCGTGACGGTGAAGGTGCGCTTCTCGGTCTTTCCGCCGCCTTTCTCGATCGTGATCTGCCCGACCCCGCGGACCGACGGGACGTTGAAGGAGAAGGCGTTGGACGAGCCGATGTGCGGCTTCCCGAGACGGCTGAACAACACCCGCAGCATCGTGTGGGCGTCCGTAACGGTGCCGACTGTCGAGCGGGAGTTGGCTCCCATCCGCTCCTGGTCGACGATGATCGCGGTCGTCAGCCCTTCCAGTACGTCGACCTCGGGCCGGCCCAGCGTCGGCAAGAATCCCTGCACGAACGCGCTGTAGGTCTCGTTGATCAGCCGCTGCGACTCCGCCGCGATGGTGCCGAACACCAGCGACGACTTGCCCGATCCCGAGACGCCGGTGAACACAGTCAGCCGCCGCTTGGGGATCTCGACGCTGACGTCCTTCAGGTTGTTCTCCCGGGCGCCCCGGACGCGGATCAGGTCGTGGCTGTCTGCGGGATGCTGGCTGCTCGACCGGCTCATGGGAGCCTCGCGAGCAGGTCGACGAGCTTTCCACCCATCATCCTCCAGCCGTAGCGCGCGCCGGCGAAGTTCTGCTTCTGCTCCGGCTTGAAGCCCGACTGCACGAGGGACAGGCGCGTGCCCGACGCCGTGGGCGTGAGCGTGAAGGTCACGACGGTGTCGAGGAAAGGGACGCCCCACGTGTAGCTGAGCTTCCTATGCGCTTCGATCTCGAGGATCCGGCAGTTCACGATGCCGTCCCACCCGGGGTACGGCTGCGTCTTGAACGTGAACGCGGCCCCCGGTTCGAGCTTGAGCTCGACGACGGGCAGGAGCCACTCGGTGAGCAGCACGGGGTCGCTGAGCGCGCGCCACACCTTCTCCGGCGGGTGATGCAAATCGAATTCGAATGAAATGGATTCGGTTTGCGATGGGGCGGTCTTGTCGATGGGGTTCATTCGTCCATGTACTCCAGCAGTTGTTCGAGGCGATCGACGTGCTCCGTCCAGAAGGCGCGGTAGTGCGCGATCCAGTCGATGAGCGGCTTCATCCCGCGCGGCTGCACCCGGTAGT
>Ga0268386_10000516_pt1 | contig 24634 bp, 21 predicted proteins | sample RVTome_15_FD_200260 | JGI IMG/M metagenome (GOLD analysis project Ga0268386, IMG submission 200260) | Soil microbial communities from uranium-contaminated site in the Upper Colorado River Basin, Wyoming, United States - RVT150D86... ... | reverse complement strand
CGCCCCTGGCAACAGGCAACCCGTCCGGGGTCGCCCGGTGCGAGAAAGACGCATGCCGGACAATAAAAGGAACTGACCTTTTCGCGACAACGGGGAGGGAGAGGGTCGCCTCTCCCTTACCCTCTAAAGATGTACGAAATTGCCGAAAACGCGCAACCAACTCGCATAGGGTAAAGGGCGCAACAACGAACACTTTCGAAGGGACTCGAAACCATGCCCACGCTCACCGCGGATGCCACGCTGCTGCAGATCACCGAACACATCGCCGACTGGCGGGCCGAGCTGCACGTCGACCGCACAAACCGGCTCGTGAAAAACGTCGCGTTGACGGGGACGGAATCGGTCAACGGGTATCGCTACAGCGAAGCGGCTCTGCGGGAGGCGATTCCGCACTACGACGGGAAGCCCGTGTTCCTCGACCACGCCAGGAACCTCGCCAAGCCGTTCGAACGCAGCACGCGGGACCTGGTGGGCACGGTCGTCAACCCGCGGTTCGAAACGGGGCGGGTGCGGGGGGACATTCAGACGCTCGACACCGAAGCCGGCCGCACGTTCGTCGCGCTGGCGGAATCGAAAAGCCCCGCCGTCGGCATGAGCCACGTCGTCCTGGCCCGCCGCAATGCCGAGCAGACGATCGTCGAGAAGATCGAGCAGGTGGTCAGCATCGACGCGGTGATCTTCCCGGCGACGGCGGCGACGTTTCGCGAACAGGCGGACGATGCTCCGGATGTCGCCCGGCTCGAGGAACAGGTCGCGGCACTTTCCGAAGAGCGCGACACCCTTCGCCGCCGCGTCGAAGAATACGACCTGCACCGCAGCCTCGCCGATCGCCGCCGCCGTGCCGAGCGGCTGCTCAAGGAAGTCGACCTTCCGCCGTTCGCCGTCACCGACCTGTGGTTCGAGCAACTGCTCGCCGTCGACGACGAAGCCGCCCAGCGGGCGCTGATTGAAGACCGCATGTCCCTCCTCGGCCGGTTGCGCGTCCACGCGCCGGACAGCGACGAGCGACGGACTCCGTCCACCGGCGCAAATGACGACGCGGTCGTCGCGGCGATCCGCGGAACGAGTCGTCTGGTGGCTTGTGCGAAACGATGAATCTTCCGTCGATCAACCATCAACCATCAACCATCAACCATAAACCATCAACCTCTTCGACCTTCCGACCTTCGACCTTCGACTCTTCAGAAAGGACTCTCCTCATGGCCAATCGTCTCCGTTACCGCAGCGGACAGGTGGACCTGATCCGCGTTCGCGTCGACTCCGGCACCGTCATTGAAGCCGGCGACCTGGTGTTCCTCGACACCGACGACGCCAAACCCGCCTCCGACTTCACCTGGGACACCGACCTCGCCACGACGCAGGGACAGTTCGCTGCGGCGTTCCTCGGCGTCGCCCACCAGCCTTCGGCCGACGGCGAGACCGACCCCATCTCCGTCGACGTCTCGCCGCACTCGGTCTACGAGTTCGACGTGAATGCCGCCACGTATGAAGTCGGCGACGTCCTCGGCCCCGACGAGTTGTCGTCGGCCCTGATGGACCAGCAGCTCGAAGCCGTCGGCACCCCCGATCTCGGCATCGCCCGCGCCGCCGAATACAAGGCCGCCGCCGCCTCGAAGCTCCGCGTGCGATTCGCGTCGGCGTACCACACGGCGTCGGCGAACACGAACGCCGTCGTCGGGTGAGCAGAAGAGGAGTAATGGAGTGGTGGAGTGATGGAGTAATGATCTCCTTTCCCACGCCAGCTCCAATTCATCACTCCACTACTCCAACACTCCACTACTCCCTCCACAACAACCAACCAACTTCCACCCTCTCAAGGATGATCCAAACATGCACGGACAGAACTTGACGACCCTCATCGAATCCCTCGGCCCCGAGGGCTTCTATCACAAAGTCTGCTCGCTGTTGAACGAGCGGAAGATCTCCGTCGACGACTTCAGCTACCGCGAACTGGCCGAAGCCTGCGGCGTGCTGCCGGAACTGCGGCGGCTGCGCGGGTTCAGCCCCGGCGACGGCCGCGTCAAAGACCTGCTGGCCGAATCGAGCCCCGGCGTCGGCACCAGCCTGTTCCAGGTCGTCACCGGCGAGCTCATCGGCCGCAAGGTCATCGAGGGTTACGAAGACGACAGCGGGTTCATCGGCGACAAACTCGTGTCGGTGATGCCCTCGCGGCTGCGGAGCCAGAAGATCGCCGGCTTCAAGGCGCTGGCCGGGCCGACGGAAGTCGCCGAGGGGCATCCCTACGAAGAGAGCACCTTCGAGGAGAAGTACGTCACCACCGAAGAGTCGAAGCAGGGGCGGATTCTCTCCATCAACGAGGAGCTGATCGCCTTCGACCAGACCGGCGAAATCAACCGCCGGGCGCTGGCGATGGGCTTCTACCTGCGGCAGGAACGCGAGCGGACGATCGTGCGGGCCGTCACCGACGCCGACGCAGGCAGCGGCGCCTACGTCTACCGCCCCAACGGCAGCGGCGAAACGCTGTACGCGACCGACGGCGGCAACCGCAACTGGGTCGGCGCGGGGAACACGACTTCGCCGGCTTACGCGGCCGCCGTCCCGCTGGTCGACTGGACCGACGTGGAAGAGGTGCTCAGCTACCGGGCGACGGAAGTCGTCGACGACCGCATCGACGGCAGCGTGCGGCCCATCGTCGCGCCGGTGAAGCAGATCCTCGTGCCCGAAAACCTGCGCGGCACCGCCCGCAGCGTGGTGCATTCGACGGAGATCACCGTCACCAGCGGCGACAACCAGATGACGCTGGCCAACCCGGTCCGCGACCTGGTGGAAGTCCTCTCGTCGCCGTTCGTCGACGAGCAGGGCGGCCAGGCGCTCAACGACTGGTACCTGGGCGACTTCCGCAAGCAGTTCCTGTGGACGGAAATCTGGCCCGTGCAGACGTTCCTGCAGCGGGCCGACAGCGAAGCCGCGTTTGACCGCGACGTCGTGTTGCGGGTGAAAGTCCGCTACTACGGCGGGGTGTCGGCGGTGGATACGGTGTTCGTCACCAAGGTGGACGGCGCGTAGGCGGCGTCCGGTGCAATCGCTGTGATGAGGGGTGTGCGGGTGTGCGAGTGCGGGGGTGGATTTCTTCACCCCTCATCCCGCACACCCCTCATCCCCTCATCCCTCTGACTCTGAACTCTCAACCCTCAACTCTCAACTCAAATGTCCGACTTAACCGACCTCACCACCCTCTCCGGCGACGATCTCAGCGAAGCGCAGATTCGCGGCATCCTCGCGCAGATCGACCTCGACATCACGAACCTCGTCCGCGAGGGGAAGCTCTCGGCCCTGAAATACCGCACCGTCGGCCAGGACGGCCAGGAAACCGACCGCGCCGCCAACCTGCGGGCACTGCTGGCGGCGCGGAAGCACTATGAGGAGCTGCTGCGGTCGTTGCCGGCGTGGGAGTTGTCGGTCGATGAGGGATGAAGCATGAGAGATCGCCAACCGGCGCGGCCTCGGCTCCCCTCCCCTCGTTCCCAAACTCCGTTTGGGAACGCACTCGTCGCCAGGCTCCGCCTAGCAACGTGGAACGTGTAAACACCCGAGAAACAATCCGGTGCAACGCAGGCGGATCGGCGGCGCAGAAAAAACCCGCCCGGACTAGGGAAGTCAGGACGGGGTTGGAATGAGTCGGAATTGACTAGGCGATCGTCGCACCAGCGGCCTCGCTCACGACCTTCAACGCACGACTCTTGCCAGGCATCGTAAGGGTCCAGCCCCCGGCTTTCGAGCCGATCATCTCCTGCTTCAGTTCTTTGAGTGAGTTGGAATGATTAGGCGGGTCATAAACCCCGTAATTGCGACACAGCCCTCGGGCGTCCTCGTCCGAGAACTTTGCCGAGCCCGTCAGCAGGAAATCGGCGAAGCCTTGCAGAAGATAGGCGTTGCCGACCTTCTGCCGGTTGCTCGATCCCGGCAGATCCGGGACGATCACTTTGAAACTGCCGTCGTCGAAATGAAACACGTCCTGAAGAGATTCGAGATCGAATCCCGCCTGCTCCAGGAGCTTCTTGGCTTCCGGAGAAATGTTGAAGTCACCGTCGCCCGGAGGGTCATCGTCAGTGCCGAGCAGAATCGTCGGGTGATCCCCGAATTTGACCGCGCTGAATGGGTTCACGCGGTTAACGATCTCATCGACCCACGACAACGGTCCCTTCAGCCGAATCGAGATGTCGTTGCCGGACTGCCGGAACTCGAACTCTGTCATCACCTCGTTGGTGTCGACTGCCTGGGAATCCTGTTCCCGTTTGAACAACACACCGTCTTGCGCGTCTGTCATAATTGAACGACTCCGTCCAATAGGTTTGAAAGCTGCACCGCACTCCGCAGTGCACTTCTGCTTGCCTGCTGCACAGATCGTTCCAAATCCCAGGATTCGATCGAATATTACGATTATGCGGGACCATTTGCCGTTCTGGCTGCGTTGCATCTGGTGACACAAATTGCTCTCTTGAAAAGAGTTGCGAATCGGAGTTTTTATCGCCACCACTGGCTTTCCTATTAGCACGCAATTCGCGTTGCACGGTCTAAGCAGATGGCCAGTCTGCCAGAATGGCGTTCGTGGCTACGCTGCAATGTCTGTATTGGCAGACTTCCCGTTCGGTGGAGTCGTTTATGGTTATTTGCGTTACATAGACGGCCGCCACGAGCCGTTACCTCATCCTTGGCCCGGACACCATAAGATGACCATCCCCACCTCCCTCCTCCTCAACGACCGCGAACAGCGCATCGCCGACTGGGGCGACACCGTGGAACCGGTCATCTACGCCAACGAAACGCTGTACCGCTTCCCGCGGCCGGTGCGCGTGTTTCGGTTTCGGGATGCGTGGGATTTCGACCGGTTCAAGGTGCCGTTGAAGGACGGCGAGGCGTTCGTCGGGCAGTCGCGGAAGGGGGTCGAGATCGTCATCGAAGGGCAGATCGCCACGCAGGACGGCGACTCGAAGCAGACGGAAGCGGCGATGTTCGCCGAGATCGAAACGATGCGCACCGCCCTCAACGCGACGACCTGCGAGAAGTTCGAGCTGTTTCTGTTTCACGATTCCGCCACGCCGTACTACCGCAAGTTCAAGAGTTGCTCGACGGTCGCGTTCGAGCTGAACCTGTCGAACCGCAACCTGTTCGGCTACCGCGTGGAGGTGCATTCGGATGACCCGGTGATTTACGCGACGGCGGAAGGCGCGTGAGGAGGGCCCCGTAGGACGGATTTTCAATCCGTCCGTGAAATCGCGTGTTTCACCAGTCACGCATTGCAACCGTATCGAGGCACTTTCTTGAATGTTTTTAGCACGGACGGATTGAAAATCCGTCCTACGGAAGCCCCGCCATGTTCACTCGCCGCGTTCTGCACTACTCCCCCGGCCCGGCGGATTTCGTCGCCGATCTCAGCGACCGCGTCGCGACCGGCGCGTGGTTCGAGTTGCGGCGGCAAGGGGGCTGCGGGGACGGCGAGCTCGTGCTGCTCGACGACGGCTGCACCGAGAGCGACGTGGCCGTCGGCGACTGGATCGACTTCGACGACGGCGGCGCCAACCGCTGGTACCAGGGGCAGGTCCGCGGCCGCGTGCGCGTCGGGGCGCATGCGTGGCGGTTGACGCTCGCGGGAATGGGCCGGCAGCTTGAGGACGTCTTCCCCGGCGGGTTCGGCACCGGCGTGGCCGACGGCGTCGGGCCGCATCGGTATTCGCAGGTCGACGACTTCCCCGACGACCCCGACGCGGCCGACGAAACCATCGACGACGTAACGGAGCCGGTCGATGTCGTCCGGCTGCTGGTGCCGCAGTACGTCGAGCCTCAGACGGACATCACCTACGATGCGTCGCTGGTCGAAACGCCGCTGTTCCTGTCCACCGTGATGAGCCTGAAAGTCCGCGGCGAAGAATCGGCCGCGCAGATCCTCCGCGATCTCGCGATGCGGTCTCGGAACGTCGCGTGGGGCGTGAACGCCGACGGCAAGTTCTTCTTCCTGCGGCCGCGGAGCGACCTGCTGGCGACGTTTCAGCTTGGAACCGACGTCGTCGCGCTGCAACGCTCGTCGCGGAAGGCCATGCTCTTCAACCGCGTGCTGCTGACCGGCGGCTACATCTACGGCCCGCCGACCGACCCCTTCGACCCCGACGGCACCCCGCGGCCGGCGCATCGCTGGCGGGGGCATTACATCCAGCCGGAAAGCCGCGACGCGCACGGCCGCCGCGAAATCGAGATCTTCCTGCCCTGGATTCGCACGCAGGAAGACTCGATCGAATTCTGCCGCGAGTTCTTCAACATCTATGCCGACCCGCGGGAAACGTTCGACATCGAAGTCGCCAACCAGACGACGCTGCTGCGACCGTGGCACGGCTGCATTCGCCTGCTCGATGCGACCGGCGGCGTGCTCTACGACGGGTTCTTCGAGACGATCCGCGTGCAGTTCGACGGTTCGCCGCGGTTCCGCATTCACCTCGGCCCGCCGGACCCGCTGGAAATCTGGCCGCCGCCGCTGCAACCGGAGCGCACGTTGATCCCGGCGACGCCGATCGCGGGCGGGGTGATTTCGTCGTCGAGTTCCAGTTCGTCGAGCGCGTAGGTCGCCGCTTGCAGCTTAGCCGGGCGAACGAAACCTGGAATCGACGGCTAAGCCGCAAGCGGGAGGACGATTCGGAACGACTGCCATGCGCGGATTCGACTTCAACCGCGAACCGATTGTCGCGCCGGCGGCGCGGGTTGCCGTGCGTTGCCGGCGCGCGAATTTGCGGTTCCTCGCGCTGCTGTCGCGGATTCCCGGGCCGGTCGACGTGTGGCTGCATCCGGCCGACCGGTTGTGGCGGGCGGTCTTCGAGCGGCAGCCGAACGTGCGCCGCGTGTTCTTCAGCCCGGTCGCGGATGCATCGGGATGCGGCAACGGCAGGAGACGAACGGGACTGCCGGTGTTCGGCCGCTATGACGACGTGTTCGAGCTGGAATCGCTCGCGAGATTTTAGCCGCAAAGCCACCGAGTCGCGGCTAAACGATCACTTCTTTATCCGTGCGATCAGCCACTTCGCGGCGGCGGCGGAGTCGGGTTCGGGCTTCAGCGTCAACTCGCCGCCGCGAATGGAAACGTACTCCTTCATTCCGTCCGCCGGTTTGTTCTTGCCGTCGACCAGGCCGGCAATCCACAGCGGAGCGGACGCCGAGGCGAGCAGCGGCAGGTCGCCGGCTTCAATCGCCCCCGGCACAACCACATCGTGCGGGAGGTACACGAACGGACTCTTCAGCACCGAGCGAAATGACACCAACCCGCCGCGGTTGCTGACGACGGCCTGCACGTCATCCTCGAACAGCGCCGCCAGCAGCACGAGGATGTGCCCCAGCGGCTCGCTGTACGGCGGTTCGTTGTCGGCGGGCATCGGGACGGCGACGTCGCGGTCGCGGGGGTTGATCGTCGCGAAGGAATCCCCCCACAGGGCGATGCGTTTGTTGTCGATGATCTTCCAGGTTCGCAGCAGGGCGAGCACCGAGCGCAGGTCTTTCAACCGCTGGCCGACCATCGTGCCGCCGAGCATGAGTTCCGACGACGACAACCCGGTGTCGCTGCTCCGCCGGCCGCGATATGTGCCGCTACGGGTTTCGCCGGTGCCGCGGAGGTCGGGAATGCAGACGGCGAAGCCCGCGTTCAGGAACTTCGCGATCACGTCGGCCCGGTCCTTGAGGAACGCGGCTTTGCCGGATTGGCTGATGCAGACGACGAGTGGGCGCTGGTCGTCGGGCTTTTTGTCGTCGGCCGTCAGGATGACGAACGGAATGCGGATGCCGTTCTCCGATTCGTGGAAGTCGCGGCAGACGCGCATGCCATTTTCAAGCTGAAATGGCCGCCGCAGCACTCGCCTGTCGGACGGCTTCACGTCGCCCAGCACGCGCTTCCATTCCGCCCGCAGGATCTCGCGCCATTGTTTTTCCGGCTTGTCTTGGAGTCTTCCCGCGACGGCGGAGGCGCGTTCCTTCGCCAGCGCCGATGTGATTACCGTCAGCGGCGTGAGCTTCATCGCCGCGCTCCTCTTCGAAGACTTCGAGTCGCGGCTCAACGGTCGGTCGACACAGAGCAGTTCCGACTCCGGCAGCCGTTTGCGGTTTTCCTCTTTCGGCGCGGGGATGCCGAACCACTTCTCGAAGGCCGCGTAGATGCCGGCTTTGCGATGCACCGCGCCGATGTTCGTGCAGTGCGACGCTTTGCTGGACGGCAGCGAGACGCGGCCGTAACCTTTCGTCGAGGCGAGGTGCTCCGGTTTGCCGTACCATTTGTAGATCGTCTGCAGCCGCTTCCAGACCGGGTCGCGGTCCTTGTCCCAACTGAATTCGTGGGCGTAGACCAGACGCCGCGGGGCGATCGCGCCGACGATGACCCACGGCGGAAATCCGTCCCGGCCGGCCAGCCGCAGGTTGCGGGTCGATTCCCAGCTTCCGCCTCCCAGGTAATTGAACGACAGCTCGGCGTCTTTCGGTAATGGAAAAACGTTCTCCGGCTGCGGGCCGCCGAAGTTGAACGGGACGGCCGCCGCGATCCGTCGGTCGATGGCCGCCGTCACCGCGCACGGGTCGCCGCCGCCGGCGACGGCGCCCAGCAGGATGATGCGTTTCGGGTCGATGCCGGGCTGCTTGAGCAGCAGGTCGACGCCGCGCATCAGGTCCCAGGCCATCCAGCCGATGAGGCTCTCGCCGAGCAGGTGCAGTTGCATGCCGGTGTTGTAGCGGAAGTGGTAATCCTGCCGGCTGACGGGGAACGGCTTCGCGAAATCCTTCGCCGAGCGGAACGGGTGCGCCCGGCGTTCTCCGTGGCCGAGCTGGTCCATCACCAGCACGTAGCACCCGGCCCGCGCCCAGATCATCCCCATGTCCTGCAGCTCCCCCTGCGTTTTCGGCCGGTGGTGGGAATGCACGATGAGGATGCCCGGCATCCGTTTTCGCGAGCCTTGATCTTGCGAGCCGCCGGGTTTATCCCGGCGGGACTTCGAACTTCCGGCGGGGGTGAACCCCGCCGCTCGCGGGGCGTAGAGGTTCGCCGTCACCCACAGCTTCGAGCGGCTCTGGAAGACGACGTTGCGAACGACGAACCCGTCGCCGGGAATCGTCTTCGTCACAAGCATCTTCAGGTCCCGCGGCGGATCGGGGAACGTGCCCAGCGACTTCTTCAGCGCGGCGACGCGGGCGTCACGGAACGCTTCCCACTGCTTCACGGTTTTGATCTTCCGCCAGGCTTCGACGTCGGCGAGGTTCGCCTTCCGACGGCGGTTGCGGATGTCCGTCGAGACCGTCCGCCGCAATTCGTCGCGCTGGGTTTTCGTGACTTTGCCTTCGACGGCGATGACATTCGGCTGCAGCTTGCGGACGGCTTCGGCGAGGGTTTTTTCATCGGCGAACCCGGGTTGTGCGGCGAGGGCGATCAGCGACAGAAGAACGATGCGGGGGAACATGGCGTGCCTCTTCGGAAATCGACGGGGTCGGAACACCGCCATTGGAACCGGATTCGGTCCGGAGGTTCAAGGGCATCGTCGCCTTTCGCTCCGCGAAAGGGCGCGGTTTGCCGTCCCGTTGCCAAGCCTACATTGACGCCGACGATCGTTACGAATTGCCGTCGTCGGGATGCTGAACGGGTTGAATGTTGCCCGGGTGAATGTCCGACAAGTAAATGCCGTCGAGCCGCAGCGCGTCGATCACCAGCAGCACCTCGTCGGCGTGGTGCAGGTAGCGGCTTCTCACGTTATCGCGGAATTCGTCGGATTCCGAGTCAACTCCTTCGACGGGACGATTGACGGACGCCGCGCCGAAATCGAGCACGAAGGGCGGCGACACAAATGAGAGTTCCAATACGAGCAGGTCCCTGTCATAATCGAGAAGGGTTGGAATCGCGAAACCCCGCAACCGCCGGATGCCGTGTTCCTTCAGCCTTTGATAAGCCGCGCATTCCCGTTCGAACTCGCGCGGATGGCGGTGAACTTTGAGCACGCTGTTCTGTTGCGTCCGCCAGACGAACCCATCGACTCCATAGCCGATGATCTGATCGTCGGCAACGCCGTGGTCCTTGCAGTAATCCTCGAGACGATCGGTGATCTTGGAGGGAATCTCAAGCATGTCTTCGAAACTTTCAGTCGATCGCTACTCGACTCTCTCTTATTTCGACCTTCATGCCAACGGCGAGACCTACTCGCTGGCGCAGATTGCCCCCGACTTTATCGTCTTTCGAACGCCGGTGGAACTTCCGCCGTGTGAGGGCACGATCGTCATTCGTTCCGAAGGCGAACAGACCGAACGCCGCGTGCGGCTCGTCAACGGCGCGAGCCGCGATTCCGATCTGGCGGCGGTCGAGCGGCTGTAGGTCGTGCGGTGCTGCCGGAACCGCTGCGCTGGCTGCCGCGGAGGTATGGCGCCAAGGCATCGTCGGCCAAGCGTTCCGACACCTGTTTCAGTCAGCTACGGCGCCGGCAGATTTGGCTGTGGATCGAATCGGATCGTCTGCTCTGGCCCGCGAAAGGTGCAGTGGAAGTATTCGAGGAACCCACGGTAGCCGAGGTGAATCAGACTGAGCGGATCCTCCGCGAATCCCACAGGGATCCTCCATCGGACGGAAGTTCCTGACGCGCGGAGCTCGATCACGACTTCGGCCATGCGGTATGGAATCGAGATGCCGCCGGCGGTCTTGATCCACCCGTCTGGCCGTGCGGGTAGAGAGATGCCAAGCGACTGCGCTTCGCGGTGCGGGAAAAGAGTACGATCTGATCCGGTATCGACCAGGCCGTCGATTAATCGCTTTCCTTTTGGCCCTTCGATGCCGACGGCAACAATCGGTCGTGCAATCCCGCCGGGAAGCTGCATATAGGGGAATTCCAGCACTACAGCATCCCGGAAATCTCAGCATCGCGGGGAAGGACATGATGGACACGGAGAAGGTGCTCGGACGCCACCTGCTCCGCCTGATCCTCCGCTTCATCGAGCGTGTGGCCGCAACCGATGACCTTCTGGTCGTCTTGGTCCCAGACGATCCATTGTCCCTCGTATTGTTGGAGCACTTCTACGGGGATCTGTTCGTACATTGGGAAGTACCTTCAAAGCTCGTCACATTCGTGTTCGGATACTCAAGGGTTCAGTATACTTCAGCCACACTGTGCGTCAATCATCGTTTTCTGATCCACGCTCCTTTCATGGCCCGTTTCTACAAATACAAAACCCCCGACGACCTGCGGGACGACGCGCGGCGGCTCGGCGGCGAGATCGCGCTCTCCGACGATTTCTCGGTGCTGTTCCAGCCCGTGCGAATCGGCCCGCTGACGGCGGGGAACCGGCTCGCCGTGCAGCCGATGGAAGGGTGCGACGGGACGCCGGACGGGCATCCCGACGAGTTAACGTATCGCCGTTACCATCGCTTCGGGGCCGGCGGGGCGAAGATCATCTGGGGGGAAGCGACGGCGATCGCGGAAGTGGGCCGGATGAACCCGCGGCAACTCTGGATTAACGAGCAGACCGCGCCGTCGCTGGAACGCATGTTGAACGAATGCCGAGCGGCGCATCGCGAATCGCTCGGCAGCGACGACGACCTGATCGTCGGCCTGCAACTCACGCATTCCGGGCGGTTCAGTTATCGCAATGCGTTGATCGCGACGCACGATCCGCTGCTCGACCCGCTGACCGTCGATAAATCGACTGGCAAGCGAGTCGACGCTTCGTACCCGCTGCTGACCGACGACGACCTGAAACGCATCGAAGATCAGTACGTCATCGCGGCGAAGCTCGCGCAGCGCTGCGGGTTTCAGTTCGTGGACATCAAACAGTGCCACCGCTATCTGCTGTCGGAACTGCTGGCGGCAAAAAACCGGCCGGGAGACTACGGCGGCAGCCTCGAAAACCGCACGCGGCTTGTTCGGAATGTGGTGAAGCGGATTCGGGAAGACGTGCCGGGGCTGGTCATCGCGACGCGAATGAATGCGTATGACGGCATCCCGTACGTCAGGCTTTCCAGCCTGACCGGGCGGCCGGGCAACGTCGATCGCCTAGAGACGCCCGGTCAGGCTGGAAAGCCTGACCTACGGGGGGCGCCGTGTCCGCACGAATTGCCGCTCGTCACCGCGTTCGGCACGAATCCGCACAACCATCTCGAAGAAGATCTCGCCGAGCCGTTGCAGGTCGTCCGCTGGCTGCGGGAGTGGGGGGTGCCGCTGATCAACATCTCCTGCGGCAACCCGTATGCGAACCCTCACGTCGTGCGGCCGGCGGAGCATCCGCCGGTGGACGGGTACGACGCGCCGGAGCACCCGCTGCTGGGCGTGCTGCGGCATTTCCGGATCGCGCGGCGGATTCAGGAAGAGGTGCCCGACGTGCCGGTCGTCGGCAGCGCCTACAGTTGGCTGCAGGATTTCGCGATGCACGCCGCCGCGGGGAACGTCGCGGCCGGGCACGTGGCGATCGTCGGCGTGGGGCGGGCGACGTTGTCGCATCCGGATTTCGCGAAGACGCTACAGGAGGAAGGTCGGCTAAGCCGCAAGCGGGTCTGCCGAACGTTCAGTTATTGCACGAACCTGATGCGGAGCAAAGACCACCCGCTGGGGCAATATCCCACCGGTTGTCCGCCATTCGACAAAGACGTGTATCAGCCGCTGTGGAAGGAGGCGGATGCGAAGCGGCGGCCTTGAATGAATATCGAATATTGAACACGGAATGATGAAGGCTGAAGGAAGAATCGGCTCGTGCCGGTTGCTACGGGGCCGCGGCGATCGTGCGGGTCTGTTTGCCGCTCGCCCGGTCCTGCTTGCAGAATACGGTCGCCGAAACGGTGGCGTCTCCGGTCTGCGCCGCGACAGGCGTCAGCCGGGCTTCGTGGAAGGCGCCGGGGCGCAGGTCGCCGACGTCGTGCGACAGTCGCCGGCCCAGGGGATAGGCCAGTCCCGCGGGAAGGTCGACGTGCAGCGTGACCCCCGCGGCGGTGGCCGTCCCGGCGTTGACGATCCGCAGCCGGACTGGCGCCCGCTGACCGACCACGATCCTCGGCGGCAGCCGGATTTCCAGCTTCAGTTTCGGCGCGGAGACGGACCACCGGGCGTTGGCCGTCGACGTCACCGCGACAGCGGCCGGCGACGTTCGCCCGTGCCGCGTGCGAACGATCGTGGGATGCCCGCGATCGTCGCGCGTGGCCGACCAGCCGTCGGTGGGGGACGCCGGGTCTTCCGTGATTCGCACGCGGGGTGCGCCGCTGGCGGAATTCGCAGTCGTGCCGGCGGACGTCACCAGGAACCGGGGATCGGGCGGCGGCGGCGGCGCGACAGAGGTGCGCACGACTTCCAGACCCAGTGGTGCTCCGGCATCCACAACCGTACTCTCCGGCGACTTTGCAAACGGCATTGCGGCAGATGGCGATTCCTTCTTTGACAAACTCGATGACTTTCGGTCGCCGAACTGCGGTTCGTCGAACGGCGAACGATTCGTGCCTGCCGGGCGTCCGGTCGCCGGGGGATCAACCTTCGCGGCGCCGATCTCCAGCGGCCCATCCAGTTCGACGCGGGGCTGCGGCACGGCTTTTGCGCCGCCGGGCGGCGATCGGTCGTTCGTCGCGGCTGCGAAGGGATCGTCTGTCAGTTGTGTCGTCCGAGGCGAACTGTCGGCCGCGGTTTGCGACGCGGAATCCGTCGCATCACGGTCAGCGACCGTCGGGATCACGAGTTTCGCATCGTCGGGAAGCCGGTCGTCGCGGACTTTGGAAGAGGGCGCGGCTGGGCCTGGATTCCGCAGTTTCGCATTGTCGTCGATCCGCGTTTCCGCTTCACCCGCGGCAGTTCCGTCAGACGCGAATTGATAAACCTGCCAGCCGAGCATCAACAGCACCGCCAGCACGCCGGTCAGCGTGGCGACGGCAAACAGCGTGGTGCGACGGTCGCGGAAGGCCGTTTTCAGAACAGAGCCGGCCCGTTCGGCGTCGGCTTCCGTGGCAACGCCGGCAATCGCCGCTTGCGGTCGGTGGCCGAAGCTCCCCATCCTGCGGCGCAATCGCAACCACGCCCGCCGCGACTGCAGGGCGAGATAACGCCGGCGAACGGCGATCGGGGCGAAGCGGCTCTGGCGTTCGCCACTGGCTGCGTTCCCGTCCACCGCCGTAGCGGAATTCGTGAGAATTCCTCTGATAACGGTCGGCCGTGCGCTCGCGGAATTCTCACGAATTCCGCTACCTGCCGAGGGGGTTTCCGGTTCAACCGAACGAAGCGGCCGAACGCGGTCCGCCAGGAACCGCCCGGCGCGTTTCCACCACGGTACAGGGTCTTGCCAGTTGGAAGCCACGGCGGTTCTCGCGAAAGTAGGTCCGGACGGCCCGTCCGGACCTTGGTGGGCCGGACAGTGCCAATTTACGCGGTGTGCCGGATCGAGGTCCGGTCGGGCCGACGCGGACCTACTTTTCTCGTTCCCGCGCGCTCAGAGGGAACGCGACGCGGGAGTCGGACGGGGGCCGTGGAATACCACATTCGGCCGATTGCGGAAAGACGGAGTTGGTGAGTGGTGAGTGGTGAGTGGTGGGGGAGTTGAGAGTTGAGAGTTGAGAGTTGAGAGTTGAGAGCCAGAATCCCGGCCTCCGATCTCTGATCTCCGCTTTCCGCCTTCCGCCTTCCGCCTTCCGCCTTCTTGGGTCGGCATTCTCGACCCGGCCGGAATTCGATACGTTACAACCGTGAATTCCGCCCGCCATCCGGCCCGCCATCAGAAGGAACGTCGTGCTGGTGACCGATGAACCCGCCGCTCCCCCCGCGGAAGCACCGCGACCGCCGTTGTCGCGGGACCGCGCGTTCTGGGGGATGACGGCCACGCAGTTTCTAGGGGCGTTTAACGACAACGTCTTCAAACAGCTCGTGCTGCTGATCTGCGCGGGCTACGTCGTGGAGCATCAACTCGAATCGGACCCGTACCAGACGATCGCGCAGGCCATGTTCGCGGTGCCGTTCGTGCTGTTCTCCGGGTTCGCCGGCTGGCTGTCGGACCGCAACGGCAAGCGGACGATCATCGTGCTGTGCAAGATCGCGGAGATTGCCGTCATGGCGGTCGGAGTCGCCATGTTCCTGCTGGGCGAACCGGGCTCGCTGACGCTGATCGTGCTGCTGATGGCCGTGCTGTTTCTGATGGCCACGCAGAGCGCGTTCTTCGGACCGGCGAAATACGGCATCCTGCCGGAAATGCTCGACGGGGAAGACCTGCCCGCGGCGAACGGCGTCATTCAGATGACGACGTTTCTGGCGATCATCTTCGGCACCGCGGCCGCCGGGTTCTCGAAGCAATGGTTCGAAGAGAGGCTGTGGGCGGTCAGCGGGTTATGCGTGATGATCGCCGTCGTCGGGACGGCGACGTCGCTGTTCATTCGCCGCACGAGGGTCGCCGATCCCGACACGCCGCTTTCCGCCTCGTCGCTGGCGATCGACCGCGAGACGTGGGAGATGCTGATGTCCGACCGCACGCTGCGGGGGGTGCTGCTGGTCTCGTCGCTGTTCTGGCTGCTGGGAGGCGTCACGCTGCCGTTGCTGAACACGTTCGGCAAGAGCCAGATGGGCTATCCCGACGACCGCACGAGCATTCTGGCGGCCTGCGTGGGGATCGGTATCGCCGCGGGATGCGCAATTGCCGGGAAGCTGTCGAAGAAGAAGATCAACTTCCATCTCGCCACGGTCGGCGCGTGGGGCATGGTCGCGACGTTCAGCGGGATGGCGGTCCTGCCGCAGCTCGGTCTGCCGGGCGAAACGACCGAATGGGCGGCGCGGCTGGTGCTGGTGGCCGTCGGCGTGTTCTCCGGCCTGTTCGCCGTCCCGCTGCAGGTCTACCTGCAGGCCAAGCCGCCGCAGGACCAGAAGGGGCGGATGATCGGCGCGATGAACCTCGTGAACTGGATCGGCATCCTGATGGCCGCGGGCGTGTACTTCCTGTGCACGAAGACCTTCTCGCCGGAGAACATCAGTTGGACGTTCCTGGTGCTCGCCGCGGCGATGCTGCCGATCGCGCTGTTTTACCATCCGCGCGACGAGCGGCTGTAGCTGTAGGGTGGGCTGTGCCCACCAAATTCAGGGAAACCGCCGTCGCGTTGAATCTGGTGGGCACAGCCCACCCTACCTCTACCTCGCGGAAACAGCCACAGCCACCATTGCCGCCACTGCAGGACGGACCAGATCGTCAGGACCAGGACGAGGGGTGCGGCGAGGATGAGGAATCCGCGGCGGAGGGTCATGGCGGCGAGGGTCAGTGTCTTCTCGATTGCTGGCTTTCATGGTGACACCATCGCGAAAAAAACCGCCTCATCTGGCGGGTCACTCAATCAACTGGTTTTCATCACAAAGCTTCAGGATCGTATTCAGAAACGATTTCAATTCAGGGCAGGCACTCGCGGCTGCCAGCAGGTCTTCACCTTGAAGGATACGCCCGGCGTCACGCGGTTTGACATAGGCCCTTCCTTTTTGTCCGGTTCGAAAGACTTCCACCAGCCGATGCGCGGGCGGGTTGGAATGGTTGATCTGTTCCGGGCGCGGTCCCGGAGCCGCTCGATTGCTGCCAGCCAGCCGTTTGATCTTCTCCCAATAGGGAAGCAGCCACGCCTCAAAATCGTGCTGGGCGGCGTGCGGATAAAAGCGTTCCTCATCACCGACCCATTCGCGCATCTTCGCCTTGGCGTCGGCTGCGTCATTGAACTCCGGTGGCTGCGATCCGGTGTAGACGTCAGTCAAAGCGATGACTGCGTCCGACGGTCGTCTCCCATCGTTCAACAATCGCTCAACGACTCGCCTCAGTTTCATTTCCTTCGGGACACGGCCGTCGTAGGGGAATGCATCGAGGTTCGGCATTTTGCCGGGCAGGCGCGGCTGCAACAACTCGCGCAGCTTCGGGAAGAAAGCCTTCTCGGTCTTCCCCTCAACGATGATCGTGATTTTCACGACCGCCCTCCCATGCGTCCCAACCGCCAGACTTCGTCCAGGGTGTACTCGTCGAGCCACTGTTCCAGATCGAGTTCCTCGGCCCGCGACATTCGGGCGGCGCCGCTCTCTTCGATGTCGATCGTCACGACTTCGGATGGTTGCAGGAAGCGGATCAGGCGATCGGCATGAGTGGCGACGATCAGTTGAGTCCGCTGGGATGCCTCGCGCATCAGGTCCGCCAGCAACGACAGCAATTCGGGATGCAGGCTGACTTCCGGTTCGTCGATAAGCGTAACAGCCGTCAACCCCGGACTTTGCAGCAGCGTCACGAGCCACAGGAACCGCAACGTGCCTTCGGAAAGCTGGTGCATATAGAACGGATGCTGACTGGATTTGTCTTTCCACGTCATTGCCAATGTTCCCGCGGCGACGGGCGGGAAATTGAGTCGCTCGAAGGTCCGGAAACCCGCCCGCAACGTGTCCTCGACGGCTTCGAACCGATCAGGATCCGTTTCCCGCATGGTATACAGGCACGAGACGATGTCCTCGCCGTCGGGACCCGGCAATTTGGCGTCCCGCATGGGCTGCGGCAGGCGAACCGGTGCCCGCGTGCCAACGTCCAGCACGTGGTAATGAGTCGAAGAGGCCAGTCGCTTTCGGAAGTCTTCCGGCTCCCGAAACAGCTTCGGAACCTGCGAGAGCGCGGATTCCGCGGCGTCGTATTCCCAATTGGGTCTAAACAGTCCTCTCCGTTTCTCCCCACTCTCCAGCGTTCTTTCCTCATAATACCGCACGTCGCCATTATGGGATTCGATATGTTTGAACGGTGGCGGCGTGGGATCCCGCTGTTGTGTCAGCGACTCATTGTTGATCGCGTATCCAACTCCAAATTGAGAAAGGGCAATGTCATATTCAATTGGCGCATCACCGGGAACCGGCATCGCCAATTCAAACGACATGAATTGTGACTTGCCGGCGCCGGTTGCATGCAGGTTTGTCAGATTCCCGTCCACGCCACCGAGATCGCTGATTGTCTCCTGAAGACCCCCGGAGGCGGATGCAGCCAATAGCGCGAACACTTCGAGAAACGACGTCTTGCCGCTTCCGTTCGCGCCGATGATGACATTCAGCGACTTGAGATTCAGTTCAACATCATGCAGACGGCGAAAGCCCTGCACGCGAATCCTCTCAAATGATCCCATCCGCGTTCTCCACGTTACGGAACTTCCAATTCCACGAGTGCAATCGTTGCGTCCTGCAATTGCCGTGCCTTGTCGGTCTCGACGTAGTCGCTGTGGCAACTTCCCTTCCCGTCCTCCGCCCCCACCGCCTTCCGCGTCTTCGCCGCCAGCCGGTGAATCTCTTCCGGACTCAGCACGCCGCGCTTCTCGAGAATCACCTGCTGATCCGGCGTCAGCGCGGCGGTCACCTTCGCGCGGTCCCACTGGTAGTCGTCTTCCTTGCCCGACGCGAACTCGACGATCTCCTTCGAAATCCGCACGCTGCACCAGTCGTGGCCACACATGGCGCAAAAATCGGTGTCGACGTCGAGGTCTTCGTCGTGGTACGCCCGGGCCGTGTCGGGGTCGAAGCTGAGGTCGAAGTGCTTCTCCCAATTCAGCGCGGCGCGGGCCTTCGTCAGCTCGTCGTCGCGGTCGCGCGTGCCGGGGATGCCCAGAGCGACGTCGGCGGCGTGGGCGGCGATCTTGTAGGCGATGCAGCCCTGCTTGACGTCGTCTTTCTTCGGCAGCCCGAGGTGCTCTTTCGGCGTGACGTAGCACAGCATGCTCGCCCCGTGGTACGCCGCCGCCGTCGCGCCGATGCAGCTCGTGATATGGTCGTAGCCGGGGAACATGTCCGTCACCAACGGGCCGAGGACGTAGAACGGGGCGCCGTGGCAGAGATTGCGTTCGAGCTTCATGTTGTACTCGACCTGGTCGAACGGGACGTGGCCGGGGCCTTCGCACATCGCCTGCACCCCCTTCCGCCAGGCGCGCTCGGTGAGTTCCCCCTGCGTGGCCAACTCCGCAAGCTGGGCGCGGTCCGATGCGTCGGCCAGTCCGCCGGGTCGCAGGCCGTCGCCGATCGAAAAGCTCACGTCGTACCGCCGCATGATGTCGCAGATGTCTTCCCACAGGACGTACATCGGGTTCTGTTCGCCGTGGTCGATCATCCACTTCGCCAGCAGCGACCCGCCGCGGCTGACGATGCCGATCAGCCGGTTCTTCACGAACGGCAGATGCTCCCGCAGAACGCCGGCGTGAACGGTGAAGTAATCGACTCCCTGCCGCGCCTGGTGTTCGGTCTCGCGCAGGATCGCCGCGTGGTCGAGGTCGTACAGCTTGCGGCCGATGATCATCGAGTAGATCGGCACCGTGCCGATGGGGACCGTGCTGTTGCGGATGATCGCGTCGCGGCATTCGTCGAGGTCGCCGCCGGTGGAGAGGTCCATCACCGTGTCGGCCCCCCAGCGGATCGACCAGTGCAGCTTCTCGACTTCCTCTTCGGTCCCGGACGAAACCGGCGAAGCCCCCATGTTGGCGTTGATCTTCGTTTTCGACGCCCGGCCGATGCACATCGGGTCGAGTTTGTAGCCGAGATGCACCTTGTTGGCGGGAATGATCATCCGCCCCGCGGCGACTTCATCCCGCACCTGGGCCGCCGTGAGATGCGGCTCGCGCTCGGCGACGCGTTTCATTTCGCGCGTGATGTTCCCGACCCGGGCGTGTTCGAGCTGGGTGACGGGTTCGAAGTCCGGCGGGAATGAGACGCTCCGACAGGTGCCATCCGATTGTTCGAACGTGACGCACCCGCCCTCCGCTTTCCGCCCTCCGCTTTCCGCCGTTGTCGACCACCCCTCCGGAAGAAAGTTCCACGCCGTCTTGTCCGACGGCTGCGGCATGCCCGGCGTGTCGGGGGAAGAAAACGTCCAGCGTCCGGCGGTACCGGGGCCAATCCGCGGCGGGACGGCGAAGCTGCCCGGCGTAGTCCCGGCGGCGGTCGAAGAGGGGTTGGCGCCCAGCGGCGGGAGGGTGTATGCGCGGTCCATCAGCGGAGGCTCCGGTCTCGGTGGATCGAAAGAAGTCGATCGGGTGAACGACCTTCCGGTATCGTAGTCGGTGCGGGGGGATTTGCAACGTGCGGGATTCGAGCGGGATCACTCGCCGCCGAACTGCTCCGCCTTCTCGAACAGTTCCCCCAGCGAAAGCTGAAAACCGGGCAGCACGTGCGCGCCGTCGAGGACGCCGTCCGCGGCGATGTCCGTCACGTTCGTTTCTGATGTAAACACCTGCGCGGTCTGCGTCTCCGGATCGATCTGCCAGACGAGTTCAACGCCGGCGGCGAAATAGTCACGGCGTTTGCGCTGCATTTCACCGGGCGTGTTGCTCGGAGACAGAACTTCGATCGCCAGGTCGGGAACGAGCCGCGGCATCGGTTCCCGCGGCAGTGTGCCTCCGGGAAACCGCTTCCAACTGATGAAGCAGGCGTCCGGCATCCGCATCTGGTTGTAAAGAATCTGTAGCGTGGCGTCGGTCGTCAGGGCCTTTCCCAGCTTATGCGTATCCAGGAAGTTGCCGAGCTTCTGCACGATGTAAGCCGCCAGGAGTGATTCGTACCAGCCCATCGTTTTCTCCACGAGAATCCCGTCGATGAGTTCGCAGGCCAGGTCTTCGTGCCGGTCGACGGAGATGGCGTCTTCCAGCGTCGCCATTCCCGGCGGCGGGTACATGCGGATGCGTTCCAGCGGAATCCCGCCCAGATGCCGCTGCAGGTCGGCCAGCGTCCACTCGGTTGGCAACTGGGTTTCGAGCGTGGAGTTCTGAAGCGAGACGGTCGCCATGTTCGTCCCTTGAATTGACGGGCTGCTTCCGCCATTCTCCCCTTGAAGCTGAGCGTCGGCAAGACCGGGCAACATTCCCAGCGAACCGGATACTCGGAGCTTGTGAAAGATTCGTGGCGGATGCTGCCAGCATCCGCGAAAACAACGGACGCTGGCAGCGTCCGCCACGACGCTTTCCGATTGTTTCACAGCCTCTCAGAAAACGACATATGCACTACGACGTCTACGGCGTCGGCAACGCCCTGGTCGACATTCAAGCGCAAATCACCGACGCCACCCTCGACACGCTGCGGTTCGCCAAGGGTGTGATGACGCTCGTCGATGAGAAAACGCAGATGCGGGTGCTCGCCGAAATCGACGGGTCGCAGATCACCCGCTGCGCCGGCGGGTCGGCGGCGAATACCGTCATGGGGGTCGCCGATTTCGGCGGGAAGGCCGCCTATGCCGGCAAGACGGCGGCGGATACGCTCGGCGAGTTCTTCCTGGAAGACATGCGGAAGATGGGCGTCGCGATCGAAGTTCCCCCCGCTGACGGCCAGACCGGGACCTGCGTCGTCCTCATCACCGACGACGCCCAGCGGACGATGCTCACCCACCTCGGCGTCTCGGCGACCCTCGGGCCGGACGACATCCGCGAAGACGAAATCCGCAAAGCGAAGTACGTCTACATCGAAGGCTACCTGTTCACCGCGGCCGATCCGAAAGCCGCCGCGATGAAGGCGATCGACCTCGCGAAGAAGCACGGCGTGAAGGTCGCCTTCACCGTCTCCGACCCGTTTCTGATTCACAACTTCAAGGACGAATTCTGGCGGCTCATCGAAGGCCCCGTCGACCTGCTGTTCTGCAATCTCGAAGAATCCCGCGCGCTGACCGGCATGCAGGACCCGATCGAATGCGCCCGCGAGATTCACCGGCATGCCGAGAACGTCGCGCTGACGCTGGGGCCGAACGGTTCCCTTCTGATGCACGAAGGGGAAGCGGTCCCGATCGAGGGCGTCCCCGTCGAAGCCGTCGACACCACCGGCGCCGGCGACATGTACGCCGCCGGGCTGCTGTACGGCATCACCAACGGCCTGACGTGGAAACAGTCCGGCCACCTCGCGTCGCACGCAGCGGCGCGGATCGTGGGGCAGCTCGGCGCGCGGCTGCAGCGGCGGTTCACGGCGGAGGAGATGCAGGCGCTGCTCGGCACGTAGGTCAGCCTTTCCAGGCTGACCGGGACGGCGGCTGCCAGTCTGAAAAGTCGTCGCTCGGCCAGCTTCCGGCGAGCTGCTGCTGCGTGGTCCGCACCCATTCGTCGGGGGTTTCCGACAGCGAGTCGAGATAGCATTCCAGAACCTGCTGAACAAGCTCCGATACGGAAAGCGATCGTTCCCGCGCAACGTCTTCCAGACGAGTTTCCAGTTCCGGTGCGAGTTCCACGCTCATGATCTTCACGTCTCGTTTGCAATCCCCTTCCGCAATGGCCTCTCGCAATCTTGATTCAGATGTGATACCAGATGTGCCGTGCAGACGCCGCGCTCCTCTCCGCAAAGCCTCCGAGTCGCGGCTGAACGTTACATCGTCCACCCGTCCGGCAGCACCGCTTGCCGCTGCACGCAGATCACGCCGTCGCGAAGGATCACGTCGGCGTCCAGGTCGGCCGAGTCCTCGCGGTTTTCGGTCTGAATCCGCACGTTGCGGCCGATGCGGCAGTTCTTGTCGACGATCGCGCCGTCGATCAGCGTCCCCGCGCCGATCCCCACCGGCGGCCGGCCGGCGGCTGCTGCCGACTGGAGCTGCTCCGGCCGTTCGTAGAAATCCGCCCCCATCACGACGGAATTGCGAATCGTGGCGTTGCGGCCGACGCGGCAGCGAACGCCGATCACGCTGTTTTCGATCACCGCCCCGTCTTCGACGATGCAGCCGTCCGCCAGCAGCGACTGCCGCACGGTGACGTTTTCCAGCCGCGTCGGCGGCAGGTGCCGCGCACGGCTGTAGATCGGGGCGTCGGCGTCTTGAAAGTTGAACGGCGGGTTCGCTCCGGCCAGCGCGAGATTGCAATCGAAGAACGATCGGATCGTGCCGATGTCTTCCCAGTAGCCGTCGAACGGATGCATCTGCACGCGGCGGGTGCGGATCGCCAGCGGGAAGATCTCGCGGCCGAAATCGGGGTAGTCCGACTTGCTGAGCAGCTCGACCAGCGTGTCGCGGTTGAACAGATAGATGCCCATGCTCGCCAGACAGTCGCGGCCGCGGCTGGGGACGCCGTGCGCGTCGAGCCAGTCGGGGGCCGTTCGCACGATGTCGAGTTCGTCTTTCGACTGCGGCTTTTCGAGGAACCCGACGACGCGGCCGTCGTCGTCGATCCGCATGATGCCGAACGCTTTCGCCTGCGAACTTTCCACGGGGAGGGCGGCGATCGTCACGTCGGCGGCGGCCTCGCGGTGCGTCTTGAAAAACTCGGCGAAATCCATGCGGTACAACTGGTCGCCGGAGAGAACCAGCACGTGCTCGATGCCGGGCTGCTCGATGTACCGCAGGTTTTTGCGGACGGCGTCGGCGGTCCCCTGGTACCAGTCGGAACCGACGTTCGTCTGCTGGGCCGCCAGAATCTCGACGAACCCGCCGGCGAAGCGGTCGAAGATGTACGACTGCCGGATGTGGCGGTGCAGGCTGACCGAGTTGAACTGCGTCAGCAGGTAGATGCGGTTCAGCCCGCTGTTGAGGCAGTTGGAAATGGGGATGTCGATCAGCCGGTACTTCCCCGCCAGCGGGACGGCCGGCTTCGACCGGTATCGCGTCAGCGGATACAGGCGGGTCCCCTTCCCCCCGCCGAGAATGAGCGTGATGACGTTTCGCATTGTCAACCGTTCGAACGCTGGTGGTGAAACATCGGAGTGGCCGGTCTGCGTGTATCACACCAGAATCGCCGCGATCGTGCCAGTCGTCCGGTCGTCGACAGCTTGTCCCTGCAATGGAGTGCGGGACAGGGTTGGGGAACAATACTTTGACAGTTTCTAATCGCGAACTGCATTTGCCGCGCTCGTCTTCGTCGATTCCCGTTCCGGCTCCACCGCACCGTCTCCGTTGGACTGCGGCGTTTCGACCGGTTGCGATGCAAGCTGCGATTCCGGCACGCGCCGCACCCGGCCGTCTTCGATCGAAAACACCACGTCTCCCAGAATGCGGGCCTCGGTGCGGCTGTGCGTGATGTGCAGTGCGGTGACGCCGGTTTTCTGCTGCACCGACTTCAGCAGCGAGTACATGTCCCGCCGCGTGGCGTCGTCCAGCGCGCTGAGCGGTTCGTCGAGGCAGAGCACGCCGGGGGACGCGGCCAGCGCACGGCCCAGCGCGATTCGCTGGCGTTCGCCGCCGCTGAGACCGGTCAGCTCGCGGTCCAGCAGGCCGCCGATCCCCAGCAGGTCGGCCAGTTCGGCGACGCGGCGGTCGATGTCGCGTTTTTTCCAGTTGCGGACCGACAGGGCGAATCCGATTTGCCGGCGGACGGTCATCGTCGGGAACAGCGCCCCGTCCTGCGGGACGAACCCGATGCCTCGCAGCGCCGGTTTGAGCCGGGTGACGTCCGTGCCGCAGAGCACGATCCGCCCCGCGGAGACCGACCGCAACCCGCACAGCGATTCGAGGATGGTGGTTTTCCCGCTTCCCGTGCGGCCCATCAGGATGCCGTACTGTCCCGCCGGAACCTCGAACGAAACGTTCCGCAGCGAGAACGTACCGATGCGAACGGACAGATCTTCAACGCGAATCACGACGGATTCTCCGGGGGACGATGCGACATGTTCAACATAGTCGCGCGGATCGTCGGTTCGCAAGCGGGTCCGAAAAGTAGGTCCGGACGGGTGCGGCAAATTCCGCTGGCAATGGGGTCGGGGGTGGGAAATTAAAAAAATCGGACGCAAAC
>Ga0268386_10000515_pt1 | contig 24673 bp, 34 predicted proteins | sample RVTome_15_FD_200260 | JGI IMG/M metagenome (GOLD analysis project Ga0268386, IMG submission 200260) | Soil microbial communities from uranium-contaminated site in the Upper Colorado River Basin, Wyoming, United States - RVT150D86... ... | reverse complement strand
CGGACCCGCACCTGTTCGTCGTCGGCCAGAACTGGGGCGGGGCCGAGTCGTCGGAACCCAGCGGGCGGGTCGTGGCGTTCCCGGCGCCCGCGCCGGGCGCAGGAAGGCCTTGACGAGCGGACCGTCCGTGATGAGTCCATCGTCGCGCGGCGAAACGCGAAACGCATGCCGAGTCGCCGCCTCAACGTCGATGCTCGACGATGGAGAGCGTGGCGCACTGCCACGTCTTGCGTTACTCCTGGCAGTCCCAGCGCTTGGCCCGCAGGTGTGCGCGCCGCCGCCCAGCCAGGTGCACTCGAAGACGGGGAGCGACCACACGCACTCGGTGACCAGCGTGGGCCGGAGGGCCGGCGGCAGTCCAGATCCGGGCAGACGTAGAGCGGTACACCTCGGGGACGGACACCGAGCCGCCGTAGCGTCGGACAGTCCCGTCGCCGGCGCGGCCCCGACGGACTCGACGAGCGGCGCGCCCTGTGGGCCCTGCCAATCCGCCGTTCGTGTCGCCGTAGCTGGCGTGTGCCCGGCGATATGATCGACGGACTCTGGTACCCGGGATGGGTCGTTGATGGGTGTTGCCGTCGTCAACTCCTCCACGACCGAGACGCAGCGGTGACAATCAGACGACGCCTCTCGTTCCCGAAACCCGAGCCGGATTCGCAGGCCGGGTCTTGCGCTGGTGCGTGGGCACCGCCGTGCGCGCCAGCCTCCTGGTAAGCCCCCGCCTGGCGGTGCTGCTCGTGCGCAGATTGTTCGCCGCCGGCGGCGAACAATCCAAGCAGCGGCTCGACAAGCACGCGCCGCCGGATGTCGTCGTGCTCGTCGAGGAACGATACGGCGACGAGGACGACATTCTTCTCGACATCGTCCGCCTGGCATCGGTGACCAGGCCGCTTCCGCTCGTGCTCTGGGTGCACGGCGGGGGCTGAGTCGGAGGCGCAAAGGACGAGCTCACCTGTTACTTCAAGCTCATCGCCCACAGCGGCTGCATCGTCGCCGGAACCCGGTACTCGCTCGCCCCCGCGCATCACTACCCGACTCCGCCCCGGCAGATGATGCAGGCCCTCAACTACCTGCAGGCCAACGCCGAACGCTTCCAGATCGACGCGGACCGCATTTGCCATCGCAGGCGACTCCGCCGGAGTACAGATCGTCGCCCAGCTCGGTGCCCTCGTCACGACCCCCGGTTACGCCGAGGCCGTCGGTGTCAAACCCACGATCTCGCGCCGCAGCCGCGCGGCCTCGTCCTCGCGTGCGGCCCGTACGACCTGGGCCTGCTCGCTCAGACGAGCACGCCGGCGGGCCGCCGATTCATCAAGGCGATCATGTGGGCGTACTCGGGCAAGCGCAACTCCGTTGACGACCCGGTCTTCGCAACCTTGTCTGTGACCGACAACGTCACGTCTGCGTTCCCTCCGGCGCTGATCACGGTGGGAAACGCCGACCCGCTCCGGCCGCACTCCGAGCTCCTCGCTGAAAAGCTCCGCGCCCACGGAGTCGAGCTCGAGACGCTGTTCTGGCCTGATGACCACCAGCCGCCGCTGGGCCACGAGTACCAGTTCTACCTCGACTCCGACGCAGCGCAGCTCATCCTCGAACGCCTTCTCACGTTCCTGCGCCAACGACTCGGGGCGACGCCGCCTTGTTCGTTCCCCGCACCGACCGAGGCGCGGCGCACAAGCTGGAGGCAGTCACCAACCCGCGGCTGACGGGCGCACACGCCTGAGCGTTGCGTTGCAGCGAGAGTCGTGCAGTCGCCTCGAGGCGAGTGGTACCATAACTTGTACCATGCCGCGTAGGAGGAACCGATGGCAGTGACGGCGAGCGAGGCGCGCAAGAACCTGTTCCCATTGATCGAGAAGGTCAACGACGACCGCACCCCGATCGAGATCACGTCACGGCGTGGAGACGCGGTCCTCCTGTCCCGTGCGGACTACGACGCACTCGAGGAGACCGCACACCTCCTGCGCGTCCCAGCCAACGCCAGGCGGCTGATCGAAAGTCTGCAGCAGGCCTTGGCTGGCCAGCGCGACGAGCATGACCTCGCCAGGTGAGGCTGGTCTTCACCCCGCACGGCTGGGACGACTACACCTACTGGCTCGCCGCTGACCGAGCGACGCTCAAACGTATCAACCGTTTGATCGACGACTCCCTGCGCGACCCGGCCACGGGCATCGGCAAACCGGAGCCGCTGCGGCACATGCTCGCCGGTGCATGGTCCCGGCGCATCAGTGAAGAACACAGACTTGTCTATCTCGTCGACGGTGAGGACCTCGTGATCCTGCAGGCGCGGTTCCACTACAAGTGACCGCCCGGATCTCCGCGATCCGCGCGGGACTGTCGTCTGTCAGTTGTCGGATTCGTGGCGGCCGTCCTGATCCGCTCATGCAGAGTCGAGGGCGGCCATGCTCGCCCGGATCTGCCGCCGGTCAGACGACGTCGCGTATCTCCACGGCGACGAGGCCAATGACGGCGGGGATGAGTCCCCACGCTGCGAGGACCGCCAGGGCTGCTGGCACCCCGACCTCATCACCGACGCCTGAGACGACGTTGACGAGCGTGCTGGGCAGCCACGATGCGGTCTCGTTCGCCAGCTGCACGAGGATCGGCGGAATGATAAACAGCAGCAGCACGGCTCCGGTGACCGCACCACCGGTGTTGCGCACCAGGGCGCCGACACCTGCCCCGAGGACGCCCCCGGCAGCCCCGGCGAACATCGCGGCCGCGATCAGCTGGGTCACGGCGCCGGCGGACACGAGGAAGCCGTACTCGGTCATCGGAAGCGAGACCGCGAGCGCAGCGACGGTCAGCGCTTCGCCGACGAGACCCAGCAGGCCGCCGGCGAGCAGAACGGCGGTGAGCTGGGCGAGCACCGCTCGGTGCCGGCGCGGGGCGATCAGGAACGTCGGTACGACAGTGCCGTGGCCGTACTCACGAGCCACGGCGATGGCGCCGAACAGCCCGGCGATCATCATGGCATTCGCCCCGAAGGCGACCAGCGACCGCTGGTCCTCCGCCGTTGCGATGAACCCCTTGCTGCCGTCCATGTCTGTCCCGAGGACCACGGCAGTGGCTGTCGTGGCGCTGATGACGACAAGTACCGCGAGGAACGCCCACGGCATCTTGGTCGTGGTGAGCTTGCGGAGTTCGGCACGTACGAGTCGCAGCCACGTCATAGCGGTTCGACCTCCTTCTCGGTCTGACCGCGGGCGGTGGTCTCGTGGATCTCGTCGCCGCCTGTCCAGCCCATGAAGAGCTCTTCCAGGGAACCTGACAGCGGTGCCAGCTCGTGCAGCGCGATGCCCGCGGCGCAGGCACGGTCACCGATCTCGGCGATCGGAAGGCCACGGACGAGTAGGTCTCCGTCCGCGCGTACCTGCACGGTCCCGCCGGCCGCCTCCAAGATCTCCGTCAGCGGCTCGGTCGAGAGTGTTCGTACCGAGGTGCCGGCCTTCTGCAGGTCCGAGAGGGCGCCGGCGACGACCAGCCGACCCCGGTTGATGACGACGACCTCGTCCGCGAGGTGTTCCACCTCCGCCAGCAGGTGGCTGGACACGAAGACAGTGCTGCCGTTCGCGGCCCGCACGCGCAGCAGGTCACGGAGCTCCCGGATGCCCTTCGGGTCCAGCCCGTTCCCAGGCTCGTCGAGCACCAGCACGGGCGGGTCCCCGAGCAACGCGGCCGCCAGGCCGAGACGCTGCCTCATGCCCAGTGAGTACGCGCCGACGCGGCGGTCGGCTGCGTCTGTGAGCCCGACCAGCTGCAGCATCTCTTCCACGCGCGCCGTGTCGATGCCGGCGCCGTCGGCGAGGATACGAACCTGGTTACGGCCGGTGCGTCCAGGGTGGAACGCATTCGGCTCGAGGGCGACTCCCACCTTCCGAGCGGGGTCGCGCAGATCGCGGTAACGCTTCCCACCGATCGCGGCCCGGCCACGGTCGGCGGAGGCCAGGTCCAGCAGAACCTTCATCGTCGTGGACTTGCCGGCACCGTTGGGGCCCAAGAAGCCGGTGACCCGGCCTGGGTGGACCGTGAACGACAGGTCCTCGACGACCACGTCATGGCCGTAGCGCTTCGTCAGGTGCTCGATCTCAAGCGCATACATGGACATTCTCCTCCAGGACGAACTACGGAGATTTGGTACCAACCCTCCGGCGATATTGCCGGGCCAGCACAGGGGCGAACGTCCAACACGGACGGGACGTATTACCCGGTCGGTCGAGACCCAATCCCCTCCCGAGCCAGGTGTCGATGGGACACCCTCACGTCATGGCCACCCCGAGCGCAAAGACCAAAGAGCTCTGGGTACGACGCCACCCGGTGCTGGCGTTCGTCGGGCTGACCTACGCGATCTCGTGGACCCTGTGGCTGATCGCGGCGGCAGGTGGGGGCACGATCCCCTTCCTCCTCGGGGCGTTGGGCCCGATGGCCGCGGCGGGCGTCGTCACCCACCTGAGGGGCGAGTCGGTCAAGGACTGGATCCGGCCCGTCTGGCACTGGCGCGTGGCGCCGCGATGGTGGCTGTACGCGTTGGGGCTGCCGGCGCTCCTCTTCACCGTCGTCAGCCTCGTCCTCCAACTGCTTGGGGAACCGGTCGACTGGGCCCTGGCCATCGACCGCATTCCCGAGTACGCGGGCACCTTCGCGTTCGTGCTGCTCCTCGGAGGGGCCATGGAGGAGCCAGGCTGGCGCGGCTTCGGGCTGCCAGTGCTCCAGGAGCGGTACTCGCCGATGCGCGCCACCGTGCTGCTCGGACTCGCGTGGGGCTTCTGGCACGTGCCGGTCTACGGTCCGGCCGGTTTCGTTGTTCCGATGGTGCTGGCCTTCTTCTATACCGTGCTGTGGAACCGCACCCGGAGCGTGGGCCTGTGCATCCTCCTTCACGCCAGCTTCACCCCGGCCCAGGACCAGCTGATCCTGATGCCGCGCAGGGAGGCCTACACCAGCGCACTGGACACTCCGGACTGGGTCATCCTCGGAACCTACGTCGTCGCGGCATTGGTCCTTGTCGCCCTCACGAGGGGCCGCCTGGGCCTGCCACGCACGGTGCACCCCGTCACGTGAGAACGTCACGCCCGATGGCTGGAGGGGCAGACCCGGCGCCGCCTGGGGGACAGCGCCAGCTCCGCTGGTCTAGCCTCGATCTTTCGCGTCGCCCGACTAACCCTCGCTCGGCACGATCTGCTTCGGCTGGGTGACCCGCCAGTGGTTGCCGAACGGGTCGCGGAACCCGGCGTCGATGCCGTAGAAGCGCTCCTCCGGCTCGTCGACGAACTCCACGCCCTTTGCCTTGAGCTCGTGGAATGTCGCCCGGCAATCATCCGTGGTGAGCGCACCGGGGCCCAGGTAGCCGGTTGCGACCAATGAACGGATCTGCTCGGCGGCCTCGCCGTCCACGACCGGCGGTGCGGGATCGACCAGCATGATCGGTACTTCGGGTTGAGACGGAGAGTGGACCGTGAGCCAGCGGACGCCGTCTCGCACCATGTCCACGCCGACCTCGAGGCCGAGCTTGTCCGTGTAAAACTCGCGCGCCTCGTCCATATCGAGGACGAAGACGCACACCAGACCGACACCGGTGATCATGCGCTGGCTCCTCATCAGCGAAATCGGTGCACCTCGGCACATCAGGCGGCCGTCGCGCGCCGACTGTTCATCGCCCGGTGAACGCGGCCACCGCGGGTGCCAGAGCGTCGCCGGCCACATTGTGGTCCTGGCCGTCGAGGATCGCATGGCGCGCCCCTGGAATCGTCGCTGCGACCTGTGCGGCAGCCTGTCGCAGGGATTCCGGGCTCTCCGAGCCGGCGAGGACCAGGGTGGGTACGGCGATCCGGCCGAACCGATCGGCTGGGATCGTGCTGTCGCCCATCACGGCGGCGTCGTAGGCAAGCGTGGGAGCCAGGCTCTCACCCAGCTTCCAGTAGGGCGACTGCCGCATTCCGGCGATCATCTGTTCCGGAAGGCCGACCCGCCGCATGAAGTGCGCCACCGCATCGCCTCGGCGGTCTGCGGCGAGCAGCACTGTCAACTCGTCGGAGTACTCTTTCGCCTGCCGCGGCCCGTCAGGGTCCACGCTGAACGGCGGCTCCCACATGACCAGCCCGTCGATCGGGAGCCCGGCGACTGCCCCTTCGGCCGCCAGCGCCGCACCGGACGAGAGCCCCACCACCGTCGCAGAACCACCCGCCGCGGCGAGTAGCACGTCGATGTCCTCGATCTCACGCTCGACGGCAAACGGCAGCGTGTCGCCGCTGTCACCCCGGCCGCGGGTCGTAGTTGAGCACCGTAAAGTGCCTGGCGAGCTCCTCGGCGATCGGCGCGTCGATCGACCGGTCGCAGGATGCCCCGGCGACGAGGACGAGCGGCGCACCCTCACCCAGTTGGTCGAACGCGATCGTCGTGCCGTCCTTGGACTGAACCTTCTCCATCACGAGCCTCCGGTGAGATCGGCACGGTGTCTCCGCAGCCGTCGTCGCCGACGATAAGAAGCTCGGTCGGGCGTCGGCTTCTCGAGAACTGCCCAAGTCACCCGCAGGTCACCCTCGCGGGCGGGTCCACATCCGCACGTAGCAGCTCGGCACCTTCGCCAGCTCGGCATGTCCGTCACGCTGCCGGTAGGCGCTGGGACTGTCGCCGACGAAGCGCCGGAACTGCGTACTGAACGAGCCGAGGCTGGAGAACCCGACGGCGAAGCACACCTCGGTGACCGATAGCTCGCCGGCACGCAGCAACGCCATGGCCCGCTCCATGCGACGGCTCATGAGGTACTGATGCGGAGTCTCGCCGAACGCCGACGTGAAGCTCCGCTGAAATAGGCCTGGGAAACCGACGCACTGCGGGCGAGGGCGGCCACGTCGAGCCGCTCTGCGTACGCTCGGTCGATCAGGTCGCGCACCCGGAGCAGGTGCCGGGACAGCGGAACGGCCGGGCGCGTCACGTCTCTGATCCTGACGCATCGTTGGAGGTGGCGTCACCCCGCGCAGCGGTCAGACCATGTACTGGTCGTGCCGGGCGTAGAACTCGAGCCACTCCTCGTCGGTCAACGTCCGGCCCGATGCATGGATCTCGGCGATCTCGGTGAAGAACCGCTCCCGCGGGATACCCGGCGCGAACAGGATGAGCATCGTGGCGACCGCGTCGCCCTCGTTGCGGAACGCGTGGATCCCACCCTCCGGCACATACAAGAAGTCACCGGGGATCGCGTCCACCCAGTCGGCACCGTCGAACAGCCGCATCGTGCCATCGAGGATATAGAACGCCTCGGAGAAGGTTCGGTGCATGTGCGCCTTTGGTCCGGCCAGTGGCTTCACCTCGTACCGAAACAGGCCGTACTGCCCGTTGGTCACCGACCCGGGCGCGACGAACCACGACGGCGACTCCACCGGTGGCCGCTCCACTGAGGACAGCGGACGGAAGCGGGCACTGACTTCAGGAGTCTCACCGAGAAACGTCATGACGTGATCCTGCCCACGTGTGCGCCGCCGCACTAGGAATGGCGCAGCGCCCTCACGACCGGCCCTACCGCGAGACCTGCCCCGCCGCCTGACACCATGCGTGGCGCGAGACGCTCGGACATGGATGCGCGCTTCTCGGCCATGGGCAATCTCACCGCTGGTCGGTTGCCTGGAGGCATGACCACTCACGACCACATCCAGCACCTCCAGTCCCGCCCGACCGGAATGTCCGACACGACGTCCGGCACGATCCTCGTGACCGGCGGCACCGGCAAGACCGGCCGCCGGATCGCGGAGCGGCTCGCGGCCCGCGGGCAGCCGATCCGCGTCGGGTCCCGAGCCGGCCGGCCACCGTTCGACTGGGCCGAGCGATCGACCTGGGGGCCGGCCGTTCGCGGCGTCGGCGCGGCCTACCTGTCATTCTTCCCGGACCTGGCAGTGCCGGGCGCAGCCGACACCGTCGCCGACTTCGCCGATGTTGCGGTGCGGGCCGGCGTCCGGCGGCTGGTGCTGCTCTCCGGCCGCGGGGAGGCCGAGGCGCAGCGCGCGGAGCGGGCCGTTCAGCAGGCCGGCGCGGACTGGACGATCGTGCGGGCAAGCTGGTTCAACCAGAATTTCAGCGAGAACTACCTGCTCGACGGGATCCTGGCCGGAGAGCTGGCCCTGCCGGTGGGCGCCGTGCCGGAGCCGTTCGTCGATGCCGAGGACATCGCCGACGTGGCCTTTGCCGCGCTCACCGGGCACCAGCACGCCGGCCAGCTGTACGAGCTGACCGGGCCGGACCTGCTGACCTTCGACGACGCGGTGATCGAGATCGCTGTCGCCGCCGGACGCGAGGTCCTGATGCTGCCGGTGACCATGGCGGAGTACACGGCCATGCTCGCCGAGCAGCAGGTGCCGGGCGACATCGCCGCGTTGCTGACCTATCTGTTCACCGAGGTCCTCGACGGCCGGAACGCCCACCTGACCGACGGCGTGCAGCGGGCCCTCGGCCGCGCGCCGCGCAGCTTCCGTGACTACTCGCGGCACACCGCAGGCACCGGCATCTGGACCACAGTGGCTGCGGCCGCCCGGTGATGACGGCACTGCGGTGCTGACCGGTCCACCCCTCACCGCTGCGGTCGAGCAGCTCGAGCCTGTACCGGCGGAGTTCCAGGTCGCCATCGCGGCCACCGTCGAGTGGGACGCCGCACCGAAGCCCGTCTGCGTTGCCCGCGCGGCCTGGGCTTGGTGGTCGAGGTCGGCCAGGAGCCCGTGACGACGCTGGAGACCCAGGTCACCAACCAGGACGGCGTGGTCGTCGTGAACGGGACGGCCGTGGTTTGGCGCGACCCGTGATTGCCGGCCATGCGCCACCATCGGTGCTGGCTGTGGAGTAACTTGACCCGGTCCGGCCGGCCTGCCGGGCGGCGGGTCTCGAGCGAGGGGAATCGCGATGGCTGCTCTCACTGTGTGGCGATTCGACAGCGTGGATGGTGCCGAGCGGGCGGAGGCGATCCTGCTCCGAATGGCCCGGGAGGGTGACATCAACATCCACGACGCGGCCATCGTCAGTTGGGCGTCCGGCCAGAAGAAGCCTCGGACCCGGCACCTGACCGACCTCACCGGCGAGAAGGCCGGCTGGGGTGCCTTTTGGGGATTCCTCTTCGGCCTGCTGTTCTTCGTGCCGCTGTTGGGAACCGCGGTGGGGGCGGGTGTGGGTGCGATGGCGGGCCACTTCGCCGACAGCGGGATCGACCGCGACTTCATCCGCTCTGTCCAGGACCAGGTCACGCCGGGCACATCGGCGCTGTTCCTGCTGTCCGACCACGCTGCGATGGGCAGGGCGAAACTGGAGTTCGTGGGATTGAACCCCGAGTTGATCTCGACGGACCTCAGCGAGGAGCAGGAGCGGAGACTGCGCGAGGCTTTCTCCGACAGCTGAGCCTCGGGACGCGCGAACGCAACAGTCCCTCAGCGTGTTGCCGACCTCGGTTGGCGCCGACGTCCTCAACATCGTGGTGGTGCAGGCGTGAACGGGCAGGCCTGGTCATCCGCGCCTGCCACTGAGGCGATGACCGAGGCTCAGGTGGTGGTTCCCAGCGGGTTCGGTCCCGGCGACGCCGCGTCCAGGTCCGGCGGCCGCAGCCGGTACACCTGAAGCCGCAGGCCGAAGTACTTCTCCGTCTCGCCGACCCATTCCATGCCGATCCGGCGAACGGTCGCCTCGGCCCGACGGTTGGCTGGGCGGACCACGGCGAGAACCTCGTCGATCCCCTGGCTGAATGCCCATCGTGCGATCGCGCGACCCGCCTCGGTCGCATATCCGTGTCCCCATGCGGACGGGTGCAACAGCCAACCCATCTCCAGGTCGACGTCGCCCGGTGGTAGCGGAAGGAGGATCGCGCCGCCGACCAGGCGACCGTCGTCCCTCGACTCGATGGCCCAGCGTCCAGCAGGAGGGATCATCCGGGAGTCCTCGGCGGCCCACTGTTGAAGTACCAGGCGCATCGCGGGCGCGTCGGGTGCACGGTCCATCGCCGGGCTCAGCCAGCGGGCGACCTCGGCGTCCCCGTAGATGCCCAGCGCGGCATCGGCGTCGTCGAGCCGCCAGGACCGCAGCACCAATCGTTCGGTGACCAGTCGTTCGGCCACGCTCCACCGCCCTCTCGACAGCCGCTTCCTGGTCCGGCGACATCGCCACGCCGCGCTCAGCGTAGTGGCCGTGCTCACCCGCGCACGCGCAGGACGGCGGCGCCGTTGACGCGGTCGGCTGCGAGGTCGGCGAGCGCCTGGTCGGCGGCGTCGAACGGGTACGGCGTCGTCGTCACGTTCAGGTGCTGCCGTCCCGCGAAGGCGAGGAACGCCCGTCCGTCGTCGCGGGTGTTCGCGGTGACGCTGCGCACCTGCCGCTCACGGAACAGGTGGCGCTGGTAGTCCAACGTCGGGATGTCACTGAGGTGGATGCCGGCGATCGCGAGCGTCCCGCCCGCGTCGAGGGCCGCCAGGGCCACGGGAACCAGGTCGCCGACGGGGGCGAACAGGATGGCGGCGTCCAACGGCTCCGGGGGTTCGTCGTCGGCACCGGCGGCCGACGACGCCCCGAGCGACAGTGCGAGCTCCCGGGCAGCTGCGGCGCGCGTGAGGACATGCACGGTCGCTCCCTCGGCGAGCGCGACCTGTGTCGCCAGATGGGCGGAGGCGCCGAAACCGTACACACCGAGCCGTCCGCCCGCGGGCAGTGCCGAGCGCCTCAGCGCTCGGTAGCCGATGATCCCGGCACACAGCAGCGGCGCCAGTTCCTCGGCCGTGTACCCGTCCGGGAGCGCGTACGCGTACGCGGCGGGCGCCACCGCATACTCGGCATAGCCGCCGTGCGCATCCCACCCCGTGTAGCGCGACGACGGGCAGAGGTTCTCGTCGCCGCGTCGGCAGTATCGGCATCGGCCGCACGTCCACCGCAGCCATGCGATGCCGGCCCGCTGACCGTGCCCGAAGCCGGTGACGTCGTCCGCAGCGGCAACGACCCGACCGACGACCTCGTGGCCGGGAACGATGTCGGGCGCCCTGGGTTCAAGATCGCCCTCCGCGAGGTGCAGGTCCGTCCGGCAGACGGCACACACCTCGACCCGCACGAGGATCTCGCCCGCACCTGGTTGCGGGACCGGGATCGTCACCCGACGCAGCGGACCGCCGCCGACCGGACCCGGTTCGTGGACGACCCACGCCGTCATGGTCTCCGGTACGTCCTCCCACACCCGCACGAGACGCAGCATCGCATCGTCAGGATCGAGCCGGCAGGGGTGGGGCGACCGCGAGGTAGAGGAAGTCGGTGACGCCCAGCACCGCGAGGAGTTGGCGAACGCCTAGCGGCATGTCGTGTCGCGTCTCGTCATGGACGACGCGCGGATCGGTGAGCCGGACGCGCCGTCGCCGCACCTCCAGCTCGCACCCTCCGTCCGCCAGCACGTTCTTCACCCAGTCGGTGTCGGTGCCGTAGGTGAGAGCAGCGACGTAGCCGTCCGATACGCGGAACACGTTGATCGGGGTTCGATACGGACGCCCCGATCGCCGGCCTCGGTGCTGCACTATCCCGAACCCGGGCAGCCAGCCGGCGACGTGCCCGGCGACGCGGTTGGTCACGACGCGGTTGACCCTCGCCACCCGCTTCGGAATCACCAATATCGTGTCCGGCGGGAGTCACGGGCCCGATGATGGGGCATGCTGCAGGGGTCGTGCCCTCTGCCCCTCCCCCCTGGGTGGAGGGCACGGCCTGTCGGGCGTGTGCCGATGGTCATCCGGGCGGCTGATGCAACCCGAACGACGAGCCCTGATCGTCTCTGCAGAGCGTGAAGCGACCGAAGCGCGCCACCGACTCGTCGTCGCCCTCCACGTCCACGTCGTCCACCCACCCGCCGAGTTCGCGGACTCGCATCAGTGCGGTCTCCATGTCGTCGACTCGGAAGAACACGGAGGGCGCCGCACCCGTGTCGCCACCGTGTATCCCGCCCGGGACGCCGGGCGTGTTGATCATGAAGCCACCGTCGGACGTGCCGGGCTCGAACCGCCAGCCGAACAGGCCCTCGTAGAACGCGCGGCCTTTCGCGACGTCGTCCACGCCGAGTTCGAAGAACGCCAGTTCACCTGCCATGGCTCTTCCCCTTCCGCGCCCGAGGCGACGCCAAACTTCGCGCCGGGGAGACGCCGGTCGAACCCGCGCAGGTCAGCCCGGTCTCATGGCGCCAGCGAACGGCTTGCGCGATCCCCCGGCCTGCATCGCCGGCGCGATCGTGACATCGGTACGGGGGTTGGACGCATGCACGACCTCGCCGTTGCCGATGTACATGGCAACGTGGCTCACCGGGCTGCCGTAGAAGAGGATGTCGCCGGGCTGCAGCGCGCTGACCGAGACCCGAGTGCCCTGGGTGGCTTGAGCGCTCGACGAACTCGACAGGCTGACCCCGGCCTGACGCCAGGCCCAGCTGGTGAACCCTGAGCAGTCGAACACATCGGGACCCTTGCCGCCGTAGACATACGGGTAGCCCAGTTTCGACAGCGCGGCCCTGACCGCGATGGCCGCACGTCCGCTGGCCGGCACGTCGGCCGCCGGTGCCGACGGCGCGGACGAGCCCCGCGACAACGCCTGCTCACGCTCACTGGCGAGGCGGGCCCTCTCCTCGGCGGTGAGCTTCGCCAGCAACTCCTCCTGTTCGGCTACCAGGTCGTCGAGGGTCTCCTTCTCCGCGGCGAGCACGGCTCGGACGGCCTCCTGGCGGCCGAGCTCCTCATCCGCGACGAGCTTCTTCTGCTCGAGATACCGACGGTGTGTCGCGACGACGGCGAGTTGCTCGCTCTGCTGGGTCGCGAACGCATCGACGATCGACGTACGCGCCAGGAAATCGGCGGGGTCGTCGGCGAACAGCGCCTGAAGAGTCGGGTCGATCCCACCGGCGCGGTAGGTCGCGGCCGCGAAGCCTCCCATGTCTGCGGTGAGCTCACGAAGCCTGGCCTCCTGGCGTTGGACGTCGTTGTGCGCGCTGTCGAGTCGACGCTCGATCTCGGCGAGCAACTCCGTGGCCGCGTTGTGGCGCTCGTTGGCCTCGCCCGCGAGATCCTCGAGCTCCTCGAGCTTGTCGCGGACCTCGTCGAGGGTCGGCTTGGGTTCGGCCGTGGCCGGCGCGGACATCGTCAGCCCGCCGAACACGGCGGCGGCGCTGACGCCCAGGACGAGGAGATTGCGACGTGCATGTGTGATCCGACGGTGCTGCTCGGCCACCCGAGTACCCTCTTCCGCTACGCCTACCGGGTTAGCTGACGGGTTCGGGGCCGGAAGTGCCCCTACGGCTGCCCTGCACAGCCGATTCACCCCGGGGAAGTGGTTCCCCGGCTCCGGCCGCGTGGCCGGATTCGGCGGGTGTCCGCCTGCCGGCCGTGTCGACCGGCGTCGGTGAGGCGGACACCTCGCGCAGCACGCTAGCCAGTGCAGGGGGGTCGGGCAACGGGACACACAACCTTTTCGGTGCCGCAAAGTTGTACAAACGGCTCATACCTGCTCGGGATCATGGCGCCGGTAGAGGCGTGCGACCGCGATCGTGGCGAGCCCGACCGTCATGGCGACGATGTTCGTGACGATCAGGGGCGTATTGCCGATCGCCAGGCCGTAGAGGAGCCAGAGCACGAATCCGCCGGTGAGGATGCCGAAGTAACCCACCGAGACGTCCGACGAGGACTTCCGCGCGATCATGCGGCGGATCTGCAGGACCGGCGACACCCCCATCAGGACGCCGTACGTTGCGGCCAGGACGGCGAGCGCTCGTGTCATGCCGGCCGACGCTACCCACGCAGATCGGGCACGGTGGCCGCGAGAGCTCGGCGTCGGGCGTAATGGCCTTGTAACGATCGGGTGGCCATCCGGTGAGCGAAGATGGTCACCGGCTCCTGCTCAGGTCCAGCGGAGGTATCAACTGACATGCGCGGCCGCGTCTCCGCACTGTGCGTCGCATCGGCACTTGCGCTGACCGCCTGCGGTGGCGAGCAACCGACGACCGGGACTGCGCCGCAGACCACCGCCTCGCAACCGTCGGCTTCCGGCGCAGCACCGTCGCCGACCATGACCGAGGGGACCTCCTCGCCCGACGTTCCGGCGGGCACGGTTCCGGAGGTGCTGGACTTCACTGCCCAGACCGTCGATGGCGGCACCTTCGACGGGTCGACACTGGCCGGCACGCCTGCCATCGTCTGGTTCTGGGCGCCGTGGTGCCCGGTGTGCAAGGCAGGTGCGGCCGACGTGACGGCGGCCGCGGCGGAGTTGGGCGACACGGTCGCCGTCGTCGGTGTGGCCGGCCTGTCCGGGAGCGTCGAGGACATGCGAGCCTTCGTCGAGGACACCGGCAGCGGTTCCCTCACGCACGTTGCCGACGTCGACGGCACGGTGTTCACCAGGTTCGAGGTGGTCCAGCAGGACACGTTCGCGTTCGTCTCGACCGACGGCACGGTCGATCTGGTCGACGGTTACGGCAGCGATCCGGACCTGGTGGGCATCGCCCGCGAGCGCTTCGGACTGTGACCGACTCGCTCGCCATCGCCCTGGCGGCCGGGATGGTCGCGGCGTTCAACCCGTGCGGCTTCGCCCTGCTGCCCGCCTACCTCACCCTTCTGGTTCGCCGGGCCGCGGACGGCGACCCGCTACGGCGCGCGCTCGGTGCGACCGCCGCGATGACCGCGGGCTTCGTCGCCGTCTTCGGCGCCTTCGGGCTCGTTGTGGTACCGCTCGCCCTCTCGGTGGGGACCCATCTGTCGTGGGCGACCGTCGTGGTCGGAGCAGCGCTGGTCCTGCTCGGCCTGTGGCTGCTCAGCGGTCGCGAGCTCCTGGTCCGCGTGCCGCGCCTCGGCGGAGCCGCGCCGACCGACGGTCCGGCGTCGATGGTCGTCTACGGGGTCGCGTACGCGGTCGCCTCCCTGTCGTGCACGATCGCGCCCTTCCTGGCCGTCACGACCAGCACGTTCCGGCTGCAGAGCCCGCTCGCGGGCATCGCCGTCTTCCTGGCGTACGCCATCGGGATGGGAATGGTCGTCGGCCTGCTGGCCGTGTCCGTGGCGCTGGCTGAGGACGGGCTGGTGCGGCGTCTACGCGGCGTCATGCCGTACGTCAACCGGATCAGTGGCGTTCTCCTCGTCGTGGCCGGCGCGTACGTGACGTACTACGGCATCTACGAGCTCCGGCTGGCCGAGGGCCGGATCACCGACGACGCCGTCGTGGGTGCGGCCACGGCGGTCCAGGGTGCGGTGTCGCGATTCCTATCCGATGCCGGACCGTGGGCGGCGCTCGGGGCGCTCCTCGTCCTGGTGGCAGTCGGAGTTGCGGTCCGTCGGATACGGGCGCGGCGGGCGGCGAACCGAGCCCTCACCTGAGACGCCCCCGCAGGCCTGAGGACCTGCGGGGGGCGTCTGGTGGTCTGAGTGGTCAGAGCGGGCGGACGTTCTCGGCCTGCGGGCCCTTCTGGCCTTGGACGATCTCGAACTCGACGCGCTGGTTCTCATCGAGCGAGCGGTAACCCTCGGTCGCGATCGCCGAGTAGTGGACGAACACGTCGGGCTCGCCGCTGTCCTGGGCGATGAAGCCGAAGCCCTTCTCGTTGTTGAACCACTTCACGGTTCCCTGTGCCATGTGCGATGTCCTCCTGGGACGTTGTCGGACCCGCCTTGTGCGGATCCCACCGGCTGCTGCGGCCGTGGTCCCGAATCGTGCCCGGCACGACGTACGAGAAACGCCCGCGATCACAAGTCCGCGGGCGTTCGAAAACGTGCGTGGAACTGCAACTGCAACAACTGCCGGGAAGCGTAGCAGTGCCGCCACCGGGAGTGCATCCTGCCGGTAACCCGTTCGAAACGTGCGCCAGGGAGGCTGGTCCTGTCCATGCACTCGGACGGGGAGATCTCGGTATGAGCTCGCCACGGCGCCACATCGCGCTCGTCGCGCACGACAACAAGAAGGTGGAACTGCTCGAATGGGCCGCGTTCAACGCGGGTACGTTGACCCGCCATCATCTCTATGCCACCGGTACCACCGGAACCATGCTGGAGCACGAGCTCGGACTGCGCGTCACCCGCTTCCTCAGCGGACCGGTCGGCGGCGATCAGCAGATCGGCGCGAAGATCGCCGAAGGTCTGATCGACATGCTGGTGTTCTTCTGGGATCCGCTGGAGCCGCAGCCGCATGATCCGGACGTCAAAGCGCTCCTCCGGGTTGCTGCGGTCTGGAACATCGGCGTCGCGTGCAACGTGATGAGCGCCGACCTGATGATCTCCTCACCGCTCCTGTCCGGGCTCTACCACCGTGCCCGACCCGACTTCGGTGACCCCGTTCATCAACGGGCCGGCTGAATCAGGCGTTGCCGCCCGCGACCTGCCGGCGAGAAGGTGGAACCTCTCGCAACCGGTGGCGAAGGAGATCGCCCGTGCCGTCGACGATCCATCAGGTCACATTCGACTGCTCCGACACCTTCACGCTCGCGACGTTCTGGGCCGAGGTGTTGGGCGGGTCGCTGCACCCCGACGATCAGCCGGGCGATCCCGAGGCACTGGTCCTGGCGCCGGACGGGAGCCGGATCCTGCTGTTCCAGCAGGTGCCTGAAGGAAAGGTCGTGAAGAACCGGCTTCATCTCGATCTTCAACCACAGGGCGTCCGGCGCGACGACGAGGTGCAGAGGCTGCTCGGCCTGGGGGCCACGGTGGTCGGTGATCGCCGCCGGCCCGACGGTACGGGCTGGGTCACGATGGCCGACCCCGAGGGCAACGAGTTCTGTGTGGAGCGCAGTGACCTCGAGCGGTCCGCGACGGATGACTAGGCCCACAAGGCCTGTGCGGGTTGTGTCCGCGCTTCGGCCCGAGGCCGGGCCTTACGGCGCGGATCTACGCCGCACAGCGCGCCCTCTCCCGGCTATGGGAGCTTCCAGTCGACGGGTTCGGCGCCCTGCTGGACCAGCAGCAGATTGGCTCGGCTGAACGGACGCGAGCCGAAGAAGCCGCTGCGCGCCGACATCGGGCTCGGGTGCGCCGACTCGATGCACGGGACGCCGCCGAGCAGTGGTCGGAGGTTGCGGGCGTCGCGGCCCCACAGGATCGCGACCAGCGGCGTGCCGCGGGCGGCGAGGCCGCGGATGGCCTGCTCGGTGACCTGTTCCCAGCCCTTGCCGCGATGGGCTGCGGGCCGGTGCGGCGCCACGGTCAGGGCACGGTTGAGCAACAGGACGCCGTGCTCGGCCCACGGCGAGAGGTCTCCCGTCGCGGGCTCGGGGAAGCCGAGGTCGTCGACGTACTCGCGGAAGATGTTGACCAGGCTCGGCGGCAGCGGCCGCACATCGGGCCCGACGGAGAAGCTGAGCCCGACGGCGTGGCCCGGTGTGGGGTAGGGGTCCTGGCCCACGATCAGCACGCGCACGTCGTCGAAGGGCTGGGAGAACGCCCGGAGTACGTTCGCCCCTGCCGGCAGATAGGAGCGTCCGGCGGCCAACTCCGCGCGCAGGAACTCCCCCATCGCGGCGACACCACCGGCGACCGGTTCCAGGACGTCGGCCCAGCCGGGGTCGACGAGTTCTCGCAATGGTTGTCCCGGCATGCCGCCACACCATAGTGGCGAGCGACCCGCCCGGCAGCCCGTGACTCAGCTCAGATGCGCCGCGACGCTTGGGATGGGCGCCTTGCGCTCTTGAACCTGCTTCGCCCCGCCGGCGCAGGCGAACCCGGCGGATTCGCCGGAGGCGCCGTGCGTCGGCGGGGCGGAGCATCTCCCGGCGAGGCCCTAGTCGGCCGAGCGCGACGACGAGCCCTCCACGTCGTCGAACTCGAGCCGCGTGCGGGCGCTCGCCGCGAGCTCTGTCAGCACCTCGTCCGGCCGGTAGCTGCGGCCGGGCTCGAACGGTGCCGGTACCGGGTCGAGGGGCACGAGAACGTCGTCGTGACCTCTCTCGTCGCGAAGCCACAACGCGACGAAGTAGAGCGCCGGGATCCGGAGCAGCCGGATCTCGTAGTCGCCCTTGGACAGGGCGGGATCGTCCTCGGCACGGGCGATGGCCTCGGCCGTCGCTGCCACGTACGGGCCTTCGTTGGCCTGGAAGCCCGCGCCGTCCTCGTCGGCGATCTCGGCGCTGCTGACCGCGCGGTCCCCGGCCATGACCAGGAACCGGCGGCCGATCCGCCGCGCCTGGTCGATCCCGGCGCGGTCCGCCATCTCGTCCAGGCCCAGCGTGTAGACGTCGTGCGGCACGGCGAGTGCGACATCGAGTGGGTTCACCCGTGCGAGCGCCCTACGCCGGAACTCCGAGCGGCCGGCGAGTTCGGACAACGCCGCCGACACCGCATCGAGGCTCTGCTGGGTCGGTTCCACGGTCCGTAGCGTCATGACTGGCCACCTCCACCGACCGGCGCGGGGTCGTGGAACGGGATCCGTTCCCAGATCTCCCAGGGGAAGCGGATCTCCTCCAGCGGCGGCACGAAGATCAGCGGCGGGCGCTGGGTGAAGTAGGTGTGCGTCCAGGTTCCGCTGCCCTGGTACATGCCTCCGGTCAGCGTGGACAGCGCCACGTCGGACGCGCCGTACCAGGGGTCGTCCACGGCGATCCACTGGGCGCCGAAGCGCTGGTACCCCTCGATGACGGCGAAGTGCCCGCCACCTCCGCTCCAGCCGATCCGCCAGGCCACCGGGCGCCCGGCATCGATCTCGTCGCGGACGACGTCGTAGGCGACCGTGCCCGCCTGCATGAAGTTCAGGACGCCGGCCCGGTCGAGCGGGGCGTCGAGAACGTGCGGCTGGTTGCACGCCGACGTCGAACCGTCCTGGCAGCAGGTGGACTGGCCCTTCTCCTGGTTGACCATCTCGCACTGCGTCCAGCCGCTCCACGGTACGTAGAAGCGGGAGACGCTGACCGATGTGGCGGCCCAGCACCATTGCGTCTGCTGCTGGAACTGCATGGTGAACTCGAGGCGGGCCCAGGCGGGGATCAGTTTCCACCAGCGGCGGATCGCCGTCTCCCATACGCTCCTGGCGACGAGCGATTCGCCGAGCACGACGTCGTCGCCCTTGCGGTAGGGCCGCAGGTCCGCAGGTTCGACACCATGCTCGTGTGCCACCTCGGCGACAAGCCGTTCGGGCACGAGCGAAATCGGCACGCGACTGGTCTTCAGGACGCTGGCCATCCGTCCCCCTTGGGACTGTCGGGCATACCTCCTTGCCACGTACAGAGTCGGCAAAAGGTTCGCAGATACTCCTCGCCGCCGATGTCGGCACCGTGATCCATGCTGGGCGCATGACCCATCTGATCGCCCTGCCCGACGGCCGTACCATCGCCGTCGACGACCAGGGCAGCTCCGACGGCGCCGTCGTCGTCTTCCTGCATGCAGCTCCAGGATCACGACGCCTCGACCCCGATCCGGAGGCGACCGCCGCGGCCGGCGTCCGCCTGCTGACCCTGGACCGGCCCGGTTACGGGGCGTCGTCGCGGGTCACCGACGCCGTGCCCACCATCGACAGCATCGCGGACGACCTCGCGCGTGCGCTCTCCACGCTCGACGTCGGTCCGGCCGCGATCGTGGGCTGGTCGGCGGGCGGTCGGGTGGCTCTCGCCGTGGCGGCACGACACCCGCACCTGGTCCGGTCGGTGGGCGTCGTCGCGACCCCGGCACCGGACGAGGCCGTGCCGTGGGTCCCCGAGCAGTTCCGCGCGATGACGCCCGGCGTTCGTGCCGATCCGGCCGGCGCGGTTCCCATGCTCGCGGGCGCTTTCGCCGCCTTCGTGGATGCCCCCGACCAGGCTGTCGAGTCGGTGACGGGCGGACCAGCCGACGACGTCGTGCTGGCCGACCCGGCTCCTCGCGACCGGCTGGTGGCGATGCTCGCCGAGGCGTTCCGGGCCGGCGCCGAAGGTGCCGCGGCGGACGTGATCGCCCTGAACGTCGTTCCCGACGACGTCCAACTTCGCGAAATCGCGGAGGCGGTGGGTGCTCCGGTCTCGCTCTTCTACGGCGACGCCGACGCGGTGGCCGGGCCCGAGCACGGCCGCTGGTGGGAGCAGTCGATCCCCGATTCAGCGCTCCACGTCATTCCCGGTGCAGGGCACCTGGTCGCGCTGACGGCCTGGCACGACATCCTCGCCGCGGTGACCACCTGAGTCAATCTCGGTCAGAGGTCGGGGGTGGGGCCCGGCACGGGCTCGGGCCCGGGTCCGGGCTGGGGTGGCATCGGACCGGGTTCGGGGGTCGGCGCCGGCGGCACCGGACGCTCGGGGGCGGGGCCAGGGGGAATCGGCTCGGGTGGCCCGGGCTGCGGCGTGGGTTCCGGGTCAGGAGGGCGCGGTTCGTCGGGCGGAAGCGGCGGGTACGGAGTCGTCATGCGCGTCCCCTTCCCGTCGGCGATGCTGACAAACACGGCCTCTCCCCTCCACGGGTGCTCGCTCGGGTTACGGTCGTCTGCGTGAGCACGTCGATCGCCGAGCCGCAGCGGCTCGGGCCGTACCGCCTCGTCGAGCGGCTGGGCGAAGGTGGCATGGGAGTCGTGCACCTCGCCGTCGGCCCCACCGGCGACCTGGTCGCGGTCAAGGTGCTCCGTCCGTGGCTGGTCGGCGGCCATGACGGCCGCATGCGGTTCGGCCGTGAGGTCGCGACTCTGCGCCGGGTGCGTGGCGCCCGGGTCGCCGAGGTCGTCGACGCCGACGTCGAGGGCGACCCTCCCTACGTCGTGACGCGGTACGTTCGAGGCACCCCGCTGGACCGTGTGGTCGCGGATCACGGGTCACTACAAGCAGGGGCCGTGGCGAGGCTGGCGAGCGGTCTGGCGGAGTCGCTCGCCAGCGTTCACGCCGCTGGTGTGGTGCACCGCGACGTCAAGCCGGGCAACGTCCTCATGACCGACACCGGGCCGGTCCTCATCGACTTCGGATTGGCCAGGGCCGTCGACGAGACGCGGCTCACCGCCACCGGGATGGTCATCGGGACTCCGGGATACCTCGCACCCGAGACGGTCGACGGCGAGGAGCCCACGCCTGCGACCGATGTCCACGGCTGGGCCGCGACGGTGGCCTTCGCGGCCACGGGGCGGGCACCGTACGGCACCGGCCCGGACGCCGCCGTGCTCGACCGTATCCGGCGCGGGCAGCACGACCTCACCGGCGTCGAACCCGACCTGGCCGCGCTGCTCCATCGGGCGCTCGCCGTCGAGCCGCAGCGACGCCCCACGGTCGCCGAGATCCACAACCGGCTCGCCGGACCAGACCCGGACGTCACGTCGGTGCAGACGGCCGCCCCTGTGACGGCTCCGGTTCCGCTCCCTGCCGTGTCCACGCGGGTGGACCTGCAGGTGAATCCGGCGACCCGGCCGGCCGTCCCGTCGTCGGCCCCGGTCGTCCCGGTTCCGACCGCCCCCGCCGAGTCGGCCAGCCGGTCCGCCGTGGCGGTGCCGCCGGCACAGCGCGCCCAGCCCTCACGGTCCAGCCAGGCGCCGGCTGGGCGCCCGGTCGGCGAGCCCGCATCATCGGGCATGGCGCGCCCGCTGCGGGAATGGCCCGCTCGCGTGGCCGTGGCCGCCGCCGCGCTGGCGATGGTGATGCTGTTCGGCGTGGCTCCATACGTCGGAGCCGTGGTGCTGTTTGCGGTGACGGTCGTCGCGCGCACGGCCTGGAGGACGCGATGGCGGCTCAACGAGCGCCGGCTCGCCCGAGGCACGCAGCGCGGCGACCGGTGGGTCACGGCGATCGGATCGCCGTGGGACCTCGTCGTCGTATCGGTCCCCGCGCTCGTGCAGACGGCCTGGGTGTGCCTGTGCGGGTTCGTGCTCGGGGCAGCGGTCGAACTGTCCGACCAGCCCAGCCCACGGCTCCCTTATCTTGTCGGCGGAGCGGCCGCACTCCTGCTGATCTGGCTCGGACCGGGAACGGCACGGGTCCGGTATGGGGTTCGCCTGCTGGCCGGGCCGTTGGACCGCGACGCCCGGTGGGCCTGGTCGGTCGCCGGACTCTTCCTGGCCCTGACCTGGGTGCTCGTGCTCTGGTGGGACGCCTACGGCACGTCATGGTTCCCGGGCACCGGGCCTCCCAACCCGCTCGGTATCTGACGCCTGGCGCACCGACATCGGTCGGTGCGCGCCACCGCCCGGACAGCGCCTAGCATGCGACCGTTCTACTGCCATTCCGGACGGAGTCACCGTGCGTCTGCGCCTCTCGCCCCGCGACAACGCGTTCTACGATCTGTTCGCCGCGTCCGCACAGAACATCCGGGAGGGTGTGCGCCTGCTCGCCGAGGCCCTGGCCGACGATGCTGATCGCGTCGCCGTCGCCGAGGCCCTCAAGGAGATCGAGCACAAGGGCGACGAGCACACCCACGAGATCATCCGCCGGGTCAACTCGACCTTCGTGACGCCCTTCGACCGGGAGGACATCTACCGGCTCGCATCCGGACTCGACGACGTCCTGGACGACGTGGAGGCTGTCGCCGACCTGCTCGTGCTCTACCGAATCGGCTACCTGCCCACCGACGTGGGCGACATGGTCGACGTCCTCGACCGTGCCGCGGAGCTCACGGCCGAGGCGATGCCGAGGCTGCGCACGATGGGCGACCTGGAGGACTACTGGATCGAGGTGAACCGCCTGGAGAACCAGGCGGACAGGGACTACCGGCGGTTGGTCGCCCGTATCTTCTCGGGTGAGTACGACGCGTTGACCGCGCACAAGCTGAAGGACGTCGTAGACACGTTGGAGTCCGCGGTCGATGGTTTCGAGCACGTGGCGAACATCGTCGAGCAGATTGCGCTCAAGGAGTCCTGACCCTTGGAGCTCGCGCTCATGATCGCGGTCATCGTGGTCGCGCTCTCATTCGACTACACGAACGGTTTCCACGACGCGGCCAACGCGATCGCCACCTCGGTGTCCACCCGGGCCCTCACGCCGCGTGCTGCGCTCATCATGGCCGCGCTGATGAACCTGCTCGGTGCGTTCCTCGGCACCGGCGTCGCGCAGACGGTGGGGTCGGGAATCGTCGAGTTGCCCGAGGCGACGGCGAGTCTCGTGGTCGTGCTGGCCGCGCTGCTGGGCGCGATCTCGTGGAACCTCATCACCTGGTGGTTCGGTCTTCCGTCGTCGTCCTCACACGCACTCATCGGCGGACTGATCGGTGCCACGCTGGCGTCGGTGGGCATCGTCAAGTGGGCCGGGGTCGTCGAGAAGGTCCTCATCCCGATGGTCGTGTCCCCGGTCGTGGGGTTCCTGGTCGCGTACCTGCTCATGACGGGGATCCTCTGGGCCTTCCGGCGGGCCAACCCGGGCAGGGTCAACCGGGGGTTCCGGATCGCCCAGTCGTTCAGCGCCGCCGCGATGGCGCTCGGGCACGGCCTGCAGGATGCCCAGAAGACGATGGGCGTCATGACCCTGGCCCTCGTCGTCGGGGGGTACCAGTCCGATTTCGAGGTGCAGTGGTGGGTGATCGTGCTGGCGGCGACCGCGCTGGCAGCCGGTACGTACGCCGGCGGGTGGCGGATCATGCGCACGCTCGGGCGTCGGATCGTCCACCTCGACCCGCCGCGAGGCTTCGCGGCGGAGACGACTGCCGCGAGCGTTCTCTACACGACGGCCTTCGTCTTCCACGCCCCGATCTCCACGACCCACACGATCACCTCGGCGGTGATGGGCGTCGGAGCGACGAAGCGGCTCTCCGCGGTTCGGTGGGGCATCGCGGGCACCATCGTCACCGCGTGGGTGCTGACGATTCCGATGGCCGGGCTGGTCGCCGCCCTCTGCTACTGGGTGCTCCGCCTCTTCCCGGCGTTGTGACAGCGCCGGCAGCCCGCCCGAGTTGTCAGGGTGTGATCAGGCTCGGCGCTGTCAGCGCGATCACCTGTGGTGCGGCGCAGCAACCGTCGGACTGCGCCTGGCCGGACTCGTCGAACAGGCCCGACCCGCCACACACACCGGTCTCGGGTAGCTGAAGGTCCACCCGTGCAGCCGCCTCGCGGTCGCCGGCGATCTCGGCGACGACGCTGCGGACCTGTTCGTAGCCGGTGAGCGCCAGGAACGTCGGCGCCCGGCCGTAGCTCTTCATGCCGACCAGGTAGAAGCCCTGGTCCGGATGGGCGAGTTCGGCGGCGCCGTGCGGCGGGACGGAGCCACAGGAGTGCACGTTCGGGTCGATGAGAGGCGCCAGGGCGACCGGTGCCTGTAGTGAAGCGTCGAGGTCCAGCCGGATCTCCGACAGCCATGAGAGGTCGGGGCGGAACCCGGTGAGGGCGACGACCTCGTCGAGGTCGTCCACCCGCCGATTGTCATCGGACACCAGCGTGAGGGTGCCGTTCCTCCGTTCGACGGCTGCGGTGCGGAATCCGGTGACGACGTCGACATTGCCGTCCTCGACGGCAGCCCGCGCCCGCTGGCCGAGTGCCCCACGGGCGGCGAGGGCATCGGCCTGCCCGCCACCGAACACGTTGCCCACCTGGCTGCGACGCAACACCCAGGTCACGTGGGTCGAGGAGTCGGGTGACAGGCTCGTCAACGTGACGAGGGCGGTCAGCGCCGAGTGTCCGGAACCGACCACGGCGACATGCCTACCCCGATATCGGGATGCCACGCGCTCGTCGGCGAGGTCGGGTACGCGGTAGGTGATGCGGTCCGCCGCGGCGTGCTCGCCGATCGCCGGCAGCCCGTCGCCTCCGAGCGGGTTCGGGGTCCCCCAGGTTCCGGAGGCGTCGATCACGGCGCGGGCAGTGA
>Ga0268386_10000514_pt1 | contig 24682 bp, 20 predicted proteins | sample RVTome_15_FD_200260 | JGI IMG/M metagenome (GOLD analysis project Ga0268386, IMG submission 200260) | Soil microbial communities from uranium-contaminated site in the Upper Colorado River Basin, Wyoming, United States - RVT150D86... ... | reverse complement strand
GATTTCGGGGTCCCGGGTTTCCGGCAGATCATTGATGATCGCGGGTTCGCCGGCGATGATGAGGTCGGTTGCACCGGGTTCGAGAATGTTGAGCCCGGCGTCACCAAAACCGACCGTGGCGTAGCTGAATCCGCGGTCGAAAAGCAGCCTCCGGCCGAGAATTCCGTCTCGACCGACCAGACCGAGTATGAAGTGTGGCGGTTCGACGAGGACGGTACCGTTGCCCAGCGACGGCAGGACCGGCGCCACGATCTCGTAAGGCATACGGAAAGCGCCCTTGGCCGTCACGCCGGTAAATCGGCCCGTATAGCGGATATAATCCACGTTGTTGAAGGTGCCGAAAGGCCCGCTGGAGCCCGGCTCCAGGGTGCCGGCATCGACTGGCTGTCCGATTGCCACAGCGACTGCGACGAAAACGGCAAGCGTGAACGCGACAGGCTTGCCACACCTTGCGTTGTGCCCGAGAAGCATCTCGCGACCCTCCCTTAGTGGAACCGTGGCTACGGCGGGACCCTAGAACGGCACGCTGGCTCCATGCATGAAGAGGGCGCGAAGAATCGCGACGACGGAACGAAGACGTCGCGAATCCGCTCAGGCACCCTGATCGAGGGGATACGCGGCACCCCACGCGTTCGTGTTGACAGGGGGTACGGCCCAAGCTAGATGTCGGACGATCCCCTTGGCTCGCAGCGGCTGCGACGCGTCGTCCAGGCTCCTGCGGAGAAACTCGAGGTGCCTCCCGAGCGTTACCACATCGCCGATCTGGTGCTCGACACGGGCCTGCTGCAAGTCGAGCGCGACGGCGAGCCCATCGATCTTCCGCAGCTCTCGTTCGACTTGCTGCTGGAACTGACCCGTGCCGCACCGAATGTAGTCACGACCCAGGAGTTGATGGATCGGGTCTGGCGCGGCGTCGTCGTCAACCCGGAAACGGTGGCCAAGAGGATCGAGCTGGTTCGCCAGGCACTTGGCGACGACCCCCATTTGCCTCGTTACATTGCGCTCGTCCGCGGCCACGGTTACCGGCTGGTTGCCGACGTCAGCCCGGCGGATGTGCCCGCTCGGTCCAAGACACGCTGGCTGGGCTATGGGATCGCTGGCGCAGCGGTCGTGGCCGCGGCGGTGATCGCCTTCAACTTCATTGGTACCAGAGATTCGGCGCTGCCGGCGCAGCCGCCGCCCAATTCGATCGCGGTGCTGCCTTTCGAAAACGTCAGCGGAGAGGCGTTACATGACCCGTTGGTCGTGGGTATCCACGACGACATCATTACGCAGATTGCCAAGATCGGCGCCCTCAGGGTGATCTCGCGCACTTCCGTGATGCAGCTCGAACCGGACAGCACGCTCGAGGCGATCGGACGGGTGCTGAATGTGGCGACCGTACTGGAAGGCACTGTGCAGCGGACCGGCGGTCGCATCCGCATCAACGTGCAGCTGATCGACACGCGGAGCGACGAGCACCGTTGGGCCGAAGCCTACGATCGAGCGTATACGGCCGAAAACCTCTTCGACATCCAGGGGGAGATCGCAACCGCAGTCGCCGCCGCCCTACAGACGCGGTTGACCTCAGAGGAGCGCGAGCGGATCCGCACGATCCCCACGCAGAACCTGGCGGCCTACGAAACCTATCTGCTCGGGCGGCGCGAGCTCAACGAGCGCAACATGGACGACGCTGCGAAATATTTCCAACGAGCCATCGAACTCGACTCTCAGTTCGCACCCGCGTATGTCGGTCTGGCGGACAGTTATCTGCTGCAAGTTTACTATCTTGCCCGTTCCGAACGGCGTGCCGATGCCAGGGCCGCAATCGAGAAAGCGTTCACGCTCGACGACAGTCTAGGCGAGGCCTACAACACGCTGGGGTCCATGCTCGCCTCGGCGGGGGAAAGGTCGGCTGCCGAGCGAGCGTTTCTCCGTGCCATCGAGCTGAGTCCGAGCTACGCGCCCGCCTATCACTGGTATGCCGATTTTCTACAGGGCTCCGGGCGCAGTGCCGAGGCACTGGTCCAGGCCAACAAGGCTCTCGAGCTTGATCCCCTGACGCCGATCCTGCGCCACGAGGTCGCCGAGGCGTTGGCGGATCTCGGACGGTTCGATGATGCGCTTGCGCAGTATGTGTGGATGATCGAGCTCGATCTGGACGCCGCGGGCGCTCGCGAGGGTATCGGCGAACTCAACTGGGGGGCTTACGGAAGGTTGGACGAGGCCGTGATCTGGTATCGCGAAAGCGTTGGCGTTGCCTACCCCGATGCCCATCCGCTGGGTGTCGTCCACTTCGGGATGCTGTACTTCGATCTGGGCGACTTCGTACAGGCGAAGCGATGGTTTGATCGAGCAAGCGAGATCGCGCCAAGCCACCGTATGGCCATATTGTCGAAGGCGATCTTGAGCGCCCACGATGGCAACTGGGAGCAGTTCGAGCGATACGCCGATGCGGCGCTTTCCGTCGCCCCAAGATGGGAAATCGCGCTGGCAATTCGCCTGCTGGCAGATCAGCGCAAGAGCCGTTACGCCGACGCCAGGGCCCGGTACGCCGGGGCCTATCCCGAGTTGCTGGCGGACGAGGCGCCGGAAATCGACCGGCGCACAGTCAGGGCAGCCACCGACTTGGCATTGGTGCTAATCCACACCGGCGAACTGCGGCGGGCGAACCTGTTGCTCGAGCGCACACGGCAATACGCGGAGACGTTTCCCCGCGCGGGTCCGCGCGGCGATGAGCTCGCGGAAGCCAGAATTCTCGCCGTTCAGGGCAATGACGAGGCAGCGCTGCAGGCTCTTCGACGCGCGGTGGACAATGGCTGGCGACAAAACTGGCGCGCGACGCTCGCGCTGGATCCCACCCTTGTGCGCCTGCGGGGCACACCTGGGTTTCAAGCCATTCGCGAACGACTCGATGCGGAGATGGCGGTCCAGCTCGCCCGGGTGCAGAAAATGGAACGCGCCAGCGAGCTGGCTGCGCAACCGCAGCAATGAGACGTTCGATCTTCAGGCGGACACACTCAGTGGGCGGATGCAGCGGGGAGGAGCTCGACGTCCAGGCCGCCACCGCCTCGACGTCGGGCAGCTGGGCCAGGAGCTCCCGGCCAGTAAGCGCCCGTTGCCGGCGTCGCGGAAGACCACGCAAGTCTTCAACAGTCAGGACACCACCGTTCGTGCCCTGACGACCTTCGACGCCGGCTGCTGCATCGCTTGCCACAAGTGGGTCGACTTTCTCGCCGGGTTCGGCGCGATCCTGCTGATGTCTCTCGCGGGCACGGGGATCGATCAACGCGTCATTCGCAAGCACTTCTGGTCGAGCATAAGCACCGGGGTCGTCGGGTTCCTCGCGTCTTGCCTCGGCGTGCTGTTCTACGCGCGTTACCTCGTCGGTTGGTCTTGGCCACAGGCGCAGATCGCGGGTATTTCACTGTCGACGACATCGGTTGCGGTTGTCTGACGCAGTTATGGTCGAGACGGACTTCAACAAGAGCGAAATCGGCAAAGTTATTCCAGCGGCCTGCTTCGTCAACGACCTCGGCACCGTGCTCGCGCTCGGCATCGTGTGCGCGAATTTCGATCTTTGGCTTGCGCTGTTCGGAGCCGCAACCGCGGCGGCGCTGTGGCTGCTGCCGAAGTTCGCGCCACGGTTTTTTCACGAAGGTCGGTCACCGCGTCAGCGAGCCCGAAACCAAGGTCAATTGGTGAGTACGCGCTTGTCACTTGGCTGATCCTCAATTCAACGGCCGTTGAGTGGTTGATTGCCAGGCTTCCGTAACAGCTGAGCTTGAAGCTCTGCCCACCCGGTGGCGCCAGCGCGTCCTGCCATCGGCGAAGCTTTCTCACGCAGGGGATTGTGGTCGAGAAACAAGACAAAGAAAGTTGAAGCGGGCTCCGGCTGACGACGGTTGGAAAAGTCCGGGGATGGTGACGCCGCAGGGATTTCTCCCGGCCCGGTTTCAGGATCAAGTCAGGCTTGTGGTTCATCGACGCTTAGAATTGCGCCGAAAACGACAGGTAGTAGCTGCGCCCGAACAGGTCGAACAAACCCGGCTCGGTGTTGTTGGCCGAACCCTGTTCCGCCAGCAGCGGCGGCTCCGTGTCGGTGACGTTATTGATCCCGAATCGTGCCACGACGCCGTCGCCTATCTCGTAGCTGAATCCCAGGTCGACATAGGTCTTGCCGTCGATGCTGGGGATCGCGAGCAGCGGCTCCGGCGTGCCGAAGAACGCGCTCTCCATTATCTTTGCATTGCTGGTTCCCTCTATCCAGCGGAGACCCAGGTGTATGCCGAGCGACCCGCTTGCGTAGTGGGCGTTCGCTGTGATCCGGTTTTCTGGAATCACGAAACCGACCAAGTCACCGGTACCTTCCGCGCAGAAGCCACCGAAGAAGCCGGCGCAATCCACGATCTCGCTGAACGGTGCCTGCTGCCACTCGTATTCCAGCGTGTGTGTCCAGACGACGTCGCAAAGCAGTTGCGCGTTACCGGCGAAGATCGATAGCACTTGCGGTAGCTCGGTCTCGAAATTGACTTGAGTGTCGATACCGCGCGAGCTGATCAACCCGCGGTTGCTCACGGGCTGGAAAAGCTCGACGATGTTGCCGGCTGCACCTGCCGGATCCCCGTCCCGGGTCACATGGTCGCAGAACAGATTGCTCGTGTTCGCGGGATCGAAGCAGATCGACAGGGGGTCGATCGGGCCGATGCTGTCGCGGACTTCGAGATCGAAGAAGTCGACCGAAATCGTCCAGCCGGACAATGCATCGGGTGCGACGACGGCGCCTATCGTAAAGGTCTCGGCAGTTTCCGGAACCAGATCGGGGTTGCCGCCCATGATGAAATCGACGAGCGTCGGAGAGGCCTGGAACGTGCCGACCTGGTCAATGGGCAGACCCTGCAGCACACATTTCTCGAGATTGCCGTTGCCTACCGGGTCGTTCGATGCGGAGCAGGGATCCTCCGAGCCGTCGGATGTTTGCACGAACAGGAACGTCTCCGTGAAGTTTTCCTGGAACAACTCGAGGTTGTTCGGCGCGCGTACACTGCGCTGGTGCATGCCGCGGAAGCGCAAGGCGGAGAAGGGCTGCCAGTCGCCGCCGAACTTGTAGGTCCAGATGCCGCCGGCGTTGTCGTACTCCGAGTATCTGCCGCCGACCTCGAGCCCGAGGTAGTCAGCCCATGCCGCATTCTCGGCCAGCGGGACGATGGCCTCGGCATAGACCTCGATTACAGTCTCCGTGCCGGTAACCGGCGCATCGCCGGCAAACCCGAGCGTGTCACCGGTAAACAGGACGTCGTCGGCCTTGAAGTCGGCATCGTCGCTCCGCCATTCGACGCCGAACGCCGTGTCGAGCGGGCCTGCCCAGGTATAGAGCGGCGAGCCGGTGACGACCACGACAGCCAGCATCTGGGTGCGCTCCGTGTCGTTTTGCACGCTCGAGATTCTCAGGAAATCGGCGGCTTCCGGCGATATCCGGCCTTCGCCAAAAGGATCGACCGGCACGCAGCCGTTGCTCGGATCGAAACATTCATTCGTTACCGGATCGACGAGCAGGGCTTGGAGAAAACGCGACTCGGATGCGTCGTTTACAAAGGATTCCTTCTCATCCGATCTGGTGTAGGTCAGCCAGCCGTCGACGTCCCAGCCTCCACCCAGGTCACCCCGTATTCCGATGACCGTGCGCCAGTAGTTCCGATCGTGGTCGATGATCCTTGGTCCCACCTCCAAAAACCGCCGAAGCAATGCCATGAACGCGAGTCCCGAGCCGGGCTCCGTTTCGAAATTGTCGATGAAAAACTGTCGGGCTTCAGGCGTCAGCACCGGGTTGTCGGTATTGACCAGCCCGGGCACGCCGGCCGTAACGGCAGCCAGCTGCGCGGTGACCTGATTGTTGGCTAAGCCGGACTCGATGTAGAGCTCGAAGCCCGAGTCGAGCTCGAGCGTCGCCATGACACCAACCGAGTATCGCGTCAACGGCGTCTGTATGTAGTTCACCGGGGCGAAGTTGTACAGGTCATCCGGGTGTATGAATTGCCGCGGGATGCCGTCCGGGGTGAAGGTTGTCAACGCCGCACTGCCGAAACTGACTCGCGGGTCAAAGACGACGCCCGACGGGACAAACGGACTGCCGTCTTCGAACAGCGTGCCGGTGGCATCGTCATTTGCCAGCGTGACGCGGCCGAGTGGCCGCTCGGCTCCGAACAGCGCCTTGCGCTCGTAGATTCCGGCATAGACAGTGATGTTGCCGCGAGTGTTGGCAAGCTCGTGGCCGTAGGCGAGGTTCAGATCATAGATCTCGGCGTCGCCCTGTTCCGTCAGGCTGGCGCTGGCGTCCATGCTCAGTCCCGCAAAATCGCCCCTGGTAATGAAATTGACGACGCCGGCGACTGCGTCGGACCCGTATACCGCCGTGGCGCCCCCGGTGATGATCTCCACGCGCTCGATGAGGGACTGCGGCAGGTTGTTGACATCGACGGCGCTGCCGACTCCTGATGGACCCAGGCGCCTGCCATTCAATAACACGAGCGTGCGGTCGGGCCCCATGCCACGGAGGTTGATCCTCGAGGTGCCGTCACCTGAAGCGTTGGAGGTCCGGCCGAAGTCGGGAATGATCTGCGGCATCCGGTTCAGCGTCTCCTCGAGCGTGGGCTGTCCCGAGAACGCGATCGTCTCCCGGTCGATGGTCGCGATCGGACTGGGCGACGTGAAGTCGCGGCGCTTGATGCGCGAGCCGGTGACGACGATCTCTTCCAGCTCTTCTGTTTCGGTATGGGGTTCAGCAGGATCGTCCTGAGCACCCGCATTCGCGGCTACCGCGAGAGACGCCAGGGTGCGAACCACTGCAGTGAACTCGAACCGGTCGAGCGCCTGTCTGGCTCCGCATTTCATGTTCAGCTGCCCGGGTCCTTCCGACCCTCAAGGCTTTGGGAGATATTACGCCTTCGACTTATGCAATGTGATCCGCACACTGCAGCGTCCGCCGATCGTCGCTCCAGCGGTCGGTATCATCGCGCCGTCGAGAGCCATGGAAGCGCGGATTTCGCTTGACACTGTAGCGGGAAGTCAAGGCTCGGGCGATTGCGGCCTACCAGGCGGCGAGTCCGATGCTGGCCGAGTTCGCACGGGCGGAATTAGTCAAGCGCTTCGGGCACAAGCTACCTGCCCTTTTTCTTTGGAAGGGTTTCGACTGCTTGAGAAACAAGCAGCTCAAAGGAAAGTCAGCCTGGATCGTTTGAGGAGTTCGACCGCGCGTTCTGGCATCGCAACAAAGCGAGATCATCGCTGATCTGATGCGCCAGCCATTGCAGAGGCGCAGCGTCAGGAACGGCGCGAGGCGGCGTTCGCCGCGCTCACGGCACGGTGATCACGACGGCCGGCAGTCACGACAAAGGCAGCGCGTCGCGCCCGAACCCACGGCCGGCCATGACGCTCGTCGTCGACGCGAGCGTGATCCTCAAGTGGCTGCTGCGCGACCCGGCACGGGAATCGGATACCGCACGCGCCACCGAGCTGATGCAGGCCGTCGCCTGCGGAGACGTGGCGGTCCTGCAGCCAGTGCACTGGCCGGTGGAAGTCGGCGCGATTCTGGCACGTTTGAGTCCGGTGACGGCGGATACGGCCTATGTGCGGTCTGCTCGCCGACTGGGGCACATCGTTTCATTGCCGGAGTGGCGGCGCTGACAGCGCATGGCTGCGAGGAGGACGCAGGCGCGTCGGGAGGGCCTCGGGCGGGATGGATGCGCATGCATCAGGAAGGCCTGCAGCTCAGTTCTTTATCGGCCTCAGCCTTAGCAGCCGCAGCGCACGCGAGGTTCTCAAAGACGCCATAGTTGTTGCGTTCGCAAGTTAAGTTGCCAGTGGCCGCATGACCCGCGAATCGCCGCAGACAGGCCGGCCGCGGGATCGACCGCGCGCAGATGTTGCGGTAGCGCACGACAAATTCCCGGTGTTCCCGAGAATCCCTTGCCGACCGAGGCTCAATTGCTGTCGGGGATCTGCTGGCGAAAAGGTTCGTTCGGAGACATGGTTGCTCCCTTCGGGACTGTCGGGCGTTCGTCCGGGTCGTCGCGATTGGGATACTCATCGTTCTTCGTCGAAGTCGTACGCAGGCAATGTGGTGAGCCGCCGATCTTCAACCGGGCCGCCCACCGTGAAGTGGTAGAGGCTCTGCCACTTGCGTGAAGCGATCCCGAAGACCGCATGGACCGGGTCGTCGAAGTAGCAGCCGATCCCTGTCGAGCGAATGCCCGCCTCTTCGGCCTCGAGGTAAAGCACCTGGCCCACCATGCCGGCTTCCCAGAACAGGTTACGGTAGAACGCGGCGCCGTACATGGTCAGGCTGTCCAGGTAGTCCGCAATCATCCCCAGGCTGAAAGCTCCGTCGCCGGCGATGTCCTGGCCGCAGGAGACGGTGGCCGCGAGCGCCCGACAGTCCCCTTCCTGGAGCAGGTACAGCGGAAGTCCCGGCGGACAAGAGGGCAGGCGCTGCCAGCGAAACTCCCGGCGCATCACATCCTTGAGGGCCGCGAGCTTGTCCGGATCTCGCGCGAGCGCGTAGAGGCCCCGAGGGACGCCTTCCACGCGGTGGACAAACAGCCCGAGATGGATGCGCGGCCGCCACGGGATCGCATCCCAGGGCACCGATCGCCCGTCGCGCGTCGGCACCAACCGAGCGAGCATGCGGAAGAACGCTTCCTGCGAGATCGCGGTCGAGCCATCCATCGCCACCGCACTTCGGCGACCAAGAATTGCCTGCTCTGCGGTGAGCAGACCGTGGCGGACGGGGATCCCGAAGAGCTCCGCCTCCGTGGGGAACCGGGAGACGTCCTCAATGATCGGCGCGCTTCCCGATCGCTGCGTGGCCTGGGCAACCTCGTCGATGACCGGCCACTCGACGCTGTGCTCGGGGCTCAGCCTGTTGGCCCTGCCGCACCATTGTGCGCCGATGCCGCCTGCCGTCAGCCCGTTCAGAAGCCGCGGAGACACGGATGCAAGACCGGGAATGACCAATGCGAGAAGCTCAGGCTCGTCACGCTCTGCCGTCCGGTAGTCGTCGCTGCGGCTGAGCCCCAAGAGACCAGCGATGGCGCTGTGGGTGATCCCGTCGAGGAGCACCAGGCCCCAGCCAAGCGCCGCCGCGGCAATGCGCAGGGTTGCAAGTGCATGCCCAGCATCGTGTTGGCAATAGCGGAACGCGCGCTCACCGTACTTCCAGGCTTCTCGCCAATGGACCGACGACAGGCCGACGAGAAAGGAACCGGCGGGAAACGGCGTGCAAAGCTCGTTCCACGCCTCCGCGTCGAGGATCGCCCGTCGTTCGAGCGCGTGCTCCTTGGGCGCGTAGTGGTACACGGCGGGCGCGTCGCCCAGCCGTTCGAGCGCCGGTAGAACCGCATACCCCTCAGTCGGATGGAGATTCCCGCTCGAGGGGTTCGCGCGGAGGGGCCACGTCGCTTCATGGAGGCTTTTCCACGCAGTCACAGACAGCGCGTAGCGGAAGAAAAGAGAGATCGACTGCAGAGAGAGCGGCTCCGATGGCACGTCTCCGAGCGCGTAGAGCTGCCAGTAAGGAAGCGGACGGCCGGGTTTGGGTAGCAGGAGCCGAACGAGGTCCGCTCCTTCATAGCGGCGGAACGGATCGGGCTGCGTAGCCCAATCCATGTAGCCGAGCGAGGCGGCGTAACGGTGAAAATGGTGCTTGGTCCGCTCATGGTAGGCGACGACGACGTCTTCCAGCGAGCCGTCTGCGTCGAGCAGAACTGCCGGCTGTGCTGGGACATCAGTTGAACCGACCGGAAGGCGATCCCAAGCCATCGACATCGTCGTCACGCTACACAGCTCTCGATCAGTGCCGCTGCGGTCATCACCGGCGCACTACGGTCGTCACGGGCGTACGACAGGTACGAAGTCCTGGGCGGACGAGAGAGGCGCGAAGCCGCAGGCGTTCTTCGCGCTTGGGTTGAGGCATCCGCTCGGCTCATGATCTGCGTCGCACCTCGCCTGCGTGCGGGTAGAACCGCGACTGACCGGACGCGTGATCCGTCGTATCTACGACGTCCACGATCTCCGGTGCGACTCTGCGCGCCCAGCGGTGGCGGCGCCTCCTGGCTCAGCATCCTCGGCCACGCCAAGGACAGCCTGTGGAGCCTCGATCTCCTTCGCTGCGAGTCGTTGCTCCTCAAGCGCCCCCTGGGTGATGGTCGTCATGGATCAGTTTACCCGCAGAATCATCGGCTTTGCGATTCACGCCGCCGCGCTCGATGGGCCGACCCTCTGCCGCATGTTCGGCGACGCGATCGCTCAGGTGGGCACCAACCTTGCTGCGCTGCCTGAGCTCCGATAACGATCCTCTGTTCGAGTTTCAGCGCTGGAAGGCCAACCTACGAGTCCTTGCGCTGGCAGAGATCAAGACGGTGCCCGACGTTCCCTTCTCGCATCCGTTCGTGGAGAGACTCATCGGCACGATCCGACGAGAGCTTCTCGATCTCGTGCCCTTCTGGAACCCGCATGACCTCAGCCAAAAGCTCGATGACTTCAAGCAATATTACAATCGAGCGCGCGTCCATCGCGCCTTCGCTGCCACAACACCGGCGTCATACTGTTCCATTAGCCATCGAACAGCCCAGTTGAGCAACTACCGGTGGAGAGTCATTGCCGCGGCTTGTATCAATCGCCAATCGCGGCTTGACGGTCAATTCGCACCCAACAGGAGCCACCCGCATCACGAGGTGCTCGAGACCCGGGGGCGCGTCCCCGGATCCGTATCACGATGAGTCATCCCTCAGCAACGCAGTAATCGGATACACGGCGGAGGGCTGCATTTCGGGCTCGAGGAATGCCACGATCAGCGAGCGATTCCTCACCTGGCCGCGTCGCTGAGCAGGGCGCTTCAAGCGACGATTTCGATTCTAGCCCGATGGCCGTGCGAGCGCGCGAGCTTGGCATCGCAGGTGAGTACGGGAGCGTCGAGCGCTTCGGCGAGCGCCACATACGCTGCGTCGTACGCTGTCAAGGAACTGCGCAGCTGCCAGATGCGAGGCAGCAGGTCTCGATGCGCGTGCCGCTCAATGACGAAGGCCGCAAAGTCATCAAGTGCCTGCTTTGCACGGGCTGCCGTGATGCCCTTGAACTGCACCAGGCGGCGTAACGCCTGCGCGACTTCGATGTCGAGCAGGTGAGGCGCCTGCAGTCGTTCACCAGGCGACAACGCCCGCAGGGCGACGCTCTCCGCCCGATCGGTTGCGAGAAGGAGCTCGAGGATCGCGGAGGCGTCAACGACGATCAACGGCTGTCACGTTCCGTACGCACGATTTCAGTCGGCGACACCTTGCCCCGATATGGCTCGCGCCCACGCAGACGCTCGCGCATTTCCTCGGGCGTGGGCTGTTCGGCGATCTTGCGGACCTCGCGAATCAGATAATCCGAGAGCGGCAGGCCCGACAATGCGGCACGCGCCTTGAGTAAACGGTGCAGCGCATCGGGGACATTGCGGAGTTGAATCATCTTCGACATGCGCGCCACAGTACTTACATGTGCTACACATGTCAAACTCCGGAGACTTGCTTGATCCAGACGTGGCCTAACCGGCGCCGCGCACTGTACCCGCACTGTACCTTTTGAATGGTTTTGTAGTGAGAAATCGGGCGTAACGTTCTGATTTATTGGTGGGCCGTGAAGGACTCGAACCTTCAACCTACTGATTAAGAGTCAGCTGCTCTACCAATTGAGCTAACGGCCCATCTTCTATGTCGCGGATCGGACGTCCTGTCACGACCGCGAGAAACGTTCCCGCGGAAACGTCGATGTTGCATCGGACGTTTCAGCGGAAACTTGGCGACGGTCGCGGCAAGTCACCCGATCCGTCGCCTCAACTATCCGAACCACGCTTCAGCTGAAACGCGTCGTCTTCCGAAACTCAAGCCTCCAGCCTCAAGCCTCCAGCCTGACGGCGCGTTCCCGCGGAAACGCCGACGTTGCATCGGACGTTTCAGCTGAAATGTGGTGACGGTCGCGGCATGTAAGCCCGGCCCGTCGCGTTTCTATCAACCAGGCGCGGACGTTTCAGCTGAAACGCCTCCCCTTCCGACCTAGAGCCTACAGCCTACCGCCTACAGCCTGAGGTAAATGGGGTGGACGATGGGACTCGAACCCACGACGGCCGGAATCACAATCCGGGGCTCTACCAACTGAGCTACGTCCACCATCGTCGTGCCGGAACTACCGGCGCTTCCATCAACCAACTGTCGGCCCACCGCGTTCCCGCGGGAACGTGGCGCGCCCGGCAGGACTCGAACCTGCGACCCTCGGCTTAGAAGGCCGATGCTCTATCCAACTGAGCTACGGGCGCTCCGCCGAATTCTGCCAAATCCGTCCTGCCGTAGGGGAGGAACGAGGAAGGCGCAAGGTTCAAGATCAGAAGCGAAGCCGGCCGCTCTGGCTTCCCCGGTCGTCCTTCGTAGTTCCTCTCTGTCGTGTCGTTGGTCGGGGCAGAGGGATTTGAACCCCCGACCCTCTGCTCCCAAAGCAGATGCGCTACCAGACTGCGCCATGCCCCGCCAGAACCCGATCGTTCGCCCGCGCCGGGGAGCTGAAGCCTCGCACCGACGAACGCCCGCCCCGCACGGGACGGCGAATGATACGAGCCGCGCGGGACAGCGTCAACGAAGCGCCCTCGGATCAGGGACTTGAATGCCACGCCGTGCAAGAATGCGCCCCCACGCAGTGCCAAGGCTCGACACCATGACGACAGGCCAGATCATCGATGGGAAGGCCATTGCCGCCGATCTGAAGCGGGACGTCCGTACGCAGAGTGACGCGCTCGCCGCACGAGGACTGCGCCGCCCCGGGCTCGCAGTCGTGCTCGTGGGTACCGATCCGGCTTCGTCCGTCTACGTGCGCAACAAGCGCAAGGCATGCGAGGAATGCGGCTTCGTCTCGATCAGTCACGACCTGCCGATGTCGACCACGCAGACGGAGCTGCTGGCACTCATTCACGACCTGAACCGCGATCCAACGATTGACGGCATCCTGGTCCAGGTACCGCTGCCGCGCCAGATCGACGAGCGCCTCGTGATCGAAAGCATCGATCCCGCGAAGGACGTCGATGGCTTCCATCCTTACAACGTCGGGCGGCTCGCCGTCCGCAATCCGCTGATTCGCCCGTGCACGCCTTATGGCGTCATCAAGTTACTCGAGCATATCGACGTCGCACCGCTCGGCAAGCACGCCGTGGTGGTCGGTGCGTCGAACCAGGTCGGCCGGCCGATGGCGCTCGAGCTGCTGCTCGGCGGCGCGACCGTCACCGTCTGTCATCGCTTCACGCAGGGACTCGCCGATCACGTCCGTAGCGCCGAAATCCTGATCATCGCGATCGGCAAGCGAGGCATCATCGATTCCGACTGGATCCGTCCCGGCACGATCGTGATCGACATCGGGATCAATCGTGGCGACGACGGCAAGCTCCACGGCGACATCGACTTCGCGACTGCGAAGGAGCGCGCTGCCTGGATCACACCCGTGCCGGGCGGCGTCGGTCCGATGACGGTTGCCGTGCTGATGAAGAACACACTCGAGGCGAGCTTGAGACGTCAGGGGCTCGAGGCGAGGCCGTGACGCATCGACGGGGCGGAGATCCGGGGTCCGGGATCGGATTCGGGATCGGGGGTCCGGGATCGGGGATCGGGTCCGGACGCGCGTCAGCCGGGTCACCCCGACTCCCCTGACATAGGCACGCCTGATTCTGACCTCGACCTGGCGGTGCTCGCCGCGGTACCACTGGATGCCGCGCAAGTCTTCGGAACAGACGAGATCGCTCTCGGTGCAGCTCGACTGCGACGTCGATCTCATCGATGTTCACTATCGCGAGAGCATCGCCGAACTGCTGCAAGCGGTCCAATCGACCGGCCGCGCGTATGCGCCATGAGTGACTTGCACCTCGCCAAGATCGCGGCAACTCCACGACGGACGATAGGACCACCTCTCCCTCCAGGGTCATTGCGGGAGAGGGAGTTTGACGGGGTCGCGATGGCGAACCTCACCCCACCCTCTCCTTGCAAGGAGAGGGAGCTGGCACCTACCCTTCGCCGAACGTGCTCTCGGGATTCCCGCGAAACGAGTCGATGAAGAGCTTCTGCAGCACGAGCCATCCGCCGGGCTGACCGCAAGTGAAGGTCGCGGCGCCGCCGTACTTCTCGCCGCCGATGCTGACGTAGAACTTCACGCCGCCGATCGGGCTCGTGGTCTCGGCTCCGGGCGGGCTCAAAAAAGTCACCGTCCCGTCTCCGCATCGACCGTTGCCGACGACGGGCATCACCTGTTTCCAGATCTGCTCCATCGTGTCAGCGTTCGAGTCCGGCGTAGTGCCGAAGCTCACGGTCATCGCGGGCGCCCCGCCCGGACAGATCGTCTCGCAGGCCTCGGGCCCTGCGACCGCGCTGACCAGAGCACCGTCATCGCCGACGACGGCGCTCCAGGGCTCCGGGTGATCGAACAGACACGGCAACCTCGCATCTGCGAAGGTCTCGGTACTGCCGACGGCGCAACTGCAGCATTGACTCTCTTCGGCCGACGCCGTGACGAATGCGAGCATGGCGGCCAGCAGACCGCCGGTCAGACTCTTTTGCAACAGACCTGCTGATTTCCCCGCCACGGGCGGACTCTAACACCATCGGCGCACCGCGTCGCTCGAGCGTCGATCGTCGGATCCCGATGAAGTGATCGATGACGTGTCGAAGGCCGCGTTGCGTTCCACGTCGTTGACCGCTGAGTTCGTTCGGGCGGTCGAAATCGCGCTTGCAGAGGATCGACCCACACCGGAACGGTTGTCCAATGGTGTCCCTGGGTTCCGGCACGTTCACAGATGAAGCTGGGAGGGCACAACATGAGATCGTACCTCGTGATCTCCGGGACCATATTCAGTTTCCTCGCACTGCTGCATCTTGCCCGCATCTTTCTGCACTGGCCTGTCGTGATTGGGTCACTGACCTTGCCCCAATCCGCATCCTTCGTGGGCCTCGCCCTGGCAGGTACCTTCGCCGTATGGGCCGTTCGGTTGATACGCCGACACCCGCCAGAACCGTGACCACGTCGTTTGCGGAGAGACTCCATTTGACCGACTACTGGCGCGAGTTCGGCCCGCCGGACGCCTGTGAACTGCGCGACGGCCGGATCGTGTGCTGACGACCGATGTCGTATGCCTTGTTCAGGTGCTGCCCCCGAATCCGAGCTGCTCACCCGCTCTTCCATAGCGACCTCGAATGCGAGGGAGAGGTGGGGATCTACGACCGCCGCGGTAGCTGCACTTGCCCGCGTATTGAAGCGTCAGTGGCGGCGCCAGGTGGTTTCCTGCGGACCGTCTTCCAGCACCACGCCCTGGGCCGTGAGTTCGTCGCGGATTCGATCCGCTTCTTCAAAGCTGCGTGCGGCCCGCGCGGCCTTGCGGGCCTCGACGAGGCGTTCTATGTCGGCATCGGATAGCTGGCTGGCGCCTTCGAACGTAGCTGACAGTTCGATTCGACCCACGGCTTCCGCGACGCGCGGCTTCGGTTTCCGCTGCAGAAACGCATCCGGATTTTGCTGCGCGATCCCGAGCACTGCTGCCAGAAACCTCAGTTCCGCCGCCAGACGCGCTGCCTCTGCGGCGCGGCCTTCGGCTTTCGCTCTGTTGAGCTCGGTCGCGAGGCCGTACAGCACCGCCAGCGCCTGCGGCGTGTTGAAATCGTCGTCCATCGCCGCGCGGAAGGATTTCGCCGCCGGGCTCGGTGCAAAATCCGATACTGGCTCGACACCGCGCAAGGCCAGATACAAGCGCTCCAATGCAGCATCCGCCTGTTCGAGGCTCTCTTCCGTGTAATTGATCGGCCCGCGGTAGTGGCTCGCAACGAGCATGTAACGGATTACTTCCGGGTCACGCACAAGCTTCACGACTTCGCGCACCGTGAAGAAGTTGCCGAGCGATTTCGACATCTTCTCGTCGTCGACGCGCACGAAGCCGTTGTGCATCCAGACGTTCACGAACGGCGCGCCGGTCGCGGCGCACGATTGTGCGATCTCGTTCTCGTGGTGCGGGAACTTGAGGTCCATGCCGCCGCCGTGGATGTCGAAATGCGTGCCGAGGAGCTGCGTCGACATTGCCGAGCACTCGATGTGCCAGCCCGGCCGCCCTGGGCCCCACGGCGACTGCCACGCCGGTTCGCCCGGCTTCGCCGATTTCCAGAGCACGAAATCGAGCGGGTCGCGCTTGGCCTCATCGACATCGACGCGCGCGCCCGCGCGCAGATCCGTCAACCGCTTGCCCGACAGACGCCCGTACGAAGGGAAGCTGGCGACGGCATAGTAGACGTCGCCGTTTCCCGCCTGGTACGCATGGCCCGTTTCGATGAGACGCTCGATCATCGCGATGATCTCTGCGACGTACTCCGTCGCGCGCGGTTCGTGCTCCGGCGCGGCGATGCCGAGTGCGATGCAGTCCTCGTGGTACGCGTCGATGAACCGTTCGGTCAGTGCTTCGAAGGGTTCTGCATTCTCCTGCGCACGGGCAATGATCTTGTCGTCGATGTCCGTGATGTTGCGCACGAGTTCGACTGCGTAGCCGCTGAAGCGCAGGTAGCGGCTGACGACATCGAAAGCCACCAGCATCCGCGCGTGGCCGAGATGGCAGTAGTCGTAGACGGTCACTCCGCAGACGTACATGCGGACACGACCTGGCGTGATCGGCTCGAAGGCTTCCTTGCGGCCCGTCAGCGAATTGTGGATCTGCAGCATCGTTGGAGTGACGACTCGGGTTCCGGGAAGCGCGAGTTTACCGGACTCGGTCCGTCATCTGCCCCTCAGGAGGCCAGCGTACGCGCAGCCTCGAAACGCCGAGCCACTTCGTCCGCGCCGAGATAGCCGATCGTCGGGGCGAGCTCGGGCCCGCTCAGGGCGCCTGTCAAAGCAGCCCGCAGCGGTTTGTAGAGGTCCGGTCCGCGTTTGCCCGTCGCGTTCGAGATCGCCTGCGCCAGTGTTTTGAGGTCGCAACCGGCGCTCGCGACCGCGTCACGGGCCGTGGTGTAGAAATCGGCGCCGGCTGCTTCGATCACCTGGCGCGCGTCTGCATCGAACGATGGTCCCTTGGCTGCGAGCCGCGCGGCCCACTGCACCGCGCCCTCGGGCAAGACGACGTTGCCGCGGATGAGATCGACGAACGCAGCGCAACGCTCGCTGCCAACCTGCGACTGCACCGCCGGACCGAGCCACTCGCGCAGCCGAGCCGGCGATGCATGGGCGACGGCGAGCTTCTGCCAGTGCTGCAGCTGACTCACTTCAAAACGCGCGGGGGCACGGCCGAGTCGGCTGAGCGAGAACTGCTCGACGAGCTCCCGATCGCTCAACCATCCGTCGCGTTCGCAGGTGTGACCGAGCCGCACGAGATGGTTGCGCAACGCTTCCGGGAGATAACCTCGCTCTCTGAAGTCGTGCAGACTCGCCGCGCCGTGACGCTTCGACAACGGCACACCGTCCTCGCCGTGCAACAGCGATACGTGACCATAGGTCGGCGCAGGCAGTTCCAGCGCTTCGAGAATCAACAGCTGGCGTGGCGTATTGGCGAGATGATCGGCACCGCGCAGGACCAGATTCACGCCCATCGCCGCGTCATCGAGCGCGTTCGCGAAGAAGAACGACATCGAGCCGTCCGCCCGCTGGATCACGAAATCGCCGATGTCGTCCGTGGCAAAGCGCTGCGCGCCGTGCACGACGTCCGTGAAAGTCACAATCTTGCCTGCGGGCACCTCGAAGCGTAGCGCCGCGGGCAGGCCGCGGCCGCGGCGCTCGGCTTGCTCGGCCGGCGTCAGCTTGCGGCAGGTGCCTGCGTAGCGCGGCGCCTGCCCGGCCGCGAGTTGCGCGCGACGCGCGAGCGCGAGCTCGGTCTGCGTACAGAAGCACGCATACGTGCGACCGGACTGTGTCAGCCGATTGAGCGCTCCCCGGTGCAATTCACCGCGCTCGCTCTGCCGGTACGGCGCCGACGGCCCGCCGACATCGGGCCCCTCGTCCCATGCGATGCTGAGCCACGCAAGATCCTCGAGCAGACGGCGCTCGAGCGCGGCGTCGCCGCGCGCCTGATCGGTGTCCTCTATCCGCAGGATGAATCGCCCCCCGGACTGTTTCGCAGCGAGCAGGCTGAGCAGCGCCGTGCGGGCGTTGCCGAGGTGCAGGAGCCCCGTGGGACTCGGTGCGAAGCGGGTCACGTAACGCGTCTCGTTCATGGCCGCGCATGGTAGCCGAACCGCGGTGAGTGCGCGGGAGTGGGGTCGGCCACGCACGACGACGCGGCTTTCGCAGCCACGTTTGCTACCATCCGCGCTGGCTCTGGACTGCAGGACTTCGCATGACTCGCTTTTCGATCGTAGGGTTTCTGTTCTGCTTGGCGCTGGCGCCTGCGTTTGCGAACGCGCAGGGACAGACCGGTACGCGCGTGCGCTTCGAAACGACGTTGGGCAACTTCGTGATCCAGCCCGACACGGAGCGCGCGCCGCTCACGTCTGAACGCTTCCTCGAGAACGTCCGCGACGGCTATTACGCGGGCACCGTATTCCATCGGGTCGTCAACAATTTCGTCGCGCAGGCGGGCGGGTACACGAGCGATTACCTGCCCCTGCCCGAACGTGCGACCGTCGCGAACGAGTCAGGCAATGGCCTGTCGAACCGCCGCGGCACCGTCGGGCTTGCGCGCACCGGCGAGCCGCACAGTGGCAATGCCCAGTTCTACGTGAATCTGGTCGACAACCCGGCGCTCGATCCGCAACCGAGCCGCTGGGGTTACGCAGTGTTCGGCCGGATCGTGGAAGGCATGGACGTGATCGATCGGATCGGACACGTCGCCACCGGCGCGCGCGGCGAGCTGACACAGGACGCACCCCTCGAGCCGATCGTGATCAAGAAGACCGAGATTCTGCGCTGATGGGTTGGCGCGATGCCGACGCTGTTCATCTCGGATCTGCACCTCGACCCGTCACGGCCGGAGATCACCCGACAGTTCCTCGAGTTCCTGGCCGGTGAAGCGCGGCAGGCCGACGCCCTCTACATCCTCGGCGATCTGTTCGAGCTCTGGATCGGCGATGATGACCCGGATCCGGACAAGCGCCGCGTGCTCGAGGGATTGCGCGAGCTGACCGATGCGGGCGTCGCGTGCAAATTCGTGCACGGCAATCGCGACTTCCTGATCGGGTCCGGCTTCACCCGCGCAACGGGTGTCGCGCTGATCGCAGACGGCACCGTCGTCGAGGTCGCCGGCGAACGGGTGCTGCTGATGCACGGCGATCTGCTGTGCACCGACGATCATTCGTATCAGCGTCTGCGTCGGATCGTGCGTAACCCGCTCGTGCAATGGCTGTTTCGACACCTGCCACTCGGCCGCCGTCAGGCGCTCGCGGAGCGAATCCGCGTCGGCAGCCGGGAGCACACGAATGCGACGCCGGCAGCGATCATGGATGTCAACCTCGACGCCGTCCGGCGCGCGTTCGAGCGCCACAGGGTCGATCTGCTCGTGCACGGTCATACCCATCGGCCCGCCGTTCATGAGCATCTCTGGCCGGACTGGAGGAAGACGACGACCCGGATCGTGCTCGGCGACTGGTTCGAGCAGGGCAGCGTGCTGCGGTGGGGAAATCGAGGCTACGTGCTCGAGCAACTGCCGCGGCCAGGGACCTGACGTCAACTGGCGGGCGGACGACCCGAGTGAAACCGGAACTGCGGATCCGGCGAGGTTGCAAGCTCGGCCTCGAGCGCGGCGAGCCGCTCGGCGCCTGCGGTGTAGAGCAACGTATCGGCGCCGCCGGCGCGCTCGGCCGCAAGCCGCAGATATAAACCGTGGTGCCGAGCCTCCGACGCTGCCAGGCCGCCGTAGAACGCAGCGATCCGTTCGGGCAGCCGCGTGGCGAGGCCGAGAAAACGCTCGCACGAACGCGCCTCGATCAGCGCTCCGCACAACAGCAGATCGACGAGTCGGTCGGGCTCGCGACGGCGCAGTGCATGGCGCAACTGCTCGGCATAGCGTGACGGCGACAGCCGCCGCCATGGCACCTCAAGCTTGCACATGAGCGCCTGCACCTGCTCGAAATGCAGCAGCTCTTCGCGCGCGAGTCTCGACATGCGTGCGGCAAGCGGCAGGTCATCGGCGTACGTGAACATCAGCGCGAGTGCGGTCGACGCCGCTTTCTTCTCGCAGTTCGCATGATCGATCAGGAGGTCATCGAGCCGCTCGCAGGCAACGTCGAACCACGTCGCCGGTGTGGGCGCGAGCAATCCGCACGGCACGGGCACGGGAGTCGATAGCTGTGACATTGCGGCAGGATACCGGCTTCGATGGCGGCGTCAGCCGGCCACCAGCAGCCGCGCATTGTGCTCGATCGCCGCGATCGCGGTACCGGCATTCGCGAAGCGATCCTCGCGACGCTTCGCGAGCAGCCGATCGAGCAACGGTGCCAGCATCGACAACGCGGGCGGCAGCACCGGCAGCGGCGCATGGCGATGCTCGTACAACACCGCAAAAGGCGTGTCGCCGCTGTAGGGCCGGCGGCCGACGAGCATCTCGTACAGGATGATCCCGAGGCTGTAAAGATCGCTGCGAGCATCGAGCGGCTCGCCGTGGCCTTGTTCCGGACTCATGTACTCCGGCGTGCCGAGAATGCGACCTGCGCCCGGCACTTGTGCATCGACGGCATCGGCCAGGCCGAAATCGATCAAGGCCAGCGATCCATCGGCGCGCGTCATCACGTTGCCCGGTTTCAGGTCGCGGTGCAGGATGCCAACGGCGTGCACGGCCGACAGCGCTTCGCCCACGGCCGCCGCAATGTCCAGCGCTTCGCGCGGCGGCAACGATCGCTGCATCCGCATGCGCAGGCTGCCGCGCGGAAAATATTCCATCGCGATGAACAGATGATCATCTGCGACGCCGATGTCGTGGATGCGGACGATGTGCGGATGGCGGAGCGTCGCGAGGATCTGATACTCGTCCAGAAAGCGTTCGAAATCGCGCAGATCACCCGTGGCATCCGGAACCCGATCGAGCACCTTCAGTGCAACGATCTCTCCGAGCCGCTCGCTTTCCGCCAGATAAACGCTCGACGCTCCGCCTCGCGCGATCAGCCGCAGCGGCCGGTGACCGCGGATCGTGATCGCACCGAATCGATAGTTCGCATCGGCATTGGCTTTCGATCGCGACAGCGACCGCGCGAGACGCCGCTTGCGGGACAACTCGCGCAGCAGATCGATCAGGACGCCCGTCTGCGACAGCTCGCGGGCGAAGACGTGCAGCTCGAGGTTAGACGGCACATTGCCGTCGTTCCCGGCTCCGAACGACACGACGGCTGGAAACTCCGCACGCGCGGCGAAATCTCCGAGCCAATCGGCCCGCACGCGCGGATCATTCGTCGTGTCGAGCAGCACCGCATCGAAACCCGCCGCGACGAAGCCTTCCGGCAGTCGGCCATCGGTCCGCGGATCATGGATGCGCAGACCGGCTTCGGGCCACGCAGCGGAGAGCTCATTGCGCAGTCGATCGACGAATTCGCCGTCGCCCGTCACGAGCAGCAACCGCGGTGCGAGGGCTGCCGTCATGGTCGGAGGCACCCCATGGCCGATCCGCGCATCAAGCGGTGCTGGCCGGCAGCAGTGAGGCCGATCAGCACATCACCGACGTTCGTGCCGGTAGGGCCGGTGCACAGCAGGTCACCGCTCGCCTCGAGAAATTCACCCGCAGCGGCGCGCGCCAGTGCCGCCCGTGCGTCGAGTCCCGCCAACGCGCCCCGCTCGAGTGTTTCGGCATCGACGATCGCACCGGCGTCATCGGTGGGTCCGTCCGTGCCATCCGTGCCCGCGGCGAGCAGCGTGACTTCCGGCCCGCCCGCGAGGGCCTGCGCTGCCACGAGCGCGAGATGTTGATTGCGACCGCCGCGGCCCGGTGCGGCGGGCAGATGAACAGCGGACTCGCCAGCAGCGGCGATCAGGTCCGCAGAGCTGCCGTGCAAGTCGCGAGCGGCGCGCAGCGCTATGTCGTGCGCGTCGCCGGCGAAGCGCTCCGGCCAGACTTCGATCGATTGCGCTCGCGCGCGCGCCGCGTCGCGAAGCGCCGCAAGCAGGTCCTCGGGGCGCGCCACGATCGCGATTTCGACCTGCCCGCCCGCGGTGGCTCGACTGTCCGGCAGCGCTTCGAGGCGTTCGCGCCATGCGGCCGGCAGTGATTCGGGTAACGCTGCGGGCCGCGCGGCGACGAGCATGCCCGAGCCGATCACCGCGGGATCATCGTCGGGGACGTCGGAAATCAACAACGCCACCGCCTTGCGGCCGACCAAGTGTGCCGCGAGGCGGCCCCCCTTGATCTGCGAGAGTCGGCCGCGGACCGCGTTGACCTCGCCGATCGGCAGACCGGATGCGAGCAACCACTCGTTGCACGCGACCAGCTCGGCAAGCGTGACTCCCGCTGCGGGAACTTCGGCAAGACTGGAGGCTCCGCCGGAGATCAGAAACAGCAGGCCGTCGCCGGCGGAGGTCGCGACGACCCGCTCCAGCAGGGCCGCGCCGGCCGCGAGGCTGCGTTGATCGGGCATCGGATGGGACGCGATATGCAGATCGAGACGCTCGAGCGAGGCCGCCAACTGTTCCGGAACGTGCCCCGTCTTCGTGACGACCAGCGCATCGAGGATCTGCTCGCCGAGCGCATCGTGCGCACCGAGCGTCATCGCGGCAGCGGCCTTGCCGATTGCGATGATCCGCCATCGCCCCTGCAGTCTCGCGCGCTCGAGGTAGCGACGCACGGCGGGCCGACCATCAACGGCCGCGATGCCCGCGGTCCAGAGATCGAGCAACAGTCTGCGCGCCGCCTCCGTCATTCGCCGCAGACCAGTAGAGTCACGATGACGCGAACAGGGTCTAGACGACGCGGACGGCTTTGAGGCCCTTCTTTGCAGGTTCGGTGCGGCGCGCCGCCTTCGCCTCGTCGGAACGCTCGATCTCGAGCTTGGCGAGATAGTCTTCCGTCACATCGCCCGTCACGTATTCCCCGGAGAAACACGACGCATCGAACTCCTCGATCGGCGAATCGTGGTGGCGGCAGGCGCGCACGAGATCGTCGAGGTCCTGGTAGATCAGCCGGTCGGCGCCGATCATGCGCGCGACTTCTTCTTCCGTGCGGCCGCTCGCGACGAGCTCGGAGGCAGCCGGCATATCGATGCCGTAGACGTTCGGGTAGCGCACCGGTGGCGCCGCCGACGCGAAGTAGACTTTGTTCGCTCCGGCTTCGCGCGCGAGCTCGATGATCTGTGCGGAGGTCGTGCCGCGGACGATCGAGTCATCGACGAGCAGCACATTCTTGCCGCGAAACTCGAGGTCGATCACGTTGAGCTTCGAGCGAACCGATCTCGCCCGCTGTTCCTGTCCGGGCATGATGAAGGTCCGGCCGATATAACGATTCTTCACGAAACCTTCGCGGAACTTCACCCCGAGCAGTTGGGCCACCTGCACCGCGGCACTCCGGCTCGTATCGGGAATCGGTATCACGACGTCGATGTCGTGGTCCGACCATTCCCGGCGGATCTTCTCGGCCAGGAAGTCACCCATGCGCAGCCGCGCCTTGTGCACGGAGATGCCATCGATGATCGAGTCCGGCCGCGCGAAATAGACATACTCGAAGATGCACGGGGTGTGTAGGGCCGCCGGTGCGCACTGCTGCGTGTGCAGGCGGCCCTGTTCGTCGATGTACACGGCCTCGCCCGGCGCCACATCGCGCAGCAGCATGAATCCGCTCATGTCGAGCGCGACGCTCTCGGAAGCCAGCATGTACTCAGGGCCACGCGGCGTATCGCGCCGGCCGAGGACGAGCGGACGGATTCCGTGCGGATCGCGAAAACCGAGCAGCCCGTGGCCGACGATCATCGCGACAGCTGCGTAGCCGCCGCGGACGCGCCGGTAGACGGCGGAGAGTGCCGCGAACACATCTGCCGCGGACGCGCGCGGCGTACCGACGCGATCGAGCTCGCTCGCGAATACGTTCAACAGCACTTCGGAATCCGAGCGCGTATTCAGATGACGACGGTCCTCGCGGCTCAGCACTTCGGCGAGCTGCGTCGTGTTCGTCAGATTGCCGTTGTGCCCGAGCGCGATTCCGTAAGGGGCGTTGACGAAGAACGGTTGGGCTTCGAGCGAGCTGTCGCAGCCCGCCGTCGGGTAGCGCACATGGCCGATCCCGAGATTGCCCTTCAGCGCGAGCATGTGGCGGTGCTGAAACACGTCGCGGACGAGGCCGTTTTTCTTGCGCAGGAACAGCTCGCCCTCGTGGCTCGTCATGATCCCGGCAGCATCCTGACCGCGGTGCTGCAGCACCGTCAGTGCATCGTAGATCCTCTGGTTGACCGGTCCCTGGCCCGCAATTCCAACGATTCCGCACATTCCGTTCAGGCCTCCGCTCGGGCAGCCGAAGTCGCGTCGAGCTGCTCGTCGATGTAATCCGCTCCCGCTTCAGCGAAGCTACGCACCCATCCCGACAACTCGGTGGCGAACGGCATCAGTGCCGACTCCCGCCACCACCCCTCGGAATCGAGTTCGACGAGCCCGCCCACGATCACGCCGATCGCGACGAGCACGGCACCGCGCGCCATGCCGAAACAGACGCCGAGCAGCCGGTCCAGCATCAGGCTCAGCTGCGACTGATGCGCCAGATGCACGA
>Ga0268386_10000513_pt1 | contig 24683 bp, 17 predicted proteins | sample RVTome_15_FD_200260 | JGI IMG/M metagenome (GOLD analysis project Ga0268386, IMG submission 200260) | Soil microbial communities from uranium-contaminated site in the Upper Colorado River Basin, Wyoming, United States - RVT150D86... ... | reverse complement strand
CGTCTCAATAGCTGGCTTCGTCCAGCACCACCGGGCCGCGGAACCTCCGGTAGATGAAGACGGTGTAGGCGACCACGACCGGCATGCCCAGCAGGGCGATCGCGAGCATCGTCTTCAGGGTCAGGGGCGAGGAGGCGGCGTCGTAGATGGTGATCCCGGCGGATGCGAGGCCCAGCGGTGGAACCAGGAACGGGTACAGCGCCTGGCCGACGATGCCGAGCAGGGCGGCGATCGCGATCGAGGAGAAGAGGAAGGCCTGGCCGGCCCGGCCGCCCACGAGGGCGGCCCGGAAGGCGAGCAGGGCCGCGGTCAGCGTGGCCGGCGCCACCCAGGCGAGGACCGATCCGTACGCGCCCCACAGGCGTGGCGCCGCCGCCGCGGACGCCGCGGTGGCCGCGAGCCACAGCACGACGAAGGCCCACCAGGCCCGGAGCGCGGCCGACCGCGCGCGCTCACGGAGGGCCCCCTCGGTCTTGAGGTGGAGCCACGCCGCTCCCTGGGCCACGACCATCGCGAGGGCCAGCAGGCCCACGAGCAGGGCGAAGGGGTTCAGCAGCGAGACGAAGGTTCCGGCGAACTCGCCCTCGGCGTCGAGGGGGAGCCCCCGGAGGATGTTCCCCATCGCCACGCCGAAGAGAACGGCGGGCAGCACGGAGCCGACCGCGAACGCCCCGTCCCAGAAGCGCCGCCAGGACGGCGACTCCTCCTTGCTGCGGAACTCCAGCGCGACCGCCCGCAGGATGAGCGCGGCGAGCAGCAGCATCAGGGCGAGGTAGAGTCCCGAGAACACGGTGGCGTACACGGGAGGGAAGGCGGCGAACAGGGCGCCGCCCGCGGTCAGCAGCCAGACCTCGTTGCCGTCCCACACCGGGCCGACGGCGTTGAGCAGGATCCGGCGCTCCCGGTCGTCCTTCGCGAGGAACAGGTGGAGGGCTCCGACGCCGAGGTCGAAGCCGTCGAGGATGGCGTAGCCCGCGAGCAGCACGCCCACGAGCAGGAACCAGGCCGTCTGGAGGTCGGGCATCTCAAGCCTCCCGGGGCTGTGCGGCGATCGCCGGCGCCGCGGCAGGTGCGATGGGCTCGCCTACGGGACCGTGAACGATCTCCTTGCGCAGCGTGTACAGCCACAGCGCTCCCAGACCCAGGTAGACGAGCCCGAAGAGCAGGATCGAGAACAGCACCTCCGGAGCGGTCACCACCTTCGAGACGGCGTTCTCCGTGCGCATCACCCCGTAGACGATCCAGGGCTGGCGGCCCACCTCGGCGGTCATCCAGCCGAGCTGGATCGCCAGCATCGGCAGCGGGATCGACCACACCATCGCCTGCTGCCACCACGCCGCGCGCTCGATCCGCCCCCGCCACAGCAGGAACACGCCGGCGAGGCTCACCATCGCCATCAGGTTCCCCAGGATCACCATGTTGTGGAACGAGAGGAACGTGACCGCGACCGGCGGCCAGTCGGAGGCAGGGAACTCCTCGAGGCCCTTCACCGGGGCCTGGAAGTTCCCGAAGGCCAGGAACGAGGTCAGGTTGGTGACGACCAGCTCCGGTCCGGCCCGGGGCCCTTGCTGGGTGGGAGGCAGCGAGAACAGGATCAGCGGCGCGCCCGGGCTCGTCGAGTACAGCCCCTCCATGGCCGCGAACTTCGCCTCCTGGGTGTGGGCCACCTGCCGCGCGTGCCGGTCTCCGGTCGCGAACACGAGTGCGGTCGAGACGAACGCCGATACGACGCCGAGCCGGAGCGACAGCCGCGCCACGTCGGTCCCGCGCCCCTTCAGGAAGTACCAGGCTCCGACCCCGGCCATCAGGAACGCTCCCATGGCCCAGGCGGAGGCGAGCGAGTGGGCGACCCGAGGCAGGGTCGACGGGTTGAAGACCGCCGCGGCGAAGTCGGTCAGCTGCGCCCGGCCGCCGGCGATCTCGAATCCGGCCGGTGTCTGCATCCAGGAGTTGGCCACCAGGATCCAGAAGGCCGACAGTGTGGACCCGAGGACGACCATCCACGCCGAGAAGCAGCGGAGGAACGACGAGATCCGCTTGCGGCCCAGCAGCAGCAGGCCCACGAACCCGGACTCGAGGAAAAACGCGAACACGCCCTCGGCCGCCAGCGGCGCGCCGAAGACGTCGCCCACGAACCGCGAGTAGCCCGCCCAGTTCGTGCCGAACTGGAACTCCATCACGATCCCGCTGGCGACCCCTGCGACGAAGGTGACGGCGAAGATCTTGAGCCAGAAGTCCGATGCCCTCTCGTACACCGCGCGCCGCGTCCGGTGTCGCGCGGTCTCGACGAGGGCGATGAGCAGCGCGAGGCCGATGGTGATCGGCGGGAACAGGAAGTGGAACATGATGGTGAAGGCGAACTGGAGCCGGGCCAGCCAGACGACGTCCATGCGTGAACCTCCGGTTGCCGACGGACTGCAACCGGGATGCCCGCCGGCGACCGCGCCCAGCGGCGTCTGTCGGCGCAAGGCGTTCGCGCCGTGGGCACCGGCCGCGCCAGGAGTGCGCGGCGAGCCCTTCCGCGGCTCGGTGTCTCGAGGTCGCGGGCGCCGGACGGCGTGCGGGCACTCCGTCCGGCGGGCCGCTCCGAGAAGGCGAAACGTACAGGCGCGCGATCGCGGCTTCCTCCCTCTGGGCCTCGAAGAAGGCCGTGCCCACAGGGAAGACGTGCGAGAGGACCGCCGCCGCTGGAGACGCGGCGCTCGACGGGCGCGCCGGATCCGGCTATTGGCGTCGCCGTGCCGCAGGGCTATGATGCCGGAACTCTCGAACCTGGGCTCGAGGAGCCGCCGATATGGAGTTGCCCCACGGCCTCGGCGCGATGGGTCGATCGTTCCTGGGTGCCGCGCTGGCGGGCTCGGGCGCGTTGCAGCTCGTCATCGCCGATTACGTGAGGTTGGTGCCCAAAGCGGACGCAAGCACTCCGGTCTCGCCCGCCGGGCCGTATCTGGTCGGCGTCGTGCTCCTCGCGGCCGGCGTGGCGGTGCTGGCAGGCCGCAGGATCTCCCTGGCGGGGACCGTCGTTGCGGCGCTGATCCTCTTCTCCTTCGTCTTTCGCTCGCTGCCCCAGGCGATCGGCAATCCCTGGGCCGGCTTCATGTGGACGAACCCGCTCAAGGCCCTGGCCCTCGCCGGCGGGGCGCTCCTGGCGGGAGCGCTGCCTCGCGGCGAACACCCGGGCGGCGCGCAGAAGCCGGGCGCTCGAATCGGCCTGCTGGCCGCCGTGCTGCTGGCGGCGTTCCTCGTCGTGTGCGGCGTGCAGCACTTCGTGTACCGGGAGTTCGTGGCCGGGATGGTGCCGTCCTGGATTCCGCCAGGACAGCGGTTCTGGACCTATCTCACGGGAGTGGCGCTGATCTCGGGCGGCGTCGGCATCCTCGTCCCCGCGACCGGGCGCCTGGCCGCGGCCCTGTCGGGTCTGATGGTCGTCCTGTGGGTGTTCCTGCTCCACATCCCGCGTGCCGTCGCGGGCCCGGCGCACTCCAACGAGACCGCGGGGGTGTTCGAGGCGCTGGCCATCAGCGGCATCGCCCTCATGGTGTCCGAGACTCGCCCACGCCGACGCGCGCGTCCCCGCGTCCAGGCTGGTTCGGACTAGCGGACGCGCAGGTCGAAGGCCGGCGGGTCGACCAGGGCGCGCTTGACCGCGCAATGGTCGACGGCCCGCATGAGCGCGTCGCGGTACTTCTCGGGGAACTCGGCCGGCAGCTTCACGTCCAGTTGGATCGTCGACAGCCGTCTTTCGCCGTCGCGCTCCGGCGTCAGCGTCAGCGATAAGCCCTCGATCGGGAGCTGGCGCTCCTGGCAGAAGCGCAGCGCATAGAAGCCCGCGCAGGTGGCGATGGAGGCCAGGAAAAGGTCGAAGGGCGCCGGACCCTCGCCGGCGCCGCCCGCGGCCACCGGCTGGTCGGTGTGGATCCTGTGACCGTGCACCATCGCGTCGACCGAAACGCCGCCGGGGAACGTGACTTCGAGCATCGCCCCTCTCCTTGCGGGGCAGTGCCCCTGCCCCTCCATCAGTGCACGCGCTGTGCCACCCCTCCGGCGTCCACGGAGGACGCGAACGTGCACGCCGACGCGCGGAAGGAATTCGCGCGCGAGTTGACCTCCCGCAGAGGCTGCGGTCTCGACCGCGAAACGGATCCGTGAGTCGGTTCGGTGGCGTGGTAGCCTGTCGGCGGCTGATGGCCAAGACGACCACCGACGCGGCAGTACCTCGCTCTTGAGGCGCGATTCCCGAAATACACGCTCGGGCTCGGCCGCGGAGACGACCCTTCGCCGGCGGCTCGCCGGCCAGCAGATCCTCCGGCCCCGTTTCGCCACGCCCGGTGACCTCGTCCGGTGGATGGGCGCGGTCCAGGCCCAGGACTACCTGGGATCGCTGTGGGCGGTGGGACTGCGCGTCGCGGGCGCGTTGGAGTCCGACGTCGAGGACGCGATCGCCGCCCGGTCGATCGTGCGCACCTGGCCCATGCGGGGCACGCTGCACTTCGTCGCGGCCCAGGACGTGCGGTGGATGATCTCGCTCCTGACGCCGCGCGTCATCGCCCGGTCGGCCGGTCGATACCGCGAGCTGGGCCTCGGCGAGCCCGACTTCCGGCGCGCCCGCAGGGTCCTCACCCGTGCGCTGCGCGGCGGCCGCCAACTGACGCGCCGGGAGGCGTACGACGCCCTCGAGCGCGAAGGGATCCCGGCGGCCGGCCAGCGAGGGATCCACGTCCTCGCCCATCTTGCCCAGCAGGGTCTCCTCTGCTTTGGTCCGAGGCGCGGCCGACAGCCCACGTTCGTGCTGCTCGACGAGTGGGTCCCGCCCACGCGGGTGCCGGCCCGGGAGGACGCGCTCGCCGCTCTGGCGACGCGCTACTTCACGAGCCACGGTCCCGCCACGCTGCACGACTTCTCGTGGTGGTCGGGCCTGCGGGTCGCCGACGCGGCCGCCGCGCTGGACGCGGCCGGACCGGCCCTCGTTCACGAGGTTCGTGGGGGCCGCCGATGGTGGTCGGCGCCCGGCTCCCTGGCGGCGCGCTGGCGGCCGCCGGTCGCCGCGCTGCTGCCACCGTGGGACGACTACGTCGTGGCGTACAGGGACCGGGCCGGCGCGCTCGATCCGCTCGCCAGGGGAGGCGGCGTCCCGGCCCCGCTCGGACGCTCCCTGATCGTCATCGACGGGCGTGTGCGGGGCTCGTGGAGGCGCACACTGGGCGCCGCGCGCGTGCGTGTGGACCTGGAGCCGTGGGACCGTCTCGGTGCCGGCGAGCGCCGGGCGGTGGAGGCCGGGGCGGCACGGTATGCCCGGTTCCTGGGCAAGGAGCTCCTCCGGTGACGGCCTGACCCTGCCGGCAGGCGTGCGCGGCGTCCTGCTCGACGCGGACGGTACGTTGCTCGCTGACGTGGTGCCCGCGGAGATCCGTCAAGCCCCGGCGAGCGCCGTCCAGGTCCGCAGGTCGCCGAGGTAGCGGAGCAGCCCGAAAGCGACGAGGCCGAGGGCGACCAGGACGGCGGCGACCCGGCCGGAGCGTCCCCGCCCCCAGAGCTCCTCGAGCGCGGCGCCGGCCAGGACCGCGACGAGGGGGGCGACGAACTCGACTTCCTTCAAGTCCTTGAAGAGCCCTCCGGGCAGCGCCCGCAGCGCGACCAGCGCAGCGAAGGAGAGCGCCCAGGCGGTGAGTACGCGCACGGCGGGGGCGCTCGCCCTGCGGCGCGCGAGCACGAAGCCGGCCACGGCCAGGGAGGGATACCCCCACCCGTAGAAGAGCGGGATGCGCGTGAGGTTCGTCAAGACGCCGCCGTCGGGACGCGGCTCCGGTCCCGTCCCCCGGAACGCGAGGAAGTCCGGCAGGATCCGGGTCACGAACAGCAGTGTGAAGTCCGCGTAGAGCAGGCCCACGGCGACGAGTCCCGCAAGCGCGGTGGCCGCGAGCACGCGGTAGCGCAGCCGCCGCTCACCGAGCAGGGCGAAGAAGCCCGCGAACAGGGCGACGTTGAACAGGCTCGCCACGTAGGTCAGGAGCGAGCCCAGGGCTGCGCCGGCGAAGGCGGCCAGCCGGGCGCGGCTCCCTGGACGGGCCGCGAGGCCCAGCCCGGCGCCCAGCAGCAGCGTGTCGAGGGCGTGCCCCGCCAGGGCGGCCCAGAGCGAGAGCAGCAGCCGGCTGGAGAACACGGGGAACGTCGCGGCGAACAAGGCGGCGGCGACGCCGGAGGCAGGGCCGAAGACCAGGCCGGAGATCCAGAACACGAGCACGACCTCGGCGCAGGCCAGGGCCAGGGCGAGGTGCTTCTGGAACTCGTCGACGGTCGTGGCGTTCTGGGGCAGCAGCGTGGCCGGCAGATAGAAGGCCGGCGAATAGGGGAAGGCGTACTTCTCGCCGGCGACGATCCGCGGGTAGGCGACACCGTAGGCGACTTGTGCGGCGTGCCGCCGTTCGAGAAGCGTCCCCTCGGGCCGGGCCAGCGCCATGGCGAAGCGCCGGTTGTTGCGGACGTCGTTGTAGAAATAGCCGGGGTGGAACAGGCCGGCTCCCTTGAGCAGGTAGCCCGCGAGGAAGATCAGCGTCACCCAGCGAGCGCCGGGTCGTCCTCGCACGATCAGGAGGGAGAGCCCCGATAGCAGCAGCGACGGGATCGCGATCCGCGCCGCGACGTGGACGAACCCGAAGGGGTCCCAGGCCAGCCAGGCCGCCTCGGCCGCGGCCAGCAGGGCGCCCGCCGTCAGGGCACCGGCCAGCGGGAACCCGGCCGCGAGGCAGAGCACGTAGGTCCCGGCGACGAGCAGCCGCGGCCCGATCGAGGAGCGCGGAAGCCCCCAGCGGCCCCCCTCGATCCGGATCCAGTCCACGGCCACACCCGGGTCGCCCCCACGCTTCGGCCAGACGTCGATCCGCAGCGGGCCCCGGGGCAGCCGGACCGGCATCTCGACCACCCGAAAGCGGCCGGGCCGCGCCTCGAACTCGGCGGCGAGCTGCCCGGAGAGCCGCACCTCCACCTCGACGGGCGAGCCCAGCGGCCGGCCGTAGCGCATCACCAGGACGCCCTCGCCGCCGTGGCCGATCAGCGGGAGGCCGACCCCGGCGCCGTCGCGGGTCCAGCGGAACGTCGTCGGGGGCCGCTCCTCGCTCTCGGTGAAGCCGGCGCCGTAGCCGCCGGTGGACGGGCCGACGTCGAACACCACGGCTCCTCCGGCGCGCGGCGCCGCGGCCAGGAGGGCCTCGGTCGCGGCCAGCAGGCCCGCGAGCGCGACGAGGCGCCGGATCAAGGAGCGGGGCGGGCCGGCGGGCGGCCGAGCGGCGGCCTCATCGGCCGGTAGCCGGCGTGCTCGCGTGCGCATCGTGCCTTCGGGCCCGGGCTACGAGAGTCACGAGTCGACGGGCCGGTCGCCGGGGCCGTCTATGAATGTGCGGAACCACAGCTCCAGGCTCACCCGGGTGAAGAGCGTCCGATCGAACTCGCCACGGTCGGCACCTGGATCGTAATCGAATCCCCGGCGCGCCAGGCTCGCCGACAGCTCGTCGGCCCAGGGCTTCAGCTCGTTCCGCAGCCAGCGGTTGACGGGCACGCCGAGCCCCTTCTTGTCGGGACGGTCCACGATCGAGTCGGGCACGAGCCCGCGAGCCACGCGCCGCAGGATCGCCTTCGTCGTGAGGCCGCGGATCTTGACGTGCTGGGGCAGCCGGAACGCGAACTCGACGATGCGATGGTCCAGGAACGGCGTGCGGTTCTCGAGACCGTACGCGGCCGCCGCGCGGTCGTTCATCAGGATCAAGGACGGGAAGGTCAGTGCGAAGTCGGCGGCCCCCATGCGGTCCACGAGAGAGCCTTCCCGGGCGAACAGGCTGCGCACCCTGGCGGCGAGCCCGTCGCCGCCCGGGCCGCGCCTGAGGAGCGCGAAGTAGCGCTCGGAGGGATCGCCGAACACGCCCTCTCCCCAGAGCAGCCGCGCCATCGGGTGGTAGCTGCGGAGCAGCTCCGCCCTCCCGAGGCGCTCCTCCTCCGTCAACAGCACGTAACGCACGTAGCCGCCGAACGCCTCGTCGGCGCCCTGGCCCCCGAGGACGACCTTGACGTGCTCGCGGGCGACGCCCGCCAGGGCGAACTCGGCCGCGCTGGAGGTGGTGGCGATGGGCTGGTCCAGGTGCCAGATGACGCGCGGGTAGTCGCGCCGGAAGGCCTCGGGCGTGAGCAGCTCGGTGATCTGCTCGACGCCCAGCGTCCTGGCCATGCTCTCGGCGTGAGCGAACTCGTCGTAGCTGTCGCCGTAAGGGAGCCGGCACGTGAACACCTTCTCGGGCCTGGCCAACGCCGCCAGCAGCGAGGAGTCGAGGCCGCCCGAGAGGAACAGGCCCACCGGAACGTCGGAGCGCAGGCGAAGGCGAACCGCGTCGCGCAGCAGGGCGGCGAGCTCCTCGGCCTGTTCCTCCTCGGACCGCGTGTCGAGCGGGCCCTCCGGCAGCGACCAGTAGCGATCGACCCGGACCCGGCTGCCGTCGTAGGTCAGGCAGTGCCCGGGCTCCAGGCTCAGGACGCCGCGGAACAGCGTCTCGGGCTCCACGCTCGCCTCGAGCGCGCCGAAGCGCTCGTCGAGGTTGGGCGCGGCGGGGACCACCGCGAGCAGCGCCTTGATCTCCGAGGCGAACAGGAACCGCCCGGCGTGGCGGGTGTAGAACAGCGGCTTCTCGCCGAAGCGGTCGCGGGCGAGGAACAGGGTTCGCCCGTCCCAGATGGCGAAGGCGAACATGCCGATGAAGCGCTGAAGGCACTCCGGCCCCCACTCCTGGTAGGCCGTGACGACGACCTCCGTGTCGCTCCTGGTCCGGAACTCGCGTCCCCGCTTGCGCAGCTCCTCCTTGAGCTCGAGGTAGTTGAACAGCTCCCCGTTGTATGCGATCCAGAGCGCGCCGTCCGCCGTCGAGAGCGGCTGATGGCCCGTCTCCAGGTCGATCACCGCGAGGCGCCGGACTCCGAGCTGGACGGGGCCGTCCCGGTAGAACCCCTCGTCGTCGGGTCCGCGGTGGACGAGCCGCCGCGTCATGGCGACGATGTCGCCCTCCCCCCAGATCCCGGCGATGCCGCACATCAGGGCGCTCCGCGCGAGGCCGCCGCGGGGGCGCGACGCTCACGCCCGTTGAGGACGCGAAACTCCCAGAACGCCCGTGGCAGATCCGTGAGGGACGCGAGGCCGAAGCGGAACGGCGAGCGGATGAAGCTCTCGCCCGCGTGGCGGCTCCAGAACAGGATCGGCTCCTGGCGCACCGAGTATCCCTTGGTCACCGCGTTGACCACGATGAAGTGCTGGAGGAAACGGTAGCTATACCGCGTGCTCAGCATCTGGGCGAAGACGTCCCTGCGCGTGCACAGGAAGCCGCTCTTGATGTCCCGGAGCCGCGTGCCGAACAGGCGGTTCAGCAGGAAGCTGAACGCGAGGCTCAGGAGGTAGCGGTACGTGTCCCGGAAGTCGTGGGCGATCCGCCAACCCTGCACCACGTCGGGTCCCTCCCGCTTCAGGATCTGGAAGAGGCGCGGGATGTCCTCGGGGGCGTACTGGAGATCGGCGTCCGTGATCACGACCTCCGGGGCCGTGGCGGCGGCCAGCCCCGTCCGCCACCCCCCCACGATCCCCCGGTTCGTCTCGTGGTGGAGGCCGCGGACCTGTGGGTGGGCTTCGGACAGCTCCTGGATGAGGGCCCGCGTGCCGTCCCGGCTCGCGTCGTCGACGAGCAGGATCTCCACGTGGAGGCCGTGGAGCGCGAACACCGCCTCCAGCCGGCGTACCAGCTCCCGGAGATTCGCTTCCTCGTTGAAGCATGGAACGATGACCGAGAGGGCCGGTTCGGCCGGCGGTGGGCTCATCTGGCGGCCCTGGGCCCGAGGCTCCCCGGAAGGCAAAACATCAGAGCGTAGCATGCGCGCGTCCCTCGAGGAGTCAGGGACCCGGCGCCGGCGCCGGTTGCGGCGGCACCGCGACCGGGTATCCCTTCTCGAGCCGGGCGGGGCGGACGACGAGGCGCGGGGCCGGCCCGCGGGGCTCCCAGCGCCATTCGAGGCGCCCGCTGGCCGCCAGCGCGTGCCGGCCGGGCGCGAGCCGGTACCAGGCTTCGCTGCCGGCCCGGATGCGGTCCCACTCGCGCAAGGACCTGTCCGCCGGGCCGATCGTGCCGGTCCCCGACAGCCCCCGGAGCACGACGTCCGTCTCCTGCTCGACGGTCAGGCAGAGAAGGACCGTCTCCGCCTCCAGTGCGATGCGGCGGGGGCCCGCGGCCGCGCCGCCCTCGCCTCCGCCACAGGCCGTCGCGGCGGCCGGCACGAGACGGCGTGATTCGGAGAGGAGCCGCTCGAACTCCTCGGGGCCGATCCGGAACAGGAGCCACGTGTGCCGGAAGTGGTCCACCGGGCGCAGCCGCTGCGCCCGCGTCCAGCGGTGGGGGTGGTACGGCCCGGCGCCGCTGGCCAGGTTGAAGTTCACGATGTTGTCCCCGGGCAGCAGGTGCACCGGGTCGAGGTGGGCTCCGCGGGCGCGCCAACGGTCGATCCAGGCCCCGACGTCGCCGTCGTTCTGGCCGAAGTCCACGTTGGAGTCCGCCAGGAGCAGGTAGACCGTCGACTTGGGCCGGACGGCCGCGTTGGTGAACGCGAGGCTGTTCCCAAGGTAGGGCGCGTTCTCCGCGACCCCGGCCAGGAGCACGGCCACCGCCGCGGCCCGTGACCACCGTGCCGGCAGGCGGGCGAGCCCACTCGCCGCCACCAGGGCGACCACCGGCACGCACATCAGCACGAAGCGGTACCCGATCTGCATCCTGAACACGAGCGAGAAGTAGGCGAGCGTGAGGACGAGGTTCGCGACCAGGAACCTCGCCCTGGGCTGGCGCAGCAGCCCCCCGCGCAGCGCGAGAACGGCGCCACCGGCGAGCGCGGCGAGCGTGAGCAGGGGGGTCTTCAACAGCGCGACGACCGCGAAGTAGTACCAGACGCCGCTCGGGTGCCGCTCGCCGAGGATCATCACGGGAAACGGCTTCTCACGCTCGGAGCCGAGCACGATGTCGATGCCGGTGAGGAAGTCGCGCGGCAGGGGGAGCCACAGGCCGGGGAGCAGGCGGGCGAGCCGCGAGAAGGGGCCCGACCGCCAGCCGACCTCGCCGAGCTGGACGCCGAACTGCTGGAACAGGTAGGCTGCGCAGACCACGAAGGCGGCGACGCCGCCGGCGAGCGCGACGAAGCCGGCGAGCCGCGCGAGGGCAGCACGGGGCGCGGGGCGCGCGAGCGGCAGGAACAGCAGCCCGGCGAGCAGCAGGACGGCGGTGAACTTCGTGGAGAAGGCGAGGCCGAGCGCCGCCCCGAGTGCCAGCGCCCGCGGCCAGGCGGGCCGCTCGGCCAGCCGCAGGCCGGCGAAGAGCGTCAGCAGCGTCGCCATCGCGTAGGGCACGTCGACCGTGGCGAGGGCGCCGTGTGCGATCAGGCTCGGGTCGAGCGCGGTGAGGAGCAGGGCCCAGCCTGCCAGCGCGCGCCCCCCCAGCGCCGCGCCCACGGCCGCCGTCGTGGCGAGGAGCACGGCCAGCATCGCGACGGTGGGGAGACGAGACGCGGCGCGGAGCGTCGTCTGGTCGGACGTCGCCCGCTTGGCCAGCTTGCGGGCCGCGACGTTCGCCATCGTGACGGGCGTCTTGGAGTTGAAGTGCAGCTCCGACTCCCGCTCGGTCTCGCCCGACTCCAGCAGACGGCGGGACCAGCCGAGGTGGAACGGCTCGTCCACGGTGAGGTCGTAGGCGAAGGCTCCGACGAGCGCGGCGGCGATCGAGAAGGTGGCGGCCAGTGCCGCCGCTCCCGTGAGAAAACGCGAGCCGCTCGCTCCGGCCCGATCGGGGGCTCCTTCCTCACCGGTGAGCTGCGCGGCGGCCGCCATCGGGATGCGCTCGGTCAGACGAGCACGTGGCCGAGCCGGGCACCCGGTTCGTCGTCGTCGCGAGCGGCAGAGGGGTGATCGGGCGGGGTCATGGGGCGAGGACCCGCGGATTCTACCCGCGGTCTTCGGGGGACATCAAGGCCAGCCAGCTCGCGAGCAGCACTGCAGGCGGGCCGCGCCGGACCCGCGGGACCTCGCGCCGCCGCGGACCCGCCGATTCGCCTATCATCGGGCGGATGACGGTCCCCTCCGAAGAAGACCGCGCCGCGATCGACGCCGCGATCTACGACGAGCTGGTGAAGGGTGGTGCGTGGCGAGACGCGCGAGGCGTTCCTGGCCGCCCTCAGCCGGCTGGCGGAGAGGGGCGCTCAGGCGGCCATCATGGGCTGCACCGAGATTCCGCTGCTCATGGCCGGCCACGGGGATCGATCGCCGCTGCCGCTCGTCGACACCGCCAGGGTGCACGCGATCGCCGCTTACGAGGCCGCGCTCTGAGGCCTCCTGATCCGGAGCGATGAGCGGGGCTCCGCTCGGGCTCGCGGTCGCGGCGCTCGCCGGGGTGGCCGCGGGCGTCGGCGGGTACACGTTCGTGTACGCTCGCGGCGCGTCCTACCTGACCGACGACCCGCGCGCCTGCGCGAACTGCCACGTCATGAACGAGCAGTACGACGGCTGGGTCAAGGGCAGCCACCGCTCGGTGGCCGCGTGCAACGACTGCCACACGCCCCCCGGTCTCGTCCCCAAGTACTGGACCAAGGCGCAGAACGGCTTCTGGCACTCGTTCGCGTTCACGACCGGGCGCTTCCCGGAGCCGATCCGCATCACACCCCGCAACCGCGAGGTGACCGAGCAGGCGTGCCGCCACTGCCACGGGGACGTGGTGCAGCAGATGGACGGCGGGATGCAGCCGGGCGGCGCTCGCGCGCGGGCCTCCTGCCTGCGCTGCCACACCTCGGTGGGCCACCTGGAGCTGGGTGCCACCGATTCCCCCGGCGTCTCGAGGTGAACCGATGACGAACCGCCGCATGGTCTTCATGGTCGCGGCCGTGGCCGCCGTCGCCGCCGCCGGCACCGCCGCGCTGCTGGTCAACATCTTCGAGCGCAAGCAGGAGGCACGGAACCCCTTCTATCGCGTGGTCGATCTGACCGACGAGACCGAGGACCCCGGGGTCTGGGGCAAGAACTTCCCCCTCCAGTACGATGGCTACCAGCGGACGGTGGACCAGCAGCGCACGCGCTACGGGGGCAGCGAGGCGATGCCGCGTACGCCCGACGCGGTGGACCCGCGCTCGGTCACTGCGCAGTCGCGGCTCGAGGAAGACCCCCGCCTCAAGACGCTCTGGGCCGGGTACGCCTTCTCCGTCGACTTCCGCAAGAAGCGCGGCCACGCATACATGCTCGAGGACCAGACGTTCACCCAGCGGGTCACCCGGTTCGACCAGCCGGGCACCTGCCTGCACTGCCACGCCTCGGTGTACGTGCCCTACAAGCGGGCAGGCGGCGGGGACCTGATCAGGGGGTTCGAGAAGGTCAACCAGATGCCGTACGCGGAGGCCCGCAAGCTGGTGCAGCACGCTGTGTCCTGTATCGATTGCCACGACCCCGACACCATGCAGTTGCGCGTGACCCGGCCCGGCTTCCTGGAGGGCATCAGGGCGCTCAAGGCCTCGCAGGGCGTCGTCGACTACGACCCGAACACGACCGCCTCGCGCCAGGAGATGCGCAGCCTGGTCTGCGGCCAGTGCCATGTCGAGTACTACTTCAAGGGCGAGGAGAAGCGGCTGACGTATCCGTGGTCCAGGGGCCTCAGGATCGACGACATCTATGCCTACTACGAGGAGGCCGGCTTCAGCGACTGGACGCACGCCCGCAGCGGCGCTCCGGCCCTGAAGGCGCAGCACCCGGAGTTCGAGATGTGGAGCCAGGGCATCCACGCCCGGTCGGGCGTGGCCTGCGCCGACTGCCACATGCCGTATACACGGGTGGGCGCCCTCAAGGTCAGCGACCACCACGTGCGCAGCCCGCTCCTCAACGTGGCCAACGCCTGCCAGACGTGCCACAAGTGGCCGGAGGACGAGCTGCGCTCCCGCGCCGAGACGATCCAGGAGCGGACCTTCGCCCTCCGCAACCTGGCCATGGACGCCGTCATCGCGCTGATCGCCGACATCGAGGCCTCGCAGGAGGCCGGGGCGGCCGGGGCGGCCGGGGCGGGGCTGGAGCGGGCACGCCGCTTCCAGCGGAGGGCGCAGTTCTACGTGGACTTCGTCGAGTCCGAGAACTCGAACGGGTTCCACGCGCCGCAGGAGGCCACGCGCATCCTCGGCGAGGCGATCGACTTCGCGCGGCGGGGGCAGCTGGAGCTGCGCCCGCTGGCCCCTCGGGGCGGCGGGGCGCCGCGCGGACTGAGCGCGCCCGACCTCACCGGGTGGGCGGGTCCGCGGCGACCAGAGCCCCCACCGCCTCGTCGAGGTCCGCGTTCATGAGCACCCGCAGGACGAGCCCCCCGGCCCGGGCCGGCACGTCGACGACGTGCACGACGTCCGCCAGGGCCGCCAGCTCCGGGACCACCGCCGGCAGCAGGTTGTCGCCGCCGCGGAAGAACGGCTCGCGGAACGTGACCCCGGGTTCGTCCGGGTACAGCGGTAGGTAGCGGATCTGGGCCTCGACGAGGTCCTGGAAGAAGTGCGTGCCGAAGGACAGGTCCGGCACGTAGTTGCCCCGCCGCCGCGCGATCTCCACCAGCAGCGCGGTGTTGTTGATGTCCGCGTAGGTGACGCTGACGCCCAGGCGCACGTCGCCCCGGCTGCCCCATCGTCCGGGTCCCATCAGCGCGAACCGGCGCCGCGGCAGCCTCTTGTTCAGCAGGCCCACCGCACGGCCGACTTCGTGGAGCGAGCCGTGGCCGAGCCGCGCGTAGGCGTCCGGGTCGACGTAGACGACGTGGGTGAGGTCTGGAACGACGCCGTTGGAGACGTGGCGATGGGCGGTGAACACGATCCGCTCGGCGGGCAGGTCGCGGGGGATCGGGCTGGGCACCGAGCTGGGCGCGTAGGTCTGCGCCCGGCACTGGACCAGGTGCAGGTGGCGGCCGTCGCTCGCGAACTCCACCTCCACGGGTGTCCCCGTCGCCTCGCGCAGGACGCGCAGCAGGGCCCCCATGCGCGCCACGAACGGCGTCCGCTCGAGCAGCCCCTGGAACGTGAACACCGCCTGGTCGCCGTCCACCCTCGGGTCGAGGACGGCCGGCCGCCGCACGTGGTCGTGATCGAGCACCGAGACCAGGTCGGCAAGGCCCGCGATCTCCGCGCCGACGTCCTGGAGGAACGCCGCCGCGTCCACAGTGGCAAAGCCCGCGGCGTCCAGGTCGATCACGTCGATGCGGTGGGGCGAGTAACGCCGGATCTCGTCCGCCGTTACGTTGACCCGCAGCCCCGGCTGGCCGGGCGCCACCAGGACGGGGTAGTCGTCGCTGAGGCGGTCCACCGCCCGCGTGCCCAGCCCGGGGACCAGCCGCAGCAGCCCGTCGTCGCGGCGGATCCGCGGCGACCATCGCAGCTCGTTGTTGGAGAGCCCGACGCCGGCGACCACGGGCAGGAAGTACCGCCCCATCCGGGAGCCCACCACCTCCTGGATCAGCACCCCCATCTCCTCGTGCCGCTCGAGCAGCCCGCGCTCGATCCGGTACTGGATCGGGTCGGGTCCGAACACGGATGCGTACACCTCGGCGATCGCGTCCTGCAGCGCGGCCAGGCGCGCGGCCTTGGGACCCTCGTTGGCCAGGAACAGGCTCTTGTACTTCCCGGAGAACGCCGAGCCGGCGCGGTCCTCGAGCAGGCTGGAGCTGCGCACGATCAGCGGCCGCTCGCCGAGGTCGTCGAGCACGGTGGACAGGCCCTGCGTCATCTCGTGCGGGAACGGCGAGCTCTTGAACAACTGGACGAGGTGCGGGTACTCGCGACGGATCTGCTCGAGGTCGCGGTACTTCCACGAGTACACGTCGTCCAGGTCGTTGTGGCTCACGAAGCGCACGATCCCGTCGGACGGGAGGTACCAGGTGCGCGGGACGAGGAACACGCCACGCAACGGCTCGGCCTGCGGCGCGCGCGCGAGGACCCGCGTGGCCAGGAACAGGCCGGCCGCCTTGCCCCCGAGGCGCCCGTGGCTGTCGGGCAGCAGCACGGTGCGCTCCAGGAGCTCGAAGAAGTCCTCGATCTCCACGTACGGGCGGCAGGCGTTTATATATCCCTGGTCGTCGCTGAGCAGCCGCCGGATGAGCGAGACCTTCAGGCCCGTCTGCGTGGCCGGCGAGAGGTCGTGCGCGGAGACGCCGGTGTGCCGGTAGCGCTCGAGCGCGGCCGCGATGTCGGTCAGCGACGAGTGCGAGCTCTCCAGGGTCTTCACCAGGAAGTTGACCCGGTCTTCCTTGACCCAGACCTGGATGAACGACAGCAGCTCGCGCTCGCTGAGCCGCTCGGCGGCCAGGTGGAACGCCCGCACGGGGACGGCTTCCATCGCTTCACGGCCGGCGCTCTCCAGCGGGCGGTTGTCGTCGCCCTGCAGGCCGGACGGCCCGTCGGTCGTGGGAAGCAGCGCCTTGGCCTCGTCGATGCCGAGGCAGGACAGGTTGTTGAGCAGGCGGCGCGCGATCTGGCGGTAGAGTGCGCGGTCGGTGCGGCGGAGCAGGTCCACGATGATCCGCCAGGCCGGCACGTCGCCGGGTCGCGCGGGGCCGAACAGCTCGGTGAGGTCCCGGTGGAGCAGGACCTGCCCCAGGCGGCCGGCGATCGTGTCGATGAGCTTGCGTTCCTCCTTCAGGAACGGGCCCTCGTCGGCCTCGGGCATGGCGTTCGTGTAGCAGACCTGGACCTCTCCGGCGGTCTCTCCCTGAACCACGATCGGGGCCTTCTGCGCCCAGGCCGTCTCTGCGAAGCCCTCGGTGCGGACGTCGTGTCCGCCCACGACGATCCGCGCAGCGCACACCGAGGGGTGCTGCCAGCCGGCCGGGAGCGCCTCCGCCACCAGCCTGAGGCGCTCGGGCAGCGGCGCGTCCAGCCGCAGCGCCTCGTCCACGCGGTAGAGGCAGCTCAGCTCCTTGGCCCGCTCGTTGAGGTCGCGTAGCAGCCGGCCGGCCGTACCGGAGTCGTCGCTCACGCCGTGGGCTCGCGCAGTATCACGCCCCGGCCGTGACGGCCGTCCACCTGGACCGAGAGCGGCACCGGCGACTCGGCGTGGCGCGTGAAACGCAGGGCGCGCCGCACCGGCAAGGCCTGCAGCCACGGCCAGTCGAGCCTTCCGGTGCCGGCGGGGACCGAGAAGTAGGCCACCCGGAACGAGAGCAGGTTGTGGAAGAAATGCGCCCCCTGGCTCATCTCGGCGGACAGCGAGGGGAACGACGCCTCGACGAGGGCGCGGACTCCCACGATGTCCTCCCATCGCACCGGGATGCCGAGCCACGGATCGGCGCTGCCCCAGCGCCCGAACCCGACCAGGACGAACGGTCGGCCCTGTTCCCGGAGCGCCCCGGCCAACTCGCGCACCTCCGCGGCGATCGTCCGCGTGTGGCGCACGTCGAACGTGTCCGGCGCCACGAAGACGAGGTCGCGCAAGCCGCCGTACACGCCCTGGCCGAGGGCCTGCTCGGAGGCTACCACCACGCCCGGGGCCTGGAGCCGTTCCTCGCCGATCTCCACCTCACCGCCCGGCGACGCCATTGGCCTCACCTGCAGGAACCCGAGGCGCAGCGGCTCCTCGGTGCGTTCCGGCACGGTGGCCGCCAGCTCGATCTCGACCGCCGCGCCCGCCCGCGCGGCCGCCTCGTCCAGGAGCGCGCGCACGGATTCGTTGAACGGCCACCAGGGCCCGTCGAGCAGGGGAGCGAAGGTGAGCGCGCGCGGACCAGCCGGTCCGGTGCCGGGCACGAGCCGGTCCGACCTTGCGTCGTAGGTGGAGCAGGTATGGCGCAGGGTCATGTCGCGCTCCCCTTCGGCCAGGCCACACCGGGTCAGGTGCTCGACCTCGGACAGCGGGTCGTAGGGCGGGGGCGGCCCCATGTTCACCGTCCAGAAGGCCGTCTGGGTGTGCTCGAGAAGCTCGTGCGGCGAGCCGAAGGGGGCCGGCGCGTGGGGGTGCGCGGGGGAGTAGGTCCAGCACCGGCCGCCGTCGACGATGGTCTTGCCGAGCCCGAGCGCCAGGTCGACGACCCCCTCCTCGCGCCGTGCGGCGCCCTGCGGGTAGAAGTTCCAGGAGCGGGCCACGGCGGAGACGTCGGGATAGAAACGCGGCCCGTGCCTCCGCCCGACCACCTCCTGGACGATCACCGCCATCTTCTCTTCCGCCGGTTCCCGTCCCGCCGCCCGGACGTAGGTCGTCGCCGAGGGGAACAGCGCCGAGGCCCACACGAGCTTGATCGCCTCGGCCAGGACGCGGAAGCGCCGCTCCGGATCCGGGGCGTGGTTGGGGATCATCTTGGTCGTGTAGACCCCGGCGAAGGGATGCGCGAGTGCGTCCTCGAGCAGGCTGGAGGACCGTATCGCCAGGGGCACCCGCACCTCGCGGACGAGGTCCCAGAGGTCGCCGGCGATCTCGACCGGCAGGGGGGCGGACACGAAGGCCCGCGCCACCGCGCGCTCGTCCCGCCCAGCCACCCGCAGCAGCCGGTTCCGTTCCACGAACGCGTCGAACAGATCGGTGGCGATCACCACCATCCGCGGGATCGACACCGACAGGTGCGAGAGGTCGTCCGGTAGCGCCTGGCGCAGCCATTCTCGCGCGCCGAGCAGGCCCGCCGCCTTGCCGCCGAGCGCGCCGGTGCCGATCGCGGTCACTGGCTCGGCGCCGCTCAGCAGGCGGCGCGTGAACCGCGGCAGCTCGCTCGCGCGGCCGCCCTGGACCGCTACACCCACCCCCGGTCCCTGCACGCCTGGGCGACGCGCCCGATCGCGATCACGTAGGCCGCGTCGCGGAGCGAGGTCTTGCGGGCCCGCGCCATGTCGAGGACGGCGTGGAAGGCGGAGGTCATCTTCACGTCGAGCTTGCCGAGCACCTCGTCCTTCTCCCAGTAGTAGTTCATGTTGCTCTGCACCTGCTCGAAGTAGCTGCACGTCACCCCGCCCGCGTTGGCCAGGAAGTCGGGGATGACGAACACGTCGCGCTCCTGCAGGACCGCGTCCGCCTCGGGGGTGGTCGGGCCGTTCGCCCCCTCCGCCACGATGCGCACCGAGGGGGCGGTCTGGCCGACGTTGTCGGGGGTGACCTGGTTCTCCAGCGCGGCCGGGATCAGGACGTCCACGGGCTCGGAGATCCACGCCTCGCCTGGCAGCACCTCGTATCCGAGCTTCGCCGCCTTCTCCCGGTCCACGTCCCCGAACCGGTCCGTGATCGAGAGCAGCTCGTCGGGGTCCACGCCGGCCGTCTTGCGGAACGCGTAGGCCGCCTGGTCCTTCTGGCTCCAGGAGGAGGCACACGTCACGGTCCCGCCGATCTGACGGAAGAGGCGTATCGCGTGCTGCGCCACGTTGCCGAAGCCCTGGACGCTGGCGCGGGTGCGCCCCGGATCGAGCCCGAGCTCGCGCATCGCCTCGCGCACCGCGAACACCACCCCGAAGCCGGTGGCCTCCGTCCGTCCGAGAGAGCCCCCCAGCGCCGGCGGCTTGCCGGTTATGAATCCGGGCTGGCGGCCTCCGCGCAGGACCTCGAACTCGTCCAGCATCCAGACCATGTGCTGCGCGCTGGTCATGACGTCCGGCGCGGGAACGTCGGTGATCGGACCGACGTTCCGCGAGATCTGGCGCACCCAGCCCCGGCAGATCCGCTCCTGCTCGGCCTGGCTGAGGTTGTGGGGATCGCACACGACGCCGCCCTTGGCGCCCCCGAGGGGGACGTCCACGAGCGCGCACTTCCAGGTCATCCACATGGCCAGCGCCCGGACGGTGTCGAGCGTCTCCTGTGGGTGGAAGCGGAGCCCGCCCTTGCAGGGCCCGCGGGCGTCGTTGTGCTGGACGCGAAAGCCGCGGAAGACGTGGGTGCGGCCGTCGTCCATCCGTACCGGGATCGCGAACGAGTACTCGCGCAGCGGCCAGCGCAACAGGTCCCGCGTGGCCTCGTCGAGTCCCAGCAGCGCGGCCACCTTGTCGAACTGCGCCTGCGCGATCTCGAAGGAGTTGAACGAGCGTGTCATCAGCATCGCCGCCACCTCAGGAGGGCGCGGGGCTCCCGGCGTCCGTCCGGATGGATGGCAGGCAGGTTCCTCGCCCCGTCCCGTCCGCCCGGTGCCGCCTCGCGCACTGCGCGGGAGTCGAGGCTCCCGGCCAGGTTTCGAGCAACGTATGTGCCCGGTGAACACGCGTCGGACGTCGACGCGATCTCGCTCGTGCTCAACGAGTCCTGGACGGCGGGCCCCACAGGGGGTCGCCGGGGCCGGAAGTTCGTGCGCCCGGGAGCCCGCGAGGGCGCAGGCTAACGCAACGCTTGCCGAGGGTGGGATCGACTCGAAACGCCCGAACCGCTCGACGCCGAGGGTCCATCCGGCAGCGCGAACGCGACGTAGGCGTCCGAGGAGCGGGTCCCCATCTTCCCCCCGCCCGCGGCGATCACCACGAACTGCCGTCCATCCGCCGCGTACGTGCTCGGCGTGGCGTAACCTCCTGCCGGCAGCGGGGCCTCCCAGAGCACAGCCCCGGTCCGCTTGTCGAACGCGCGGATCCTCTCGTCCTTGGTGGCGGCGATGAAGACGAGGCCGCCCCCGGTCACGACGGGCCCGCCGTAGTTCTCGGTCCCGGTGGGTGCCCTGCCGCGCCGGGTCAGCTCCGGCAGCTCGCCGAGCGGCACCTGCCAGGCGAGCGTGCCCGTGTCCAGGTCCAGCGCGTTGAGCGTGCCCCAGGGCGGCCTCACGGCGGGATAGCCCTGCGGGTCCAGGAAGCGGTTGTAGCCGGTGTGCGTGAACGGGATTCCCTGCTCCGGCCGGTCGCGGCCCCCGGCGGCCTGTCGCGTCTCGTCGAACAGGTACGCGAGCAGGGCGTCCATCTCGGAGGTCGACACGGATGCGAACCCGGGCATCACCGCCTTGCCGGAGCGGATCACGTCACCCACCGCCGCCTTCGTCGAGCGCTCGCGGAGGCCGACGAGCGTGGGGACGTTCTGTTGCCGGTTGCCCCCGCGGTCGAGACCGTGGCACGAGGTGCAGTGCCGGCGGTAGAGCTCCTCCCCGAGCGCCGCCGCGTCGTCGCTCCGGACGGGGACCATCTCGAGCACCCAGGCCATCTCGTTGGCGTTGACGTACAGCCACCCGCTCTCGGGATCGTATGCGGCGCCGCCCCATTCCCCGCCGCCGTCGAACCCGGGGAAGATCACGGTCCCCTCCCGGCTCGGCGGCAGGAACGGCCGTCCCGTGCGCAAGCGGCGCAGTCGCTCGATGACCCGGGCCCGTGAATCGGGATCGAGGTCGGTGGCCTCGGCCTCGGTGAAGAGCTGGCGGGCGAACGGCGGCGGCTCGAGCGGAAACGGCTGGGTGGGCCAGGCGGACTCTCCCTCGAGGTCGGACGCTGGCACGGCGCGCTCTTCCACCGGGAAGAGCGGTTCGCCCGTCTCGCGGTCGAGCACGAACACGTGTCCCGACTTGGTGATCTGGGCGACGGCGTCCCGCGAACGCCCGTCGCGCCCCAACGTGACCAGCACGGGTGCCGCGGGGAGGTCGCGGTCCCAGAGGTCGTGGTGGACGACCTGGTAGTGCCAGACGCGCTCGCCGGTCGCGGCGCGCAGCGCGAGCACGCAGTTGGCGAACAGGTTCGCGCCCTTCCGGTTGCCGCCCCAGAAGTCGTAGGCGGCCGAGCCGGTGGGGACGAACACCAGGCCGCGACGCTCGTCGAGGCTGATCCCGCTCCACGCGTTCGCGCCACCCGCGCGCCGCCACGCCCCGGGCGGCCAGGTCTCGTGGCCCGGCTCGCCCGGATGCGGGATGGTGTGGAACGTCCACCGCACCCGTCCGGTCCGGACGTCGTAGGCGCGGATGTCGCCGGGCGCGGAGGGTTGCGGGCCCTCCGGGACGCGCGTGCCGAGGATCAGCAGGTCGCCGTGGAGCGCCCCGGGGCTGTTCGAGAGCACGAACAGCTCCGACGGATCACGGCCCAGGCCCTCGCGCAGGTCGATGCTGCCCCCCTGGCCGAACGCCGGAACGGACCGCCCGGTCCGTGCGTCCAGGGCGTAGAGCCGATGGCCGGCGGAGGCCAGGATGCGGCGGTCCTCGCCGTCGCGCCAGAACACGACCCCGCGGTTGACGCCGAGCGGCGTGGGTTCGCGTCCCTCTGCGAACGGGTCGAACGTCCAGAGCGGCTTGCCGGTCGCCGCCTCCAGCGCGAATACCTTCAGCCCTGCGGAAGTGCCGTAGAGGACCGAGTCCACCACGATCGGGTTGCACTGTACCTGGGAGCGCCCGTCTTCGCGCGCGTCGCCGGAGCGGTAGATCCACGCGACCTGGAGTCGCCGGACATTGCCGGTGTGGATCTGCGCGAGCGGCGAGTACTGGCTCCGCCCCGGGTCTCCCCCGGGGTGCGGCCACTCCTGGCGCGCCGCGCGGGCGGGCGTCTCGTCGCCTGGGGCGGCGCCCCCCTGACGTTGGCCTGGGCTGCCGGCCGAACCCAGGAGCAGCGCCGCGATCGGCACCAGCCCCCGCACTGGGCGCATCGTTCCGTGATCGTACCGCGTCCCCGGGTCCCCTCGGGCGCAGGCGCGGCGCCGATCCTTCGATTCGTGTCGCCCTGGCGGGTTTCGCCGGCGACATCGTGATGGTTCATGAGGGGCAAAGCCGGTTTGAGCCCCTCAGGTGCCACTTCGTTCCAGGCGGCGGCCGGGATCCGGACGCTCGCAACTTGATGGGCCATCGGGCGATGGTGCCGATGCGCCCTTCGCGATAGCCGTCGAGGAGGCCCAGCTCGACCAACGCGCAACCCTGGCTGGCCGGATCCAAACGTCCGGGGGGGCGGTGGGGGAGTCCGGCCGCTCCCCCTGGCGCCATCAGCTCCCCTTGCGGACGCGAAGCATCTGCCGCGCCGGGACGTCTCGCCGAACGGTGTGCGTCCCGTCCGGCCAGCGCACGTCGACCTCGTCGACCGTTTCGGCGCTCCCCAGCCCGAAGTGGAGGCGCGGATCGTGGGTGCTCAGGTAGGAGTCCCCGGAGGCCACGTCGCGCCACTGCCCGCGCCCGCCAGCCTTGAGGCGGACCTCGGTCCCGACCGGGCTCACCGAGCCGTGCTCGTCCTCGCATACCACCGTCAGCCACGCGCCGCCCCCGCCTTCGTTCCGCAGCAGGGACGGAGGAGCGTCGAGGTGCGTGACCAGCAGGTCGAGGTCGCCGTCGTCGTCGTAGTCCGCGACCGCCAGCCCCCGGCTGGAGAGGGCCTGCTCGAACCCGGGTCCGGCGGCGCCGCTCACCTCGACGAACAGTTGAGGAGCCGCCGGTCCGCGGTTCTCGAGGAGCAGGTTGCGCTGGGCGTACGTGCCGATCAGGTCGGGGTGCCGGTCGATCTGCGGGTAGATATGGCCGTTGGCGATCACCAGGTCGAGGTCTCCGTCGTTGTCGAAGTCGGCGAACGCCGTCCCCCACGAGAGCGGCCGGTAGCTCGCCGGGCCGACGCCGGTCGCCTTGGAGACGTCCTCGAAGATCCCGCCGCCCAGGCCCGCGTAGAGCGTCGAGAAGTCCTCCGAGAAGTTGGTCACGAGCACGTCCAGCACCGCGTCCCCGTTCACGTCGCCCACGGCCACGCCCATGCTGGCCTGCGCCGACCCTTCGCCGCCGAAGGCCGCTCCCGTGAACGCGGCGACCTCACGAAAACGCCCGCCGCCCTCGTTCCGGTAGAGGTAGTTGGGGTCGGAGTCGTTGGCGACGAAGACGTCGACGTCGCCGTCGGCGTCGAAATCGGCCGCGCGTACGGCGAAGCCGAACGCGAGGGCCTTGTCCGGCATGCCGGCCTGGGCCGTCGTGTCCACGAAGCGGCCGGCGTCGTTGCGGAAGAAGCGGTCGGGGGCTCCCTCGAGCCCGAACGGTCCGAACGCCACCTTCTCGAGCCCGCGCCACGAGAGCGTGCGTTGCGCGGTGAGGACGTCGTCCACAGTGGCCTGGATGTACGCGGCGAGATAGACGTCTAGGTCGCCGTCGCCATCCGCGTCGAAGAACGCCGCGCCGGTGTTCCAACCGGGCGACTCGAGCCCGACCCGCGCGGCGACCTCCTCGAAACGCCCGTCGCCGAGGTTGCGGTACAGGAGGTTCGGCCCGAAGCAGGTGACGAACAGGTCGGGCCAGCCGTCGCGATCGTAGTCTGCGACGAAGGCGCCGGCGCCCCAGCGGCCCTCCCCGCCGACCCCGGCCCGGTCGGTCACGTCCTCGAACCGCCGATCCGGGGTCTGTCGATAGAGCGCGTTGCGGCCCCTCTCGACGACCCGATCTCCCTCGAGCCTCCAGCCGTTGACGACGTAGAGGTCGAGCCGGCCGTCGCGGTCGTAGTCCAGCCAGGCCGCGCCGCTGCCGGCGGAGTCGAGCAGGTGGTCCTTGCCGGCCCGGCCGGCGAGGACCACCCGCGTGACGCCGGCTTCGCGCGCCACGTCGACGAACGAGAAGGCGGCGGCGGCCTCCGCGGGCTCCGACTCCCGCAGCGGGGCCGGGGACGCGAGCGCGCGGACGACCAGGGACGCGGCGGCGACCGCGAGGATGGCGTCCCGCCCGGGTCGGTTCACTTCTTTGGTTTCAGGAGCTCCCCGGCCACGGCCTCGACCTTCTTCCACTCGGCGGCCAGCGTGTCCGCCT
>Ga0268386_10000512_pt1 | contig 24685 bp, 21 predicted proteins | sample RVTome_15_FD_200260 | JGI IMG/M metagenome (GOLD analysis project Ga0268386, IMG submission 200260) | Soil microbial communities from uranium-contaminated site in the Upper Colorado River Basin, Wyoming, United States - RVT150D86... ... | reverse complement strand
TGGGGATCTGCAACCGATGGCGCGTCGACGACGGCTGGTGGCGCGAGCCGGTGGCTCGATCCTGCTACAAGGTCGTCACCCGCTCCGGCCTGCTGTGCACGATCGTGCTCGACGAGATCCGCGGCACGTGGCACCTCGAGCGCCTCTTCGACTGAGGCTACACTCGCCACCACATGACCGGCGCACCTCGGTTCCGCCCCGCCACCGACGACGACTCGGATGCCTGCTTCCGGCTCTTCTGGGAATCGATCAGCGACCTCGCCGCCCGCACCGGCACGCCCTGGGAGGGGACGGCCCACGACCGATGGCCCCGCTTCCGTGCCCTCTATGCCTTGCTCGCCGAGATCGCCGCCGAGTGGTGGGTCGCCGAGGACGCCGGAGACGGGCGGCTCGTCGGCTACGCCCGGAGCATCGAGCGAGGGGCCGACCGCGGCCTGTTCGAGCTCTCCGAGTTCTTCGTGCGGCCGGGGCACCAGTCCGCCGGCGTCGGCCGCGGGCTGCTGGAGCGCGCCTTTCCGATCGGCCGGGGCGAGGTGCGGGCGATCGTGGCCACCGGTGACGTCCGCGCGGTGGCGCGCTACCACCGGGCCGACACGAGCATCCAGTTCCCGATTCTCGGCTTCAACGGCGCTGCCTCGGCGGATGCGGCCGGCGACCTGCGCCTCGAAGCGGAGCCGATCACCGATGTCGGCGGCCTGGCGGAGGTGGCCGAGATCGAGCGTGCCGTCCTGGGCTATGACCGTGGCGCGCACGAGCTGGGCTGGCTGCTCGACCGCCGCGAGGCATATCGGTATCGCGATGCGAGACGGACGATTGCCTTCGCGTTCATCGGGCTGGATGGCGCCGGACCCATCGCGGCCCTGGAACCGGAGCATCTCCCGGGAATCCTGGGACACGTGGAGACAAGGGCCGTGGCCATCGGCCGCGAGGAGCTCGGCTTCGAGGTGCCGGCACCGAACGTGGTCGCCATCCGCCACCTCCTCGGACGCGGCTTCCAGCTCGACCCCTTCGTGACCTACCTGATGGCGAACCGGCCGTTCGGGCAGTTCGACCGCTATCTGGGCTTCACGCCGCCGTTCGTGCTGTAGCGCCGCGGGGGCCGGGTGGCACCGGTCGTGCGGTAGGCGGGCGACATGAACGACTTCGAGCGGCAGCCGGGAGCCATCGACGACCCGGGCATGAAGGGCGGACTGGACCCGAACATCGATGCCCTGCCGCCGGGCAGCTCCGCCGCTGACACGGGCGATGCCGGGGAGCCGCAGGCCGCGGTGCTCGACCTCCCGGGACCCGACGATCCGGTCGCCTGGAGCTACGTCGAGGCCGACACCCTCGTCGTCGGCCCGGAGGGCGAGGAGCTCGGCCGCGTGGCTGCGATGCTCGGCACCGAGACCGAGGGCATCTTCCACGGCGTCGCGGTGACGCCGTACGACGACGGCCGGACGCGCGTCGTGCCGGCCGATGCGGTCACGCTGCTGACCACCGCCAAGATCCAGATCGCCTACGGCCGCGACGAGCTGGCCGCCGCCGAGGAGCACTCGCCCCCCGAGCGCTGACCGAGCCGCTGCTCTCGCAGGCTCATGGCCGCGCGTCGCACCCTGGGTACTCGCCCGGCATGCGCGGCAGCAGCGAGAGGTCGACGATCCCGTTGCCGTCGGCCCAGTCGAGCGAGGCCACCGTGGCGCGGTCCATGCCCACGCTGTTGTCGTCACTGACCCCCAGCGTCGTGAGCGCCTCGACGATGGCCGCGGCCTCGTCACGGCTGAGCACGCCGCACCGCGCTGCCGGCTGGACGTCGCCGTACGGGTCGCCGAACTCGTCCAAAGCGCCGTCGATGGGGAGCGGCACCTGCGAGATGTCCGGGTTGCCGTACGGCGCCACGTCCCGGTAGGGCGTGAGCACCAGCAGGTACGCGTCCGCCTGGTAGGCGGTCGCCGGTCCCTCCCAGGCGTCCTTGCCGAGGAGCGACTCCGGGTCCCGAAGCTGGGCGGCCAGCTCATCGAGGGCCTTGCGCTCCGGGGCGGGCTGGTAGTACATCGCCTCCTCCTCATCGCCCAGCCACCCCACCGAGGTCACGACGACCTCGTCCGCGCCCTCCCCGACGGTGAAGGTGTGCGCGAAGCCGCCACGGCCCGGGGGCTCGGCGTCGGGCAGCGGCTCGAGCTCGTACGTCGCATCGGCATCGAGCAGGGCGTCGCCGAAGATCACCTGCCGAAGCTCCGCCAGTCCGTCAGGGGTCAGCCGCCGCGTCAGGTAGCCGGCGAACTCGGTCGTCGAGACGGGCCGCCAGATCACCGTGCCGTCGGCGGTCACCGTGGTGCCAGGCAGCATCGAGACGGGATCGGTAGGTCCACCCAGCGTGACGACCCGCAGCAGGAGCGCATCGCCCGATGTCGCGGGCTCGGTTGCCACCGGGGGCGGCGGCGTGGTACTCGGCGCTGCCGACGGCGACTGCCCTCCGCTCTCCGTCGGCGCGACCGAGGGGCTCGCCGACGGATCATTGCCCACCGGGCCGTCGATCAGCCCTGCGAGCTGGGTCCCGGCGACGACCGCCAGGACCACGACCGCCGCGGCCGCGAGGAGTCCTCCGACACGCCCGAGGCGCCAGCCGGCCCCTCGCTGCGGCGTGCTGGAGATGCGATCGAACATCGCGTCGAACACGCGGGCGGGCGCCTCCCGTGGGGCTGTGGCCCGCAGGTGCCCGGTGACGAGATCGTCGAACTGATCCGTGCTCATGCGACGTGACCCTCCGATCGCTGGGGCTCCTGCCCGATGGCCGTGCGCAACGCGAGGCGCGCGTGATGAAGTCGTGACTTGGCCGTGCCGACCGGGATGCCGAGCGCATCGGCGATCTCGGGCAGCGACAGCTCGAGGAAGTAGTGATGGACGATGACGGCGCGGTGGTCGGTCGAGAGCTGCTGCAATCCTCGCTCGATCGCATCGCTGTCCGCGAGCGCCCCGCTCGCATCGGCGGTCGGACGGTCGTGGTCGGGGAGGAGCCGGATGTTGGCCTCGTGGCGGCGCTGCCGTCTCGACTGGTCGCGGCACGCGTTCACTACGAGGCGGCGCAGCCAGGCGTCGAACCGCCGCGGGTGGCGCAACGAGCGCAGGTCACGCCAGGCGCGCACCAGCGCGTCCTGCACGGCGTCCTCCGCCCGACCGCGATCCCGAAGGATCAGGCTGGCGGTGGCGAACAGCCGGTCGAGGCGTGGGGCCGCGATCGCGGCGAACGCGTCGGGATCGCCATCGGCTGCGGCTCTCACCAGTTGCTCGTCGGTCATCGACCCCCTCCTGCGGTCCGCCCGGGTTCGTGCATCTGCATGGTATGGCGCACGCGCGCCGCGAACGGTTCACTGCCGCCGGTCGGGTACGATCGGCCGATGACCTCCGAGACCGATGCCAGCCATCGGGTCGATCGGCTGTGGCCGGATCCGGCGCTCGACCTGCCCCTGGACGAGGCGATGGAGCACTTCGCCGTGCCCTCGGCGCCCGAGGGACGGCCGCACGTGGCGATCAACATGGTGACGAGCATCGACGGCCGCGCACAGCTCGAGGGTACGGCAGAGGGGCTCGGCAGCCGGACAGACCGGCGCCTCATGCGGCGCTATCGTGCGGCCTTCGACGCGGTGGCCAGCGGCGTCGGGACGCTCCGCGCCACCGGCGTCTGGCTCCGCGTCGGCGACGACCTCGCTGAGCGGCGCCGGGCGGCTGGTCATCGGCCGAATCCGGTCGGCGTCGTCATCGCCGGCACCGACCCGGTCCCGCTCGACACCGGCTGGTTCACCGGCGACGAGGCACGCATTCTCGTCGTGGGTCGCGACCACCCGATCGCCGAGGCGCCGCCGGGCACGCAGCTGCTTCGGGCCCCCGACGAACGGCCGACGCCGGCCTGGGTGCTCGATCGCCTGGCCGAGCGCGGCATCGGCTCGCTGCTCCTCGAGGGCGGACCGCATCTCAACGCCGCCTTCCTGGCCGCGGGGCTGATCGACGAGGTGTACTGGACCGTCGGTCCCCAGCTCCACGGGACCGATGCGCTGCCGATGATCGCGACGATCCCGGACGTCGCCGCCTTCCCGCGCATCGGGCACCTGGTCAGCGTGCTGCGCCACGAGGACGAGCTGTACCTCCGCTACCGGTTCGACCGATGAGCAGCGTGGAGCTCGGCCGCCTCGGGGCCTGGGGCCATCTCGACTCCCTCGATGCCGCGGCGGCGCGAGCGTACGCGCGCCGGGTCGAGGAGCTCGGCTACGGGACGCTGTGGGTGCCGGAGACCGTCGGCCGCGAGCCGTTCACGCTGCTCGGCCTCCTGGCCAGTGAGACGTCGCGCCTGGTGCTCGGGACGAGCATCGTCGGCATCTGGGGGCACGACGCGCAGACGACGCGCATGGCGTCGCTCACGCTGTCCGAGGCGACCGGCGACCGCTTCGTCCTCGGGCTCGGGGTGAGCCATCCGCACCTGGCCGATAAGCTTCGCGGCCACCGGTTCGACCGGCCGCTCACCCGGATGCGCGAGTTCCTGGCGGCCTATCGAGCGGCCGTCATCCACGCGCCGGCCCTGGAGGGCGCCGCCGAGCCGCCGGTGCTGGTGGCGGCCCTGCGGCAGCGCATGACCGAGCTCGCCGCGACCGATGCCGACGGCGCCTTCCCGTACCTCGTCACGCCGGACCACGTCGCGGGCATGCGCGCGACGCTCGAGGCGGCCGCCGCGGGCCAGCGCCGCCTCCTGGCCGTGACGCTTCCGGTCGTCCTGGGCTCGGGGCCAGACGCCGCCGCCACGGCCCGCGCCTACCTCAAGCCCTATCTGCGGACGCCGACCTACCAGGCCGCGTGGACGCTCCAGGGATTCGAGGCGGCCGACTGGGAGCCGCCGGGGAGCGATCGGCTCCTGGACGCCATGGTCGCGACCGGGATCGTGGACCGCGTTCGCGAGCGCATCGACGGGCTGCTGGCCGCCGGCGCCGATCACGTCGCCCTCATCCCGCTGGCGCCCGACGGGACGACCGAGCACCTCGGCACGCTCGAGGCCCTTGCATGATCGCCACACGTCGGAGCCTCCTCTCGCTGGTGGCCGTCGCCCTGCTGCTCGCGGCATGCTCGGCCACGGGGATCTCGACGCCATCAGTCACGCCAACCGCCGAACCGCCGGTGGCCGCGCCTGCCTCCACCGCGCGGCCGATGGAGCACGGTCCCGAGCGGGTCGTCCACCTTGCCCCGCTGGCGCGGCCGGTCGAGCCCGCCATCCCGGTTCGCTACGACGCGGCACTTCTGGCGGATCACTGCGTCGACCGCGACGTCGCCGCGCCGCCGGCCACCGACGTCGTGCTGACGGTGCTCGATCGGTCCTACGGGCTGGCGGCGGACTACGCGCCGGCCGACCTCGTGACCGCGTCGAGCGCCGGCCTGACCGGCAGCTCCGGCACGAAGCTCGTCCGATCGGTCGTCGTCGAGGACCTAGCGGCCATGGGCGCCGCCTGGCGGGAGGCCGGTCTCTCCGTCATCGTCGAGTCCGCCTACCGGTCGTACGCGGGCCAGGCGGCTACCTTCGACAGCTGGGTCTCGCGGCTCGGCTATGCCGGGGCGCTCGTCCGCAGCGCCCGGCCCGGCCACTCGGAGCACCAGCTCGGCACGGCGATCGACGTGACCTCGCCCGGCTGGGCCGGGCGGCTCGGTGACTGGGCGGTCGAGAGTCCGGAGGGCGCCTGGATGGCCGACCATGCGTGGCGCCATGGCTTCGTCATGAGCTATCCCGCGGGTTCCGAGGCGCAGACCTGCTTCAGCTACGAGCCGTGGCACTACCGCTGGATCGGACGCGATGCCGCAGCCGCGCATCGGTCAAGCGGCCTGCACCTCCGCCAGTTCTTGGAGCGCTACGTCGGTGGCTGAGCAGCCGCCGGCGATCGCCCGCGCCGCCGAGACCGCCCGGGGCCTCGATCCGGCCGCGCTGCCGGGCCTGCGCACCAGGATGCGGTGGACGCTGTTCGCCATCTCGGCGCTCGGGAGCACCGGCTACATCGCCGCCATCACGGTCGGCACGCTGGTGGCGACCCAGATCCACGGCGACGCGACGCTGGGCGGGGTGCCGACTGCGGCGGCCACGATCGGCACCGCCACCGCGGCCGGGTTCCTCTCCGGCCTCATGCTCCGGGTGGGACGCCGCAAGGGGCTGCTCGGCGGCCTGCTGGTCGGCCTGCTCGGTGCGGTCCTCGCGGTGGGCGCCGTGCTCGTCGAGTCGATCGTGCTGCTGCTGGCCGCCAGCGTCCTCACCGGCTTCGCGAACGGCGTCGGCAACCTCGGGCGCTACATCGCCGCCGATCTCGTCCCACCGGAGCGCCGCGCCTCGGCGATCGGGACGGTCGTCTGGGGCGCCACCGCCGGCGCGGTGAGCGGCCCGAACCTCGTGGCGCCGGCCGGCGTGCTCGCCGAGGCCCTCGGGCTGCCGGAGCTGGCGGGGGCGTACATCCTCACCGTGGGCTTCATCGGCCTCGCCACGCTGCTCGCCTTCGTCATGCTCCGCCCCGAGCCGTATGCCCTGGCGGACCCCTCGGCGCTGGCGACGCGCCCGGACCACGAGGCGGCGCCGCTGGCCTCCGCCCTCCTCCTGCGACCGGCCGTGCTCGTGGCCCTCGTCACGCTGGTGGCCGGGCAGGTGGTGATGGTGCTGATCATGACGATGACCCCTATCCACCTGATCGATCACGGGCACGGCCTGGCAACCGTCGGCTTCGTGCTCTCCGCGCACACGTTCGGGATGTTCGCGCTGTCGCCGATCTCCGGGCGCCTGACCGATCGATTCGGCAGCCCGGCGATCATCGCCGCCGGCCTCGGGACGCTGGGCGTCGCCGCCGTCCTCGCCGCGGTGGCGCCGCCGGAAGGCGGAAACCTCCTGACGCTCGCGCTCTTCCTGCTCGGCTACGGCTGGAACCTCGGCTTCGTGGCCGGATCGGCGCTCCTCACCCGCGGCCTCGCGCTCGGGGAACGGACCCGGGTGCAGGGCCTCGCCGACGGCATGATCTGGTCATCGGCGGCGGTCGCCAGCCTCGTCTCGGGCGTGGTCGTCGCCGGCACGTCGTACACCGCACTCGGGTTCCTCGGCCTCGCGCTGGTGGTCCCCCCGGCCGTGCTGCTCTTCCTGCGTCGCAGCGCGGTCGCGCCCGCTCCCGCCTGACGCGGGCGGTGCCGTTGCCCGTATATGATGCGGCCGATGGCCACCGACCGAGCCGGCAGCCCGCCGGTTCTTGCCTGCGCGAACCTCCGCAAGTCCTTCGGCGACCGGCTCGCGGTCGATGGGGTCGGCTTCACCATCGGTCCATCCGAGACCTACGGGCTGCTCGGGCCGAACGGCGCCGGCAAGACGACGGCCATCTCGATGATCTGCGGGCTCCTCGTCCGCGATGGCGGCACGGTCCTCGTCGACGGCGCGCCGCTCGACGTGAACGCGGTGGCCGCCAAGGCAGCGGTCGGCTACGTGCCGCAGGACCTCGCCATCTACCCGGAGCTCACGGCGCGCGAGAACCTGCGCTTCTTCGGCCAGCTCTACGGGCTGCGCGGTGCCGAGCTGCGATCGCGGATGGACGAGGTGCTGGAGATCATCGGCCTCGCCGACCGTGCCGACGAACGGACCGATGGGTTCTCGGGCGGCATGAAGCGGCGCCTGAACATCGGGATCGGCCTGCTCAACCGGCCGAAGCTGCTCGTCCTCGATGAGCCGACGGTGGGCGTCGACCCGCAGAGCCGCAACGCGATCCTGGCCAGCGTCGAGCAGCTCGGCCAGCAGGGGATGGCGATCCTCTACACGACGCACTACATGGAGGAGGCCGAGCGGCTCTGCGACCGGGTCGGGATCATCGATGCGGGGCAGATCAAGGCCGAGGGGACGCGGCGCGAGCTGGTGAGCCTCATCGGCCAGCGAGACCGGGTGGACCTGGCGGCCTCGGGGCCGCTGCCGGCCGTGGCCGAGGCGCTCCGCGCGGTTCCCGGGGTCGAGGAGGCAACGGCGCACGAGGCCGGCATCACCCTGCTGGTGGGGGAGGCGCGAACGATCCTGCCCCGGCTCCTCGAGGCGGCCTCCGCCGGGGGCGCAACGGTCAACGGGGTCGAGATCGTCGAGCCGGACCTCGAGGCGGTCTTCCTCCACCTGACCGGCCGCGCGCTCCGCGACTGATCGGCGACCGATGCGAGCCGCCCTGGTCATCGCCGCGAAGGACTTCCGTCAGCGGCTTCGTGATCGCTCCGCCATCATCGTGGCGGTCATCGCGCCGTTCGGCCTGGCGGCGATCTTCGGCATCCTGCTCGGGGGGACGGAGGATGGCCTGGACCTGCGCTACGCCTTTGCCGACCTGGACGGCAGCTCGATCTCGTCGGCCCTCCGCGACGGACCGCTTGCCGGACTCGAGGAAGCCGGCGTCGCGACCATCACCGAGGTGGACGGCCGGGATGCCGCCGAGGCCGCGATCGAGGCGGGCGACGTCGGTGCCGCCCTCATCGTGCCGGCCGGCTACGCGTCGGCGGTCCAGTCAGCCGAGACCGCCGACCTGGAGATCATCGGGAGCACCCAGGCCGGGCTGGCGACCGACGTTCTCCGGGCCGTCGCGACGAGCTTCACGGCCGAGCTCGATGGCATTCGCATCGCGACGGGCACCGCCGCGTCGGTCATGGGCGTCAGCGACCCCGCCGCCGTCGGCGAGCTGGGCGCCCGAGCGGCGCAGACGACCTCGCCGCTCACGGTCCGGGCGGTCGACTCCGAGCTGCAGCAGGTCGTGCCGACCACCTTCTATGCGGCGAGCATGGCGATCTTCTTCCTGTTCTTCACGGCGCAGTTCGGGGTGCTGTCGCTGCTCACCGAGCGCCGGCAGGGGACGCTCCCGCGGCTCGTTGCCGCGCCCATAAGTCCATCGGCAATCGTGCTCGGCAAGGCGATCGGGAGCTTCGCCCTCGGGATCGTGGCGATGGCCGTCCTCGTCGTCGCGTCGACCATGCTCCTCGGGGCGCGGTGGGGCGACCCCTTTAGCGTCGCGATCCTGGTTCTCGCCGCGGTCACGGCGGCCATGGGCATCACCGCGCTCATCACCACCCTCGCGCGAACCGAGGAACAGGCGGGCGGCTGGAACTCCATCGTCGCGGTGACGCTGGCGATCCTGGGCGGCGCCTTCTTCGACCTCTCGCAGGGGCCGGAGATCCTGACCCAGGTGAGCTTCCTCACGCCCCACGCGTGGTTCCTCGAGGGCCTTGACCGCCTCGCCGCCCCGAGTGCCGTCCTGGCCGACATCGCGCTCCCCGCGGCGGCCCTGTTCGGGATGGGCCTCGTCACGGGCGCCGTCGGCCTGGTGCGCGCCCGCGGGCTGGTCGTGAGCCGATGAGCCTCGGACGCGCCCTTGCCATCGCGCGCGTCAACCTCGTGCGTCTGCTGCGCGATCGGCTCGGACTCTTCTTCATCGTGGCGCTGCCGATGATCATCATCTTCGCCCTCGGCCTGCAATTCGGCGGCGGCTTTCAGGCGCGGGTCGGCCTGCGCGTGGTGGATCCGGGTCCGCTCGCGAGCGCGTTGGAGGAGCGGCTGAGCGACGACTGGACGATCGTGCGCCACGAATCGGAGGCAGAGCTGCGCGTTGACGTGACGAGCGGTCGCCTGCACGCCGGGGTCGTGCTGCCGGACCAGTACGACCAGCGCCTCACCGCCGGGGAGGAGGTCAGCGTCGGGTTCGTGGCGCCTCCGGGCGAGGTGGCGATCGGCCGGCAGCAGATCGTCGAGGCGGCGGTTGCCGAGCAGGCCGCGGTCGTTCGCGCCGTGCGTTTCACGGCTGCGGAGGCGGGCGGGGAACCGGTGGAATACGTGGAGACGGCCGAAGCAGTCCGGGACGGCCTGCCCGATCTCGGGGTCGAGGTGGTCACGGTCGGCGATGTCCTGTTCCCGGAGGAGCTCGCCGGGTTCGCGCTCGGTGCGCAGAGCCAGCTGGTCCTGTTCACCTTCCTCACCTCGCTCACCGGGGCGGCCCAGCTGATCCTGTCACGTCAGCTCGGCGTCTCGAGACGGATGGTCGCCACGCCGACCTCGATGGGCACGATCCTCGTCGGCGAGGGGCTCGGCCGCTTCGCGGTCGCGCTCTTCCAGGCGGTCTTCATCGTCGGCGCCACCGCGCTCCTGTTCGGCGTGTCCTGGGGCGATCCGCTGGGAGTCGCGCTCATCGTGCTCTCGTTCTCCCTGGTGGGAGCCGGCATTGCGATGCTCATCGGCGCGGTCGCGAACAATGCCGAGCAGGCCAGCTCGGTCGCGGTGTTCGCCGGGCTCGGCATCGCTGCTCTCGGCGGTTCGATGGTGCCCCCCGAGATCTTCCCGGAGCCGATGGCGACGCTCTCCTGGCTCACTCCCCATCGCTGGGCGCTCGATGCCTTCCGTGAGCTGATTGCCGGCGGCGACCTCGCCTCGATTCTGACGCAGGCCGGCGTGCTGCTCGCGATCGCCGCGGTGCTCCTCGGGCTCGCCACCTGGCGCCTGCGCGCGGCGCTCACCCAGTAGCGGGCCACCCGTGATCCGGACCGAGCGCCTCCTGCTGCGCCGTTGGGGCGACTCTGACCGCGAGCCGTTCGCCGCCATGAATACCGACCCGGCGGTGATGGAGCACCTCCAGGGCCCGATGTCGCGGGAGCGCTCCGACGAGTTCGTCGACCGCATCGAGCGCCACTGGGACGAGCACGGCTGGGGCCTGTGGGCCGTCGAGGTTCCCGGCGCGGCCCCGTTCATCGGGTACGTGGGTCTCTGGCCGGCCGGTTACGTGGCCGAGGGCATGGTCGAGGTCGGCTGGCGGCTGGCGAGCGAGCACTGGGGCCGCGGCTACGCGACCGAGGCCGCGCGCGAGTCGTTGCGATTCGGCTTCGAGGAGGTCGGGCTGGAGGAGATCGTCTCGTTCACCGTCCCGCAGAACGAGCGGTCTCGGCGCGTGATGGATCGCATCGGCCTCGTCCGGGACCCTTCCGGCGACTTCGACCATCCCCGGGTGGATGCGGCGGCGTATCCGCACCTGGTGCGTCACGTGTTCTACCGGCTTGACCGAGAAGCGTGGATGAGCGGGTTCCCAGATTAGAACAGACGTTCTATCATCGGCCGTCCGATGGGCACGCCGGACGACTACTGCGAACTCCACGCGCACAGCAACTTCAGCTTCCTCGACGGTGCCAGCCACCCCGAGGAGCTGATCGCGCGCGCGGCCCAGATCGGCATGCCGGCGCTCGCCATCACCGACCACGCCGGCCTCTATGCCGCGGTCCGTACCTGGAAGGCGGCCCAGGAGACGGAGACCGATGCCGCCCGCGAGGCGGGGCTGCGTCCCGTTCGCCCGATCATCGGCCTCGAGCTGACCATCCCGCGCACCGATGACGAGCTGCGCCGCTCCCGCCGCGGCCGGAAGCTCAACGACCCGTACCGTGGTGCGAAGGCGAGCCGCGGATGGCCCGGCGAGCACCACGCGGGACCGATCCCCGGCGACCACCTCGTCCTGCTGGCGCGCGACGTCGACGGCTACACCGCCCTGTCGCGGCTCGCGTCCCGCGGCCACCTGGCGGGGGAGAAGCAGTTCCCCGTCTTCGAGCGCTCCCTCGTGGCGGCGGCGCTCGACGAGGCGCGCGGCCACCTCATCGGCCTGACCGGTTGCCACAACGGGATCATCCCGCGCCTGCTCCTCGCCGGCGAGCGAGCGGCCGCTCTCCACGCCGCGCGGACGTGGGCACGCCACTTCGCCGATGGCGACTTCACCATCGAGCTGAGCCACCATCTCGAGCCGGACGACGACTGGCTCGTGGGCGAGCTCGCCTCGCTGGCGGGGGAGGCGGGTCTGCCGACCGTCGTCACGAACGAGGTCCATTACGCCGACCCCGACGGGCATCGGCTCCAGGACGTCCTCGTCTGCATCCGCCACGGCGCCACGCTCGCCGACGCGCGCGAGCTGCTGCTGCCGAACGCCGAGTACCGGCTGAAGACCGGTCCGGAGCTGGCGGCCATCGGCGCGAGCCTGCCGGACGAGGCGAGCCGTCGCGCCTGGGAGGCCGGGATGGCACGCAGCGCCGTCATCGGTCAGGAGTGCCGGCTCGAGCTCGGCTTCGAGCGCTATCGGTTTCCGGGGTTCACCGTGCCGAAGGGGGAGACCGCGTTCTCATATCTCTACCAGCTTGCCCACGACGGCTTACTGCGCCGTTACCAGCCGGTTACCAAGCGCGCGCTCTCCCAGCTCACGCACGAGCTGGACGTCATCGATCGCACCAACCTCGCCGAGTTCTTCCTCATCGTCTGGGACCTCATGGAGTTCGCGCGCAGGGGCGGGATCATCGGCCAGGGGCGGGGGAGTGCCGGCGACTCGATCGTCGCCTACTGCCTGGGGATCACCAAGGTCGACCCGATCGAGCACAAGCTGCTGTTCGAGCGCTTCATCAACGAGGCGCGCGCGCTGCCCGACATTGACATCGACTTCGACGTCAACCGGCGCGAGGAGGTGATCCAGTACCTCTACACCCGCTACGGCGCCGATCACGCCGCCATGGTCTGCACCGTGATCACCTACCGGGCCCGATCCGCGGTGCGCGAGGTGGCCAAGGCGCTCGGCTTCCCGGCGGACGGCGTGGATGCGCTGGCCAAGGCGCTCGACACTCGCGATGCGACCGATGTCGCCCGTGACCTCGCGCTGGACGGCAGCTTCGGCTGGTTGTTCGACGAGCTCGGGATCGACATGGCCGATGCGGCCGTCCCGCCCGGTCGCGATGGCCGCGGCTCTGGCGTCGTGCGGCCGTCATCGGATTCGTCGTGGAACTCGCGGCCGCGGCCCACGCTGGACCCCACGCCGCGCCCGGTCAGCGAGGGCGGCTGGGTTCCGCCGCGCAAGCCGCGCGTCCTCGACGCATCGGTCACGAGCGTCCGGCACGAGTCGGAGACGACGAAGCGGTATGCGCGCTCCGGTGAGCTCAGCGGTGGCGACCTGCGCGTGCCGACGCCGCGCGACAACGGGTCGCCGGGGCCGTCCGGAGGGCGCCCGGCGCTGGTGCGCGTGGATCCCGAGAGCGGGATGCCGGTCGAGGAGCGACGGCGCGTGCGGGTCGTGCCGGAGGTCGATGTCGTCGAGGCGTCCGTTGCCAGAGTTGACCCCGGAGTCACGTTAGGCGAGGCGGGAGCGTCCAGAATCTTGGCAAATGTGTGCCTTGCGGCCGTCGTGGAGGCTGAATCGTCGCCTACCGTGCGTCCCACGCACATCTGGCAACAGGCGAGCGCCCCCGCTCCGCACGCCCCGAGGAACCGGTGGCAGTGGCTGCTCCAGCTGTGCGCCGAGATCGACGGCTTTCCGCGCCATCTCGGCATCCACGTCGGTGGCATGCTCGTCACCCGCACGCCACTGATCGACCTGGTCCCGATCGAGCGCGCGACCATGCCCAACCGGGTCGTCACCCAGTACGACAAGGAGGACATCGAGCAGCTCGGCCTGGTGAAGATCGACCTGCTCAGCCTCCGCACCCTCGGCGTCGTCAGCGACGCGCTGGCTCGCATCGAGCGTGACACGGGCCGGCGCATCGACCTCGACGCGCTCCCGCACGACGACCCGGAGGTGTATCGGTCCATCCAGGCCGCCGACACGGTCGGCATGTTCCAGATCGAGAGCCGCGCCCAGATGCAGAGCCTGCCCAAGGCCCGACCGGAGCGCTTCGAGGACCTCGTCGTCCAGGTCGCGATCATCCGCCCCGGCCCGGTGCAGGGCAACGCCGTCCACCCCTACCTCAGACGCAGAGCCGGCGAGGAACCGGTGACCTACGCCCACCCATCCCTGCAGCCCATTCTCGAGGACACCCTCGGCGTGATCCTCTACCAGGAGCAGGTGATGCAGGTCGCCATCGAGGTGTGCGGCTACACCGCCGTCGAGGCCGACATCTTCCGCAAGGCGATGGGCTCGCATCGGTCCCACGCCAAGATGCAGGCCGAGCGCGGCCGATTTGTCGGGGGCGCCATGCGCACCGGCCTCACCCCCGTGGACGCGGAGGCGCTGTTCCAGAAGTGCTCCGCCTTCGCCGAGTTCGGCTTCGCGCGTGCCCACGCCGCCGCCTTCGCCAAGATCAGCTACGACACCGCCTGGCTCAAGCGCTACTTCCCCGCGCACTACACCGTCGGCGTGCTCAACAACCAGCCGATGGGCTTCTACAGTCCCGCGGTCGTCATCAACGACGCGAAGCGCCATGGCATCCGGGTCCTGCCGATCGATGTCAACGAGTCGGCCTGGGAGCACGACACCCGCGTCCTTTCACCCGAGCCGTGTGCGTCTGGCGCACACAACTGCGAAGCGGAGGCTGGATCGACCATCTCGGTGGCCGGGATGTGCGCCTCCAGCACAACACCGCCGGGTCCATTGGCCGATGTGTGCGTCCCCGGCACGATTCGATCAAGCAGCTCCGCTTCCCTCGTAGATACGTGCACCCAGTGCAAGCGCCGCGTCGACAGGTGTCCGGACGTCCATGCCACGAGCTACGCCATCCGGCTGGGCCTGCGGCAGGTCAAGGGGATCGACGAGCGCGCCCGCGAAGTGCTCGAGGCCGAACGCGACCGCGGCCCGTACGCGTCCGTCCGCGACTTCGTCGCCCGCACGAGCCTCGGTGAGCAGGTGGTCGAGCGGCTGATCAGCATCGGCGCCTTCGACTGGACCGATGCGGCCCGCCGCGAGCTCCTCTGGCAGCTGCGCACCACCCTGGCCGATGCCGACCCGGCGCATCCCGCCCTCGGCTTGACCGATGACGCCCAGCGCGCGCTGGGCGCCTCGCTGCCACCGATGACCGATGCCGAGCAGGTTGCCGCCGACTACCGCGATACCGGCGTGAGCCCGAACCTCCACGCCGTCGAGCTGTTCCGCGAGCGACTCGCCTCGCGCGGGGTGATCACGGTGGCCGATGCGGCCCGGCTGCGCGATCGGTCCTCCATCCGGCTGGCCGGCCTGGCGGTCAGCGTTCAGCACCCGATGACGGCCAAGAACTTCGTGTTCATCGCGCTCGAGGACGAGACGGGAATGATCAACGTCACGCTGCGGCCGACGGTGTACCAGGCACACCGGGCGCTGCTGCACCGGCATCCGCTGCTGGTGATCGACGGGCGCCTCCAGGTGGAGGGAGCCGTGCTCAACGTGATCGCCACGCGCCTGCGGAGCGTCGACGACGCGCTCGACGGCCCGCCCGAGCGCTTCGACTTGGCCAGGCAGCAGCGCATGTTCCGATGACGTGGCCACGCGCCAGGCCGCGTCGCAGGACCAATGGGTGCGTTGTGACGCGCCCCGCGCAGCCCGTAGACTGCTGCCACGACCGCCGGAGGTGCCGGCGTTGACCGAGCGGGGGATCCGATGACCGACATGCCCAGCCACAGGCTCGTCCACGCGTTCCGCGCCGGTTCCAGCGCGCTGCTCGCCCTTGTCCTGGCCGCTGGTGCAGCGGTCCCCGGCACCGCATCGGCGGCCGAACCGACGCTGGGCGGCCCGGCCCCGTCGCCGACCCGCAGCGGCGAGCCGAAGGGAAGCGGCGTCGCCCCCGAGACCGAGACGACCGGTCGGCTCGTCGTCCGTTACGCGGAGGGCGTGAGCGAGGCGGATCGGGAGCGGCTGCGCGCGGCGAGCGGGCTCGAGCTCGCGTCGGCGGTGGCGCTGCCGCGCACCGAGGTCGTGACGCCGTCCGCCGGCCTGGTCCAGGCGGTGACGGCTCTCGGCCGTCGACCGGAGATCGAGTGGGTTCAGCCGGAGCAGCGGATGCGGATCCTGGCCGGTCCCACCACCGAGCCGTACTTCGGCCAGCAGTGGGCGCTCCACAACACCGGGCAGACGGTCGGCGGCTACGCCGGCGTCCCGGACGTCGACATGAACGTTCCGGCGGCGTGGGCGATCACCCAGGGCAGCCCAAGCGTGGTGGTGGCCGTCCTGGACAACGGCGTCGACCTCTCGCACCCCGACCTCGCCGGGCGCGCCTGGACGAATCCGGGCGAGATCGCGGGCAACGGGATCGACGACGACAACAACGGCCACATCGACGACGTGAACGGCTGGGACTTCTGCGGCGGCGACAACACCCTGTACGAACCCGGGCAGACCCACGGTACGCACGTGTCCGGCTCGATCGCGGCGTCGGGAAACGGCGTCGGGATCGCCGGTGTGGCGCCGCTGGTGAAGGTCATGGTCGTCCGCTTCCTGAGCGACAACGACGGGGATGGCTGCGGGACCGACACCCAGGCGGCCGACGCGATCGCCTACGCGGTCGGCAAGGGCGCGCGCATCGTCAATGCCTCGTGGGGCGGGTACGGCATCAGCACCGTGCTGCGCGACGCGATCGCGGCCGCGCCGAGCACCCTCTTCGTGGCGGCCAGCGGCAATGACAACGTCAACACCGACCTGGACCCGGTCAGCCCGGCCTCGCTCGACCTGCCGAACATCCTGTCGGTCGCGGCGATCCACAACGAGGGCCACCTCAGCGATTGGACGAACTTCGGGCCGGCCAGCGTCGATCTCGTGGCGCCGGGCGAGGACATCTTCAGCCTCGTCCCGGGCGGAACGTACGGCCTCGACTCGGGCACCTCGATGGCTGCCCCGCACGCGTCCGGGGTGGCCGCGCTCGCCGTCTCGGCCAGGCCCAGCCTGCTCGGCCAGGCGACGGCTCTCCGGCAGCACCTGATCCGCACCGCCCGCGCCCTGCCCGCCGCCACCGGCTGGGTGGCGTACCCGCGGCTGCTGGACGCGCGCGCCGCGGTGGTCAGCCGGCCCGACGTTGTGCGCCTCTCCGGCACGGACCGTTACGCCACCGCCGCGGCGATCTCGAAGGCGACCTTCGTCCCGGGCGTGCCGTACCTCTTCGTTGCCACCGGCCGCGGGTTCCCCGACGCGCTCCCCGGCGGCGCGCTGGCGGCCCAGCTCGGGGCGCCGCTGCTCCTCGTCTCCACCTCGTCGATCCCGACCCCGACGCTGAACGAGATCAAGCGCCTGAAGCCGACCGACATCTACGTGCTCGGCGGTCCGGCGGTCGTTGCCGAGGCCGTGCTCCAGCAGCTGCGCTCCTACGACCATCCCACGGTCGGCGCCACGTATCGGCTCGCGGGTGGCGACCGCTTCGCCACCGCGGCCGCCATCTCGAGCGCCGCCTTCGCGCCCGGCGTGGACAACGTCTTCATCGCCACCGGGATGAATTTCCCGGACGCGCTTGCGGGCGCCCCTGCGTCGGCCGCCCTCGGCGGTCCGCTGCTGCTCGTGACCGCGACCTCCACGCCGACCGCGACGCGCAACGAGCTGTCACGCCTGAAGCCGAAGCGCATCGTGATCCTGGGTGGGACGGCCGTCGTGTCGTCGACCGTTGCCGCCCAACTCGACGCGTACACCACCGGCCCGGTGAGCCGGTGGTCGGGCGCGGATCGCTACGCCACCGCCGCGGCGATCGCCACCCAGGCCTTCCCGTCGGCCGGCTCGGTCTTCGTGGCCAACGGCCTGAACTTCCCGGACGCCCTCGCCGGTGGTCCGTCGGCCGGCGCGTTCGGGGCGCCGCTCGTGCTCACCGCACCCGGCAGCCTGCCGACGGCCAGCAGGCAGCAGCTCACTCGGCTGAAGCCGGTGCGCGTGTTCATCTTGGGCGGCTCGTCGGTGGTGTCCGAGACGGTCGTGAACCAGGTCCGCCAGCTCTTCCCGTAGTCGGGGGACCGCGTTCGAGGGAACCGATCCCGGACCCGGGGCGTCAGGACCCGTGCTGCGCAGCATCGATACAACGCCCCGCACCCGAAGGAGGACGGTCGATGCGACGTCCCTGGCTCTCGCTCCCGGTGGCAACCGCTGCCCTGATGATCACCGCGGCTCCCGCGCTCGCATGCGGTGGGCTGATCGGCCCGAACGGCGCCGTGAACCTGCTCCGCACGACGACCTTCGCCGGCTATCACGACGGCGTCGAGCACTACGTGACCTCCTTCGAGTTCGTCGGCGGTGGCGGCGCATTCGGCTCGATCACACCGCTGCCAGGCATCCCGACGGATGTCATCCGTGGCGGCGACTGGACGCTCCAGCGCCTCATCCTCGAGACCGATCCCGCCCCGGAGGCAGCGTTCTTCGACGCGGCGGCGCTCTCCGGCGGCGAGTCGCGCGAGGCCGAGGTTCTGCTCGAGACGACGATCGATGCCCTCGACATCACCATCCTGCGCGGGGGCGGCGACGAAGTCGGGCTGTGGGCGAAGAACCACGGGTTCCGGCTCCCGCCCGACGCGCCGGAGGTGCTCGACTTCTACGCCGACCGCAGCCCGATCTTCATGGCGGCGGCCTTCGACGCCGATGCGGCCGCCGAGCGCGGCCAGGCGATCGGTGACGGCACGCCGGTCCATCTGACGATTCCGACCGACAACCCCTGGGTGCCGCTCCGTATCCTCGGGCTGGGCAAGGCGGGCGGTGAGGCCGTGGAGGCCGACGTCTACCTGCTGACGGATGACCGGCCGGCGATGCTCCCCGACGCCGGCGCCTTCGGCCAGGGGGCCGGGCTCATCCTCGATCACAGCGAGCGCGCGACCGATGGGCTCCTCGCCGACCTGCGCTCCGACGTGGGCATGGAATGGGTCCCGGACAAGGCGTGGCTGACGAAGGTCGTGGTCGACACGACCGCCGCCGAGCTCACCTACGACCTGGCGATCGACGTGTCCGGGGCCGGCGAGCCGTCTGCCGTCGATGCGGGCTTCGCCCCGTTCGGGCCCGACCCGGCGCCGGGCGCCCCCGCCGCGCTCTACCTCCTGATCGTGGCCGCGCTCATCGTGGCCGTTCCGCTGCTGGTCGAGCGTCGAGGTCGATCGTCCGCGCACCAACCGCCGCTCTCCGGAGCATGATCGGCTCGCGCCCGGCGCTGGTGGTCGTCGCGCTGCTCCTCGCGGTGGCGGCGGCGGCCACCGGCTGCGGCCCGGGCAGCCAGACGATCACGATCACCATCCACTACACGGCGTTCGACCCGGCCGAGATCGAGGTACCGCGGGGCGTCCCGATCACCTTCGTCCTCGTCAACGAGGATCCGATCGACCACGAGTGGCTCATCGGCGACGCGGCATTCCACGACGCACACCGCACCGGGACGCATGCCAGCCACGGGGACGTGCCGGCCGAGGTCACCGTGCCGGCGCTCGAGCGCGCCCAGACGACCATCACGTTCGACGTGGCGGGGGAGTTGGCGTACGCCTGTCACCTGCCCGGTCACGAGGCGTACGGCATGGTCGGCCTCCTGACCGTCAGGGATTGACGGCGCCTGCGTATACTCGCGCCGTGCTGCGACCGAACCCGCCCCGGCTGATCACCGTCGTCATCGCCGTCGCCCTCGTGCTGGTCGGCCTGTCGGCCACCATCTTCCCGCTCGACTTCGTGAACGAGGCGCTGGCCATCGTCCAGGGCGCCATCGGGACCGACTTCGCGGTCACCACCGAGATCGCCTGGCTCTTCCTCTTCGCGGGCAGCATGCTGCTCATCGCCGGCTCGCTGCTGCCGGGCATCTGACCGATGCGCATGAACTTCGCCCCGCGCATGCCGACGATCATCGTCGCGCTTGTGCTCGTCGTCATCGGCCTGGCCGGGACGTTCGGCGACCTGCTGCCGTCCGTCGCCGGGCTCGACTCGCCGACGCTTGGGGTGTGGGCATTCGTGGCGGCCACGGTCGTGATGCTCGCCGGGATCGTCTTCGAGGGGATCTAGCCTCAGACCGCCGCCTGGGGCACGCCCAGGAAGGTCGGCAGCAGGCTGCCGAAGAAGTAGCCGACGATCCCGGCCAGGGCGCCGATCACCAGGATCTCCAGTCCGGACCCGATCCAGGATCGGTGCGTCCAGCGGCTCTTCACGACGCCGATCCCGAACAGCACGGTCATGGTGGCCACGACCGAGGCGATGACGGCCGCCCCGCCGCTGAGGAACACGTGCGGCAGCAGCGGGGGGATGACCCCGAGCCCGAAGGCGCCTCCCATGACCAGCGCGCCCTGCAACGGGGATCCCTCGTCCGGCTCCACCACCAGCCCGAGCTCCTTCTCGACCATCGTCTTGAGCATCACCTCGGGATGCTGGGCCATGATCGATGCCATGTGGACGGCCGACTCGCGGGGCAGGCCATCCTCTTCGAGCATGAACGCCATCTCGGCCTCGGCCTCGCCCGGGCGCTCCAGCACCTCGATCCGCTCGTCGACGATCTGCGCCTCGAAGATCTCGCGCTGGCTCTTGGAGCCGATGTACTCGCCGGCGGCCATGCTGAAGGTGCCCGCCAGGCCCGATGCGATCCCCGCGATCAGGACGACGATCTGGTCGGCGGTGGCCCCGGCCACGGTGCTGACGACCGCGAGGGTGCTCACCAGGCCATCCTGCGCCCCGAAGACCGCCTCGCGGATCTCCCCGAGCCAGCTGGCCTTGCGCCGCTCATCGGCGAGATGGGTCGCCAGGAACTCGCGCGGGAACTCGGCGGCCGCCATCCCGGCCCGCGCGTCCTCGTCCGCCATGAGCTCGGCGGTGCGGTCGGTCATGGGCCGATGCTAGCCGAGGGCAGGGCGACGCGTCGTGGAACGTTGGCCGGGCCAACGACGTCTGGGGGGCAGGTGGAAGGAGGGACGCATCAATGAACCGATCGACAGCACGACTCACCCGGCTCGCGGCGGCGTTCGCCGTGCTCCTGCTGGTCCTGGTCGCGTGTGGCGGGCAGGCCGGCATCTTCGAGAACGTCGGCACCAACCTGGAGGGCGGCGACGGCGAGCGCGCGGACGTCGACAGCGGGGCCTTCGAGCAGCCTACCGAGGGCGGCTCCGGCGTCACCGATCCCGATGACTTCGCGGCACCGCCGTTCGCCGCACCGATCGAGCAACGCATCGTGAAGACCGGCGAGGTCACCCTCGAGGTCGAGCAGGTCGGCGAGGCCCTCGGCCGGGTCCGCGCCCTGGCCGTCGAGCTCGGCGGCTACGTTGGCGGCTCGCAGGCCGGAACGCTCGACGACCGCGCCAGCCTCACCATTCGCATCCCGGCCGCCAGCTTCGACGAGGCCATCGCCCGCCTCCACGAGATGGATGCCGACGTCGTGGCCGAGGCGACGCGCGAGCAGGACGTGACGGGCCAGGTGGTCGACCTCGAGGCGCGGATCGACAATCTGCGCGCCTCCGAGACCTCGTACCGCGAGCTCGTGGCGCGTGCCGAGCGCGTCGAGGACATCCTCGCCGTCCAGTCCCGCCTCGACGAGGTGCGGGGCCAGATCGAGCAGCTCACCGCACAGCTCGACGCGATCGAGGGGCAGGCTGCGCTGTCGACCCTGACGATCACGCTGATCCCGAAGGCGGCACCGATCGTGGCCCAGAGCGAGACCTGGGATCCGGGAGCCCAGCTCGATCGCGCCCTCGCATCGCTGATGGGCATCGGCCAGGGCCTGCTGAACGGCGTGATCTGGTTCACGATCGTGTGGCTGCCGATCCTCCTGGTCCTCGCCCTCGTCGTGCTGCTCGCTCTGCGCGGGGTGCTCGAGGTCCGTCGGCGGCTCCCGGTCTCGGGACAGGAGGCACGACCCGCGGAGGACGACGTCACCGCCTGATGGGGTAGACTGCATCGAGTCCTTTAAGGCCGGCACAGAGATGCCGGGAAGGAGATCGATTGCCCACCCTGGCGCCCCACGATCCACAACCCACGACGCCTGCCGCCCCGACATCCGACGAACTGGGGCGGCCGGCGTCGTTCTCGTCTCCCGGGTTGCTTGCCCTGGAGGGCGGGACGATCGTGCGCGGCGCGCTGCATGGCACGGCGAACCGCGCCGAGGGCGAGCTCGTCTTCACGACCGCCGCGACGGGATGGGGCGAGATCCTCACCGATCCCTCGTACGCCGGCCAGATCGTCGTTCTCACCCACCCGATGGCGGGGAGCTACCGCATCGCGCGCTCCGAGCTGGAGTCGGACGCCGTCCGCGCCCGTGCCCTCGTCGTGTCGCGCCTGGTGGAGCCTCCGCCCGGCCCCGGCATCTCCCTCCGCGAGCTGCTGATCGAGGGTGGCATTCCGGCCATCTCGGGGATCGACACGCGCGCCCTGACGCTCGCGCTCCGCAACGGAGCGGCGCGCCGGGGGCTGATCGCCTCGGATGCCGTGTCGGACGATGACGCGCTTGCCGCGGCCCGGGCCAGCCTCGCCTGGGATGCCGTCGATCACGTGTCGGCCGTCGCCACCTCCTCGCCGTACGTCGTGGCACCCGTCGGCGAGCGGCGTGCACGGGCGGTGCTGATCGACTACGGCGTCAAACGCTCGCTGCTCGCGGCACTGGCCGAGCGGGGAACCGAGATCACCGTGCTGCCCCCCGACGTCATCCCGGAGGCGGTCGACTCGCATGCGCCCGACCTGGTCGTCCTCTCCCCGGGGCCGGGAGACCCGTCGCGGATGCGCCTCCAGATCGGCGCGGTCCGAACCCTCGCCGAGCGCGCGGCCGCCGGCGGTGCGCCGATTCTCGGCGTGTGTCTCGGGCACCAGCTGCTGGCCCTGGCGGCCGGCGCTGAGACGCGGCGGCTCGCCGTCGGCCACCACGGTGGCAACCATGCGGTGCTCGAGTCGGCCACCGGCCGCGTCGACATCGGCGCGCACAACCACGAGGTCGAGGTGGCCGACGGCCCCGCGCTCGCCGCGGCGGGCTATCGGATCAGCCACCGCGACCTGAACGACGACACGGTCGAGGGGCTGGTCCACGCCAGCGGCCGGATCGCATCGGTCCAGTTCCACCCGGAGGGAGCCCCCGGCCCGATCGACGCGTCGCGCGTCTTCGACCTGGCGCTCGAGCGCGCCCAGGCATGACGGCACCGCAGAAGGTCCTCGTGATCGGCTCCGGGCCGATCCTCATCGGGCAGGCCGCCGAGTTCGACTACGCCGGCGTCCAGGCCTGCCTGGCGCTGCGCTCCGAGGGCGTGGAGACGGTCCTGGTGAATTCGAACCCGGCGACGGTGATGACGGACCCCGACGTCGGGGGCACCGTGATCATCGGCCCGCTGACCCTCGAGCACGTGACGCGGGTGATCGAGGAGCACCAGCCCGATGCGCTGCTGCCGACCCTCGGCGGGCAGACCGGGCTCAACCTGGCGGTCGCGCTCGACGATGCGGGGGTGCTCGCCAGGCACGGCGTCCGCGTGCTCGGGACGCCGCTGGCCGCGGTCCGCGCGGCCGAGGACCGTGGTGGCTTCCGCGACCTGGTGACGGGCATCGGGGAGCCGGTCCCCGAGAGCGCGGTGGTCGACAGCCTCGCCGACGGGATGCGCTTCGTCGAGGCGTTGAACGCGCCGATCGTCGTCCGGCCCGCCTTCACGCTCGGCGGCGGCGGAGGCGGGTTCGCGATGACGGCCGAGGAGGCGCGGACGCGGATCGTCACCGGCCTGGAGGCGAGCCCCATCGGCCAGGTGCTCGTCGAGCGCTCGCTGCTCGGCTGGTACGAGATCGAGTTCGAGGTCCTCCGCGACGCCTCCGACACGACCATCGCCATCTGCGGCATGGAGAACATGGACCCGATGGGGGTTCACACCGGCGACTCGATCGTCGTGGCACCGATCCAGACCCTCCCCGACCCGGTCGTCCAGCGCCTGCGCCGATGCGCGCTGAAGATCGTCCGCGCCCTGAAGCTCGAGGGCGGCTGCAACGTCCAGCTGGCCGTCGCCCCGGACGGCTCCGACTACCGCGTCATCGAGGTGAATCCGCGGGTGAGTCGCTCGTCGGCGCTGGCGTCCAAGGCGACCGGCTACCCGATCGCACGCATCGCCGCGTTGATCGCGCTCGGCAAACGTCTTCACGACCTGCCGAACCCGGCGACCGGTGGCAACAGCGCCGCCTTCGAGCCGGCCGTCGACTACGTCGTCGTGAAGCTGCCGCGCTGGCCGTTCGACAAGTTCCCGCTCGCCGACCGCAGCCTCGGGGTGCAGATGAAGGCGACCGGCGAGGCGATGGCCATCGACCGCGAGTTCGGATCGGCGCTGCTGAAGGCGATCCGCTCGCTCGAGCCGCGTGGCGGCGGCTGGTTGTGGGAGGACCCGGCCTGGGGACTCGAGGCGGCCGCCCCCGACGACCTCGGGGCGTTCCTGGCGCCGACCGACAGCCGGCTGTGGCGGATCATCGGGCTCCTGAGGCACGGGTGGGCAGATCCGGCCGCCATCGCCGCCGCCACCGGCATTTCGCCGTGGTTCAACGAGCGCATCGCCGAGCTCATCGAGATCGAGCGTGGCCTCGTCGGCGCCCCGCTGGTCGACGCCAAGCGCGCCGGGTTCGGCGACGCCGACATCGCCGCGCTGTCTGGCGTGCCGTGGGCGGCGATCCGGCGTGCGCGGGTGCGGGCCGGCATCCATCCGTCGTACCGTCGCGTCGACACCTGCGCCGGCGAGTTCCCGGCCGAGACGCCGTACTTCTACTCCTCCTACGCGCTGCCCGAGGTGGCGCCGCCGGCAGACCGGCAGAGCGTCATCGTCGTCGGCTCCGGGCCGATCCGCATCGGCCAGGGGATCGAATTCGACTACTGCTCGGTGCGCGCGGCGTGGGCGATCCGCGAGATCGGCCTCGACGCGGTGGTCATCAACAACAACCCGGAGACGGTTTCGACCGACTACGACGCCTGCACGCGGCTCTACTTCGAGCCGCTCGACACCGAGTCGGTGCTCGACGTCATCGACCACGAGCGGGCGCTGACCGGCACTCCGCCGGTGGTGGTGCTCACCTTC
>Ga0268386_10000511_pt1 | contig 24710 bp, 22 predicted proteins | sample RVTome_15_FD_200260 | JGI IMG/M metagenome (GOLD analysis project Ga0268386, IMG submission 200260) | Soil microbial communities from uranium-contaminated site in the Upper Colorado River Basin, Wyoming, United States - RVT150D86... ... | reverse complement strand
TGCCCGAACGGATGGCCACCTCGCAGCTCGTCATTGCCAGGTCGGGAGCCTCGACCGTGGCCGAATTGATGGCCATCGGCCGCCCCTGCCTGCTCGTGCCGCTGCCGCACGCCCTTGACAACGATCAGCTTGAAAATGCAACTCGCCTCCAGGAAGGTGGCGGCGGCTGGTGCATAAGGCAGAATGAGCTGACGCCGGAGCGCCTGGCACAGAAGCTTCAACGGCTGTTCACCTCGCCGGAAGTATTGGCTGTCGTCGCGGCAAAGGCGAAAGCTATGGCTACGCCCGACGCGGTGGCGAAACTTGCCGATCTCGTCGAGGAGCTCGCGCGAGGCAAGAGAGTAGGCGTAGAAGATGCATCTGCCCCCGCCTGACCAGACCGGCCTGTTCCATATTGTCGGCATCGGCGGCATCGGCATGAGCGCCATTGCCGAGGTCATGCATACGCGCGGCTATCGCGTCCAAGGCAGCGACCTTAAGGACGGCGCCAATCTCGACCGCCTGCGCCGCCACGGCATCAAATGCCTGATCGGGCATGACCCGGCAAATCTCGATGGCGCCGCCTATCTCGTCATCTCCAGCGCGGTGAAGCCCGGCAATCCGGAGTTCGAGGCGGCGAAGGAACGGGGGCTTCCCATCATCCGCCGCGCCGAGATGCTGGCCGAGCTGATGCGCCCTTGCGCCACCGTGTCGGTCACCGGCACGCACGGCAAGACCACCACCACGGCGCTCGTCGCCGATCTGCTCAAGAACGGCGGCCTCGATCCCACGGTTATCGCCGGTGGCATCATCAATGCCTGGGGTACCAATGCCCGCATTGGCAAAGGCGAGTGGATGGTGGTCGAGGCCGACGAGTCCGATGGCACCTTCTTGAAGCTCCCCACCCAGATCGGTGTTGTGACCAGCATCGACCCCGAGCACATGGACTATTGGCCGTCGCTCGAAGTCCTGCACCAGGCATTTCAGCAATTCGTCGAGGCGATCCCCTTCTACGGCCTTGCTGTCGCCTGGATCGATCATGCCGTGGTGCGCGAGCTTCTCGCCAAGCTCGGCGGCGTGGCCAACGGACGCCGCACGCTGACTTATGGTGTGGCGCGCGACGCCGACGTGAAGCTCGGCAATCTGCGTTCCGCCCACGACCATATCGTGTTCGATGTCGATCTCGGACCGGCGGTGAAGGGTGGCGCGCGCCAGCTTACCGACCTCGTGCTGCCGGTGCTCGGCCACTACAATGCGATGAACGCGCTCGCCGCGCTCGCCACGGCCACCGAAGCCGGCGTGAGCGATGACGTGATCCGCTCGTCCTTCGCCGCCTATTCCGGCGTGAAGCGGCGCTTCACCCATGTCGGCGAGTGGCAGGGCGTGAACGTCTATGACGACTACGCCCACCACCCGACAGAGATTGCCGCCGTGCTGCGCGCCGCCCGCAGCGGCGGGGAAGGCCGCGTCATCGCCGTGATACAGCCCCATCGCTATACGCGGCTCCAGACCCTGTTCAACGAGTTCTCCGCCTGTCTCGACGATGCCGATATCGTCATGGTCACACCGGTCTATTCGGCGGGCGAAGCGCCGATCCCTGGCATCGACCGCGACGAGTTGGCGTCAGGCCTGCGCCGCCACGGCCACCCCAAGGTCATCACCGTCGATGACGAGGACTCTCTGGCCGAGGCGGTCGTTTCCGTGGTCAAAGCCGGCGACTTGGTGGTCGGCCTTGGCGCCGGGACCATCACCGATTGGATCAATGCGTTGCCGGCGCGACTTGGACGGAGCAGGGGGCGGGCGTGAACGAGACGCCGCTCGAAAGCCGGCTTGCCGCGGACCTGCCCGGCTTGCGCGGAAGGCTGATGCCTAAGGCGCCGCTCAAGGATCTGACCTGGTTCAGAGTGGGCGGCCCCGCCGAAGTTCTCTATTCGCCGGCCGACGAAGCCGACCTCCGTTATTTCTTGAATGCGCTGGCGGACGAAATCCCCGTGACCGTGATCGGGCTCGGCTCCAATCTATTGGTGCGTGACGGCGGCATTGCTGGCGTGGTGATCCGTCTCGGCAAGGGCTTCGGCGATATCGCCATCGAGGACGGATCGCGGCTTCGCGCCGGCGCCGCCGTGCCCGATGTGAAGGTCGCGCGCGCCGCCGCCGACGCGGGGATTTCCGGATTGTCCTTCTATCGCGGCATACCCGGCTGTGTCGGCGGGGCCTTGCGCATGAATGGCGGCGCGCATGGGCGCGAGACCTGCGAGGTGCTGGTCGAGGCGCGCGCCGTCGACCGCCAGGGTAATGCGCATGTGCTCCCCGTGGCCGAGCTTCACTACGCCTACCGCCATTGCGGCGCGCCGGAGGATTTCATTTTCACCGAGGCCCTGTTCCAGGGCGAGCCGGGCGATCCGCAAGCGATCCTCGCCGAGATGGACGACATCGCCGCCTATCGGGAGCAGGCCCAACCGATCAAGAGCCGCACCGGCGGCTCCACCTTCAAGAACTTGCCCGGGCAGAAGGCCTGGCAGTTGATCGACGCCGCCGGCTGCCGGGGGCTCGCGGTCGGAGACGCCAGGGTCTCGGAGATGCATTGCAATTTCCTCATCAATGAAGGCAACGCCATCGGGGCCGATCTCGAAGAGCTTGGCGAGACGGTGCGCGCGCGGGTGAAGGCGAATAGCGGCGTCGAGCTTGAATGGGAGATCAGGCGCCTCGGCGTCCCTGCCTGATGGGGTAGAATTTCGACGAGGCGAAGCCGATTATTGCAAACTAATGAGTGTAAAAATCGCGCCTTGGACAATGAGCGGCGAAGGGGATAAATGCGGGTTTGGCGGCGTTCGCCGCAACGCCGTTCATTGATCGAAGGAAGGTGCCATGGCGAAGGGTCAGAAGAGAAGCAATCGCGAGAAGAAGAAGCCGAAGCAGGACAAGAAGAAGGTGCCTCAGGCGGCTTCGCCGATGGTGTCGCTCGATCAGCGCGGGAAGCCTGGCCGAAGCGGCACCCCGAAAAAAGGTTCGTAGCGCGCCGGCGTCGCTAGGCGCCTCGGCCCTGACAGCCGATATCGTGCGTTGCGCGATTGAATTCGCCGCGCATTTCTCCTGCCGTGCCATTTGTCCGCGAATGCGAGTAATCCAGTAACCACTGGCGGCGATTATGACACGCCGACTCGCTCGGTCCTTGGCGCATAGCAGGGGGCACACATGGCAAACACACAGATTCATGTTGCGGTGCTGATGGGCGGCTGGTCGTCCGAGCGGGAGATCTCGCTCCGCTCCGGCGCGGCCTGTGCCGATGCGCTAGAAGGCGAGGGCTACCGCGTCACCCGGCTCGATGTCGGGCGCGACGTCGCCGCCAAGCTCGCCGAGATCAAGCCGGATGTCTGCTTCAACGCGCTGCATGGGCGCTTCGGCGAGGATGGCTGCATCCAGGGCCTGCTCGAGACCTTGGGGCTCCCCTATACCCATTCCGGCGTGCTCGCTTCGGCGCTCGCCATGCACAAGGAGCGCGCCAAGGCCGTGCTCAAGGAGGCCGGCGTCCCCGTCGCCGAAAGTGTCGTGGTGTCCCGGGAGGAGGCCGCCCGCGCCCATGTGATGAAGCCGCCTTACGTGATCAAGCCGCCGGCCGAAGGGTCGAGCGTCGGCGTGTTCATCGTGCGCGAGGATCAGGCCCACCCGCCCCAGGAGCTGAAGTCGGCCGACTGGGCCCTGGGCGAGGAGCTCATGGTCGAGCGTTTTATCCCGGGACGGGAGTTAACCTGCGCCGTCATGGGCGAGGAGGCCCTGGGCGTCATCGAAATCCGGCCGGCCGAAGGGCTAAGTTTCTACGATTACGACGCGAAATACGCCCCAGGGGGCTCAATTCACGTCCTCCCGGCGCCGCTTTCACCAAATGTTTACCAATTAGTACAGAAGCTGTCGTTAGCGGCTCATCGGGCGCTGGGATGCCGTGGGGTCAGTCGCTCCGATTTCCGCTACGACGACCGGCCAGAGGGCTCAGGCGAATTGATCTGCCTTGAGGTCAACACCCAGCCTGGCATGACGTCGACATCGCTGGTGCCCGAGCTTGCAAGCCATGCTGGCCGCTCGTTCGGGGAACTGGTGCGCTGGATCGTGGAGGATGCTTCGTGCAATCGCTAGGCCCCGCAAGAGGGCATGCCAGGGTTACCAGGTCGTCCGAGGACCTTCTTGCGCGCGGCATCGCCGTCCAGCGCAGGTCTTCCCGCGTGCCGGCGCTTAGCGGAGGGCGCCGTCTTGTCAGCCGCGGACCTAAAAGAATTTGGCTCGGGCGGCTCGCCCGCGGGCGCACCAGAGGCAAATGGCTAGGACTTAGCCTGCTGTTCCTCGCCAGCGCCGTCGCCTATGGCGCCACGATCGGCGGCCAGACCGAACAACTCTTCAATGCATTGACCAATGGTGCCGCCAGGCTTGCCGTTACCGGAGGCTTCGGCGTCGAGCGCGTCACCATCGAAGGCCACCGCCACGCTTCCAACGCCGAGATCACCGCGGCGCTCGCGGCGGACCCGAATACCGTGATGCTCGGCTTCGATACCGATGCCGCCAAGGCCCGGCTCGAAGCGGTGCCGTGGATCAAGCACGCCCGGGTCATGCGCCTTCTGCCCTCGACGCTGCAGGTGGTCATCGAGGAGCGCGTGCCTTACGCCATCTGGCAGAGCAAAGGCCAGACGTATGTGGTCGACACCGAGGGCGCGGTGATCACGCCGGCTCTGCGCGAGGCCTATCCTCAGCTTCCTTTCGTCGTGGGTGACGGCGCCGGCAAACATGCCAAGGCCCTCCACGCCGAGCTTGAAGATTTTGACGAACTCACCGGGAAATTGTTGGCGGCGCTCAGGGTCGGTGACCGCCGCTGGACGCTGAAACTCGTCTCGGGTCTCGAGATCATGCTGCCCGACGACAATATCGGCGAGGCGCTCAAATCTTTGACCAAACTCGACCGGGACCGCGGACTGCTCGACAAGAACATCGCCTTCGTCGATCTGCGCCTGCTCGATCGCGTCACGGTGCGCCTGCGCGAGCCGACGCCGGCCGAGACGCCGGACGATGCGGGCATTTCAGACGTGCCGACGGCAAGCACCAAGCCGACGCCGTCCGACGGCAAGACGTAACACGAGGCCTTAGGAATCGGGGGATGGCCACAACGATAAGAAGCAAGCGCCAGCGCATCGTGACCGCACTCGATATCGGCACGAGCAAGATTTGCTGCCTGATCGCCAAGACTTCACCCGTGCCGGATTGGTTCGCGGCCAAGGGCGACGCGGTGCAGTTCGAGGTGATTGGATTCGACCATACCCGCGCCGAGGGCCTGAAGGGTGGCATGATCACCCATCTCGACAGCGCCGAGCATTGCATCCGCGCCGCGGTGGACGCCGCAGAGCGCATGGCCGGCGTCACCGTCGAGGAGGTGCATGTCGCGGTCACCTGCGGGCGGCTGAAGAGCGAGAGCTTTTCCGCGAGCGTGGCGATCCCGTCGGGCACGGTGCGCGACGACGACATCATGCGGCTGCTGACCGGCGGGCGCCAATATGCCGGCCGCGACAAGCGCACCGTGCTGCATGCCCTGCCCACCAGCTACCGCCTCGACGACAATAGCGACATCAGCGAACCACGCGGCATGTGCGGCGAGCGGCTCTCCGTCGACATGCATGCGGTGACCGCCGACGAAGCGCCGATGCGCAATCTGATGCTTTGCGTCGAGCGCTGCCATCTCGGCGTCGCCAACCTCGTCGCCGCGCCCTATGCGAGCGCGCTAGCGGTCATCACCCCGGATGAGTCCAAGCTCGGCGTGGCGTGCATCGATTTCGGCGCCGGCACCACGACACTCTCGGTGATCGCCGACGGTCACTTTGTTTACACCGACGCCATAGCGCTTGGCGGCAACGGCATCACCACCGACATAGCGCGCACCCTGGCGGCGCCCCTCGATCACGCCGAGCGGCTCAAGACGCTGCATGGCAGCGCCTTCGCCACGCTGTCCGACGAGCGCGAGATCATCACCTATCCGTGCGTCGGCGGGATGGCGCGCGGGAGTTTGAACCAGATCACCAAGGCGCAGCTCGCCGTGATCATCAGACCGCGCATCGAAGAGATTCTCGATTCCATGCGCCGCAGGCTGGCGGCAAGCGGGCTTGCGTCGGAGGTCACCCAGCATCTGGTCTTGACCGGCGGCGGCAGCCAGCTCACCGGCCTCGCCGAGCTTGCCTCAAACATGTTCGGGCGCCCGGCGCGCTTGGGTCGCCCGCGCGCCATGAACGGTCTGCCCGCGGTCGGCGCCGCACCGGATTTCTCGGCCACGATCGGCCTGCTTCTGCAATGGGCGCGCGGCGAGGACAAAGTCGGCTCACGTACCGAGCAGCGCTTCTTGCGTACCGGCACTGGCTATTTCGCCCGGGTGGGCGAGTGGATAAGGGACAATTTTTGATCGGACCAAGGCTCCAGGCGGCGCGTCACGGGGAAGCGCCGATAAGGAGCGGAACAGAGGGCAATCGAAGGATTGGATGCGGCAATGACCATCACCATCAGAGTTCCTGACATGACCGAACTCAAACCGCGGATCACCGTGTTCGGTGTCGGCGGCGCCGGCGGCAACGCCGTCAACAACATGATCGCGTGCGGCTTGCGGGGTGTGGAATTCGTGGTCGCCAATACCGACGCGCAAGCCTTGACCAGCACGAGCGCCGAGCGCCGCATTCAGATGGGCGCGAGCATCACCGAGGGCCTTGGCGCCGGGTCGAAGCCTGAAGTGGGCGCCGCGGCGGCGGAAGAGGCTATGGCCGACATCAAGGCCCACCTCGTTGGCTGCCACATGGCGTTCATCACCGCCGGCATGGGTGGCGGCACGGGCACCGGCGCGGCGCCGGTAATCGCGCGGGCCTCCCGCGAGGAGGGCATCCTCACGGTCGGCGTCGTCACCAAGCCTTTCCAGTTCGAAGGCTCGCGCCGCTTGTTCGCGGCGGAGGCCGGCATCGCTGAGCTGCAGAAGCATGTCGACACGCTGCTGATCATTCCGAACCAGAACCTGTTCCGCGTGGCCAACGAGAAGACCACCTTCACCGACGCCTTCGCCATGGCCGACGACGTGTTGCGCGCGGGCGTCGCCTGCATCACCGATCTCATGGTGAAGGAAGGCCTGATCAATCTCGACTTCGCCGATGTGCGCACCATCATGGCCGGCATGGGCAAGGCGATGATGGGCACCGGCGAATCGAGCGGCGACCGGCGCGCCATCGAGGCGGCCGAGGCGGCGATCTCCAATCCGCTGCTCGACGACGTGTCGATCAATGGGGCGAGCGGGCTCCTGGTTTCCATCACCGGCGGCAACGACCTCACCCTCTACGAGGTGGACGAGGCGGCGAGCCGCATCAGGGCCGAGGCCGACGCCGACGCCAACATCATCGTCGGCGCCACCTTCGACGACGAGCTCGACGGATCGATCCGCGTGTCGGTGGTGGCGACCGGCCTTGGCCCGATCGGTGCCGAGATGGGCCGGCCTGTCATGCCTCAGCCCCAAATGCAGATGCCGCAACAGGACAGGGGCCGGCTTACGCAGCGTCTTGCGGGACTCGCGGCGCTGCCCGGTATTCCTGTCGACCTCGACGAGCCGAGCCTCGTGCTCACGCCGAGCGAAGTGGTGCAGGAGCCGCCGGTTTGGCGCGCTTCGGGCAATGTAACGATCGAGAAGCGTCCGGCGCAGATGACCCGGACCGCGCCTTCGCCGCAGAAGCCCGCTTCTGCGTCCAAGCCAAGCTTCCAGCCTGAACCGCCCTCCACGATCCAGCGCCCGGTGCGGCGCATGCCGAGCGTCGAGGAGCTGCCCATTGTTGCCCAGAAGGAAATCAAAGCGCGAGCGGGTGAAACCCAAGCTACCGGCATCGAGGCCCAAAAGCGAAAAGTGGGCTTTCTCGAAAGGCTGGCAGGCGTCGCGCGCAGCCGAAAGGAGACTGACGACGAGATGGATACAAAGCTAGAGCCTGATTTCGGCCAGGAGCCGTCATTCGTCGAAGCGCCGGCGCCAGCGCCGCGAGGCGTCCGCATCGAGCGGCCGCGCAGCGAGGAGCCCGTCCGCGCCATGCCGAGGCCGGTCGAGGCCCAGCCCCGCATGGCGGCAGTCGATTATGATTCGTCTCCAGGCGAATCGCATGACGAGGACGATCTGGAGATTCCCGCCTTCCTGCGCCGCCGGGCGAACTGAGCGACGGAAGCAAGACTATCCGAAGCCCCGCCGGATCGGGAAAAAGCAAGGATGTTAAGCGATTAGGAGGTTACGCAGAGCGTAATACAGTGAAAGAAACCGTGATTTGTCGCCCCTGAGTCAGAGCGTTAAGGTTCTTCAAGATTGATCAGCGGAACCAATAAGGCACTACAAGGCCGACGAAGTAATACGGTCTAAAGTGCCAGGGAGCGCTGATCGATGGGGGCTCGGGGAACTCTCCCCGAGCATGCAGGGAACCATAAGACGGCACGGGGGCCATGAAAGGTTTCATAGGGGCACGCCAGACTACGCTTGCCAGCGAAATTTCACTGACGGGGACGGGTGTCCATAGCGGCGCGCCGGTCTCCATCGTACTTTGTCCCGCTGACGGCGACACCGGAATTCGTTTCCTTCTTTCCAACGGCACCGAGATTGTTGCCGACCAGGGGTCGGTGACAGGCGTTACCCTTAGCACCGTGCTGGGCGATGGCAATGGCGCCGCTGTCGCCACCGTCGAGCATCTGCTCGCCGCTCTGCACGGCCTTGGCATCGACAACGCCCTGATCGAGATCGACAACCCCGAAGTGCCAATCATGGACGGCAGCGCCTCTTGCTTCGTCGAGGCCATCGACGAGGCCGGTTTTACCGAGCTTGACAGCCCGCGCCGCTTCCTCAAAGTCCTGAAGCCGGTGCGTGTCGAGGACGGCACCGCCTACGGGGAGCTGACCCCCCATAACGGCTTCCATCTCGACGTCGAGATCGAGTTCGACACCCCGCTGATCGGTACCCAGAGGATCGAGATCGACCTCAATCCCGGCTCCTTCCGCCGGGAGCTGGCGCGGGCCCGCACGTTCGGCTTCATGAAGGATGTCGAGCGGCTGTGGGCCTCCGGGCTTGCCCTTGGCGCGTCGCTCGAGAATACCGTGGCCATCGGCGACGACCGGGTCATCAATCGCGAAGGCTTGCGCTTCTCCGATGAGTTCGTGCGTCACAAGGCGCTCGACGCGGTCGGCGACCTCGCTTTGGCGGGCGCGCCCATTCTCGGTGCCTTCCGCTCGCATCGCGGCGGCCATCGGCTGAACACGCTGGTGCTCAAAGCTCTGTTCGCCGATGCCGAGGCCTGGACCATGGTCGAGGCTCCGCGTTATCGCGAAATCCGGCATGCCGAGCTCAGCCACCGCCTTGCCGCAGCGAACTTCGCCGCCGAGCGTAGCTGATCTTTACATCAGAGCTGCCAAGCTTGCCGGAATGACGCTTTCCGCTCCCGCCAAGGATTCAGCCTTGTTCAAGGGATGGCGCGGCGGCGGAAATTGAGCAAAAAAACACCATAATCCGCTAGTTGGGTGCGGGCAGTCTGCGATAGCCTGCCGGTGATTGTGATTTCGCGCGGCCTGTGCTTGGCGCAAGGGGACGCTCTTGAAGGGTAGCATGTCCGCACCGGTTCACCCGATATCGGGTGCCATAGGCCTTGGCGTGCCCCGTTGCCGCCCATGCTCGCCCTTCGGCCTGGTGGCGCTCGTTCTCGCCGCCGGCATGGTGGCGGGCTGCGGCTCACTGTTCGGCAAGAAGGCCGAGATCGAGGACAATAACCCCCCCAACGTGACTTACGGCGCAGCCGAGCGCCTGATCGACAAGGGTGACTACAAAGAGGCCGCCCGGAAATACGAGCAGGTCGATATCAGCCATCCTTATTCGCAGGAGGCGCGCCGGGCCATCGTCATGGCGGCCTACGCCTATTACAAAGCCGGCCAGTATGACGACGCCGTTTCCGCCGCCGACCGCTACCTCACTTTGCATCCGGGTACCCAGGAAGCGGACCTCGCGCAGAACATCATCGGCATGTCGTATTACGATCAGTTGCTCGATCCGAAGCGCGATCAGAGCTATGCCCGCCGGTCGCTTACCGCCTACGACACGCTGCTGCAGCGCTATCCCAATTCGCGGTATGCCGGCGAGGCGGCCAACCGGACGCGCATCCTGCGCGATCTCCTGGCGGCAAACGAGATGCAGGTCGGCCGTTATTATCTCCGCAAGAACAACTTTCTCGCCGCCATCAACCGCTTCCGCACCGTGGTCACCAACTATCAGACGACCGAGCAGGTGGAAGAGGCCTTGATGCGGCTGACCGAGGCCTATATGGCGTTAGGCATCGTCAACGAGGCTCAGACGGCCGCTGCCGTGCTTGGGCATAACTTCCCGGATAGCAAGTGGTACAACCAAGCGTACAAGCTCTTGGCGAAGAGCGGCGTGCAGCCGCGGCAGCACGAGGGCTCGTGGATCACCCGCACCTGGAGGGGCAACGCCCCCGCCTGACACGTTTGCCATGCTAGCCGCCCTGTCGATCCGCGATATCGTTCTGATCGACCGGTTCGATCTCGAATTCGGCCAAGGCCTGTCGGTGCTCACCGGCGAGACCGGCGCCGGCAAATCGATCCTGCTCGACGCTTTCTCGCTGGCGACCGGCGCGCGCGGCGACGCGGCGCTGGTGCGGCAGGGTGCGGCGCAAGGCCAGGTCACCGCGACCTTCGAGCTTGCGTCCGGCCATCCCGTGTTCGCGCTTCTCGCCGAGAACGGCATCGACGCAAGCGAGACCTTGATCCTGCGGCGGGTGCAAGGCGCCGACGGCCGCAGCCGCGCCTTCATCGACGATGTCGCGGTCAGCGTGCAGCTGTTGCGGCAGGTGGGCCAGGCGCTGGTCGAGCTGCATGGGCAACATGACGAGCGGGCGCTAATCGATCCAAGCGGCCACCGCGACCTAGTCGATGCCTTCGGCGGCTTGAGCGGCGCGGCCCGACGGGTTGGAGACGCTTACGAGGCTTGGCAGCAGGCGGAGTTCGAGCGCGTGCGCCATGAGAGCGAGATTGTCGCCACCCGCGCCAATGCCGACTATGTGAGCCACGCGTTGGAGGAGTTGCGTGCGCTCGCGCCGGAGAGCGGCGAGGAAGAGACGCTCGCCTCCCGCCGCCAGCTGATGATGAATGCGGAGAAGATCGCCGGTGAGCTTACCGAGGCGCTCGATGCCTTGCAGGGGGAAGGGACCAACGGCACGCGGCTCGCGGCGGCGCTGCGCCGCATCGAGCGCCAGGCCGAGAGCGCGGGCCCGGTGCTCGGCCTCGTGGCCGAGGCAATCGAAAGCGTGCTATCGGAGACCGACACCGCCCGCACCAGAATCGACGAGGCCCTGGCCTTGACCACCTTCGAGCCGAAGGAGCTCGAACGTGCCGAGGAGCGGCTGTTCGCGCTGCGGGCGCTGGCCCGCAAGCATCGCGTCCAGGTCGACAGTCTGCCGGCTTTGGCCGAGAAGCTCGAATCCGAGCTTGCCGCGCTCGACCGGGGCGAGGGGCGGGCGGAGGAGCTGGCCCAGGCGGCAAGTGCCGCGCGCAAGATCTATGAGACCGCGGCACTCGCCTTGAGCAAGGCCCGCAAGGAGGCCGCCAAGCGTCTCGATAAAGAGGTTCAAGCCGAGCTAGGCCCCCTCAAGCTCGAAAAGGCGAGCTTCGTCACGTGTATCGAAGCGATAGACCTCGCCGAGGGCGGGCCGAACGGTATCGACCGCGTTTCCTTCCTGGTCAGGACCAATCCGGGCACCGAGCCGGGGCCGCTGATGAAGGTGGCCTCAGGCGGCGAGCTTGCGAGGTTCATCCTCGCGCTCAAGGTGGTGCTGGCCGCGCGCGGCTCCGCGCCGACGCTGGTCTTCGACGAGGCCGATGCGGGCGTGGGGGGCGCGACGGCGGCGGCGGTCGGCGAGCGCCTGGCGGGTCTCGCTGCCCGGGTTCAGGTGTTGGCCGTGACCCATGCCCCGCAGGTGGCGGCGCTTGCCGACGGTCATCTCTTGATCGCCAAGGAGGCCGTGCGCTGCAAAGGCGGCGAAGCCATAGTCACGCGCGTGGCGGTGCTTGAGGGCGCCCATCGCCGAGAAGAGATTGCGCGCATGCTCGCCGGCCAGACCATTACCGACGAGGCACGCGCCGCGGCCGACAGGCTGATGAGCCGCTCCGCATAACGGCGACACATGAACAAGAGCAGATCGAAAAAGAAGGGCGGTACCGAGTCGCCTCTGGCGGCGAAGCCCGTTGCCGAGCTTGGCGAGGCGGAAGCGGCCGAGGAGTTGAAGCGGCTCGCCGCCGAGATCGCCCATCACGACGCGCTCTATTACCGGCAGGACGAGCCGGAGATCAGCGACGCCGACTATGATGCGCTGCGCGCCCGCAACGACGCGATCGAGGCGCGCTTCCCCAATCTCGTGCGCGATGACAGTCCATCGCTCAAGGTGGGCGCCGCACCGGTCGAGAGTTTCGGCAAGGTCACGCACCGCGTGCCCATGCTCTCGCTCGGCAATGTGTTCGACGAGGAAGGCTTGCGCGATTTCCTCGACCGCATCCGGCGCTTTCTCGGGCTGCCCTCGACCGAGGGACTCGCCTTCACCGCCGAGCCCAAGATCGACGGCCTCTCCATCACGCTCCGTTATGAGCGAGGCGAGTTGGTGCAGGGCGCCACGCGCGGCGACGGCTATGAGGGCGAGAACGTCACGCCCAATGTGCGAACCATCGCCGACATTCCCAAGACCGTCGAAACCAGGGGCTTCCCCGACCCGTTCGAGCTGCGCGGCGAGATCTATATGAGCCGCCGTACCTTCCAGCGCCTCAACGAGGAGCAGGCCAAGCGCGGCGACCGATTGTTCGCCAATCCGCGCAACGCCGCCGCCGGGTCGCTCCGCCAGCTCGATTCCGCCATCACCGCAAAGCGGCCCTTGCGCTTCTTCGCCTATGGCTGGGGCGAGGTGGCGGATTTACCGGTCGAGACCCAGTGGGACGCTTATCAGATCCTGCGCGCCTGGGGCTTTCCGCTTAATCCGCTGATCAAGCTCACCCACACGGTCGAGGAAATGCTTGCGTCTTATCGCGACATTGAAAGCGGCCGCGCCGGTCTCGATTACGACATCGACGGCATCGTCTACAAGCTCGACCGGCTTGACCTGCAGCAGCGGCTCGGTTTCGTCTCACGCTCGCCGCGCTACGCGGTGGCGCACAAATTTCCCGCCGAGAAAGCGACCACCAAAGTGCGCGACATCGACATCCAGGTGGGGCGCACCGGCGCGCTGACCCCCGTGGCCAAGCTCGATCCGGTCACGGTCGGCGGCGTGGTGGTGCAGAACGCCACGCTTCATAACGAGGATGAAATCGCGCGTAAGGATGTGCGTATCGGCGATACGGTGATCGTGCAGCGCGCGGGCGACGTGATCCCGCAAATTCTCGGCGTGGTTAAGGAAAAGCGGCCCAAGGGCGCGAAACGCTTCGTCTTTCCCACCATTTGCCCCGTTTGCGGCAGCCATGCCTCGCGCGAGGTCAATCCGAACACCGGCAAGGAAGACGCGGTCAGGCGCTGCACCGGTGGCCTGATCTGCCCGGCACAGCGGGTTGAGCGACTCAAGCATTTCGTGTCGCGCAACGCCTTCGACATCGAGGGCCTTGGCGAGAAGCGGATTCAGGAGCTATACGAAGATCGCATAATCCAGTCGTTGCCCGACATCTTCACGCTCGCCAAGCACGACAAACACGCCGCGTCCAAGCTTGCCGAGCGGGAAGGGTGGGGCGAACTCTCGGCGAAGAATCTGCTCGACGCCATCGAGGCGCGGCGCGCCATCAAGCTCGACCGCTTCATCTATGCGCTCGGCATTCCGCATGTCGGCGAGATCACCGCGCGGCTGCTTGCGCGCAATTACGGCACCGCGGCTGATTTCGTGAAGGCGATGCGCGCGGCGCAAGACCGGCAAAGCGAGGCCTATGTCGAGCTCAACAATATCGAGGGCATCGGCCCGACGGTTGCTGAGGCCATCGCCGACTTCTTCGCCGAGCCGCATAATATGAAGGTGGTCGAGGCGCTGCTTAAGGAGGTCAATCCACAGCCGCTCGAAGCCATCGACCACGCTTCGCCGATCTCCGGCAAGACCGTGGTGTTCACCGGTACGCTCGAACGGATGACCCGGCCCGAGGCCAAAGCAAGAGCCGAGCGGCTCGGCGCCAAGGTGGCGGGCTCCGTTTCCAAGAACACCGACTATGTGGTGGCCGGCCCCGGCGCGGGCTCAAAGCTCAAGAATGCCAAGGAATTAGGCGTTAAGGTCCTCAGCGAGGACGAGTGGCTGAAGCTGATCGGGGGCTGATTAGCCCGGCCGATGCAGGGGGGAACCATGGTCGATCATTCCGCGCATGCCATGCCGAAGCTTGAAGCGGGCAACGAGCGCGCGCTGAAGATTTCCGCGTGGCTCACCGGCATCTATTTCCTCATCGAGCTTGCCATCGGCCTCTATTCCGGCTCGATCGCCGTCATCTCCGACGCGTTCCACACCTTCTCGGCCGTGGGCGGCGTGGTTCTGGCCTTCGTCGCGGCCCGCATCGCCCGCTGGCCGGCAAATATCGACCGCACCTTCGGCCATTATCGCGCCGAGATCATCGGCGCGCTCCTGAACGGCGTCTTCCTTGCAGGCATGGCGATTCTTGTGCTGGTGATGGGCGCGATGCGTCTCCAGCACCCGATCGAGCTGCCGGCGACGCCGATGCTGATCGCCGCGGTCGGCGGACTCATCACCGAAGTGATCTCTTTATGGCTGCTATCCGGCAGCCAGAAAGGCAACCTCAACATGCGCGGCGCCTTCTGGCACGTCGTGCAGACTTTTGTCGGAAGCGTTCTGATTCTCGTTGCCGCCGCGGTGATCCACTTCACCGGTTTCTACATGGTAGACCCGCTTCTCGGCATGGCGTTCGGCGTGGTGCTGCTTCGGGTCTCGTGGAGCATCATCCGCGACGCGCTTTCCATTCTGATGGAAGGCACACCGCCGGGTGTCGATCTTTATGCCGTGGCGCGGGCACTTGACGCGTTGCCACACGTAAGCGGCGTGCATCACATCCACGCCTGGACTCTCACCTCCGACAAGAACGTCTTCTCAGCCCATGTTCACACCGATGCGCCGGATAAAATGGAATCGGTGCTTGAAGAAGCTCACGACCTGCTGCGCGAGAAGTTCGGGTTCTATTTCTCGACCATCCAGGTCGAAACCAAGTGTTTCGACGAAGATCACGCAAGCGATCTCGACATCTCGGCGTTGCTCCGCTTGCCGGTGCCGGCCGCGGAGAGCTGATTAGCTCTCACCCATAGCGCAGCTTCATGGTCAGGATGGTCGCCGACAGCCCGAAGGTGATGAAGTTGGCGATGATCATCGGCCAGTTCCAGATCATGAAACCGAACGCGAGCCAGAAGGCGACGCCGATGGTGAAGATCACATACATATAGAGCGAGATGGCGCGCGTTTCCCGGTAGCGGATGATGTGCATGGCCTGGGGGAAGAAGGCGACCGTGGTGAAGATCGCCGCAATGGCCGACACGAGCGTTTCCATCAGCCTACTCCCTTGCGACACTCAGCGGATCGGCGCCGTGGCGCGGCGCAGCCATGCCTGGTCCTGGCCCGCGAGCTGCGGCTCGATCTCCCGCCTGATCCGCGCGTGATAGTCATTGAGCCAGGCAAGCTCGAAAGGCAGAATCTGCTGCGGATCGATAAGGCGGCGGTCGAACGGCACGAGCGTCAGCGTCTCGAAGCCAAGCATCTCGCGCGTGCCGCCGGCAATCTGCTTGGGCGGCGTCACCAGGACCAGGTTCTCCAGCCTGATGCCGTACCGGCCTTCGAAATAAAGCCCGGGCTCGTTGGACAGGATCATGCCGGGCTCGAGCGCATGGGTGCCGAGCCGCGACAGGCGCTGCGGCCCTTCATGTACCGCGAGATAGCTGCCGACGCCGTGGCCCGTGCCGTGGTCGAAATCGAGTCCAGCCTCCCAGAGCGGCCGGCGGGCGAAGGGATCGAGATCCTGGCCGCGCGTGCCCTTCGGGAAGCGCGCCGTGGCGATGGCGATATGCGCCTTGAGCACCAGCCCGTAATGCCGGCGCATCGCGTTGGTCGGCGTGCCGATAGCGATGGTGCGGGTCACATCGGTGGTGCCATCGAGATATTGCGCGCCGGAATCGATGAGATAGAGCGAGCCGGGCTTGAGCGTCTGTTTGGTGCGGGTGGTCGGCCGGTAATGGACGATGGCGCCGCTCGCGCCCGCGGCCGAGATGGTGTCGAAGCTGAGGTCCTTCAGCGCGCCCGTCTCGCGGCGGCATTCTTCGAGCTTCACCGCCGACGCGATCTCATCGACCTTGCCGGACCCCGCCGTCTCGTCGAGCCAGGCGAGGAAGCGCGCCATGGCCGTGCCGTCGCGTCTATGCGCGGCGCGCGTGCCCTTGATCTCCGCGTCGTTCTTGATGGCCTTGGGCAGCACGCAGGGATCGGCCCCGGGCACGAATTTGGCGCCGGCTTTCGCCAGGATCTGCGCGAAGCGGATCGGCGTCGCTTCCGGATCGAGGCGTACGCGCGCGCGCGCCTTGCCCAGAGCCTTGAGCTTTTTCTCCAGCGTTGCCGGCTTGGCGATATCGGTGAACGCATTCAACACGCCGCGCAGATTGCCGCCGACCTTGGCCGGATCGATGAACAGGGTCGGGCGCCCCTTCGCCGGCACGATGGCGAAAGCGAGCGCCACCGGTATGCGACTGATGTCGCTGCCGCGGATGTTGAACAGCCAGGCAATGGAATCGAGCATGGTCAACAGCACCGCGTCGGCCTTCTCGTCTTTCAGGAGGGCCTGCACCTCGCCGATCTTGTCCTGGGCACTGCGTCCGGCAAATTTGAGCGGATGCGGCGCGACCGGCGCGGCAGGAGCTTCGGGCCGGTCCTTCCACAGGCCGTCGATGGGGTTGGTGTCGACCGGCTTGAGCTTGATGCCGGCTCTGTCCATGGTCGCGGTGAGGCGCTCGATCTCCTTGATGGTGTGGAGCGCCGGGTCGTAGCCCAGAACGGCGCCCTTTTTGAGTTTGTCCTTGAGCCAGCCCGAGGCCTTGGCCTCCGGGGTTTGCAGCACCTCGAACAATTCGGGGTCGGTCTGGGCGCGGGCCTGCAAGGTGTAGCGGCCGTCGACGAACAGCGCCGCCGCCTTGTCCAGGACGATGGCCACGCCGGCCGAGCCGGTGAAGCCAGTGAGCCACGCCAAGCGCTCGGCGGAGGCAGGCAGGAATTCGTCCTGATGCTCGTCGTTATGCGGTACGAGAAAGCCCTTGAGCTTCCACGCCTTCAATTCCCGCCGGAGCGCCTTCAGCCGGTCGCCGCTGGCAGCCGGGGCGCTGGCCTCCTCGAAGCTCTGATACATGGCGGCTTTGTAGGCGCAAGGTCCGGCGCGATCAATCGCGGTGGCGATGAACCCTGCGCATGGCGTCGCGGCGGCGGGCCAGCACCAAGGTCGTCCAGCCATCGACCAGAATACGCTTCCTCAGGACGAAGCCATGGGTCCGGTAGCGCGCCTCGACCGCGCGCGCCTGGTCTTGGGTGATGCCTGACAGGATGGCGGTGGCGCGCGGGGAGAGGTGCCGCGCAAAGGCTGGCGCCAGATCGTGCAGCGCGCTCGCAAGCAGATTGGCCAGGACGAGGTCGGGTTTCATGCGCCTGAGAGACGGGTGAGCGAAGCCGTCCCCCGTGAGCACGCGGAGGGAAGGCCACACGCAGTTGGCGCGCGCATTGGTGGCGGCGACGCTCACGGAGACCGGGTCATGATCGCTGGCGAGCACATCTCGCTTGGTCGCGTGGGCCGCGGCGATGGCGAGGATGCCGCTGCCCGTGCCGAGATCGAGGATGCGTCTCGGAGGCTTTCGCTTGAAAATATCGTCGAGCGCGATCAGGCAGCCGCGCGTTGAGGCGTGATGCGCCGTGCCGAAAGCCTGGCCGGCATCGATCTTGATGACGAATCTGTGCGCGGGTGCGCGATCCCGGTCGTGGCTGCCATGCACGAAGAAGCGCCCGGCCTTGACCGGACCGCGCTTGCCTTGTGACAGCGTCACCCAATCGGCGTCGGCGATTTCCTCGATGCGCAGCGTGCCGATGCTGCCGGCCGCATCCTCGACCAGCGCGCGCAACGTCTCACGGTGTGGCGGAGCATCGTAGTGGGCGAACACCTCGAACCTATCAGGCCCGCGTTCGAACATCCCCACGGCGCTGGCGGACGGTTCGGACGCCTCCTCGAAGGCTTGCAAAATCCGGCCGGCGGCCGCTGCGTCGGCCTCGACGGTCGCCTGATAGATCACGCGCTTCGAAGACCCCGGTCCGTTCTCGCCTCTGCTCATAACCTGGTGCTGTCATGGCATCGGCAAGAACTGTCAAGCACGTCTGACCCCTCGACCCCTTACTGCGCCTCAACCTGGGTCTCTGGCCCTGGACGCGCCGCAGTTTTGCTGTGGCAGACGCGCGCGGCGGCTTCCTGCTGGCAGGGCGCGCCCGGCGGCGATCCGCAGATTTCGGCAAGCTTCGCCTTGGATACGCAGGTCCCTTCGGGACCGCGCCAGCCGGGGCCACCCTTGCAGCCGCAGCCTTGACAGCGGCAGGAGTCCTGAGCGAAAGCCGGAGTAGACCACGGCAACGTCAGAAATGATAGTGAAATCAAGGCAATGCCTGTGATCAGGGCGCGCATGGCCTTTTTCCCTCCATAAATTGAGGGGGTAAATGTACACGTTTTGTTCTCAATAGGGTTCAAACGCGCTCGACGAAGCTGTCGACCACCTTCTTCTGCCCGGCCTTGTCGAAATCGACGGTGAGCTTGTTGCCGTCCACCTGTGCGATCCGGCCATAGCCGAATTTCTGGTGAAACACGCGCTCGCCGATAGAGAGGCCGGAGCCCTCGGCCGAGCTTGCCGCGACCAGGGTGCCTTCGATGGTGAGAGGCTCGCGACGCGGCGCTTGCGACGCGCTCCCACGCGGGCGGTTCCGTTGCGCGCGCTGCCAGCCCGGCGTCTCGTAGAAGCCGCTCGCGAACACATTCTCCGCGCTGTCGAAGCGGCTCGGCCCGTAGCCCGCGCGGAAACCTTTGTCCTCGGCGACTTCGACATGATCGATCGGCAATTCGTCGATGAAGCGCGAGGGCAGCGCGGTCTGCCACATGCCGTGATTGCGGCGGTTTTGGGCGAAGGTGATCTTGGCACGGGTCCGCGCGCGCGTCAGCCCGACATGGGCAAGCCGCCGCTCCTCCTCGAGACCTGAACGGCCCGACTCGTCGAGGCTCCGCTGATGCGGCAGCAGCCCTTCGTCCCAGCCGGGCAGGAACACGGTGTCGAATTCGAGCCCCTTGGCCGAATGCAAAGTCATCAGGTTGACCCGGTCGGCGCCTTCCTCGGTGGTCGCGTCCATGACCAGCGACACATGCTCGAGGAAGCCCGCGAGCGTGTCGAACTCCTCCATGAAGCGGATCAGCTCTTTCAAATTCTCGAGCTTCGACTGCGCCTGCGGCGATCGCTCGGCCTGCCACATGCCGGTATAGCCGGACTCATCGAGAATCAGCTCGGCAAGCTCGGTATGGCGCATGGTGTCGATCAGCGAGCGCCAGCGGTCGAAGGCGGCGATCAGGTCGGCGAGGGCCTTGCGCGGCCTGGGCTTCAATTCCTCGGTCTCGACGATCAACCGCGCCGCCTGGAACAGCGGCACGCCTTGGGCGCGGGCGAGCTGATGCAGCGATTTCAGGGTCGCCTCGCCCAGCCCCCGCCGCGGCGTGTTGATGATGCGCTCGAATTTCAGGTCGTTGGCGGGGTTGAGCGTCACGTCGAAATAAGCCGTGGCGTCCCTGATCTCCTGCCGCTCGTAGAAACGCGGGCCACCGATCACCCGATAGGGCAGGCCTAGCGTGATGAAGCGATCCTCGAAGGCGCGCATCTGGAACGAGGCGCGCACCAGAATAGCGATCTCGCTCAGAGCGTGGCCCTGCCGCTGGAGCTGCTCGATATCCTCGCCGATGACGCGCGCTTCCTCCTCGTCGTCCCAGCAGCCTTCGACCGTGACCTTGTCGCCGGAAGCGCCGTCGGTGCGTAGTGTCTTGCCGAGCCGGCCTTTGTTGTGGGTGATAAGCCCCGACGCCGCGCCGAGGATATGGCCGGTCGAACGGTAATTGCGTTCGAGCCTGATGATCTTGGCGCCGGGAAAGTCGGTCTCGAAGCGGAGAATGTTGTCCACCTCGGCGCCGCGCCAGCCGTAGATCGACTGATCGTCATCGCCGACGCAGCAGATATTGCCGTTGCCCTGGGCGAGCAGCCGCAGCCAGAGATATTGCGCGACGTTGGAGTCCTGATACTCGTCCACCAGCATATAGAGAAAGCGCTGCTGATATTTTTCGAGCACGTCCTGGTGCTCCTGGAACAGCCGCAAATTCTCCAATAGCAGGTCGCCGAAATCGGCCGCGTTCAGCTCCTTCAACCGCCTCTGATACAGCGCATAGAGATCTCGCGCGCGGCCATTGGCAAAGGCGAAGCTCTCGCCTTCGGGCACGCGCTTGGGCACCAGCCCGCGGTTCTTCCAGCCGTCGATCATCGCCGCCAGCAGCCGCGCCGGCCAGCGCTTCTCGTCGATATTCTCAGCTTCGAGCAGCTGCTTGATGAGCCTGATCTGGTCGTCGGTGTCGAGCACGGTGAAGGAGGGCTTGAGGTCGACCAGTTCGGCATGGCGGCGCATGATCTTGACGCCGATGGCGTGGAAGGTGCCGAGCCAGGGCATGCCTTCGACCACGCCGCCGATCAGCTCGCCGATGCGGTGCTTCATCTCGCGCGCCGCCTTGTTGGTGAAGGTGACGGCGAGGATTTGCGACGGCCGCGCGCGTCCCAAACTCAGAATATGGGCGATGCGGGTGGTGAGAACGCGGGTCTTGCCGGTGCCGGCACCCGCAAGTACAAGTAGGGGACCATCGAGCGTCTCAACCGCCTCGCGCTGCTCGGGATTGAGCGCATCGAGATAGGACGTTGGCCGCCGGCGCATGGCGCGCTCGGACAAGGACGCCGTATCGGCGCTCTCATCGTCAGGTTCAGGCGGTGGGAGGGCAGCGGTTGCGCGAATCTTGGCCATGACTCACAGGACTATATCACCCTGCCCGTGGGGGAAAGAAAGGTTGCCGCTGCTTGGTAGCGCTCCACCGACATTCGCTTGGTCAACAAGGGTTGCTAGCGGGTGCCTGGGATGGCAAATGGGACAGAGTTGGGCGAATCTTATCTTTGGAGGTTGAGAATGCTTCGAATTTCGAAGGCTGGGCTTCTTTTTCTTGGTGTCGCCGCGATCTTTCTTTCCGGACTTCAACCGGCAGAGGCTGTGAGATGCGAGCTGATCGTCGCCACCAACAGCGCCGGGTCCAAGGCTGCAGCCGCTAGGGCCGCGCAGCAGAACGCCAGGGATACGGCCGAGCAGGTCAGGCGCAAACACGGGTGGTCGTATGTGTCGCTGCGAGCCCGGAGAGTGACGCCAGACCCGTTCTGGAAATCGGTTCGTCCCCAAGTCCGCAATGAAATGCTGCTCAAGCCCGACATCGTGACCGGGCAGACCTATACGCAGTGCTGGCGGGGCGTCGTGGTGCCGTTTGTGTGCACCGCGGGGGCGTCTGCTTGCGGCGGCTAGTCTCACCCCCGTGCCTCACCCCTGCCACATCCCGCGGTAAGCTGATTTCAATGAATTTGCTCTAAGGCAGTCGAACAGCATAGCGGGGGTGGAAAGGTAGCGTCGTGTTTCCACAATACACCAACCGCGAGCGCGTGGCCGATGGCTGCGTTCATGTCATTGGCGTCACCGCAAGTCTCGTCGCGCTGACCGCGCTCCTGATCGTCGCCGTCAAGGCGCAAGCGACGCTTTGGGTGGTGGCTCTGCTGGTTTACGGGCTGGCGCTGGTCGCCATGTTCTCCTGCTCGGCGGGCTACCATCTGGTGATCCACCCCAAGATCAAGGAAGTCTTCCGCCGGCTCGACCATGCGGCGATCTTCTTCATGATCGCCGGCACCTACACGCCCTTCATCCTGATCAAGATGAACGATCCGTGGGGGCTGACCCTGCTTGCCGTGGTGTGGACCATGGCGGCCATCGGCATCGCCATCAAGCTGTTCGCGCCGCGCTTCCTCGAAGGCCTCACCGTCCCGCTCTATCTGGTGCAGGGCTGGGCGGTGCTTGCCGCATGGCAGCCTTTGATGTCGGCGCTGCCGGGCGTGGTGCTGACCCTGCTCATGGTCGGCGGCGTGCTCTATACGGTCGGCGTGGTGTTCCACCTTTGGGACCGCCTGCCGTATCAGAACGCCATCTGGCACGGCTTCGTTCTGACCGCGGCAAGCGTCCACTACGCGGCCGTGATGGTGATCGTCGCCGCCTGACTGCCAGACCGGGTGGCGCGAGCTAAGCGTCCTTGGCGATTTTTTCCCGCGCGGCACTGGCGATGAAGGCCGACCTGGTGAGCCCGTGCGCGTCCGCTGCCTCATCAATCGCTGCGAGCAGCCCCGCATCGAGCGAGAGATTGGCCTTGGCGGGCCTTGCCGCATCGAGGATCAGCGGGACGACAGCAAGCGCCGCGCCCTCCACGATGGCGCGTGCGACCTCACGGTCCTGGCGCAAGGTCTCGATGGGGCGGGGCTTGGGCAGAGCCTCACCTTGCGCCCGCGCATCCTCTGCCCACATCCGCGCCGCGTCCACCGCGTTGCACAGCGCCTCGTCCGTGGTTCTGCCCATCGCCGTGCAGCCCGGAAGATCAGGCACCACCACGCCATAGGCGCCGGCCTTTCCATCCACCAATGCAATATAGCGAGGCATACTTCTCTCCTTCTAATCAGTCCAACCCGCCGCCTTGGCGATGGCGCGGGCGACACCGGGCGACAGGATGCGGTGGCGAGGGACAATGATGCGCCTGCCCGGCCGGTCGGGGTTGGTATAGAGGTCATGGGCACCGCCATGGGCGCCCGTCCAGTTCTCGCGCTTCAGTCGTGCCACGACCTTCTGCCTGTTGGTTTCGACCTTCGGCATATCCCCCTCTACCTATGGTGCAAATATAGGCGCATGGGTCGGCCAACATCAATACCTTATGCGCAAATATTTACGCATGAGGGCGCCGGCCCGGGCTGCAAAAGCCTGAGCATTTGGTAACCGAGCCCTTATAGAATGAGACCCATGACCTTGGTCATGGCGGAAGCCCCCAAGCCCGCATCGGCGGAAGCGAAAGACGCCTTGTTCGCGGCTCTGGCCGCGCGCTTCGGCCCCCGGTTCTCCGTGGGCCAGGCGCTCAGGGAGCAGCATGCCAACACGCTGACCTGGCTGAAAAGGGAGCCGCCCGACGCCGTCCTGTTCGCCGAGACCATTGAAGAGGTCTCAGAGGCGGTGAAGCTCTGCGCCGAGGCCCGCGTGCCGGTCATCCCGTTCGGCACCGGCACCTCGCTCGAGGGCCACCTCAATGCGCCGGTCGGTGGCGTGTCGCTCGACCTGTCGCGCATGAACCGCATCCTCGCCGTGCACGAGGCGGATCTCGACTGCGTGGTCGAGCCGGGCGTGACCCGCAAGCAACTCAACGATCATCTGCGCGATCTGGGCCTGTTCTTCCCGGTCGATCCCGGCGCCGACGCGAGCCTCGGCGGCATGGCGGCGACGCGCGCCTCCGGCACCAACGCTGTGCGCTACGGCACCATGCGCGACGCCGTGCTCGGCCTCACCGCGGTCCTTGCCGACGGCAGCGTCGTCACCACCGGGAGCCGGGCACGCAAATCGGCCGCCGGTTACGATCTCACGCGCCTGCTGATCGGTTCGGAAGGAACGCTGGGCATCATCACCTCCCTCACGCTCAAGCTCTACGGCATTCCCGAAACGATCCTCTCCGGTGTTTGTCCGTTCGCTTCGATCGAGGGCGCTTGCAATGCCACCATCGCCGCGTTGCAGATGGGCTTGCCGCTCGCCCGCATCGAGCTCGCCGACGCGGTGCAGATCCGCGCCTGCAATGCCTATTCGCATCTCACGCTGCCCGAGCAGCCAACCCTGTTCCTCGAGTTTCACGGCAGCGAAGCCGGAACCCGCGAGCAGGTCGAAAGCTTTGCCGAGATCGCGCGCGCCGAGGGGGGAGGGGAGTTGCAATGGGCGGTGCGGCAGGAGGACCGCAACAAACTCTGGCAGGCGCGCCACGATGCCTATTGGGCCGCGCGCGCGCTCAAGCCTGGCGCCGAATTGGTGACCACCGATGTCTGCGTGCCGATCTCCGCGCTTGCCGCTTCGGTCGGCGCCGCGCACCAGGACATCGACCGCTTGGGACTGCTCGCGCCGATCGTGGGCCATGTGGGCGACGGCAATTTTCATGTCATGCCGCTGATCGATCCGGCCGACAAGGAAGAACGGCGCAAGGTGCAGGAGTTTCTCGACCGGCTGGTCGAGCGCGCGCTCGCCTGCGGCGGCACCTGCACCGGCGAGCACGGCGTCGGGCAGGGCAAGATCAACTATCTCGCCGCCGAGCATGGATCGGGCGTTTCGGTGATGGTTGCCATAAAAAAGGCGCTCGATCCGTTGAATATCCTCAATCCTGGCAAGATTTTTGCGTTACCATGACAAAGCGTCACGGGGCCAAGACCGACTGAACAAGACCGGCTGAACACGACGGTGCTTTGCGGCGAACAAGCGCTCGCATCCGAACCTTGGACA
>Ga0268386_10000510_pt1 | contig 24721 bp, 24 predicted proteins | sample RVTome_15_FD_200260 | JGI IMG/M metagenome (GOLD analysis project Ga0268386, IMG submission 200260) | Soil microbial communities from uranium-contaminated site in the Upper Colorado River Basin, Wyoming, United States - RVT150D86... ... | reverse complement strand
CGGACGGATCGGTGAGCGGCCAGACCGTGACGGTCCCGACGGTCCTGCCTCAGCCGCTGGGATACGCCCCCCCGCCGAACACCGGGACGAGAGCGTTCACGTTCCGGATCATCACCGACGACTTCGGTTCCACACACGCGCTCCCGATGGCGCAGACGCCGGAGGCGATCTCCGCCGGGGACCTCGGCGACGTGACGTGGGACCCGGGCAGGGGCCAGGCATTCGTGGACGGGCTCGACGCGGGGCTCGAGTATGGGATCACCTCCCGCATCGTCGTGCCGACGCCCGAGGAGCTCGATCAGGTCGTCAACCTCACCTCCCTGCAGTACGGAGACTGGACCGATCTCCCGGGTGACGATGTGCTCGATCCGCAGATCGGCGAGATCGCGAAAGATTGGACGGCCGGCGCGACCTCGGACTACGAAAAGGTCCTCGCGATCCAGCGGCATTTCCACTCCGACGGGTTCCGCTATAGCACCGACGTCGACGTCGACGACAGCGCCGACGCTCTCCTCGCGTTCCTGACCCAGACGAAGGCCGGCTTCTGTCAGCAATACGCCACGGCGATGGCCGTGCTGGTGCGCGAGCTCGGCATCCCCGCGCGTATCGCGGTGGGCTACCAGGCCGGCACGCTGCAGGACGACGACGAAACCTACCTCGTCCAGACGAAGGACGCGCACGCCTGGGTCGAGATCTTCTTCGAGGGGTACGGGTGGCTCCAGTTCGAGCCCACCCCGGGACACGGAACCCACCCGAACGCCGAGGCCGGGACCTACCTGAACCCCGCTGCTCAGGCCCCGACCCCACCGGGGCAGGTGGACGAGCAGGGCAACCCCATCGGCCCCGGGGGTAGCACGCCGGGTTGCGAGAACGCGTCCTCGCTCGGCCCGCGAGAGCGGCAGCTCCTGTGCAACACCGAGCAGCGCCCCGAGCGCAATCCCGGGGGAGGGTTCGTGACACCGCCGATCATCGACACCGGACAGGTACCCGACGAGAACGGCTACTCGGTCCCGTATCGACTGATCTTCCTCGGTCTCCTCGTGGCGCTCGGCATCCTGCTCGTCGTGGTCCCGATCGTGAAGTCGGCCTGGCGGCGCCGCCTCCTGCGCCGCTCCCGCGAGCCCCGGGACCATGTGCTCGCGGCGTATCGAGTCTTCGACGGCGAGGCGGCGGATCTCGGACTCGGTCGCCGTGAGGGCGAGACCCTCGATGAGCACCGCGCGAGACTCGCCGCCGCGATCGCGTTCACCGACGGCCATCTCGGGAGGCTCACGTCGCTCGCGACACGCGCCGCCTACGCGTCCGAGGCTCCGACGCGCGACGAAGCGAACGCCTCGGTCGACGACGCCCGCAAGGCGATCCGAGAGCTGCGCCGCGACGCCGGGATCATCCGACGGATCGTGGGGACCTACCGGCCGGGTCTGTAGGGAGCGTTCACCGGCCCGTCTGCGCGCGTGCGGCGGCCTCGCGGAGGGCACGAACGAACCGATCTCGGTCCTCGCGGAACTGCCCGACCTTGCTCTCGACGCCCGTCGCGATCTCGTCGATCGCCACGAAGAACGCCAGCTGCCCCTCACGCAGCGCGTCGATGATCTCGCCGTTGCGGCGGGCGATCTTGAAGATGCTGACCCCGTCCGTGATCAGCTTGACCTCGGACAGGTGCCTGTCCAGCGCGGCTCGGCGGTTGAGGTAGTCCCAGGCCCGGCGGACGCGCTGGAGCGACATCCCGTTGTCGAGCAGGGACTTCACGACCCTCAGCGCGACCAGGTCACGGAACGAGTAGAGCCGCGGAACCCCAGGGCGGCCTCCGGTCCCCTGCACGGACGGGTTTACCAGGCCGATCTGGTCCCAGTACCTGAGCTGACGCGCGGAGCACCCGGTGAACTTCGTCGCCTGATGTGCGGTGAATCCCTCCATAGGAACGAGCGCCCTCCGACGACGTCTCCCTCACGACACCAACGCGTTCCGCCGGCTCGTCGAGGGGAAGTCTCGACGTCGGTACGACGGTCACGCCCCCGGGGAAGGTGAACGCAAGTTGTACTCCAGGCGCATGCGCCGTGGCAACCCGAGGACGACGACGCGTCGCATGTCTCGGATGTTTCTCACGAAACGACGACCGAACGTCAGGAGCTCGGGGGCGTCGCCGGTGGCGTTCGGAATCGACCGGCGAGACGTGCCAGCAACCCGGTCAGGGAGAAGCGCCCGGACTGTTGCTGCATCGCGCGCATCTGATCGAGGGTCAGCTGCTTGAGGTACCGGTAGATCAGCAGGGCCGACGCGAGCATGACGCCGAACCCCGTCGCCGCGACCCACAGCATGTCCGGGACGATCATCAGGAACACCATCAGCATCAGGAATCCGACCGCGAACGCGAGGAGGGACCACTTGATGCGGCGCGCGAGGTGGGTGTACAGGGATGTCCGGCTGACGGCCTCGACGAGGCGGGGGTCCTCCTCGGCCAGACGCTGCTCGATCTCGTCGAGGATGCGTTGTTCGTCGGGCGACAGTGGCATGGGCTCCCGGCTCCGGCGTCAGTTTGCGCTGAAACGATTATAGGAACGACCCCCGCGAGGGGAAGAGGGGGACCGGGAGGAGATCAGCGATCGCGCCCCCGGTCCAGCAGCGCCGCAGGCACGGCCGATCCGCGTCCGAACCTCCGGTCGATCCGATCCACGGCCCGCTCGACGTCGCCCCACCGTTCGCTGCGGAGCATCACGAGCTGCTCCTCGCCCGCCTGCACCAGGCCGGTCGCGGCCACGCCGAGCAACCGCACGCGACGCCGGGCTCCGGGGAGGGCGGCGAACAGCTCCCCCACGACCTGGTACAGGTCGGCGGCCACATCGCTCGCCGACGCGAGCGTCCGCGAGCGGGTGAGGGTCGTGAAGTTCGCGAGCCGGATCTTGAGGGTGACCGTCCTCGCCCGGAACCCGTCCTCGCGCAACCGGGCGGCTACCCTCTGGGAGAGCGAGAGCACCTCTCGGAGCAGCTCCCGCTGGTCGTCGAGATCGCGGTCGAAGGTCTCCTCGTGGCTCACGGACTTCGGCGCCTCGTACGGGACGACCGTCCGATCGTCCATCCCTCGCGCGAGATCGCGGAGATCGCGGGCGTGCTGCTCGCCCATGAGCCTGGCCAGCACCCCGACCGGCGTCCGCCCCAGATCGCCGACGGTCCGCACCCCGAGCCTCCCGAGGGTCTCGGCGGTCTTCTCCCCTACCCCCCAGAGCGCTCGGACCGGGAGCGGGTCCAGGTAGGTGTCGACGTCGTCGGCCCGAACGACGACCATGCTGTCGGGCTTAGCTCCGGCGGAGGCGAGCTTGGCGACGAGCTTGGTGGGGGCCACGCCCACCGAGCACCGCACCCCGACGCCGTCTTGGACCTCGCGCCGAACCTTCCGCGCGATCGCCTCGGGCTCGCCGAACAGCAAGAGCGCGCCCGAGACGTCGAGGAACGCCTCGTCGAGCGAGATCGGCTCGACCAGCGGGGTGACCGCCAGCAAGATCTCGCGGAAGCGGTTCGAGTGCGCCTTGTAGGACTCGAAGTCGGGGGGGACGAAGATCGCGTCGGGACACAGGCGACGAGCTCGAACCGCGGGCATCGCGCTCCGGATCCCGAACCCGCGGGCCTCGTAGGACGCCGACATCACCACCCCGCGCGTTCCGGCGCCGCCCACGACCACGGGCTTGCCCGCGAGGCTCGGATCCTTCAGGGATTCGACCGAGGCGTAGAACGCGTCGAGGTCGACGTGCAGGATCGGTTCGCTCGACCTCGTTCGGGTCATCGATGCGGAGCGTACCGCCGCGACGGACGGACCGGACGGGGTCATCGCCCGGCCGAGCCGCCGCTCGAGTGCCAGAGCTTGCGCGGTACGTTCGCACCGGGGGCCGGACCCTCGTGGGCGAGCGCCTCCGCCAACCGCCCCTGCCGCCGAGCGTAGAGCAACGCCGTCAGGTCCCACACGTCTTCGGCGACGACCGAAACACCCTTGTATCCGGTTCGCCTCACGGTTCCGAGCACCGCGAGCACGAACGAGTGGAACACGGTCTTGGCGACCTTGGGCTGCACGCTCTCGAACACGGTCACGTCGACCGGGCCGGTCGCGTCGTCGAGCGTGAGGAAGATGATCCGCTGGCCGCTCCGGATCGCCGGCGTCTGCGATGCCACCTTCACGCCGGCCACCATCACGCGCTCGTCCGAGCGACGCCGGTGCAGGTCCCTCGACCGGACCACACCGAGATCGGCGAGCAACGGCTCGAAGAAGCTCACGAGATGCCGGCTCGCGTCCAAACCGAGGACCTCGAGCTCGGCCCGGACCCGTTCCGCGTCGGTGTACTCGGGAAGGGTGATCGGTTCCGAGGCGCTCGCCGCCGTCAGGTCGAGCGCCAGCTGATCCCCCTCGCGCTGTGGCACGGTCGTCATCGCCGCATACAACCGATCCCGCCGCGTCCCCCTCTCGATCGCATCGAACCCCCCCGCATGCGCGATCGCCTCCACGACAGGCTTGGACACGTTCGCCCGCCGAAGGAAGTCCCCCACGTCCCGGAACGGATACTCGGATCTGCCTTCCAGGATGGAGCGCACCTCGGCGTCCGAGATCCCATGCACGTCTTGTAACGCCAACCTGATCCCGTACCGCGGGTGCTCAACGTCGGTGGAACCGCCGGTGCTGGCGCGCGGGGAGGGGTCCGGCCCGGGCGTCGTCGAGCGGAGCCGAAGCCCATCGGCGTCCTCGAGCACGGACCCATCGCGTAGGCGAAGACGAGCAGCCCGGGCCGGTGCCCCGACCTCAGCGTGCCCATCGACGTCCCCACCAGCACCGATCGACTCGACCACGTACTCCGGCTCGGACCGATTCACGTCCAGCGGCAAGATCGGGATACCGTGCTCGCGAGCGTCTTCGAGCAGCAGCCGCCGCGGATACATCCCCGGGTCGTGGGTGAGGATCCCCGCGAGGAAGTGCGCCGGGTAATGGGTCTTCAGCCAGGAGGACTGGTACGTCGGGACCGCGAACGCCGCGGCGTGCGCCTTGCAGAACCCGAAGCTCGCGAACTCGGCTACCGCGACCCAGGTCCGTTCGGCGACGTCGGCGGGGATGCCTCGTCCGGCCGCCCGCTCGAGGAAGTCCGCTCGGAAGCCGGGGAGCAGGTCCTCGCGGTCCAGGTGGCGGCGGACATGGTCGGCGTACGTCAGGTCGTAGCCGGCCATCGCGGCGAGGGTCCGGAGCACCTGCTCGTGGTAGACGATCACGCCGAACGTCTCGCGGAGCGCGGGTCGCAGCGCCGGGTGCGCGTACGTCGGGGCTTCCATCCCGGCACGCCGTCGCAGGTAGGGGTTGATCATGTCCGACTTGACCGGCCCGGGTCGGAACAGCGAGATGTCGACGATCAGGTCCTCCCACCGGGTCGGCTGGAGCTTCTGCAGGAGCTCGCGCTGTCCCGGCGACTCGATCTGGAAGCACCCGAGGGTGTCGGAGGCCCTGATCAGCTCGAACGTAGGCTCGTCGTCGAGCGCGATCGCGTCGAGGTCGACCTTCACGTGCTCGGTGCGCGCGATCTCGTCCAGGGCGTGGCGCATCGACGAGAGCATCCGAACGCCGAGCACGTCGAGCTTCAGGTACCCCAGCAGCTCGACGTCGTCCTTGTCGGCCTGGATCACGCGGTAGCCCTGGAACGAGCGTTCGAGCGGGACCCGGGTCACCAGGTCGTCGTTCGACAGCACGATGCCCGAGGGGTGGAGCGCGATGTGGCGGGGGAAGCCGTTCAGGCGTTCGGCCACCCGGAACAGCTGCTCGAGCTGTCCGGCGTTCAGGTTGCTGCCGACGAGCTCGGGCAGGCGCTCGACCGCGACGCGGAGGTCGCCGGCGCCGATGTGCGGGAAGGACTTGGCGACCGTGTCCACCTCGGGCTCGGGAAGACCGAGGGCCTTGCCCACCTCGCGGACGGCGGCACGGGCGCGGTACGTGTCGACCATCGCGACGCACGCGCACCGGTCGTCGCCGTAGCGCGAGAGCACCATGTCGTACACGTCCTCGCGACGTGCGGACTCGACATCGACGTCGATGTCGGGGAGCTCGTCGCGCATCGGGTTGATGAACCGCTCGAACGCGAGGTCGTGCCGGATCGCGTCGACGTCGGAGATGCCGGTGAGGTAGCAGACGAGCGAGCCGGCGGCGCTCCCCCGGCACGCGCAGCGGATCCCCATCGCCCGCACGTCGGCGACGATGTCGGCGACCGTCAGGAAGTACGCCGAGAACCCGAGGCGGTGGATCATCGCGAGCTCGTGGTGCAACCGGTCCTTCACGCGAGCGGTCGGTCGCATCCCCCGGCGTTCGAGACCGCGCCAGCTGCGCTCGGCCAGGACCGAGGATGCGTTCCGCCCTCGCGGTGTGGGGAAGTCGGGGAAGCGCACCGTGCGCAGGCCGACGTCGAACGCGCACGACTCGGCGATCTCGAGCGTGGCGGTCACCAGATCCGGGCGTTCGCCGAACAGCGCCCGCATCTCGCTCGCCGGCTTCAGCCAGCCCTCGGCGTTGCGACGCGAGACGTTGGTCCGGCTGATCGGGACGAGCTCGCGCATGCACTCGAGCGCGTCGGCCAGGAACGCGTCCTGCGGGACGAGGTACCGAACCGGATCGGTCGCGACGAGCCTCGCGTCCGATCGTTCGGCCAGACGGAGGAGCGCACGGATCTCCTTCGGAGAGTCCTGTTCCAGGCGGTTCTCGACGCCGACGTACGTGCGATCGTCGAAGGCTTCTCGATACGGGTCGAGCGCGCGTCGCGCGGCGTCGAGACGGCCGGCGATCGCGAGCGCGGCCGGTGGTGACGTCGGACCCAGGACCGCGACCAGGCCACCCGCGTGCGCGCAGATCTGCTCGGGGGTGAGCGAGGGGTCGCCGCGCTCGCCGGTCATGTGCGCATCGGTGATCAGCCGGCAAAGGTTCGCGTACCCGGCCGCGTCTCGCGCGAGGAGCAGAACGCTCGCGTCCACGGGCTTTCGCCCGGTCCGTGGCAGCGGCAAGGTCCCGGCCTCCCGAACCGTGAGCGACGCGCCGAGGATCGGGCGAACGCCCTCGCGCTCGCACGCGTCGACGAACCGAGCGGTGCCGTAGAGCCCGTCGCGGTCGGCGAGCGTGACCACCGGCATCCGCAGCTCGGCCGCCCGGCGTGCGAGCGCCTCGGGCGAGAACGCGCCCTCCTTCAGCGAGAAGTACGAGCGGACGTCGAGATGGACGAACCCGCCGCGCATCTCACCGCTCCGGCGGGACGACCGGAACCGCTACCCGCGCTCCCAGACCTCCGGGTCGTGTGCGAAGTGCACGCGCGTCGGTTCCAGCTCCCGCAGGCGTTGCACCGAGCGCGGGTAGGCCGGATCGCGCGCCGCCGAGGCGCCGGACACGCTCGGCTCCGTCGCGCCCTCCCATTCGAGACGTGACTGCACCGCCTGCCCGGCGAGCACGATCGTGCCCTCGGGCGCGTCCACCACGAGCGACTGATGCCCGGACGTGTGGCCCGGCGTGGGGATCACCCTCAGGCCCGGTGCCACCTCCGCCTCGCCCTCGATGACCTCGTAGGTCAGGCCGGGCGCATCGATCCACTCCGGGACCGTGTAGTCGGGCTCGTGCACCATCGCCCACTCGGTGCGTTGGACGAAGATCGGCACGCCGGGGAGACGGATGTTCTGCCCGCTGTGGTCGAAGTGCAGGTGGCAGTTGGCGGCGCCGGTCACGTCCGCGAGCGCGATCCCATGCTCGGCGAGCGCGTCCTCGATCGTCGACACGCGCGGCGAGAACGTCGTCTCGATCTCGGAGTTGCCGATCCCCACGCCGTTGTCGAACAGGAAGACGCCCTCGCGATGGACGAGCGCGTGCGCATAGGAGGGCCACCACTCCCTGCCGAGCAACTCCTGCTCGTCGGGCGGCAGGCGCAGCTCGGACACCAGGAACGGGACGACGCGGGCCTCGGTCACGGGGCCGATTCAATCCCACAACCGCTCCATGTGCCAACGGTCGTGGTGGCGGTCGTGATAGAGGTCCCAGACCGCGCCACCGCGCGCCTCGACCCGCCAGTACTCCCGGTCGCGGCCGTCCGCCCACCACCTGCCCTCGATCCGCCACCGCCCGATCACGTCGGCCACCTCGTACCGGCGCCCGCGCCAGACGAACGCCGAGGGCATCCCCGCGTCGCGTTCGACCCGAACCTCGACCTCCTCGTCGTACCGCTTGGACACCGACGTCTCCTTGGACCACCACCCCTTCTCTCGGGGAATCGAACGTATGTTCGAGAGGGGAAAGTGAATCTACGCCCGGCCTCCGACACCAGTCAAGTGGAGGCGTTCCGCTGGTCAGGAGCGTGGGTCGTGGCGGTCGTACCACTCCCGATGCAGGACGCACCGGCCGGCCTCGTCGAAATCGCAGACGAGGATCCCGTCCATCTCGATCGCCGACCCCGAGCCGTCCCGGAAGGACACGCGCCAGTGCGCCACCCCGCGGTCACCCGCCACCGCGATCGGCTCCACGTCGGTCCGGAGCTCGGACGGGGCGCCGCCCTCCACCCAGGCTCGAACGATCGCGTCGCGCCCGCGTGTCTCCTCCCGGAAGGGTCCGTAGGAGTACACCGCGTCCTCGGCGAACAGCGCCGAGACCCGAACGGGGTCGTTCGACGCCCACGCGTCGAAGTACCGCTGGAGCCAGCCCCTGAACGCGTCGAGATCCACCGCCCGCATCGTAGGCTTCTGCCCCGATGGCCGATACCGGAGCGCTTGTGGTCTGCGTGCCGAACTTCAGCGAGGGCCGGCGACAGGACGTGATCGACGCGATCTGCGATGCCCTGGCCGGGGCCGGCGGCGCCCGGCTGGTCTACCGGCAGGCCGATCCCGAGCACCACCGTCTCGACACGACGGTGGTCGGCTCGCCGGACGCGGTTCGAGCGAGCGCGCTCGCCGGCGCCGCGAAGGCCGTCGAGCTGATCGACATGACGAAGCACACGGGCGGACACCCTCGGATGGGTGCGGCGGACGTGATCCCGTTCGTGCCCCTCTCGGGGATCTCGATGGACGAGGTGGTCGATCTGGCGCGAGCCTTCGGGGCCGAGCTCGCCGACGCGCTCGCGATCCCGGTCTACCTCTACGATCGCGCGGCCCTGTCGCCCGATCGCGCGAGCCTGGCCGAGGTCCGCAAGGGCGAGTTCGAGGGGCTGCGCGACGCGGTGGCCCGGGGCGAGCGCCTCCCGGACTTCGGGCCGCACCAGATCGGGAACGCGGGTGCGACCGCGGTCGGCGCGCGCAAGCCGCTCGTCGCCTTCAACCTGTACCTGGCCGGCTCGGAGGAGGACGCGAAGGAGATCGCGAGGTCGGTCCGGGAATCGAGCGGCGGGCTCCCGGCGGTCCGCGCGATCGGGTTCGCGGTCCCCGAACGCGGATCCGTCACCGTCTCGATGAACCTGGTCGACATCGACGTGACGCCGCCGCGGGTGGCGTTCGACGAAGTGACGAAGCTCGCGACCGAGCGAGGCATGGAGGTGCGCTCCTCCGAGATCGTCGGCCTGGTCCCGGCCGCCGCGCTCGCGGACGGCGACATCGCCTACCTACGACTGGAGGGGTTCGATGCTGACGAACAGATCCTGGAGCGGCTCGTGAACGCCGAACGGAACCGCCGATGACGGGGCGCATCGCGGCCACGCGGGTAGAGGTGTTCCTGGACGCACTCGCATCGGACGCGCCCACGCCGGGCGGCGGTGCGGTCGCGGCGCTCGCCGGTGCGTCCGGTGCCGCCTTGATTTCGATGGTGTGCAACCTCACGATCGGCAGGACCGGCTACGAGGAGGCCGAGGAACGGATGCGCGGCGTGCTGGACGAGGCCGAAGCCTCGCGGACGGTGCTCCTGGACCTCGCGGATCGGGATGCGGCCGCGTTCGGCTCGGTGATGGCGGCGTTCAAGATGCCGAAGGAGACCGACGCCGAGAGAGCGGTTCGCTCGCGGGCGATCCAGGAGGGCTACTCAGCCGCGGCCGAGGTTCCGCTGGACATCGCCCGGCGCGCCGCCGAGCTCATGGAGCTCGCGCGCGAGGTGACCGAGATCGGCAACGCGAACGCCGCGTCCGACGGCGCGTGCGCGGCGCAGGCGCTCTCCGCGGCTGTGTGGTCCGCGACCTACAACGTGGAGATCAACGCGGCGGCCCTGAAGGATCCAGCGAAGGCGCAGACTCTCCGGGACGAGGTCTCGGCGCTCCGGGCACACGCCGAAGCGCTGCTCGACGCCACCAACGTCGCCTTCGGCGCTCGTCTCGGCTGAGGCGGTGCGGCGCTTCGAGCCCGGCGAGGCGATCGCACTCCGCGAGATCTGGCACCGACGCGTGGGGGCAGTTCGTCCGGCCATCGTCGTGGCCGACACATCGCGCTTGACGATGCTCTACGTCCCCATCGGCTCGCGTTGGTTAGGTCCGGATCACCCGCGCCCTTGGGTCGAGCTCAAGGCGCCCGGAGCCGAGTGGCGGCTCACCGAGTTCACGTGGACCGATACCTATGTCCTTTCGTTCGCCTGGCCCGGCGCGGGGCACGCACTGCTCCATGCGTGGGACGCGGAGTGGCGACCTCTGCTCTGGTACCTCAACATCCAGGCGCCTCTCCAACGTTCCGAACTCGGGTTCGACACCTTCGACCACGATCTCGACGTGGTGATCGAGCCGGACGGATCCGCCTGGCATTGGAAGGATGAGGACGACGTCGCCGATGGGGTTCGACTGGGTGTCTACACCAACGACGACGTCCGAGCCTTCCGGCGTGAAGGTGAACGAGGGATCCGCAGGATCCTCGACCGCGAGCCGCCGTTCGACCGGGACTGGGGCGACTGGCGCCCGGACCCGTCCTGGCCGGTCCCCACCATTCCGGAGGGTTGGGACGTCGTGTGATTCCCTTCGGGTTGCCTTCGAAGGGGTCCGTGCGCGACGCTACGCGTCCGATGAACGCCTCCGACCTGGCTGAGATCCGCTCCCGCTTCCCCGCGCTCACCCGCGAGATCGACGGGCGGCCGGCGGTGTTCGTCGACGCTCCGGGTGGTTCGCAGGTCCCCGACACCGTGATCGACGCGATCGGCGGATACCTGCGGAAGAGCAACGCCAACGCGCACGGCGCGTTCGCCACCAGCCAGGAGACCGACGATGTGATCGCGGAGGCGCACCGAGCCTCCGCCGACCTGCTGAACGCCGACGCCGACGAGGTGGTCCTCGGCCCGAACGCCACCACGCTGCTGTTCGCGATCTCCCGATCGGTCGCGAGGACCATCCGGCCGGGCGACGAGGTCGTGGTGACCAGGCTCGACCACGACGCCAACGTTCGGCCCTGGGTGCTCGCGGCCGAGGACGCCGGCGCGACCGTCCGGTGGGTGGACGTGAGCGAGGAGGACGCGACCCTGGACCTCGCGTCGTTCGAGGCCGTCCTGTCCGAACGGACCAAGGTCGTCGCGTTCACGCTCGCGTCGAACGCCGTCGGCACCATCACTCCCGCCGCCGAGCTCACCAGGCTGGTCCACGAGCGCACGCCGGCCATCGTCGCGTGCGACGGGGTCCATCTCGCACAGCACCGACGGATCGACGTGCGTGCGATCGGCGCCGATCTCGTCGCGTGCTCTCCGTACAAGATCTTCGGCCCGCACCTGGGGATCCTGTTCGGGCGCCGCGAGGTGCTGTCCTCGTTGCGTCCGTACAAGGTTCGGCCGGCGGACGACGCGCTCCCTTTCGCGTTCGAGACCGGGACGCAGAACCACGAGGGCTTCGCCGGATGGGTCGCCGCCGTCGGATACCTGGCCGGCCTCGGCCGAGGGAACGGCAGGCGAGCGGCCGTCGCCGACGCGTTCGAGCGAGCGATCGCCCCGTGGGAGGCCGGCCTGTCCGAACGGTTCCTCGACGGGGTCCGCGCGATCGCCTCGGTCCGCCTGTACGGGATCGACGACACCGCCCGCATCGCGGAACGCACCCCGACGTTCGCGATCCGGGTAGGCGACCAACATCCGGCCGAGACGGCGAAGTCGCTCGCCGAGCGCGGGGTCTTCGTCTGGGACGGGAACTACTACGCGCTCGAAATCATGGAGCGGCTCGGCCTCGAGGCCTCGGGCGGCGCCGTCAGGATCGGGTTCTGCCACTACAACACCCCGGACGAGGTGGACCGGGTGCTCGAGGAGCTGGCCGCGGTCGCTTGAGCATTCCCGAAGATGAACGCACCGTTGCTAGGATGAGCGCCCCCGACGTCCGAATGAGGGGTTCATGCGCATCTTGATCCTCGGCGGCGACGGCTACCTGGGGTGGCCGACCTCGATGCACTTCGCCCGCAAGGGCCACGAGGTACATGCCGTCGACGACTACCTGCGGCGGCGGGCACACGAGGAGGCCGGGACCGACTCGCTCACGCCGATCGGCGCCTCGCTTCCGGCCCGCGCCGAGGCCTTCCGCGAGGTCACCGGGCTGGAGATCGGCGTGACCGAAGGTGACCTGACCGAGTGGAGCGTCGTCGAACGCCTGTTCCGCGAGTTCCAGCCCGAAGCGATCGTCCACTACGGCGAGATGCCCAGCGCCCCCTACTCGATGATCGACCGCGAGCACGCGGTGTTCACGCAGACGAACAACGTGGTGAACACGTTGAACGTGCTCTACGCGATGGCGGAGCTCGCGCCCGACGCGCACCTGGTCAAGCTCGGGACGATGGGCGAGTACGGGACGCCGAACATCGACATCGAGGAGGGCTACATCGAGATCGCCCACAACGGGCGTTCGGACACCCTCCCGTTCCCGAAGATCCCGGGATCGATGTACCACCTCTCGAAGGTGCACGACTCGCACAACATCCATTTCGCATGCAGGATCTGGGGCCTGCACGCGACCGACCTCAACCAGGGCGTCGTGTACGGCATCCAGACCGACGAGACCAAGCTCGACGAGCGCCTGCTGACGCGGTTCGACTACGACGAGGTCTTCGGCACCGCCCTGAACCGCTTCTGCCTGCAGGCCGTGATCGGCCAACCCCTCACCCCCTACGGCAAGGGAGGTCAGACACGCGGTTACCTGAACATCGTCGACACCCTCCAGTGTGTCGAGCTCGCCGTCCTGCATCCGGCGGAGGCGGGCGAGTTCCGTGTGTTCAACCAGTTCACCGAGCAGTTCTCGGTCGTCGAGCTCGCGGAGATCGTCCGCCATGCCGGTTCCGAGGTGGGCCTCGACGTGCGGATCGAACACGTCGACAACCCGAGGGTCGAGCTCGAGGAGCACTACTACAACGCGAAACACACGAAGCTGATGGCCCTAGGCCTGCAACCGCACCTACTCTCGGAGACGTTGATCGAGTCGATGCTCGAGATGATCGGGCGTTACCAGTACCGCGTGATCGTGGACCACATCCAGCCCGCGACCAGGTGGCGGGGGGTCAGGGAGCGTTCCCCGGGCTGAGCCGGTCGGCTCGTCTCATCGCGTAGAGTCCAAGACCCATGTCGGCGCTGCGCATCGTCGGAGGCATCTTCGCCGCAGCGTTCTTCGCGCTCGCCTGGTTCCGCTACAGCCGGCGCCGGATCAGCCGGCTGAACCTGATCATCTCGTCGCTGATCTCGGCGGTCCTCCTGTTGCTCGCGATCGCGCCGGGGCTGTTCAACCCCCTGTTCGAGGTCTTCAACTTCCAGCCGGGAAGCGGGCAACGTCTCACGGCCGTGCTCCTGTTCGCCGTCGCGATCCTGTTCGTCCTGCTGATCCGCGTGCAGTCGGAGGTGGACACCAACGAGCGCAACATGCGACAGCTCGTGGAATCGTTCGGGCAGGCGGCCTTCGACTGGGACGCGGCGGCCGACCTCCCGGCGGGCAAGCGCATCGTCGTGGTCTCGCCCGCGTTCAATGAGGTCGAGAACGTCGGCGCCGTCATCGAGGCGATGCCCCGCGACGTCGAGGGCTACCACGTCATCCCCATCGTGATCGACGATCGCTCCGACGACGGAACCGCGGACGCGGCCCGGGCGGCGGGGGGGATGGCCGCGAGCCTCCCGATCCGCCGGGGCGGCGGACTCGCGCTCCGTGTTGGCTACGACATCGCCCTCAAGCTCGACGCCGACATCGTCGTCACGATGGATGCCGATGGGCAGCATCAGCCCGAGGAGCTCCCCACGGTGGTCGGACCGATCATCGAGGGAAGGGCCGATCACGTGAACGGCTCGAGGATGCTTGGAGACTTCGAGCGCGAAAGCCTCGTGCGGCACATCGGCGTGCATTTCTTCTCGCGCATGGTGACGATCCTGACCGGACAACGGGTGACCGACATCTCCAGCGGCTACCGGGCCACCCGAGCCGACACGCTGCACCGGCTCATCCTGGAGCAAGACCAGTTCTGGACCTCGGAGGTCACGATCGAGGCGCTCCGCCAGCGGGCGCGGGTCGTCGAGGTACCGGTCACCTTCCTGACCCGACGCGGGGGTGTCTCGAAGAAACCGAAGTCGTTCCGCTACGCCTGGAACTTCTCCAAAGCGATCGTCAAGACCTGGCTGCGCTAGCGGCGGCGACCTCGCCGGCCAGCCGCGCGTTGGACTCGAGGAGCGCGAGGTTCGCCTCCAGGCTCTCGCCGTCGGTGCGCTCGGACAGGCAGGCCAGCAGGTACGGCGTCAAGGCCTTGCCGCGGACGCCCTCGCGGTCGGCGATCCGCTCGCAGGCGCGGACGGCCTCCTCGACCGTTGCCGGGTCCATCGCGAACGCCTCGGGGACCGGGTTGCACAGCAGCACGGCGGCGCGAGCGTCCAGATCCTCGAGCGCCCACTCGAGCCGGGCGGCCTGCGCCGGGTCGTTCACCCGATCGTCCAGGTCGACGGGGGCCTCCCGAGCGAGGAAGAACGGCAGCCGCCAGCAGTCGTAACCGATCACGGCCACGCCCAGCTCCTCGAGGCGATCGGCCGTGGCGACCGGGTCGACGATGGATTTCGGTCCCGAGCACACGAGGAGGATCGGCGTTCGGGCGAGCTCGATCAGGTCCGCGGAGACGTCCCCGCTCCCTGGGTGGACGCCGCCGATGCCGCCGGTGGCGCCGACCCGGATCCCCACGCGGTGCGCCGCCCAGATCGTGCTCGACACGGTCGTGGCCCCGAGACCGCCCGAGGCGATCGCGAAAGGGAGGTCGCGTCTGGCCACCTTGGTCGCCCGACCCGGCTCGGCGAACGCGGCCAGCTCGTCTGCCGACAGGCCGACCACCGTCTCGCCTCCCATCACCCCGATCCACGCGGGGACGGCGCCGGCGGACCGGATCGCCGTGGTCATGCGCTCGACACATTCGAGGTTGCGGGGCGGCGGAAGCCCCTGGGACAGGACGCTGGTCTCGAGCGCCACGACGCCTTCTCCCGCTGCGAGCGCGACCGAGACCTCGCTCGCAGCCCGAACGGCGTTCAACGGCGCCATCTCCCCGATGGTGCCTCGGCCTCGGCCGTTCGGGGTCGCTCGGGCCACGTCTCGAAGCTCGCGGCGACCCGTGCACCGGCCCGGCAGGCCGCCGCGATCGCGTCGCCCGGGGAACGGCCCGCCACGAGCGATGCGAGCAACACGCCGTTGAACGCGTCGCCGGCGCCGGTGGGATCCTTCTCGCGGACCGCGTCGGTCGTGTTGCGGATCACGAGCCCCTCCCAGGACATCAACGCACCCTCGTCGCCGAGCTTCAGGCAGACCACCGGGAAACGCCGCGCCAGCTCGTCGAAGGCATGGTCTCCGCGAAGCCCCGTAAGCTCCTCCGCCTCGCGCGAGTTCGCCAGGAGCATCGTGGCGCGTTCGCACGACTCGAAGAACCGGTCGACGCCGAACGAGCGGATCATGGGCCACGACGCAGCGTCGACGGCGACGAAACGCGCGTGGGCGCGCTCGAGGGCCGCCACCCCGGCCGCCGAGGTCGGCTCGAACAGGAGCGAGTACCCGGAGACGAGGACGGCGCCCGCGTCGAGCCGTCCGGGGAGGTCCTGCGGTGACAGGCGTCCGCCGGCACCCCGGTCGGCCACCATCGAGCGTTCGCGCGGCTCGTGGACGACGAGCATCGTTCCCGTGTCGGCTGCCGGGTCGATCGCCAGCGCTGGCTCGACCCCGCGCGAGATCAGCTCGTCGCGCAGGAGCGCACCCGCGACGTCCGAGCCGATCCGCCCGTGCACGCGGGCCCGCGCGCCGACCTCGGCGGCCCACACCGCCGCGTTGGCGGCGCTCCCGCCGGGCCGAACGAGGACGCGCCCGTGCACGTCCCCCCCTTCCTCGAGCCCGTCGGAGTCGACGCGCACGTCGATCATCACGTCGCCCACCGTCACCAGGTCCATCGCGCTGCAGCCTACCGGGTACCGTTTCGTTGATGAGGCCCGAGACGCTCCAGCGCGGTGACCACGTCTCCATCCGTCGCCTCGAGGCCGGCGACGAAGCCGCCTTCATCCGGGCGGTGCGCGCGAGCCGGAAGCTGCATCGCCCGTGGTCCTACCTCCCCGAGTCCGCCGACGGCTTCCGGGACATGCTCCTGCGACCGCTCGGCGAGTCCTACCTCATCTGCCGAAACGACGACGACGCGCTCGCCGGCTGCGCGAGCCTCGGTCACGTCGTGTTCGGCAACCTGCGGAGCGCGTACCTCGGGTACTCGGCGTTCGTCCCTCTTCAGGGCCGCGGGCACATGTTCGAAGGTCTCGGCCTGGTGCTGCGACATGCGTTCGGCACGCTGGGACTGCACCGCGTCGAGGCCAACGTCCAGCCCGACAACGCGCGTTCGATCGCGCTCGTCGAGGGTCTCGGGTTCCGGCGCGAGGGGTATTCCCCGCGGTACCTGAAGATCGGCAACCGGTGGCGCGACCACGTCCGGTTCGCGATGCTCGCCGACGAGTTCACCCCGGCGGAGCGCCGGCGGCGCTAGCTCGACCTCCACCGCAGCCTTTCTCAGCCCGCGTTCGCGATCCCGGCCGCCTCGGCCGCCCATCGTCCGAACGCTCCCCAGAAGGGGTCGAGCCCAGGGTGTTCGAGCGGTCGCTCCGTCCGACCGTCGACGAGGACGACCCCTTCCGATGGATCCGTCACCTCGCCCACGATCGAGGCGTCGATCCCGGCGCCCGCCAACGCGCCGACGAATGCGTCTGCTCGATCCGCGACGACCGTCGCGATGAGGGTTCCCTCGCTGATCGACGTGTACGGGTCCATCCCGACGTGGTCGCAGACGGCGCGAACCTCCTCGCGCACCGGGATCGCGTCGAGCTCGATCCGCATCCCGACCTGGGACGCCGCCGCCACCTCGGTGATCCCGCCGAACACACCGCCCTCGGTCGCATCGTGCATCGAGCTGACGCCCTCGTCCCGCAGTCCGAACGTCCGGGCAACGGTCGCCTCGGGCACCACGGTCATCCTTTCGAACAGGGCGTCGGCCCGCTCCACGACGTCGGCCCCGATCGCCTCGGCGAGCCGGTCCGGGAACGTCGCCGCGAACAGCGCCGTAGCCTCGATCGCCGCGCCCTTGGTGACGACCACGCGGTCGCCGAGCCGGGCCATCGTCGGCGTGACGAACCGGTCCTGCGGCCCGGACGCGATGCAGACCGCGCCGCCGACCATCGGCCAGGCGCACCCGTCGTACCGGGCGGTGTGCCCGGTGACGACGGCGACACCGATCCCCTCGCAGGCGCGATGGAACCCGTCCCAGAGCTCCGAGAGCTCCTCGTCGGAGATCTCCGGAGGAAGGTTGAGGTCGACGGCCATCCACCGCAGCGGGAGGCCGCTCGTCGCGGCGTCCGACGCGAGGATGTGCACCGCGAACCACGCCGCGCGCTCCCAGCCGTAGGCCGGCACGATGAACACCGGATCTGCCGTGAGCGCCATCGCGACGCCGTCGGCGACGCGGACCACGCCGACGTCCACCCCGTGCCGAGGGCCGACCAGCACGTCGTCATCCTTCGCCCCCAGCCGTGGGAGGATCACCTGCTCGAACAGCTCCGCCGTCGCCTTGCCCGTGCGCTGCTCGCTCATCGAACCCCTTCCTCCCAGGTATCCACGACCTCGACCAGCGCGCGCGTGGCATGCTTCGGATCCGGAGCGGCACCCACCGCCGACACGACGCAGATCCCGGCCGCGCCCGCATCCAGGACCTCGCGCGCGTTGCCGGCGTGGATACCCCCGATCCCGACCACCGGCAGCGCCGTCGAACCCACGATCTCGCGCAACCCCTCGAGTCCGCGCGGCTGAGCCTCCGCCTTCGTCGGGGTCGCCCATACCGTCACGCCGAGGTAGTCGGCGCCGGCGGCATCGGCTGTTCGAGCCTCCTTCGCCGTCGAGACGCTGACCCCGAGGACCCGATCGCCGCCGAGGCTCGCCCGCGCCGAGCCCGGGTCGTCCCCCTGACCCACGTGCGCACCCGCGCCGACTCGGGCCGCCACGGCGACTCGGTCGTTCACGACGAACAACACTCCTACGGCCCGGCACCGACCGGCGATCTCGGTGGCGAGCTCGGTGAGCGTCCCGTCGCCGAGCTCGGGGGCTCGCAGCTGCACGGCCGTCGCGCCGCCCGCGATCGCCGCCTCCGCGATCTCTCGGTGTCCACGGCCCGCGACGAAGCCGCGCGAGGTCAGCACGTAGACGCGAAGCCAACGAGGATCCACCGTCGCCGTTCGCCTCCCTCCGCCCGCATTACCGGGATCAGGTCCGTACGGGTCGCCGCCGCGGTGTGGCGGCCTCTCAGCCCGGTCGCCCGAGCTCCCCGGTGTTTCGCTCCAAGGATAGCCGACCCTCGCGCGCTAGCGGTTGGCGGCCTGCACGCGCGCGATGCGCATCTCACGCCGGAACCGCTTCCAGTCGCTCGTGCGGGTCGAGATGAAGACGTCGGTGCCGATGATCAGCACCTCGTACCCGGCGATCGCCCAGGCGGCCCAGCCCGGGGCGTCGCTCGCTGGCCAGAACGCGAGCGCGAGGAGGGGCGCGATCTTGCTCGCGATCGCCCCCGAGGCGTGCATCCAGGCCCGCGCCTCCGGGGCGACCCGCAGATAGGCGGTGTAGTCGATCTTCACGCCGGGGAACGGTGGGACCAGGTCTCGGATGAAGTAGGCGACGAAACGCATGCCGACCGCCCGCCCCACGAGCCAATGGGCCGGTGCGTGGAACGTCGCCGACCAGTCCAGGGCGGCGAACACGAGCGCCAGCCCGGCCAGCGTCTGCGAATCGGTGGTGAGCGCGATCGCCACGGCGACGGCGCCCGCGAGCGTCCCGACCAGCAACAGCGCGTTCCCGAACCAGATCGGCACGAGTAGGAGGGCCCGAGCCTCGAAGGCCTTCCGGTCGATCCGCCCCGCCTGCTCCGCCCAATGGTGCGCGAGGACGGGGTCTGCCTTGACCTTGGCGAGCAGGCGCCAGAACCCGAGGGCCCGCAGATCGGTCTGCCCCGCGTCCACCGCCGCCTCGATGCGCTCGAACTCGGCCGGGAAGTCTCGCGGGTCGCTCACCTCGGCTCCATGGTTGACGCTCACGGGCGCGCTAGGATGTGCGCTCGGACGCGCCCCCGGCCCCAGGATGTCCGCCCGCAACACCCAAGGAACAACGGGAGGCGACCATCTCGAAGAGCACGATCCCCGAGCGGTCCGCTCGCGCGGACCTCGCGTTCGCGCTGAACACGCTCGACGGCCGCTACCACGTCGCCGATCGTATCGCCGCGGGCGGGATGGGCGAGGTCTACCGGGCCCGGGACGCCGTGCTCGAACGCCCGGTCGCGATCAAGGTCCTGCACCGGAACCTCGCGGGTGACGCGGGCTTCATCGAACGGTTCCGGCGAGAGGCGCGCGCCGCGGCCAACCTGAACCATCAGAACATCGTGGCCGTCCACGACTGGGGAAGCGTCGACGGCATCTATTACATGGTGATGGAGTACGTCCCGGGGCTGTCGGTCCGCGAGATCCTGCACGCCGAGGGCCTGCTCGCGCCGGGGCAGGCGGCGGACGTGCTCGAGCAGACGCTCGCGGCGCTCCAGCACGCCCACCGGCAGGGCATCGTCCACCGCGACGTGAAGCCCGAGAACCTGATGGTCACCCGTGACGGCGTCGTGAAGGTTGCTGACTTCGGGCTCGCGCGGGCGTTCGCCGACGCGCAGATCACCGAGGCCGGCAACGTCACCGGCACCGTGCAGTACCTCGCGCCCGAGCAGCTGCAGGGCGAGCCCGCCGACCCGCGCACCGACCTCTACGCTCTGGGCGTCGTCGCGTTCGAGCTGCTGACGGGCCGCCTCCCGTTCACGGGCGAGACGCCGATGGCCATCGCGTACAAGCACATCCACGAGCCGATGCCGCGTCCCTCGTCGACGAACCCGGCCGTACCGGCGTCGCTCGACGGGTGGGTCGCCTCGGTCACCGAGAAGCAACGAGAGCTGCGGCCCGAGTCGGCGGCCGAGGCGCGGCGCGATCTGGAGGTCGAGGCACGGTCGCTCCCCCAGGCTCCACCGCTCGCCTCGCTCGTTCCGGAGGTCACGGTGCTCCCCACGGGTGTGGACGTCGCGTCCGTTCCGGCCGCGGCGTCGGACCTGGCCGAGACCGTCACGATCCCGGGACGCTCGATCGGGCGTTCGAAACGGAAACACCGAAAGGGCTGGGTCGCGCTCGGGATCGTGCTTGCACTCCTCGCGATCGGCGGCGCCGCATGGGCGTCGTGGACCTACCTGATCCCGCACGAGGTCGATGTGCCCAAGGTCGTCGGTCTCTCCGTCGATGAGGCCCAGACGCGGGTCGCCGACGCCGGTCTTGTCGTTCGGATCGCCGACGGTCGCTACTCGACGAAGGTCCCCGCGGGGGACGTGCTCACGGTGCAACCGGCCGAGGGGTCGACGCTCGAGCAGGGAGACCGCGTCACGCTGATCCCGTCGCTCGGCCCCCGGCCCGTGCCCGTCCCGAACCTCGTGGGGCTGCCGCTCGGCGAGGCCAAACAGGCGCTCCGGGACGCGGACCTCAAGGTCGGCCACGTGACGAAGGAGTTCAACGAGCGGTTCGACACCGACCAGGTGATCCAGCAGAGCGTGAGGGCCGACGCCGAGGCGCCGCTCGGCAGCGAGATCGACCTGGTGGTCAGCAAGGGCCCGACCCCGGTCCCGCTCGAGAAGGTCGCCGGGTTGCAGCAGGACGAAGCGGTCGCCGTCCTGGAGGCCCAGGGCTTCGTCGTCGACGTGCAGCAGGAGTTCTCCGACCGGATCCAGAAGGGCACGGTGATCTCGCAGACGCCGGCGAAGGGCACCGACCTGCAACCCGGCCGGACCGTGACGATCGTCGTCTCGGAAGGACCCCCCGAGTTCCCGATGCCCAACGTCGTGGGCATGGGTCGGGACGAGGCGGTCGCCAAGCTCAGGAGCCTCGGCCTGTTGGTGGACGTGGCGATCGTGCCGGGACACGGCGGTACGAGGGTCGTGTTCCAGGAGCCGGCCTCCGGCACCACCGTGCACGCGGCCGACCTCGTCCACATCTACGTGGCGTGAGGGTCGGCGCCCACCTCAGGAGCGGGCTCCGAACCGTGATCCCGCTCGCCCGGGAGACCGGCGCCGACGTCGTCCAGGTCTTCATCTCGAACCCCCGTGCCTGGTCGGGTCCGCGGTTGGAGACCGCCCAGGCGTTCGGCGCCGAGTGGCGGGAGGCGGCGATCGGACCTCTGTTCGTCCACGCGCCGTACCTCGTGAACATCGCATCGCCGAACCCGGAGTTCCTCTCCAAGTCCATCGAGCTCTGCCGGCGTTCGGTCGCCGCGTGCGGCGTGCTCGAGGCGGGCGGGTTCGTCGTCCATTCGGGATCGGGCGGCGAGGCGGAGGTCGCCGACGCGCTCGATCGATCCGCGACCGTGCTCCAGGCCACGCTCGCCGAGACCCCGGACGAGACACACCTGTTGGTCGAGCTCATGGCGGGCACGAGCGGCGCCGTCGCGTCGACGCTCGGCGAGGCGCGAGCCCTGTTCGACGCCGTCGACGACGAGCGGCTCGGCCTCGTCCTCGACACGTGCCACCTGTTCGCGACCGGCTACGCGCTCGACGAGCCGAAGGGCGTCGACGCGTTGTTCGAGGAGCTGCGCCAACTTGACCTCGCCGATCGCCTGCGCCTGATCCACATGAACGACGCGAAGTTCGAACGCGGCTCGAAGCGGGACCGGCACGAGATCGTGGGCGAGGGCGGCATCGGGCTCGAAGGGTTCGGCGCGATCGTCCGACAGCCCGAGGTCCGCGACCTCTCGGTCGTGGTAGAGACGCCGTCCTCGGGCGAACGGCGCCGCCTCGAGCTCGAGACGATCCGCTCCCTCGCCGCCTGATCCACCGCAACGTATCGTGGCCCGATGGATCCAACGACGTTGACCGTGGTGATCGAGATCCCGGGGGGCTCCCGGAACAAGTACGAGCTCGACCACGAAACGGGCGAGATCTACCTCGATCGGATGTTGTTCACAGCCACGAGGTATCCGGCGGACTACGGGTTCATCGAGGGCACGCTCGGCGGCGACGGCGACCCGCTCGACGCCCTCGTGTTCGTCGGCGAACCCACGTTCCCCGGCTGCCGCATCCAGGTCCGACCGGTCGGGGTGTTCGTGATGCGCGATGCGAAGGGGATGGACGAGAAGGTGCTCTGCGTGCCGCTGCAGGATCCCGCGTGGTCGCATGTGCAGGACCTCTCGGACCTGCTACCGACGCTCCTGGCCGAGATCGAGCACTTCTTCGCCGTGTACAAGGATCTGGAGGACGAGGTCACCGAGACCGACGGCTTCCGAGGTCGCGAGACCGCTTTGACGATCATCCGGGAGGCGAGGGAGCGAGCCGCGCAGCACGGGTAGCGCGTTCGTTACGGCTCGAGCTCGGCCCCGGGGCCTTCCTGGTACGAGTAGCGCTCCTCCGCCCAGGGCTCGGCGTGGATGTGGTACCCGCGGACCTCCCAGAACCCTCGCTTGTTCTGCGCCGAGAACTCGAGGCCTCGCAGCCACTTCGCGCTCTTCCACGCGTAGCGCTTGGGCACGACGAGGCGAAGCGGGAACCCGTGCTCGCCGGTGAGGGGTTCGCCCCCGTGGGCCCAGGCGACCAGGACGTCGTCGTCCATCATCGCCTGGAGCGACAGGTCCGAGGTGTAGCCGTAGTCGCAGTGCGCGATCACCCACTTGGCGTCGTCCTGGACACTCGCCTTCTCCGCGAGCACGCGGAAGGGCACGCCCGTCCAGGTGTTGTCGAGCGTCGACCAGCCGGTCACGCAGTGCATGTCCGCCTGCACGTCGTCCGGGCCGAGCGCCTTCAGCTCCGAGTACGTGAGCGTGAAGGGGTTGTCGACGAGCCCATTCACCTCGAGCGACCACGTCGACTCGTCGAAGTCCGGGATCGGGCCGAAATGCAGCACCGGCCACGTCTTCACCAGTCGCTGGCCGGGCGGGATGCGCTTCGCGATCTCCTCCGGGTACCTCGGGCCGAACAGCTTCACCGGGAGCCTCCTAACCGGCCGCCACGGCCCGCCAGGCCGCGATCGCCGTCTCGACGTCCTCGTCGGCGATGTCGACGTGCGTGACCATGCGGACCTTGCCCGAGACCACGCTCGCCCCGACCCCGTGTCCCTCGAGCCGGTTCGCGACGTCGAGGGGGGTCATCACCATCGGTTCGGTGTCGGCGAAGACCATGTTCGTTTCAACGTCGGCGGGATCCAGGCTCCCCGGCACGATCTCGGCCACGGCCTCGCCGATCCGGCGGGCACGCTCGTGGTCCTCGGCGAGGCGCTTCGGCCCCTCCTCGAGCGCCACAAGGCCGGCGGCCGCCACGACCCCCGCCTGCCGCCAGGCACCTCCGAACAGGATCTTGATCCTCCGGCCTTCCCGCATCTGCTCCGCGGTGCCGCACACGAGCGAGCCGATCGGCGCGCCGAGCCCCTTCGAGACGCAGAACATCAGGGTGTCGACCTCGGCCGCGTACTCTGCCACGTCCACGCCGGAGGCGGCGCTCGCGTTGAAGATCCGCGCGCCGTCCAGGTGCACCGCGACGCCGGCTTCCTCGGCTGCCTTGCGGATCGCTCGGAAGTCCTCGACGTCCATCACGGTGCCGCCCGCGTGCCCGCTGGTGTTCTCGAGGCAGACGAGGTCGACGATCTCGACGTCGTAGGGCTCGTCCGGTTCGAGCGCCGCACGGACCTGGTCGGACGTGATCCGGCCGCGGCGGTCGCCATGGACGGTCCGGTAGGCGATGCCGGAAAGTACCGCCGAGCTCATCACCTCGGTGGAGGCAACATGCGACAGCGGTTCGGCCACGACGAGATGTCCGGGTCCGGAGAACTGCAGCCGCAGCGCGATCTGGTTGGCCATCGTCCCGCTCGGGACGAACAGCGCGGCCTCCTTGCCCGTGACCTCGGCAGCCCGCTCCTGGAGACGGTTCACGGTGGGGTCGTCCCCGAACCAGTCGTCGCCGACCTCGGCCTCGGCCATCGCTCGCCGCATCGCGGCCGACGGCTTGGTAACCGTGTCCGAACGCAGGTCGACCCGGAAGCTCTTCACAGGAACCGAGTATATGGAGCGCCGACCGAAGGGCTCAGTACAGGAACATCGGCTTGCCGTCGACGTGGCGGATCTTCGGTCGGTAGGCCTCCGCGTCGTACAGGGCACCGACGTCGACCCGCTTAACGCCCTGGCGGACCACGGGGAGCGGCACGTTCGTGTAGTTGCCGTTCCGGAGCGCCACCAGGCGGCCGAACTGGCGCTCGATCACGAGATCGGCCGCCATCACGGCGTAGTTGATCGCGACCATG
>Ga0268386_10000509_pt1 | contig 24729 bp, 18 predicted proteins | sample RVTome_15_FD_200260 | JGI IMG/M metagenome (GOLD analysis project Ga0268386, IMG submission 200260) | Soil microbial communities from uranium-contaminated site in the Upper Colorado River Basin, Wyoming, United States - RVT150D86... ... | reverse complement strand
CCCGGCGAGACCGGGCCCGGGTGTCGGGAGCGGTCGACCTGCTCTCGGCCTCGATCGCCACGGAGACGCCCCTCGGCGCGCGGGCGGGCGTCCTCGTGTCGGCGAGAAGCCTGCACGATCTGGGTCGGGCCCCGCTCGGAGGGGAACGGCCGTATGGCTACCGGGACCTCCTGATGTCGCTCGACGCGGAGCCGGCTCGGGGACACGGGGTGCGGGCGACCGCGTTCTGGAACGACGAGTCGGTGCGACTCGACTTCGGCGCGGCCGCGAACGATGCCGTCTGGAGCAACCGCGCCGCCTCGCTCGGTTACGAGACCGAGTGGGCCGGCGTGCGCCTCGACTTCACGGTGGGCGCGAGCGGCTACCGCGCCGAGCTACCGCTCCAACCCGCGGGAGAGCCGAACGAGCCGCTCCCGGCCGCGATTCTCGCCTCCGCGGCGGTCGACCGCCTCCGCGGCGTCGCCGAAGCCTCATGGGGACCGGTCGAGTCGCCGCTCAGAGCGGGGGTGTCGATCGACGGGATCGACGCCGCGTACGACGCCAGCTCAACCGTGTCGTCCGCGCGCTCCCGAGCGTCGACTTTGACCCCTGGCGCCTTCCTCGACGTCACCCGGCCGCTCGCGCCCGGGCTGACGTTGCGCGCGGGGATCCGAGCGGACGTCTTCAACGGGACGACCGCGCGCCTCGCGCCGCGCGCGGCGCTGCACTGGGAGGTCGGGCCCGAGGCACTGCTCACCGTGGCCGCGGGCCGCTACCACCAGCCGACCCGGACACCCGACATCGAGGTGGAGCGCACGCTCGCCGAGGTCGCAGACGACGCGCTCGTCGGCGGTGAGCTGCTGCCCGTGGCGACCGCCGATCACATCGTGCTGTCTCTGGATCAGCGTCTGGCAGGGCGGGTCAGCCTCGGTCTCGAGGGGTTCTGGAAGCGCTTCGAGGGCCTGCAGGCGACCGGCCAGGAGACCGTCCGCAGCTCCGGGGTGGACCTGCGAGTCGTGAGCAGCGGCGGTGCGGGCGTGGCCTGGCTCGGCTACGGCCTGTCCTGGTTCTGGTCCACGCTCGACCTCTCCGGTCGCGCCTCCGACTTCGCCGGTCGCCACCTTCTCAGCGCGGGCGTCTCGGGCGGGTTGATCGGACGTCTCCGCGGCGAAGCGCGCTTCGCGTACGGCGCCGGGCTGCCCTACACGGCGATCCCCTTCCGGACCGCCGGGGAGGAGCTCACGGGCGCGCCGGTGAACGATGCCGGCGGCCCCGGGCTCGAGACGGTCTCGGGGGGCATCGATCAGCCACTCGTCGGCGGCCTCGACGAGGAGTTCCTGCGCATCGATCTGGAGCTGCACGCGCTCTGGGAGCTCGAGTGGTGGGGTCGCCCCTGGAGCGTGCGTCCGTATGTGCGCGTCCTCAACGCGCTCGACCGGCGCGACGCCCTCTTCTACACGTTCCAGCCGTGGCGCCCCGACTCCGTCCGCCCCCTCGCCGAGCGTCCGCTCCTCCCGCTGGTCGGGTTCGCCTTCGCCTTCTGAGAGGACGGGCCCTCACGCGCGACGTGAGTCCCTCCCTGCCACGCCTCTGGCTACCACGCCTCGGGTCGGCGACTGCCGAGGGCAAGAGAGCGAGGCTTCGCGCGTCGTCACGGGGACCCCCGATCGCTCGTTCCACGTGGTGAAGACGATGACGTGTGGTCGCTCCCCTGGAGGTGCACATGAGACGGTCGCTCTGGTTGTCCAGCCTGCTCTGCCTGGGTTCCATGGCCCTCCCGCGCGCGGACGCCGGCGCTCAGACGATTCCGATTCGCACCGTGCCCGTCGCCTCCGGTGATCAGTTCCTCATGATGCCCTCGGCGACCCTCGGCATGGGGGGCACGCGGCTCGCGGTCGAGGATTCACTCGGTGGGGCCTGGTCGAACCCGGCGAAGGGCGCGCTAATCTCGGAGTCCTCGTTCCTCGGGTCTCCGACGTACTACTCGATCTCCGAAGGGGGCGGCGGCGGCCGGACCTTCCCCGTCGCCGGCCTGTTCGCCGGCACGCGGTGGTTCGGGGGCGCGGCTCTCGCCCTGCAGCAGATCGAGAACACCGACGGCGACGACTTGTTCTTCCCGGCGCCTGGCGTCACGGAGCCAGCGATCGACATCTGCTGCTTCCAGTGCTGCGGTGGGCCGGCTCGCACCCTGAGCGAGACATATGGTCGCAACGTCTACGCGGCCGGCTTCGTGGGGCGTCGGCTCGTTGACGGCTGGTCATTCGGCATCGGGGCGTCGACCGCGCAGCTCGGCGCGATGGACGGTGTCGATCTCCTCTACTCCGGATCGGAGCGGATCGAGCAGTCCGGCACCCTCGGCGACGTGCGCGTGGGGCTGTATCGCGCGGCGACGCGCGACCGTCTCTCGCTGCTGCTCCTTCACACCAGGGTCTCCATGGTGCACGAGGTCACCTGGCTCGATTGGGTCTGGGACCCGGCGACGATGCGTAGCTTCACGCGACGGCGTGTCGAGGCCAACGAGGACGAGACACGGACCTGGGGGGCCCACGCGGCCTGGAGCCGCGACCTCACGACCGAGGGTTGGCGAGTCGGCGCATCGGGCACGCTGAACTACAAGGACCATCCGAAGATCCCCGACTACTCCCTCCAGAACATCCCGCGGGACCCGGGAACGACCTGGGCTTACGAGGCCGCGTTCGGATTCTCGCGTACGGCCGACCGCACCACCTTCGCGCTCGACCTCGCCCTGCAGCCCATCTGGACGGAGACCTGGCAGGTGGCCAACGCCCAGGACGTGGCCGCCTCCGGTGGCGCGCTCACGGTCGGAGACCGTTCGATCGAGAACGACTTTTTCTTCACCAACGTCGTGATCCGGAGTGGCCTCATGCACGAGATCAGCGGCGTCCGCGGTCAGGTCGGGCTCGAGATCCGCTCGTACGCCTACCAACTCGAGCAGGTGAACCACGTCGAACGTTCGTACCGGGAGCAGGACGAGGCCTGGATCGAGTGGTCCCCGACGCTCGGCGCAACGTACAGCTTCGACGCCCTCGACCTCCGCTACACCGGGCGGATCACCACCGGCACCGGGCTCCCCGGCACCGCCTCCGATTGGGCCTTCGGCCCCGGACTCGAGTCGGCGTCCGGAGGCGACTTCGTGTTGGCTCCGGGTGGACCCCTGACGCTCCAGGACGCCCGCGTCGTGACGCATCAGCTCTCTGTTCGGATTCCGGTTCGCTGAGCGTGCGCGTTCGACCCGGGCGATAGCAACGAGGGGCGAAGCCCCCTAGCCCGTGGAAGGTCGTGAAACGCCCTCCGCATGCCCGTCGAAGGCTTGACCGGACGGGGGCCCGCGCCCTATTTCTCCGCGTGACCGCCATCGACGAACCCAGGAGTGAGAATGTCCGACAATGGTGCCAGCCGGATCCGCGTGGTGCTGCGCTGGATCCAGATCAAGGACAACAAGGAGGCGGCGTGGGACGACGAGGGCGAATTCCGCTTCCGCGCCAAGGTCACGACGGCTGGAGAAACCAACGAGTTGGAATTCCCCGAGCAGGGCTATTGGTCCATCTCCGACCACCCGCGTAGGAACAAGGTCGACAAGATCGACAAGGTCCTCTTCGAGGGAGAGGTGGGGGACTCCATGGTGATCGAGCTGTTCGGGGTCGAGCTGGATCAGATGTCGACCAACGACCACCTGGCCGATTACAGGCGCGAGTACACCGGAGACGCGTCGTCGTGGATCGGACGCCACCAGCCCACGGATGAGGGCTCGGACGACCCCGAGAACATGATCGACTGGCGGATCTGCTACGACATCGAGGTCGCCTGACGCTCCCGCGGCCACTCGGCGCGAAGGCCCTGCCCGGATCGATCGGGCGGGGCCTTCGTCGTTCGAGGAGCCGCCCTTTCCCATCGGCACCAGTCCGGTTATCGTGTCTTCGGCTTTTATTCGGTACGGGGGAACATGACATCGAAGGCGCTGCCGGTATTGAAGGGTCGCGGGACGGCGTGGAATCCGCCCAACCGCTTCGAGAGCATCCACGTGGAGCGGGACGGCTGGTCGGATCCGGACGATCCGCCGCCCGAGACGGTGCTCCTCCGAGATGCGTCTCGATCGATCCTGGCGTACAACGAGTCGCCCGACGTGGGCTTCGACGTGGGCATCAACCCCTATCGGGGATGCAGCCACGGGTGCAGCTACTGCTACGCGCGACCGACACACGAGTACCTCGGGTTCTCAGCCGGTCTCGACTTCGAGACGAAGATCCTGGTGAAGAGCGAGGCACCCGACCTGTTGCGCAGGGCGCTCGAGTCTCCGAAATGGACGCCTCAGGTCATCGGCCTCAGCGGCAACACCGACGCGTACCAACCGGCCGAGCGCCGCCTCCGCATCACCCGGCGCTGCCTCGAGGTCCTCGCGGAGTTCAGGAACCCCGTCGGGATCGTCACGAAGAGCTATCTGGTCAGCCGTGACGTCGACATCCTGCGGGAGCTGGCCCGTCACGAAGCGGCCGCCGTCGTGCTCTCCATCACGACGCTTCGTCCCGACGTGCAGCGGGTCATGGAGCCCCGGGCGTCCATTCCGGCTCGTCGCCTGGGTGCGATTCGGGTCCTCGCCGACGCGGGGATCCCGGTAGGTGTGAACGTGGCGCCTGTCGTTCCCGGGCTCACCGACCATGAGCTGCCCGCGATCCTCGAAGCCGCCGCCCACGCGGGCGCCTCGTTCGCGGGGTACATCCTCCTGCGCCTACCCTACGGCGTGCAGGACATCTTCTCGGACTGGCTCGGGCAGCACTTCCCCGACCGCAAGGAAAAGGTGCTCAACCGGGTTCGCGAGCTCCGCGGCGGGAAGCTCAACGACAGCCGCTTCGAGGTCCGTGGCCGCGGGGAGGGGCCGTGGGCCGACCATCTCCGGTCGATCTTCCGGGTCACGCGCGACCGCCTCGGCCTGAACCGGCCGCCAGGGCTGTCCGCGGCCTCCTTCGTCCGACCGACGCCGGACCCCGGCCCCCAGATCGATCTCTTCGCCTAGTACGACGCCTGACGCGCCTCCTGACGAGCGTGTCGGCTCTTCGAGAACGTCCAAAGGAAGTTCGTGAAACCGACGTCGTAGTCCGAGAGGCCGTTCTGCCCGGTCACCTTCATCCGCTCGTCGTACAAACGCTTCATCACGACGGACACCGAGCTCTCGTACACCCCCGGGTCGGGCCGCAGCGAGTGGAGCTCGTCGGCCAGCTCGGCCCTCAGGGCGAGGCTCGACACAAGGTCGTGATAGACCTGGTGATCGTCCCCGGCGAGCGCCTTGAGCTGTCGGTGCAATCTCTCTCCCAGGGCCGACTGGACCATCACCGGATCGCCCGACGACATCAGCGCCATGTAGGAGAGGACCTGTGCGTGGAGCTCCTTCCAGTAGCCTTTCCGGTGCACGAACTCGTGGCAGATAATGTGCGGCTCGAAGATCCCGCCGTCACGGAAGAGCGCCACGTCGCCCGAGACGATGTCGCACACGCCCATCGCGAAGGGAAAGATCAGCCGCGCGAGCGTGAAGTCGCGCACCTCGGAGCTCGTGTGGACGCGCTGGCCGGTGATGCCCGCGACGTATTCCGTGAGATGCTCGTTCACCGCCCTCGCGAGTTGGGCCCGAGGGATCCGCTCCGCCGTGTAGCCGTCGTCCAGACGCCTCGCCAACCGCCCGACTTCGTCGCGTCGCGCGGACTCGGGCATCTCGACCAGGGTCTTCACGTCGGCACCGAACTCCCGTTGGAAGTCGATCCAGCGCACGTCGCGCCGCCTGACCCAATCCTTGACGGCGCTGCCCGCGTAGAGGCCGAGGGCTGCCGCGCTCAGGACCCGCCCGGGGAGCGTGGCACCGAGAAGGATTCGGGACGCGATCGGCGCGGTCGCGATCACATCGGTCAGCGAGAACGGCGCGTACGTGGCGTCGTTCGGAATGCGGATCTCGTCCATGCAAGCCTATACGGGCTAATCGGGTCCCGAGGTTCCCCGAGTTGGGGAGCAAGCCGGTGATACCCTACGCCTCAACGAAAAAACGCCGCCCATCGGCGGCGTTCCCTGCTCCGTGCGCAGATCCGGTTCGGTCGCGGACACTACCGCCGGCGACCGAACCGGTCAACTGCGCGCCGGCGGATACTCGGTGCTGTCTTCGTTGGTCCCGATCGTGCGATCCGCGGCTTGCACCTCCACCTGCTCGATCGTCTGTGACGCGTCCGGCTCGGTCGCCGGCGCATCCTGCACCGGCGCCACGAGAGACAGGAGCGCGACCATGAGGGGGATGCCCAGCAACGGCGCGCCGACGGCGGCCCAAAGCGGGACCGCTCGCTCGTTCTTGATGTGTGTCTGAATCATTTCCCTTCCCCTTCCCTTTCCGGGTCCCGACCCCTGCCGGTGTCCCTCACATGCTACTTCGTTGCGCGCGGCCGAAAAGTTTCGGACCGCTTGGACGGGTGTCGAAGAAGGACCCGGGGCCGCCACCCGCGCTGTCGCAGGTGTACCCGGGATGCTCCCTCCGTGCCCGCAGGGATGAGACGCCCCTTCGAGGCGTTTCGTTGCTCGAAGGGGGGTGTGCGACCGCTTCCAGCAGGCGGCGGGGAGTGGCCTGCTAGCTCCGAACCTGTCCCTCGCCGGTGACGACGAACTTCCGAGTGGTGAGCTCCCGGGCTCCCATCGGTCCGAAGGCATGCAACTTCGAGGTGGAAATGCCGATCTCGGCACCGAGCCCGAGCTCGCCTCCATCCGCGAAGCGAGTGCTCGCGTTCACGAGCACGGTCGACGATTGGACCGCGGCGACGAAGGCTCGAGCGCTCGCCTGGTCGTCGGTCACGATCGCTTCCGTGTGGTCCGATCCGTACGTCGCGATGTGCTCGAGCGCCGCCTCGAGGTCGTCGACCACCCGGACCGCGAGTATGAGATCGAGATACTCGGCGTGCCAGTCCTCCTCCGTCGCCGCGGCCACCGCCACCCCATCCAGGATCTCCCGTGTGCGCGCGCAGCCCCGGAGCTCGACGCCCGCGTCCACGAGGGCCGACGCGACAGCGGGAAGCACGCGAGGCGCGGCATCCGCGTGCACCAGGAGCGTCTCGAGGGCGTTGCACACCCCCGGCCGCTGAACCTTCGCGTTGAGCACGATCGCGCAGGCGCGACCCTCGGGCGCCGTCGCGTCGACGAATACGTGACACACGCCCTTGTAGTGCTGGAGCACGGGGATGCGACTCTTGCGGGTGACGGCCCTGATCAGCCCCTCGCCGCCCCGCGGGATCACCAGATCGATCGAGTCCTCCTGCTCGAGGAGCACGTCGATCGCCGAGCGATCCGGCGTGGATACGAGCTGGATCGCGTCGACCGGAACGGCGCCCCTCTCGAGCCCCGCGCGGAGTGCCTCGGCGATCGCCAGGTTGGACCGTAGCGCCTCCGACCCGCCGCGCAGGATCACCGAGTTTCCGGCCTTGAGGCACAGCGCGGCCGCGTCCGCCGTGACGTTGGGGCGGCTCTCGTAGATCATGGCGACAACGCCGAGCGGGATCCGCATGCGCGCGACACGCAGGCCGTTGGGGCGCACCTCCTCGTCTTCCAGCGAGCCGAGCGGATCCGGTTGCTCGGCGATCTCGCGAACCGCCGCGGCCAGCTTGTCCACGCCCGCCGCGTCCAGTCGGAGACGGTCGAGCAGGGGCCCGCTCACGCCGTTCTCGGTCGCGGCGGCAAGGTCGATCGCGTTCGCGGCGACGATCTCGCCCCTTGCCGCCGCGAGCGAGTCGGCCATCGACATCAAAGCGTCACGGCGCTCGGCACCCGTGGAGCGCGCAACCGACCGCGCCGCGATCCTCGCGGCCCGCGCCAGCTTCTCGATGTCGTGGGTGACGGATTCCGTCGCCGTCGCAGTCATTCCCGCCCTTCCTCTCCCGCCAGGACCATCCGATCGGGGCGCATGACGACCTGGCTGTTGTCGACCCCCAGGACGCCCTTCACCTCCAAGGTATGCAGACCCCGGATCCGGTCCACCTCACGGTCGTCGAAGCGGACGATGCCGCGGGCCTGCTCCACGCCACTCACGTCGAGGACGCGCACGAGGTCCCCGCGACGAAAGCGCCCCTGCACGCGGACGACACCGCTGGGCAGCAGGCTCGCCCGACGGCGAATCGCACGCACGGCTCCGTCGTCCACCACGAGCGCGCCCGACAGTCCCTTCTGAACGGCCATCCAATGTCTGCGTGCGGCCAACGGGCGCTGAGCCGCGTGAATCAGCGTCCCAGCGGGCTCGCCCTTGAGGACGGCGCGCAGGCTCTCGTCGTCGAGCCCCGAGGCGATGACCGTCGGGATGCCGAAGCGGCCCGCTCGCTCGGCCGCTTCGAGCTTGGTCACCATGCCTCCGGTCGACTCGGCCGCGCGTTTCTTGAAGCACAGCTCACGCAGCTGGGAGGGGCTCGCCGCCTCGGCGACCACGGCGGCGTCCGGATCTCGTTCCGGATCTCCGCTGAGAACCCCCGGCACGTCGGTGAGCAGCGCCAGAACGTCGGCGTCGACCAGGGCCGCGGTGCTCGCCGCGAGGTTGTCGTTGTCGCCGACCCCGATCTCGGCGAGGCTCACCGTGTCGTTCTCGTTGACGATCGGGATCACGCCCGCCTGCAGCAGCGCGCCGAGCGCCTGACGCGCGGCGTTGTAGCGCCGCCGATCGGTCAGGCAATCGTTGGTCAGGAGGACCTGGGCCACGTCGAGGCCTACGGTTCGGAATGCTTCGGCCCAGAGCGTCATCAGCCGCGTCTGCCCGACCGCGGCGGCGGCCTGACGGTCGCGGATCCGCTTGGGGGGTACGGTGTGCCCGAGCGTGCGGAACCCGGCCGCGATCGCACCGCTCGACACGATGACGACTTCGGTGTGCTCCTGCTCGGCCACCGCGCGCGCTACGCGGGCCATGCGGGTGGGGTTCAGGCTCGTCGTGCCGCCGGTGAGCAGGCGGCTCCCGAGCTTCAACACGATGCGTCTCGCGGAGTCGGGGCCCCGCACGTCGGATTCGGACACCTCGGCCGCGGAGAGCCCCTCGACCGGCGCCTCGAGCACGGATGCCTCGATCGCGACAGGCCCGTCGACCGCCACCTCGGGGCCGGTGGCCTCGACGGCGCCGTGTGACTTCGTGTGCGCTGTAGAAATATGCATGGTATATGCATACTTCCTCTTACCGCCTACGTCCACCCTCTTGCATCTCCCGGTTCGCGGCCGCGCGGTATAATCTTCGGCGTCCTCGCGCCCGCGCCGTGCCCGGCGCATCTTCCCGGGCCTCCGATCACCGATCCCACCCGCCCCTTGAGCCTTCCCCTCGTCATCCTCGCCGCCGGCCTCTCCACCCGATACGGCCGCCTGAAGCAGCTCGACCGGCTCGGTCCGGGCGGCGAGGCGATCATGGACTTCAACGTCTTCGACGCCATTCGCGCTGGCTTCGACAGCGTGCGGTACGTCGTGCGCGAGGACATCCTCGACGATGTGCGTCGGCACGTGGACGACATATTCGGCACCGCCTTTCCCGTCGAATTCATCCTACAGGACCCCGACCGCCTGCCAGACGGCTTCCTCGCCCCCGCGGACCGCCTGAAGCCCTGGGGGACGGCCCACGCCGTCCTCTGTGCGGCCGACGGGATCGACGGCCCGTTCGCGGTCTGCAACGCCGACGACCTCTACGGCCCCGGCGCCTTCGAGCTCCTCCACGCGCATCTCGCCACCGAGCCGGCGCCCACCGACTGCGCGCTGGTCGCCTACCCGCTGGAGAGCACGCTCTCGGGGGCGGGAGGGGTCGCCCGGGGCGTGTGCATCCTGGGGCGGGAGGACCTCCTGGAGCGGATCACCGAGGTGCGCGAGATCCGAAGGTCGGACGGCTGGATCACCGGAATCGAGACCGACGGCGCCCACGTCGAGCTCCATGGCGGCGAAATGGTGTCGATGAACCTCTGGGGATTCACGCCGGACGCCGTGGACTTGATGGACCGGCAGTTCGCCCGCTTCCTCGACTATTGGGGCTCCGACACCTGGGCGGAGTTCTTCCTCTCCACGGCGGTCAACGGCCAGATCGAGCTCGGCGCCACACGCGTGCGCGTCCTGCACGCGCCCGACAGTTGGTTCGGCATCACCCACGCGGCGGACCGCGGAAGGTCCCAGGCGATCCTCCAGGAGCGGGTGGGCGCGGGCGTGTACCCGCAGCGGCTCGCCGACGCGGCGCACAGGCTCGGCTGACCCGTGCAGCTCTCCGCGCTCGACTGGGTCGTCATCGCCGGCTACGCGGTGCTCGCGCTCGGGGTCGGACTCTACTTCGCCCGTCGCGCCGGGCGGAAGACCGACGAGTTCTTCCTTGGTGGACGCTCGATGCCCTGGTGGCTGCTCGGTACGTCGATGGTGGCGACCACGTTCTCGACCGACACGCCGAACTTCGTGACGGACGTGGTCCGCACGGGCGGGGTGAGTCAGAACTGGGTGTGGTGGGCCTTCCTGATCACCGGTATGTGCACGGTCTTCTTCTACGCCAAGCTCTGGCGCCGCTCGGGCATCCTCACCGACATCGGCTTCTACGAGCTCCGCTACTCGGGCAAGCCGGCCGCGTTCCTGCGGGGGTTCCGGGCCCTCTACCTCGGCGTCTTCTTCAACACGATGATCATGGCCACCGTCACCCTGGCGGCCATCAAGATCGGCGGGGTCCTCCTCGGCGTGTCGAAGTACGAGGTGGTTCTGGTCGCCGGGACCGTGACGACGCTCTATTCGGCCACATCCGGATTGTGGGGCGTCGTCGTCACGGATCTGCTCCTGTTCGTGATCGCGATGGTCGGCTCGCTCGCCGCGGCCTACTTCGCCGTCGCGCAGCCCGAGGTCGGCGGTCTGGCCGGGCTGTTCGGTCACCCCGCGCTCGAGGGCAAGATGGGCCTCCTGCCGGACTTCTCCGATTGGAGGACCGCCTCGGCCGTCTTCATCGTGCCGATCGCGGTCCAGTGGTGGAGCACGTGGTACCCGGGTGCGGAGCCGGGTGGCGGGGGTTACGTCGCCCAGCGGATGCTCGCGGCCAGGGACGAGCGCCACGCGTTGAAGGCGACGCTCTGGTTCAACGTTGCCCACTACGGGCTGCGCCCGTGGCCCTGGATCATCGTCGCGCTCGCGTCGCTCATCGTCTACCCGACGCTGGACTCGATCCAGGCGGCGTTTCCCGCGGTCGATCCCTCGATCGTGCGCCACGACCTCGCCTACCCCGCCATGCTGGTGTTCCTGCCGTCGGGCATGCTCGGCCTGGTCGTCGCGTCGCTCGCGGCCGCCTACATGTCGACGATCAGCACGCACCTCAACTGGGGCGCCTCGTACGTCGTCGACGACGTGTACCGCCGCTTCGCCCGCCCGGACGCGACCGAACGGCACTACGTGTGGGTGGGCAGGGCCTCGACCGTGGGACTCATCGTGTTGGCGGGCGCGGTCTCGCTCTGGCTCGAGAACGCGCTGCAGGCGTTTCAGATCCTGCTGCAGATCGGCGCGGGCACGGGGCTCGTGTTCCTGCTGCGCTGGTTCTGGTGGAGGATCAACGCGTGGAGCGAGCTGGCCGCTATGGTCGTCTCGTTCGTCGTGGCCGTCTACTTCCAGTTCGTGCACGTGGGCGTTCTCGGGCTCGCGGCTTGGGACCCGTCCCTGCAGCTCGTGACGGGTGTGCTCGTCACGACCGTCGGATGGGTCTTCGTCACGTTCCTGACCGCGCCGGCCGCCCCCGAGACGCTCCGGTCGTTCCACGGGCTCATCAAGCCGATGGGTCCCGGTTGGCGCGGCGCGGGCCTCGCTCTCGAGCCGGACGACGACGGCGACAGCCTGACGGCCGCATTCCTCGCGTGGTTTCTCGGGTGCGCGGCCGTATACGGCGCGCTGTTCGGAATCGGGTACGCGCTCTACGGCCGCATGGCACTGGCCGTCGTCTGCCTCGGGACGGCCGCGGTCGCCTCCTCTTTCCTGATGCGCGCGTTGCCCAGGATCGGGCTGCGCTGAGACGGCTCCGCCAGCTCCGTCACCATCGGAGCGGCAGTATCACCTCCGTCGCGCTCCGATCGCACCATAGCTCGCCCCACCCGACGGCACCGCGATGAAGAGCCGGTCGTCGATCCGATCGGTCATGCGCTCGGGCTCGTAGAACTCCCCCACGAGCGTCTCGAGTACCCCTCCCACCGTCCACCGGTCGGCGAGCGCCACGACGCACCCCCCGAAGCCCGCGCCGGTCAGGCGCGCACCGCGGGCCCCACCCTCGCGGGCGATGGCGACGAGCTCGTCGAGCTTCGGCGAGCTCACGCCGTAGTCGGTGCGGAGGCTCCCGTGCGACGCGTCCATGAGCCCGCCGAAGGTGCCTACGTCGGCGGCCCGCAGCGCGTCCACCGCGAGCTCGACGCGGCGTGCCTCGGTCACGGCATGTCGAAAGCGTCTCAAGAGGACGCCCGAGAGGACCGGCTCGGCGACGGAGAGCAGCGTCTCCACGTCGAGCGCCGCGACGAGGTCCGGGTAGCTCGTGACCAGGGTCGCGGTGACGTCCGTCTCCGCGGCGCGGCCGCACACGAGGCGCAGGGCCTCCGCGCATTCCTTGCGCCGCAGGTTGTACGCGGCCTGTAGCGCCCCGCTCTTTTCGGCGCGCACCCCCGTGTCCGCGATCACGACGCACCAGTCCTCGGGGACGCCCACGTGACGCAGCCTGAGCGGAGCGAAGCTGACGCGCGCGGCGCAGCGGGCGCGGGCGCCCAACGAGATCGCCTGGTCCATCCCACCGCCCTGCGTGCCCGTGTAGCGCTCGGCGTCCGCCATGACCGCCGCGAGCTCCCGTGGCTCCGTAGACACCTCGTTGATGTCGGCGAGTGCCAAGCCGACCGCGTTCACCAGCGCGGACGACGACGAGAGCCCCGCCGCGGGCGGCAGCGTCGACTCCACCACGCCATCGAAGCCTCGCCAGATCGCGAATCGGCGTGCGAGCTCGTTGGCCGGCGCCTTGGCGTAGTTGGCCCAGTGCCCCCCCTCGTGCGCCGGGATCGCCGGCTCGATCACGAACTCGATCGGCTCGTAGGCGGGGTCGACGTTGTGCAGCACCACCTGCCCGTCGTCGCGCGGCCGAAGCGCGATCCGGACCTCCTTCTGCAGCGCCATCGGCAGAACGGGTAGATCGTTGTAGTCGATGTGCTCGCCGATCAGGTTCACCCTCCCGGGCGCGCGCGCGACGTGGGTCGGCTCCGCGCCGAAGACCTCCTCGAATCGCTGGTGGGCGGCGGCCTTGGTCGCGCTCTCCGTCACGTCGAGAGGAACTCCAGACGGGGCCACTGGGCCCACCGCCCCCGCGTGAAGTCGGGCACGTCGACCGGGCGGCTGCGATTCGCCACCGACCACTCGGAGAGCGGGGTCACGACCGAGAGCATCGCGGCGTCGTACACGTTCATCTCCGTCGGCTTGCCCTCGTGGAGCGCCTTCACGAGCTGATGGTCCTCGATGTAGTCCATGCCCCCATGTCCGGCGCCCCGCGAATCCTCCTCGAGCGCCCGCCAGATGGGATGATCGAACTCGTCGAGCCGGTCCCGCCAATCCTCCCACTCGTGCTCGGGGCTCGTGGCCTCGACGTGCAGCCGATGCGGATATCCCTGAAAGATCCCGCGGGTGCCCTGCACCACGTGGACGCGTGAGTACGGTCGGGGGAGGTTCGTGTCGTGGCTCACGAAGATCGTCCGCCCCCGCACGGTCTTGATCATCGTCGTGTTCACGTCACCCTGGACGTACCGTTCCGCGCGCTTCGCGTGACCCTCCGGATAGTGGCGCTCGGCCCACTCGTGGAGGCCGAGCGGCGGTGTGCTCATCGAGACCAGGTAGTCGAGCCGGTCACCGCGATTGATGTCCATGACGTTCGCGACCGGCCCGAGCCCGTGCGTCGGGTAGAAGTTCCCGTCACGCGCCATCGCGTGTGCCCGTCGCCACAAACCCTCGTCGCGATCCTCGAACTTGATGGCCCTCAGGTCGTGCAGGTATCCGCACTCCGCGTGCACGACCTCACCCAGCACGCCCTGGCGCGCCATGTTGAAGACCATCATCTCCGGGCGGTCGTAGTTGCAGTTCTCCATCATGACGCAGTGCTTGCCATACGTCTCGGCGTGCTCGACGAGGCGCCAGCAGTCCTCCACCGTGTACGCGGCCGGCACCTCCGTGGCGGCGTGCTTTCCGTTCTCCATCGCCGCCAGGCACACGGGAACGTGCCACTCCCACGGCGTCGCGGTGAAGATCAGATCGAGATCCTCGTTCTCGCACATACGAACGAAGTCGGTCTCTCCTCGTGTGTAGAGCGTGGGGGGCGGGTGGCCCTCCGCCTCCACCCACCCGGCGACCTCGCGGGCCCGCTCCGCGCGAATGTCGCCGATCGCGACGATCTCCACACCGTCGATGCGCAGGAAGTTGCGCACGTGGGCGCCACCCTGGAGCCCCACTCCGACGAAGCCGATGCGCACCACCTCGATCGGGTCGGCGGCGAACGGCGTCTCTGGTGCCGGCCCGAGCCGCGGCCGCTCCTGCCAGGAGCGGGGCGGACCTCCGACCGCCCCGAGCCCGAGGCCCGCGACGCCGAGCCGTAGGACCTCCCGGCGCTCCATCGTTCGCGGTCCCGGTGCCTGGAGGCCGGTGTCGCGCTCCTGGTCGCTCATGAGTACCTCACGTTTCGCCCGCGGCGGTCGTACCGGCCGGCGGCGGACAGTAGGGAGTCGGTGGATGGAGAACGTGCAGGGTCGCCCCCGCGGGCTCAAGGGAGTGCCAGCGTGGACACCTCGTCCGCGTTCTGCTCCGTGGTCGCCCCCGCGGGCTCAAGGGAGTGCCCCGCCAATGATCGCGACCGCGGCTCGGCTGCACGACTGGCGCGTGCGCGGCCGACTCCCGATTGTGACGCACGTCGACCACGCACCGTCCAGGAGGAAACCACGATGAGAGGTGCCCCCCTTCGGCCCGCGAAGGCGATCGCGACGCTCGCCGCTCTCATGCTCGCGACGCCGGCCTTCGCTCAGGAGCTCCCCACCGCCCGGCCCGAGGAAGTCGGGATGTCGTCGGAGCGCCTCGAGCGCGTGACCGAAGCGCTCGACCATTACGTCGACGAGGGCCGCCTCCCGGGCGCGGTGGTCCATGTGGTGCGACGCGGGCGGCTCGTGTACTCCGCGGCCGTCGGCCATCGGGACGTCGAGGCGGGCTCGCCGATGACCACCGACGCGATCTTCCGGATCGCGTCCCAGACCAAAGCGGTCGTGAGCGTCGCCGTCATGATGCTGCAGGAAGACGGCCGGCTGCTGATCTCGGATCCTGTGTCCAAGCACCTGCCGGCGTATTCGTCGACCAGCGTCGCGGTGCCCGACGAGAGCGGCTCGTACGACGTGGTGGCCGCCCGTCGACCGGTCACGATCCGCGATCTCCTGACGCACACGTCGGGCGTCTCGTACGGAAGCGGGCCGGGAGGCGACCGTTGGGAGGACGCCGGGATCACGGGCTGGTACTTCGCGCACCGCGACGAGCCCGTGCGCGCGACCGTGGACCGCATGGCCTCTCTCCCCTTCACGGCCCACCCGGGGGAGCGTTGGATCTACGGCTACGGCACCGATATCCTGGGCGCGGTCGTGGAAGCGGCCTCGGGAGCGCCGCTGGACGAGTTCCTGCGCACCCGAATCCTCGAACCGCTGGATATGAGGGACACTCATTTCTACCTGCCGCCCGCGAAGCGGGATCGGCTGGCCGGGGTCTACAACCTCGGTGGGACCGCCCTGACGCCCGCGCCGGACGGACCCGGCATGCAGACGCAGGGCCAGTACGTTGACGGCCCCCGGCGGAGCTTCTCGGGCGGTGCCGGGCTGCTGTCGACCGCGCGCGACTACTCCCGGTTCCTGCAGATGCTGCTCGGCGGCGGAGCCCTCGAAGGGAAGCGGCTCCTGTCGCCGACGACGGTCGACCTGATGACCACCAACCACGTCGGCGACCTCTACCGGTCTCCGGGGATGGGGTTCGGCCTGGGCTTCTCGATTCGGATGGACGTCGGCGCGGCGGGACAACCGGGCTCGCCGGGCGAGTTCGGGTGGGGAGGCGCGTACCACTCCACCTACTGGGTGGACCCGGTCGAAGACCTCGTCGTGACCTACTTCACGCAGGTGACCCCGGCGACCGGCCTGGACGACCACACGCGCCTACGCGCCCTCGTATACTCGGCGATTACGGAGCGCGCCCACCGCTGAAGGCGTCGAGCCTCTCGTGCGGGGTGCTCAGGGAGCGCGGAAGAAGGTCCCCCCAGCGCGAGCGGCAGCCGTCGCTAGTCGCGGGACCCGAAGGAGTATTCGGAGCTCGTCGGGCGCCTACCGGAGCGGCCGCGCCGCATGCTCGGATGTTCCGGCGCGGCGTGTTGGCTCGCGCCGCGCCCGTTCGAGGCCTGCAGCACCGCGGGCACGAGCTCCCGCAGGCCGGCCCAGGTCTTCTGCTCCGGCAAGCCTACGAGTGACGCGAGCCGACGTCCGGAGATCGTGGAGAGGATCTCGCGGGCCGCACCGGGCCTCGCCATCCAGGCCAGACCCAGGGACCTTTCCTGCCACTCGTACGACCGCAGGACGGCGGGCCAGGCCTCGACCACGAAACGCTCGGCCTCGGGGCGGGTGAACCCTACATGGGTGAGCACCCGCGCGAAATCGTCGTACCGCTCCTCCAGCACACGCTGCATCGAATCCATCGAGCCCCCCAAGGCTCCTGTGGCGACCAGGGCCAGCCGCTTGCGAGATCACCGGCCGTCGTCAACAGACGTCCCGGAAGCGGCAAATCCCGCGCCACAGTCTACAGCGCGCGCCCGCGCTTGGGAACATTTGTTTTCGTCCCTCGGGCGCGACGCGACCCCGATGCGGGTGTGACGATGCGATGGCCTGACTCGCCCGAGTTGGGCAGGGCTTGATGTGAGCGCGGGCGGCCCGACCGTATCAGGCCAGACCGAGGATGCGAGCCGCGTTGCCACCGAGGATGCGCGTGCGATCCTCGTCCGAGACCCCCAGGGTGGCGAGACTCGTCTTCATCCTCTCGAGGCTCCCGATCTGGTGGGGGTAATCCGAGCCGGCGAGGATCCGCGCGGGACCGGCGAACTCGAGCGCCAGGCGCAGGCAGGCGGGGTCGAAGTTCACTGTATCGTAGTAGAAGTCCTTGAGCTGCTCGCTGGGCAGCACGCTGCACCGCTCGCGGCACGCCGGATAGGCCTCGAAACCGCGATCGAAGCGCTCGGCGAGGTACGGGACGGCACCCCCCAGGTGCGCGAGCACCCAGGTGATGCCTCGGTATCGCTCGGCCGCGCCCGAATAGACGAGGCCCGCCGCCGCCAGCGTGGTGTCCATGAGGAAGCCGACCATCGGCATCAGCATGAACTCCTCCATGACCTCGACGCCGACCGGATAGGTCGGGTGGATGTAGACGACCGCCCCGGCCTCGTCCAGGCGCTCGAACACCGGCGCGAAGCGCTCGTCGAACAGCGGCACACCGCTGGCGTTCGAGAGGAGCATCACGCCAGGCAGCCCCAGGTCGCCCAGTACGCGCTCGACCTCGGCCGCGGCCGCGGCGGGAGCGTTCATGGGGAGCGTGGCCAGCGCCGTGAAGCGATCCGCGCGGTTGCTTGCCTCGTGCGCGAACGCGTCGTTCACGACACGCGCGAGCTCGACGGCCCGGTCGGGCGTCTCGATGCTCGTGCCGGGAGCCGTGAACGACAGAACCTGCATGTCCACGGCGGCCTCGCCGAGGACCGAAGTGCGCACGTCGAGGTCCCGATGCCCGGGCACCAGGACGTTGTAGTCGCCCGGCGAGTGGAGGACCGGATTGCCCTCCTCGTCGGTCGTCACGCGAAAATGGCTTCCCCCTTCCGCGATCGCATCGAGGTACTCGGGCGGGAAGTAGTGGTTGTGAAAGTCGACGATCACCGAAACGCCTCCGTCAATGGGGCGCTACCAATACACGGAGACGCGCGTCGGGGCCAGGGCTCGAGCGAGGCTGTCCACCCCCGCTCCGCGTTTATCCCATGCCCTCGTGGGGGGCCGCAGTCCCGCTCCGGCTCCACAACAGGTAGACCGGCAGCCCCACCAGCACCATGCCGAGCCCCGTCGCGCTCTCGAGCGGCGCGGTCGCCACCTGGTTCGCGACGATCGCGAAGGCCGACGCGGCGAAAACGATGGGCACCACGGGATAGCCCCAGACCCCGTACGCGAACCGGTAGCCGGAGCGTCGCCGGAGGAGGACCAGGCCGACGGCCATGAGCCCGAAGAAGATCCACTCCGTGTAGATGACCCGCGTGAAGAGCGCACGGTACGTGCCGGTGGCCACCAGCACGCTCGACCAGACGCACTGCAGAACGATTGCCCGATGAGGCGTCCGCCGGACGGGGTGGGTCTCCCCCAGCCAACGAAAGACCAGGCCGTCGCGCGCCATTGCGTAGTAGACCCTGGGCCCAGCCAGGACGATGCCCGACAGCGCCCCGAACGTCGAGAGGACGACGAGCGCCGACATCATCGCCCCCCCACCGCGGCCGAAAACCGCGTCCGCCGCGTCGGCCGCCACCCTGTCCGAAGAAGCGACCAAGTCCATCGGGAGAACGTAGAGATAGACGGCGTTGAGGAGGATGTAGCAGGCGGTCACGATCAATGTGCCGGCGACGAGCGCGCGTGGGATCGTCACCTCCGGCGCGATCGTCTCCTCCGCGTTGTAGGTGACCATGTGCCACCCGCCGAAAGCGAACAGTCCGGCGACGAGCGCGAGGCCGAAGTCACCGGCCGAGAACGCGCCCCCGGCCAGCCCGCCCCGCCCGAGCGCTCCCCCCGGGAACGCGTCCGCCGGCGCGGGCGGCCCAGTGAGCGCGACGACGGAGGCGTGCGCGGCACCCCCGAACGCGAAGCCCAACACGATGATCGCGACGACCGCCGCGACCTTGCCGAGCGTGATCGCGGTCTGCAGGGCGCTGCCCTGGCGCACGCCCGCATAGTTGACGGCGCTGAGCACGACGATGACCGCGACCGCGACGCCGCGCTGGCCCAGGGGCCCGAGCTCGACGAAGAACCCGACGTAGCGGGCGCACACCACGGCGATCGCCGCGATGATGCCGGAGTGCATCGTCCAGAACATCGCCCATCCCCACAGGAATCCGACGGCCGGGGAGAAGGCCTCCCGCAGGTAGACGTACACGCCGCCGGACCGGGGGTAGGCGCTCGCGAGCTCGGCGCACACGAGGGCGCCGAAAAGGGTGAGGATGCCAGCAACCCCCCAGACGGCGTAGATGCCCGGCGTCGTGGGGACCTGCCCCGTGATCTCGGAGGGCTGCACGAAGATCGAAGCGCCGATGATCGTGCCCACGACCATTGCCGTGGCGCGGCCGGGCCCGATGGCGCGATCGAGCCCGGGAGGCTGCACGACGTCAGTAGCCTGCCGTTGCCGCCCCGCGTTTCTAGTCGTCGATGAGCTTCGGGGGCTCCTTGGTGTCCTTCACGCCCAGCGCGACCCCCGTGCCGATGCCGGCACCGATCGCGATCGCGGTGCCCGCGCCGACGATCGGCAGGAGCGCCACCAGCGGCGCGGCGACGATGGTCGCGCCTACCCCCGCCCACAGCCCGAGGGCGGGCTTCTCCACGAGGCTCGTATAGCGGAGCCTCCGCCCCACGAACTGCCGCGACTTTATGTGGCCGAACAGACCGGAGGCGCCAGCGATACCGGCTGCGATCAATCCGAACATGTCATCCCCCTGGGGATCTCGATCGTACTCGTACCGGCGTCCGCGATGCGGCGCCGAGTCATGATAGAGTTTAGCACCCCGCCGCACTACTCGGGGCGCCGCCCTCTCCCGCACTACGGAACCCGTGGGATTCGTGTTCCCGGAGCCCGGCTCTCACGCCGTGGCGGCGACGGTCCGCCGCCGTTTCCGGCTCCGGACCCGGGGCCGGCGGGCTCGACTCCGGCGCCGGCGTGGCCGCGCTGGCGTGCTCCGCGGCCAGGTCATCGAGGAGGTCAGCCGTGGTCGCCGCACGGCACGCGTGGAAATCCGCGATGGAGCCGAGCCACGGTCGCATGGCGCGATGCTCCGCCGCGCGGGCGCGCGCCTTTGCGGCCAAACCGGCCAGCACGTTCGCGCCGTCCTGGGCCAGCAGGTGCTCGAGCGCGTAGCGGCGCTCGCCGGCGCGCAGTCCGAGGTCGAGTCGGCCCGCCAACCGCGCGAGGTCCGCGCGCGTGACGATCATCCCGCTGCGCACGGGAGCTAGAACGCCTTCGAGGAACGCCGCGCCTCCCTCCACGCGAGGATCGGGGAGCGGAGGCGCCAGCGTCAGATGCCGGGGTAGCGCCGCGGGTGTCCCACCCTTGGCGCCAACGTCCCGCCGCTGCACCTCGTCCCTCAAGGCGGTCGTGAGCAGTACCGCCCAGCGCGCATAGGCGCCTCGGCCGAGCTGGCGCACGCGCTCGAGGAAGGCGAAGACCCACGGCGCGAGATGCTCGTAAAGGAGGGCCCCACGAGCCTCCCGAACGAGCAGGCGCTCGGCGCTCGGACGCGGCGCACGCTCCTCTTCCGCCAGCCCGGCATACAGCCCGAGGAGCGACGCCAGGTGGTCCGGCTCGCCGGGGGGCACGCGACCGACCGCGCGCCAGAAGCCGGCGATCCGCTCCCTCGCGTCCCCGCCCAGCATCCCCTCCGCGCCGACGTGGATCGACGCGTAGGGGTAGACCTGGAACAGGAACAGATCCGAGTACAGATCCGCCGCCAGGGGCCCTCCCAGCCGGAGGGCTCGGCCGAGTCGCTCGTGCTGGGAGCCGGGCGGTTCGGCGATGACCGCGAGCGCACGCAGGAGGTCGACGGGCGGTTCGTCGGTGGCTCCGTGGTCGCTCGGGGACGGGTTCGATCGTTCGTGGTCACTCACGGACGGGTTCGATCGTGCGGGGAAGGTCGTACGCGCTCCTCACCGGGCGCACCGGACGCAGCATCCAGAACGGGCGGCGCGTCCCGTCGGGCGAGTACTCGTCGGCGCCGCGCGTCAGAGCCAGCCAGCGATCGTACGCCGCGCGTGCCCTGGCCGTGTCGACCGAGACGTCGCCGAAGGCGTCTCCCGCCTCCGCTCTCCGCACGCGCACGGGCTGGTGCCAGCAGTGCTGGCCCGAGACGGGGTCTGGATGGACGGCGTGCGTCAGGTTCTGGTGCACGCCGACGTCGGTCCACCATACGCGCAGCGTATCCGGATCCGAAGACTCGAACGGCCCGCCCGCGCGCGTTCGCGAGAGATCCCAGCGCGAATCGTCCCGACCCAGCGCCACGGTCATCATCCCCATGCGTTGGCCGTCGTGGCCCTCCGGCTTCCACCGCCCCATGTGGTGGCTGCACGCGACGACCCCCGGGCGAATCCCCTCGGTGATCCACGCCTTGAGGACGAAGTGCCCGATCTCGGTCTCGACCCTCACCAGATCGCCGGTCCGCTCGATCCCGACGCGCCTCGCGTCGGTCGGATGGATCCACAGCGGATTCGTATGCGCGATCTCGTCGAGCCACTTGGCGTTCGCGCTCCGGGTGTGGATCTGGACCGGCACACGGAACGTGGTGATCAGCGGCATCTGCTCCGGGTCGAGGTTGTCCGGGTGCACGTGGCTCTTTACATAGGTCGGGAGCGCGAGCTCCGGCCAGCCCCACTCGCGCAACGTACGCGCCCAGAACTCGAGCTTGCCGGTCGGCGTCGGCCACCCCTTGAGGATCTCGCCGTCGACGCGCACGCCGACGCGCCGGCGCCCCTCCTCGTCCGGGGCCAGCTTGGTCCCGCCGGGCGCCTTCGGGCTCGGCGGCAGGGGCGCGCGCGTGAAGACCCTGCCGGCCGAGTCGATCCGGATGTCCTCGAGCTCGACGTCCGGCACCGGCTGCTCGTAGACCTTCCCGACCTTGCGCGTCACCTCGAACGCGCCGTAGCGCCGCATGTACTCCAGCGGCGTGACCCCCTCCGCCGCGGCCGCCGCGGGCAGACCGGGCACGGAGTTCTCGAAGATCCAGCCGTAGTACTCGTCGACGGTCATCTTCTCGCCCGGCCGCTCCGGCGACTCGAAGAAGTCGCGGATCCCTAGCGAGCCGTCGGGATCGATACGCCACGTCAGCTCGATCCAGAACTCGTTCTCCTCCCAGACCTCGCCTGGGTTCACCTGGCGCGTATCCGTGACGGTCTCGCCCAGGCGTTCGCGAGCGGCGCGCAGGACCGGCTGACGGAACCCGATCCACTGCCCGTCGTACTGCTCGTACGAGGTCAGGTCGTGCCGCTCCGAGGAGTGCCCCATCGGCAGCACGTAGTCGGCGAAGTACGCCGTCTCGTTCCACGTAGGCGTCATCGCGACGTGCAGTCCGATGCGCTTCGCGTCGGTGAGCATCTCGATCCAGCTGAAGCCGTCGGGGTTGGTCCACACCGGGTTGTAGACCCGGGTGAAGTAGACGTCGACGAACGCGTCCTGGTCCCGCATGAGGTGCGGCATCAGGAACGACATCTCCATGAGCGCGAGCGGGTACTCTCGTGGCCACAGCACCTCGTTCCACTTCTCGGGGTGACGCCGCGGGAGCTTGGGCGGCTTGGGTGTGAATTTGTTCCACGAGTTCGGGAACGTGCCGCCTTCGGTCGCCAGGGCGCCGAGCAGCGCGCTCAGGAGCGTGAGCGTGCGGGCCACCTGCCACCCGCCGAGGTTACCCGATCCGGCGCTGCGCCAGTTGTGAGCCGCGAGACGCGTGCCGGCGGACGCGACTACCTCGGCGACCTCGCGCAGCGTATCGGCGGAGACCCCCGACTCGGCGGCCGCGAACTCGAAGGTGTACCCCGCGTAGAGGCCGCGGAGCTCCTCCTCGAAGCGCTCGAAGGTCGCGTCCGGCTCCGAGCACACCTCCTCCATGTATTCTTGCCAGTTCCACCAACGCCGCACGAAGTCGCGGTCGTACCGGCCCTCGCGAATCATCCAGTTCGCGATGGCGAGGAAGATCGCCGCCTCGGAGCCCGGATAGGGCGAGAGCCAGTGATCCGCGTGCGTGGCCGTGTTGGAGAGCCGCGTGTCGAGCACGATGAGCTTGGCGCCGTTCTGCTTGCCCTCCATGATCCGCTGGGCATGCGGATTGAAGTAGTGGCCCGTCTCGAGGTGGCTGCTCACCAACAGGATGACCTTCGCGTTCGCGTGGTCCGGGCTCGGCCGGTCCATTCCCCACCACCAGTGGTAGCCCGCGCGCGCGCCGCTCGAGCAGACGTTGGTGTGGGAGTTGTGTCCGTCGACGCCCCACGCGGCGAGCATTCTGGTCGTGTAGCCGTCCTCACCCGGCCGGCCTACGTGGTACATGACCTCGTCGGTCCGGCCCTCCTCGAGGCACGCGCGGATCCTGCCGGCGATGTCGTCGAGCGCCTCGTCCCATCCGACCCGCTCCCAACGCCCCTCGCCCCGCGCGCCGACCCGCTTCAGGGGGTGGAGGATGCGGTCGGGATCGGTGATCTGGTTGATCGTCGCCGGCCCCTTGGCGCAGTTGCGCCCACGCGAGCCCGGATGCTCGGGATTGCCCTCGAACTTGCGGACCTGCAGGGTGTCGCGGTCGACGTACGCCAGCAGCCCGCACGCCGACTCGCAGTTGAAGCACGTCGTGGGAACCAGCGTGTACCGCTTCTCCACGCGCTTCGGCCACGCTTTCGAGTCGAGCTCCACCCAGTCCGTCCAGCGCTCCTTGGGCGGGAACGCCGCCAGGTGCACGCGACTCGCGCCCGGGTAGAACGTCTCCCCCCGCGCCTCGACGTCGGCCCTCGCGGCGGACACCCGACGATTCAGCTCGCCGAGGTCTCCGTCCTGGTGCGGCTTCGCGTCCTCTCTCATGCGAGCGGCACCGACTGGCCCGCCTGCACGAAGGCGTGCTCGTACAGATACAGCCCACCGAGCGCGGACAGCGCCGCGATGACCGGCGCCCACGCGGCGAAGAGGAGGGCGAGGAACACGAGCGCGATACCGACCCAGTAGAAGTGGCCGTAGGGACCCTTGATCATGTTGCTCGCCGCCAGTGCGGCGTGTGCCGTGGGGTGCCCCATGGACGCCTCGCCAAGCGCCAGCGCCGCGTGCGCGCCCAGCGCAACCCGCAGCGTGACCGTGATCGCGGGATCGACTCCCTCGGGCGCCGTCAGCAGAACGAGGACCGCCGCGCCGGCGACCGCGGCCTGCACCAGGAGGTGGGGCGGTAGCAGCGGGCTCTGCCACAGGTCCCGGGCGCGAGCCTGGGCGAAGAGGTACGCGGTGTAGACGGCGGTCATCGCGGCGAGCGCGCCACCGATCCATCCGAGCAGGAGCGTGAGGTCCGCGCGCCCCGCGAGGGTGGCCGCCACGTGCAGGGTCAACGCCAGGCCGTACGCGGTGATGATGAACCCGCCGCGCACCAGCCAGCTCCTCCACTGGGGCTTCAGGAGGACCATCCAAAAGCGCTCCGGGTGCTCCAGATCCCAGACCAGGAGCATCCCGGTCGCCATGAGCGCGGCGAGAGCGACCACGGGGGCGCGCAGCCCCCAGAGCTCGGAGGTGAAGGGCAGGAGCCCGAGCACGCCGAGGAAAAATGGAACGAGGTACGCCCCAGCCGCGATCGACTTCGTGAAGGTGTACGCGCTCACCCGCCAATCCCAGGGGGCGCGGTGCGGCACGTCATAGCTCAGCACGGCCGCCGCCGAGTTGTTCCAGGAGCCCGGATGGCCGGAGGGGACCTGATGGGCG
>Ga0268386_10000508_pt1 | contig 24737 bp, 21 predicted proteins | sample RVTome_15_FD_200260 | JGI IMG/M metagenome (GOLD analysis project Ga0268386, IMG submission 200260) | Soil microbial communities from uranium-contaminated site in the Upper Colorado River Basin, Wyoming, United States - RVT150D86... ... | reverse complement strand
TACTGGTCGCTGTCGAAGGTGGCGATCCCGTCCTTCGCCGCGGCGATTAGATCTCTCGCCTCTTCCAGGTTCTCCAACGAGGTGTCATTGAGCGAGTAACCCAGGTACTTGAGGGCGGCGCCCATCGTCTCGCGGGGGTCGTTGAGCACCGAGACACCGCCGGGGAAGGTGGTCGTCAGCTCCGGATCGAAGATGAGCGCCCAACTCGGGGTGAAGTCTTCACCAACCACCGCCAGGTTCACACCAAGACCCGTGGTCCCGAACTGGTAGGCGGCGGAGTACTCGGGCCCCGGGTCGTAAGGAAGCTCGTTGAACTTGGGATCGAGATTGACCAGGTTCGGAACCGCCTCGTCGTTGATCTCGTGGAGCAGCCCCTCGTCGATCATGATGCCGATCATGTAATCGGAGGGGACGACCAAGTCGTAGACCGCACCTTGCTGCAGTTGGGCGAGCATCGCCTCGTTGGACTCGTAGAAGTCCTCGGTGACACCGACGCCGAACTCCTCCTCGAACGCGGAGATGAGCTCGGGGTCGATGTACTCGGACCAGTTGTAGAAGTTGAGGTCACCGTCGACCTGGTCCAACTCACACGAGGCGGGGTCCGCCTCGGAGCCCGAGCCACCACAGGCGGCCAGCATCAGGGCAATCACGATCGTAAGGGCAAGAGACCTCGAGGGCTTCTTCATTTATTCCTCCCAGCAGGTTCGTCAGCGAATTGGGTGAACACGACCTTAAATGCTGGCGGGACATAGCGCCCAAAATCATGCGCTCACATCCTCGAGAAGTGAGGCGGGATCGGCGATCTTCTGCCCGCGAACCGTGGCGCCCCGTTGTAACCCGAGCGAGATTCCGATCAAGATCATCGAGGCGGCAAGCATCACGACGGACACCGCGTTGATCAGGGGCGTCACCCCCCTCCGCACTAGGCCAAACACGTACACCGGGAGGGTGGTCGAGCCCGCGCCGGAGACGAATTGGGTGACCACCACGTCGTCGAGGGACAAGGTGAGGGCGAGCAGTGCCCCACCGGCCACACCCGGGAGGATCAGGGGGAACGTGACGCGCCGGAAGGTCTGCCATCTGGTGGCGTAGAGGTCGGCGGCGGCCTCCTCGAGAGCGCTGTCGAATTGGGCGATGCGGGCCCGGACGACCACGGCCACGAACGAGATGTTGAAGGCGATATGGGCGAGGATGATCGTGTGCAGCCCCGACGTGAGCCTGATCCCGGTCAGCGAGTCGAGTATCCCGAAGGCCTGGAAGAAGAAGATGAGGAGCATGACCGCCATGGTCACGTCGGGGATGATGATGGGAAGATAGGCGAGACCGTCGAGGGTTCCCCTGCCCCGGTAGCGATAACGCTCGAGAGATATGGCCAGTGCCGTGCCGATCACCGTGGCCACGAGGGTGGATACCAGGGCGACCAGCAACGAGTTGCGTAGGGCGCCCATCACCTCGTCGTTGCCGAACATCTCCCGATACCACCGGAGCGAGGGCTCGGTCCAGATCGACACGTTGTTGTTGTCGTTGAACGAGAAGACGATGAGCAAAGCGATCGGTGCGTAGAGGAAGACATAGACGAGCCAAGCATTGATGCCGAGAACCCTCCCGACGCGACGGTTGGCCGGATCGCTCACAGGCTCTTCGCTCCGACCCGGAAGTAGAAGATGGTCGCCAAGAGCATGACGAACATCACCCCGAACGAGAGGGCCGAACCGAATGGCCAATTGCGCGCCGCCAGGAATTGGCTCACGATGTAATCACCGAGCAGGACATCTCGGGCCCCCCCCAAGATGGCCGGCGTCACGTAGGCTCCCAGCGAGGGGATGAAGACCAGTATCGAGCCCGCCACCACGCCGGGCATCGAGAGCGGGAAGGTCACCTTCCGAAACGCCGCCCATCCGCTGGCGTAGAGGTCACGGGCTGCCTCGACCAGGTTCCAGTCGAGACGCTCGAGTGCTGCGTAGAGCGGGAGCACCATGAAAGGGAGGAATCCGTAGACGAGACCGATCAGCACCGCCGTGCTGGTGAACAAGACACGTACCGGCTCGCCCCCGAACACCTGGCTGATCTGGGAGGCGATCCCGTCCGATCCCAGGATCACCCGCCACGCGTACGTCCTGACCAGGAAGTTCGACCAGAAGGGGATCATCACCAGCACGAGGAGGATGTTGCGCATCGACGGCCCCCTGGTGGCGATGTAGTACGCGAACGGATAACTCACCAGCAGACAGATCGCTGTGGTGATCAGGGCGAGCAGGAAGGACCGAACGAAGATCTCGATGACCAACGGGTCGGCGAGCCGGCGGTACGAGTCGAGGTTCCAGTCCTCCAAGACGGTGAGCCCTGTGGAGGAACGGCTGGCGAAGGAGTAGACGAACACCAGGACCAGCGGTATGGCGAAAAAGAGGATCAGGTAGGCGTACGCCGGCAGCCCGATCAGGAGCCCACGCCGGGACTCGGCTTTCTCGGCCGCTCTCTCCAGCTCAGGGGTGACCGGGCCTTGGGTCATCAGTCGGAGACCAGGTTGGCCGAGTCGGTACTCCAGCTCACGATGACTTCGTCTCCGACCGCATGGGTGACCACATCGGGACGGTTCTCCTCCTTGACCTCCAGGGGCGCGGACAACCCGGCCTCGACGTCATAGAAGTAGACGTCTCCGTAGTAGGTCCGGCGGACGATGCGAGCCCTCATCTGGTTGCGGTCATCGGGGACGGCCCCTGCGACCTGGTGGAGCACCAGACGCTCGGGGCGAAGGGCGAGCGTCACCCGCCCAGCCGAGGGGTGTCCGGGTGGGATTCCCACCTCGGAGCCGTTGGCGAGCCGGGCCGCGCCAGGAGCGGTCACCTCACCTTCGAGCAGGTTGATCTCCCCGATGAAATCGGCCACGAACCGGGAGGTGGGCGATTCGTAGATCTCATGAGAATCGCCCACCTGGAGCAGCTTCCCAGCACTCATGACACCGATGCGATCGGACATGGTGAGTGCTTCCTCTTGGTCGTGCGTGACGTAGACGAAAGTGATCCCAACCCGGGTCTGCAGGTCCTTCAACTCGTATTGCATGTTCTGGCGAAGCTTGAGATCCAGTGCTCCCAACGGCTCGTCCAACAAGAGCACCTCCGGCTCGTTCACCAGGGCGCGGGCCAGGGCCACCCTCTGCTGCATGCCGCCCGAGAGCTGGCTGGGCCTGGCGTCGGCACGTTGCGCCAACTGCACCTGGTCGAGCACCCGGCGGACTCGTGTCTCCACGTCGGCATTGGCCACCTTCTGCATCTCGAGCCCGAAAGCGACGTTCTCGAACACGGTCATGTGCGGGAACAGGGCGTAGGACTGGAAGACAGTGTTCACCGGACGCTCGTTCGGGGGCTTGAGCCCCATTTCCACTCCGTGGATGCGCACCGAACCCTCCGTGGGGTACTCGAACCCGGCGATCATCCGCAGCGTGGTGGTCTTGCCGCACCCCGAGGGCCCGAGCAGTGAGAAGAATTCGCCGTCCTCGATGGTGAGGTCCAGCGTGTCCACCGCCACCACGTCGTCCCCGAACCGCTTGGTCACCCCGACAAGCTCAACGGCCGGGGTAGCCATCAGGTGCCCTCGTAGACAATCTCTCCTCCAATGACCGTGGTGACGACCCTGGCGTCCCGGAACGGCCCATCCCTCAGCGGGTCCCGGTCCAGCACCGCGAGGTCGGCGAGCTTACCCACGGCCAGCGAGCCCGAGTCGGCCTCGGCGTGATTGATGAAAGCCGAACCGGCCGTGAACGCGGTGAGGGCCTGGATCGGGTCGAGGGCCTCCTCTGGCCCGAGTGGTCCCCCGGTCGGCCCCCTTCGAGTCACCGCAACGTCGATCTCCTCCATCACGTTGGCGGTGGAGACCCCCCAGTCGCTGCCCATGCCTATCCGCGCCTCCCCTGCCAGGAGTGATCGAAAGGGATACTGCCAGCCGTAGCGCTCCTCACCGATGAATGGGATGGTCAACTCGGTCTGATGCTCGTCATGACACGCCCAGAGCGGTTGGGCGTTGGCGATGGCGTCGAGGGTGGCGAAACGGCGGATGTCGTCGGGGTGCACCAGCTGGATGTGGGCGATGTGATGACGATTGCCCGACCGGCCATTCCTCGAGAGCGCGGTCTCGATCGCATCGAGGGCACTGCGGACACCATGATCGCCGATAGCGTGGAAATGGCACTGGAAACCTTGGTCATCCAGAAGCGTGACCACCTCCTTGAGCTCCTCGGGGTCGATGAAGTCGAGGCCTCGGTTTCCGGTCGCCACACCGGACCCATCGAAGTAGGAGTCGAGGAGCGATGCCGTGAAGTTCTCGACCACTCCGTCGACCATGAGCTTCACGGATGTGGGCCGGAAGCGCTCGCCCACCATCTCCCTGCGCTCCACCAACTCCTGGATCTGCTCGAGCCCCCGCTGGCGGTCCCACCACATCGCACCCACCACCCGTCCGACCAGCCGCCTATCTCCGGCGAGCCGGAGATAGGCGTGATGCATCGTCTCTCCGACGTTGGCGTCCTGCCAACCGGTGATGCCGTACCGGAGCAACTCCTGCTGCCCGCGAAGGAGGCCGGCGACGAAGTCGTCGAGTGTGTCCTTCGGGGCATGTGCCATCACCAGGTCGAATGCGCCCTCGTGGAGCGTCCCCTGCGGTGACCCGTCCGCCAGACGTTCGATACGGCCATCGATGGGATCCGGGGTATCGGAGGTGATCCCGGCGATCTGCAGCGCCTCGGAGTTGGCCCACGCGCCATGGCCATCGGTGTTGGGAAGCAGGACAGGCCGGTCGAGGACGACTGCGTCGAGCAGCTCCTTGGACGGGCAGCCACCGGGAAACCACGAGGGCGCCCAACCCGCTCCGATGATCCAGGGCAGCTCGGGATTGGACGCGGCATATGCGGCCACGGTCTCGACCGCGGTGGTCGAGTCGTGGGCCCCGTCGAAGTGGCAGCGCAGCTTGTCGAGACCGCTGGTGCCGGGATGGACGTGAGCGTCGATGAAACCAGGGGTGGCCAGGGCGCCGTGGAGGTCGATCACCACGGTTGCGGGGCCCACCCACTCCTCGATGTCGCCGAGTGCCACGATCCGCTCCCCCTGGACGGCGAGCCCCGTCACAAACGGTTGTGTCGGGTCGGCGGTGAAGACACGACCGCCTAGGACCACGAGATCTGCGTCCATCGGGCGGCAGTATGCCCGTTCCGTCGCACATCGACCAGCGACGGTGCGCCAGCGACACTCTGAGCGGGTCGTATGGCACAGCATCGAAAAGGGGGCGCTGCGGCAGACACAACCGACCAGAACTAGCCTTCGGCGTATGGGATCTCTCTGGAACCCCTTCGCCGACATGAGCAAGGTGCAAAACGCGCCGTTCATCGTCGATCGTGGCGAGGGCATATACGTCTACGACGAAACAGGCAACCGATACCTCGATGCCGCGGCCTCGCTCTGGTACATGAACGTCGGCTACGGCCGGAACGAGATCATCGAGGCGATGGCGGCCCAGGCCCGCAAGCTGCCTGCGTTTCACACCTTCATCGACTACGCCACCCGGCCCCCGATGGAACTGGCGGAGCAGATCGCCGCGGTCTCTCCCGACCCCGAGTCGAAGGTGTTCTTCGGCTCCGGAGGCTCCGATGCGGTCGACACCGCAGCCAAGCTGACCCGGCGTTACTTCAACGCGATCGGCCAACCGGAGCGAACGGTGTTCATTACCCGGGAATGGGCCTATCACGGCATGCATACCTACGGGACCACGCTCGGTGGCATGGAGCCGAATCGCCTGGGTTACGGGGGCGACCTGGTGACGGATGTGGTCATCGTCCCTCACGACGACGCCGAGGCGGTGGAGAAGGCGATCGATCACGCCGGAGCCCACCGCGTCGCGGGGATATTCGTCGAGGCGGTGATCGGCGCCGGGGGCATCCGGGCGGTGTCCCCGGACTATCTCATCAGGGTGCGCGATGCCATCCGCCAGGCTGGGGGGCTGTACATCTCCGACGAGGTCATCACCGGCTTCGGCCGTGTCGGCGACTGGTTCGCCGCCAACAAGTTCGGTCTCGATCCCGATCTCATCACCTTCGCCAAAGGAGTCACCTGCGGATATGCCCCGCTCGGCGGGGTGGTTGCAGCCTCTCACATCGCCGCACCGTTCTTCGACACACCCGGCCTGATCTTCCGTCATGGGTACACCTACTCCGGGCACTCGACCGCATGTGTGGCGGGGCTGGTGGTGATGGACATCCTGCGGCGTGAGAGCCTCCTCGCCCGGGCTGCCGCCCTCGAGGAGGAGATCTACCAGGCGCTCGTCCCCCTCGAGGAGCTCGAAGTCGTCGCCACCGTGCGACGAGGAGTGGGGGCACTCGCCGCGATCCAACTGGAGCTCGGGGACGATGAGACGCTTCCGGCTCGTGCCGCCACGGCGTGTCGCGAGGCGGGCGTGCTCACCCGCGCCGTCGGCGGTGGTGGCCTCCAAGTCTCGCCACCTCTGACGATGACCACCGAGCAGGTCACCGAGATGGCGAACCTCTTCGAGGCAGGGCTCCGCGGCTTGTGAAGCAGACCTCCTTCTGGGTGGACGACCACCCGCGGCCGAAGGGGCTCACCACCCAACTCCCACTGGAGACCGACTATCTCGTCGTCGGGTCCGGGCTCACCGGCCTGTCGGCGGCGTCACGGCTCGCGGCCGCGGGTCGGGACGTCACCGTCGTCGACGCCGGCGAGATCGCCGCCGGTGCCTCATCGGTCAATGGGGGGATGGTCTCGCCCGACGTCAAGGCAGGCGTCGACACGGTTTACGCGGTCCATGGTCCCGCGATAGCCCACGAGATGTGGGCTTCGACGGTTCGCTCAGTCGACCTGGTCCGCGATTACGCGACCCGCCCCGGTGTCGACGCCCTCATCCACGACGGGGGGATGGCGGCCCTGGGCCGGGGAACCAAGCAACTCGAGGCTTTCCGGGCCCATGTGGCCTCGTACCGTGAGAGATTCGGAGTCGAGTGGCAGGTGCTGGACGGCGACGAAGTGGCGACGATCGTCGGTGGCGATTATTTCGACGCGGCCATGTTCGAGCCGGAAGGGTTCGGAGTGCATCCGGCGCGGCTCGTTTTCGGCCTGGCCGAGGCGGCCCGTCGCTCTGGGGTGGTGATGATCGACAATTGTGAGGCTGTCTCGTTCGAACGGAACCATTCGGGTTTCGTGGTCGAGACGAGCCGAGGGAGAGTCAAGGCCGGCGACCTGATCCTGGCCACCAATGGCTACACCACGCAGCGCCCCTCGCCTCAGCTGGCTGGTCTGGTGGTCCCGATCGGCTCGTACATCATCGTCACCGAGCCGGTGGGCAAGGAGACGGCGGACACCATCTTCCCCGGCGGAGCGATGACCTACACCCGCCGTCGACTCCTCAATTACATGCGACGCACCCATGACGACCGGATCCTCCTCGGGGGCCGGCGCAGCCTTCACACCGACCTAGACCTTTCCGAATCGGCGGACGACCTGAGGAGGGCGCTGTTGACGTATTGGCCCGAGCTGGAGCCTGCGACCATCAGCCACGTCTGGGGCGGACAGCTCGGAGTCCCCTTCGATCTCACGCCCCACATCGGTCGGGTCGACGGGGCGTGGTATGCCCTCGGCTACGCCGGTCACGGTGTTGGGCTCTCCTGTCAGCTCGGCCATGAGCTCGCCGGGATGTTGCTGGGGGAGGACCCGCCCAGCGTGTACAGCAAGATCCCGCACAAGGGTCGCTTCTATTACTCCGGCACGAAGGCCTGGTTCCTCACCCCCGCCTCCCACCTGTATCGAGCCCTCGACAAACTGGGGATGTGACGGCGACTCTCGGGGCCCCATCATCCAGGGCGGAGCGGAAGCACCGACGGCCTGCGTAACCTGTCGGGATGACGACCGCATGGCGTGACCGGCTCATGCTTGCCGCCCCGTTCCTGGGGGTCTTGGCGCTGGTCGCGGTCACGCCATCGGATGATGGGCCCACTATCTGCCCCTTTGCGTTGAGCACGGGAATTCCCTGCCCGGGCTGTGGGATGACACGAGCGGCATCGTGGCTGGTCCGCGGCGATTTCGCCGCGGCGATGTCCTACCACCCGCTGGTCCTCGCAGTTGCGCTGCAACTGCTCGGCGCCTGGGTTTGGTTTCTGCTGCGCCGCTCGGGTCGGGTTCAGCCGTTGAGCAACCGCTTGCTCAACGTGATCTTGATAGCGACCGGCTTCGCTCTGGTTGCGGTGTGGCTGACGCGGCTCCTGGCGGGGACGCTCCCCCCCGTTTGAGGTAGCCGCGCACCAGATAGAGGACTGCCCCGATCGCCGCAGCGACCATGGCGATCTGCAGCGGGACCAACCACTTGGCAGCGGCCAGATTCGAAATCGTATCCGGAAGGGGAGCACGCCCTCCGTCCGGGTCGACGACCCAGGAACCGAGACGCAACAGGACCGCGAAGCTGAGCCCGCCGACCGCCACCCTGTTGAGGAGGCCACGCAACGCCTGGAGACGGTCGTCGGCGAGGCGTACGTAGAGAAACCCGAAGCCGAGAAGCGCCATCGCCGCCAGCAGTGAGGCAGTGCCGAGCCGGCCCGCCGTGGGCGAGTGGGTTCCGACGATCGCGTCACTCCCGGGCTGTCGGATCACCAGCGGGTCGAATCCCTCGACCACAGACCTGATCTCGCCCTCACCGGCAACGAGCCCGAGATGGGTCAGGCCCGCGGTCACCTCGGGGACAGCAGGCATCATGAGTCCCCTCATGTCGATGCTGGAGCCGGCGGGATCCGGAGATGCCGCAGCCTCCACCACCTCGACGACCATCAGGCCGAGGCTCTGCCCGACCGAGCTCGACTCGAGGAGATGTTCGACCGTCGGTGCGACGAGGTCGGGATCGACACCGGAGTCGACGAACTCCTCGGCCATCCAATCGGCTACGAAGTCGACGACGGTCTCTGCCCCGGCCAGGGGTGCGAGGGCCGCACCCAGCGCGTCGGTGTCTGTGACGAGGGCCCGGCCCCACAACGAGACGAAGAGGATCGACAACGAGATACCGAAGGCCCACCCGACGGTGGCCCGGGCCGAATGACGGACAGTCAATTGATCACCAGCGCCGGGTTGGTTCGGATCCGCGGCCTCTTCTCGATGACGGCCTGGGCGAGCCGCTCGAAAGCTGCCTCCGCCTCCGATCCCGGTGCGGCCACCGCCACCGGATGACCATCGTCGGCGCCCCGTCCCATGGCCGGCACCAGAGGAATCTGCCCCATCAGGTCCACAGAGATCTCGTCGGCCAGGGCGCGCCCACCGCCGGAGCCAAAAAGCTCGTATCTCTTCCCGTCGTCCCCGGTGAACCACGACATGTTCTCGACGACACCGATGACCTCCTGGTCGACCTCCGCAGCCATCAGGGCCGCCCTGCGCGCCACGCGCTGGGCGGTTGGTTGTGGCGTGGTCGCCAGGAGAACTTGGGCTCGCGGCAGGAACTGAGACATCGATATGGCGATGTCACCCGTACCCGGCGGCATGTCGACGATGAGGAAGTCGAGGTCATCCCAGAAGACGTCTTTGAGAAACTGCTCGATTGCCTTGTGCAACATGGGGCCGCGCCAGATGACAGCCTTGTCCTCGCCGACGAAGTAGTCCATCGACATCACCTTCACCCGATGAGCAACGGGTGGCACGATCGTGTCTCCCACCATGACGGGCGGGTCGACGATTCCCAGCATCCCGGGTATCGAGAACCCCCAGATGTCGCCGTCGACGATGCCGACCATCTTCCCGGCCCTGGCCAGCGCCACGGCGAGGTTCGCCGAGATCGAAGATTTGCCGACACCGCCTTTCCCCGAGGAGACCGCCACAGTTCTGGTGGCGCAGCCGGGCTCACCGATGGGGGGCCCGGACCTCGACTTGAGGTCGTCCATCCACGATTGCACGGCCTCTTCGTCCATCACCTCGACATTGATCTCTGCGCTCGAGGTGAATGGGGTGAGAGCCTCCTGGAGTCGCTCGTTCATGGAGGCGGGAGGAGGGCCGTAGGGGAGGAGGAGCTCTACTTTGACCTTCCCGGTCACCTTCTTGCTCACATCCTTGACGAGGCCGAGCTCACCGAGGCTGCGCCCGACGAAGAGCGGCGACTCGATGGACGCGACGGCATCATGGAGTTGGGTTTGGTCAGCCATCTGAATCCCCTACGCCGACAGTGCTTAGAAGACCGTCGAAACTATAGTTTTCACGGGCCCTTACCTCTCATGGACAAAGACACACTCGACAGGCGAATATCGGACCTGACCTCGTCACTCGGCGACCCGACCCGGCGCGCCATCTACATCGCGGTGCGAGAATCGGCCGAGCCGATGACCACCTCCAAGGTTGCCGGGTTGTTCGACATCCACCCGAATGTGGCCCGCCACCACCTCGATCGGCTCGCCGATGACGGTTACCTGCGGGTGAGTCACCAGCGCCGGGCCGGGGGCCCCGGCGCGGGCCGGCCCGCCAAGACCTACGAGTCGACCAACAAGGAGGTGAGCGTCCATTTCGCCCCGAGGCGTTTCGAAATGCTCACCGAGATGCTCTTCAAAGTCCTCGAGGAAGTGTCCCCGCCCAATGTCGCCGAAGTTGCCGAGAAGGTGGGCCGTAACTACGGCAAGGAGCTCGCTGCAGAGATCGGAGCCCCCGAGGATCCCGGATACGACGAAGCGGTCCAGGCGGTGGCGAGCGCCATGACCGGACTCGGGTTCTCCGTCGACCCCGACGTCGAGGGTCAGCGCCTCCTCACCTCGTACTGCCCGTTCGGTGAGACCGCGACCAACCACCCTGACGTCATCTGCTCTCTCGACCGGGGTATCGTCGCCGGTCTCTTCGGCGCTCTATCGGTGCCCTGCAATCCGGTGGTCTTCCCGCACAAGGCCCTCGAAGAGGACTGCGTGACCCGGGTTCCTGTCTCCATCGCCCGCTGACCCCCGAGCCTCTCCCAACATCCCGCGCCACATCGGGTCATCACCTGATACCCGACCGGCCGACGATCGCCGATGATCCGGCCAGGACAAGGAGAGAAGTTGGCGGAATCACGAAGACTGCCCCGTTGGGCCAAGATCACCTTGGGGACCATCGTCGCCCTGATCCTCGTCTTCTACGTCGCCGGCGGAATCGTGTTCTCCAACATGGTGCGCGCCGACGCCCTCGTCCCTCAGGGACCGACGCCCGACAACGGCGTCTACATCGTGTCAGTCGAAGAGCCTCTCATCACCTTGACATCACGCGAGGCCAGGGAGGACACGACACGACCCGGCGTCGCCGGTCTCGCCTGGGATGGTGGCTACGCCTTGCTCGAAGACATCGTCGCGATCGACGGCCTCGACGTGACACGCTCGTTCGAGCTCGTTTCGGGGTCACCACCGGCGCCCTGTACGACCGATCTCGCTACGTGTGACGAGGTCGACATCGAGACCTGGGCCTTTCAGAGTGATCCAGGAGACGTAAACCTCGATTTCGAGCACGTCGAGTTCGACTCGGCGCTCGGCGCGCTCGGCGCCTGGCAGGTGGAAGCAGGGGACGGGACGGTCTGGGCCGTACACGCCCACGGGTGGCGCGCCTCACGTCGCGAGGCCTTGCGTTCCCTCCCGATCTTTCACGAAGCAGGGATGACATCACTCGTGATGGACTACCGAAACGACGAGGGCGCACCGGCAGACCCGAGCGGCCTTTACCGATTCGGCCGCACCGAGTGGGAGGATGTCGAGGCTGCGGTGCGTTATGCGCTGGCGAGCGGGGCCGAGGACATCGTGCTCGTCGGATACAGCACGGGCGCGGCATTGCATCTCGCCTTCCTCGAGCGCTCGACGCTGGGCGGCGAGGTGGTCGCTGCCGTGTTCGACGCGCCCAACATCGACATGGCCGAGACGGTTCGAAACGAAGCCGCCAAGCGCAAGCTCGGCCCGACACCCTTCCCGGTTCCCGGGTCCCTGACCACAGTCGCCTTGCTCATCGCCGACCTGCGCTGGGATGTCGATTGGAACGGGATCGATTATGTCGACAGGGCGGAAGCCATCGTGACGATCCCCACCCTGGTGTTTCACGGCACCGAGGACGACCGGGTCCCCATCGATGTCTCCCGCGAGTTCCGTGACAACGCCCCGGAGCACGTGCGCTTGATCGAGATCCCGGAGGCTGGTCATGTGGCCAGTTGGAACGTGGACACGGCAACTTACGAACGCGAGCTGGCATCCTTCCTCGGCGCTTGAGCTGATCGCCCCGGAGGTCTTGGAAGGCCTCGATCGGCCCCGGTTTCTTTCGAATAGGGCAAACCCGACGGATTGTTTCATTCGCCCCGAATGGCGCTACAAGCCTGCTTCGGTAGGCTCGATTCAAAAGGTTTGCTTTACCCGAAAGGCTGAAATGTCCAACGACCCATTCGGGGCTCGCGCCATCTTGGATACGGCACTGGGGGCACGTGAGATAGCCCGTCTCGACGCCATCGAGGGCGCCGAAAAGCTCCCCTACTCGGTGAAGGTGCTGCTCGAATCGGCGCTCCGCAACCTCGACGGCAAGGGCGTCACCGAAGAGGACGTGCGCCAGATCGCGGCCTATGACGCCACCGACGTCGCCGACGTCGAGATCCCGTTCATACCCGGCCGGGTGGTGCTTCAGGACTTCACGGGCGTGCCGGCGGTCGTCGACCTCGCCGCGATGCGGGCAGCCATCGTCCGGATGACCGGTGATGAAGCCTCGGCGCAGAGAGTGAACCCTCTCATCCCGGCTGACCTCGTCATCGACCACTCTGTGCAGGTCGACGCCTTCGCCCGGCCCGACGCCCTGATCATCAACTCGACCAAGGAATTCGAGCGCAACCAGGAGCGGTACGGGTTCTTGAAATGGGGCCAGTCGGCCTTCGCCAACTTCCGGGTGGTGCCGCCCGCCACCGGCATCGTCCACCAGGTGAACCTGGAGTATCTGGCCAAGGTGGTCTGGGACGACGGCACCCGTCTCTACCCGGACAGCCTGGTGGGGACCGACTCCCACACCACCATGATCAACGGCCTCGGTGTCGTCGGCTGGGGCGTCGGCGGCATCGAGGCCGAAGCCGCCATGGTCGGCCAGCCGATCTACATGCTCCTTCCCGAGGTCGTCGGGTTCGAGCTCACCGGAAGGCTCCCCGAGGGGTCCACCGCCACCGACCTGGTGCTGCGGGTCACCGAGATGCTGCGGGAGCACGGCGTCGTCGGCAAGTTCGTCGAGTTCTACGGCTCGGGTCTCGACGACATGCCACTCGCCAACCGGGCGACGATCGCCAACATGGCGCCGGAGTACGGGGCCACCGTGGGTTTCTTCCCCGTCGACGATCAGACACTGAGATACCTCCGGCTCACCGGGCGAGAGGACAAGCTCATCGACACGGTCGAGGAGTACTACAAGACCCAGGGGATGTGGCGAGACAGCTCCCATGAAGTCGCCTACAGCGCCTACCTCGGGCTCGACATGGGTACCGTCCAGCCCTCTCTGGCCGGCCCCAAGCGGCCTCAGGACCGCATCGAGCTGTCCGCCATGAAAGAGCAGTGGCAGGCCGACCTGACCAACACCTTCGGCAAGAATGGCGGGGCCCGGGCCTCGACCGTCGTTAGCTGGGAGGCAGAGGGCGGTAGCCCCGACGAGACTCTCGAGGCGCAGAGCTCGGTATTGGTCGAATACGAAGGGGCCACGTTCACGCTGAAAGACGGTCACGTCGTCATTGCGGCCATCACCTCATGCACGAATACCTCCAACCCGGACGTGATGGTGGCCGCCGGACTGGTGGCGAGAAAGGCGCGGGAGCTGGGTCTGCAGCGCCAGCCCTGGGTCAAGAGCTCCTTGGCTCCGGGGTCCAAGGTGGTGACCGAGTACCTCACCGAATCCCGCCTCCTCGACGATCTCGAGGACCTCGGTTTCGGGGTGGTCGGATATGGGTGCACCACCTGCATCGGGAACTCCGGTCCCCTCCCCGATCCGATCTCGGCCGCGATCAACGGTCACGACCTGGTGGCGGCGGCCGTCCTATCGGGCAACCGCAACTTCGAAGGCCGGATCTCACCGGATGTCCGGGCCAACTACCTGGCGTCCCCTCCCCTCGTCGTGGCCTACGCACTCGTAGGGACGGTCGACTGGGACCCGATCGACGACCCGATAGGGCGAGACAGCCGAGGTAACGACGTGTTCCTGTCCGACATTTGGCCCACACAGCAGGAGATCGCCGCAATCGTCAGCGCCAACGTGCACCAGAGCCAGTTCACTGACAAGTACAGCGACGTCTTCTCCGGCTCCGAGGAATGGCGGAGCATCTCGACACCGGCATCGGACCTCTATTCGTGGAACGAGGACTCCACCTATGTGCAAGAGCCGCCATTCTTCACCGACCTGACCCCCGAAATCCGGCCGATCGAGCCAATCGTCGGGGCCCGCGTGCTTGCGAACCTGGGCGACTCGGTCACCACCGACCACATCAGCCCAGCCGGCTCGATCGCAGTCGACTCCCCCGCCGGCAGATATCTGGTGGAAGAGGGCGTCCAGCCCGCGATGTTCAACAGCTACGGATCACGCCGGGGCAACGACCGGGTGATGACACGAGGAACGTTCGCCAACATCCGCGTCCGCAACCAACTCGCTCCGGGCACCGAGGGTGGCTGGACCACCGACTTCACCGACGGCAAGGTCAAGTCGATCTACGAGGCGGCCCTTTCCTACAACAAGGAGGGGATCCCCCTCGTGGTGATGGGCGGCACCGACTACGGCATGGGCTCCTCCCGCGACTGGGCGGCCAAGGGAACGTTCCTCCTCGGCGTCAAGGCCGTCATCACCGAGTCTTTCGAGCGCATCCATCGCTCCAACCTGGTGATGATGGGTGTGCTCCCGCTCAACTTCGTCCCCGGCCAGGACGCGGCGTCGTTGGGGCTCGACGGGACTGAGAGATACGACATCGCTGTGACCGACGACCTCAGCCCGCGGCAAACGATCGCAGTCACCGCCACGAGGGCCGACGGTGCAAGGATCGACTTCCACACCATCGCCCGCGTCGACACGCCGATCGAAGTCGAATATCTGCGCAACGGTGGCATCCTTCACTACGTGTTGAGGAGGATGGCGTCTGACTGACGGCGAGCCGGGCCCCCTGCCACGGCACGGCATGAAGCTGACCGGGGTCTTCGTCCTGGTGATCGCCGTCGGGCTGGCACTGGGCTGGCTGTTCCGGGACGGGAGTGCTGCGGAGGCCGCGGCGATGGGCGAGCCTGCGCCCGACTTCACGGTGCAAGTGATCACCGGAGGCACTTTCACCCTCTCGGAGTCCAAGGGCCGGCCGGTGGTGCTCAATTTCTGGGCATCCTGGTGCGCTCCCTGCGAGACCGAGATCCCCGCGATCTCGACCTTCGCCGACGACAACCCGGGGGTGCAGGTGATCGGTGTGGCCGTGGAGGACGTGGAGACCTCGTCCCGGGAGTTCGCCGCCAGGGTCGAGGCGAGCTACCCTCTGGCGCTGGGCACGGACGAGATCGAAGAGTCCTATCCCCGGATCGGTCTCCCTGTCACCTACATCATCGATGCCGACGGTGTCGTCACCGAGGTGCTCAACGGCATCGTCTCCGCCGAGCTCCTCACCGACCTGGTCGGATGAGCCAGGCTATGCCTGCGATGCCCCCGCCTTCTGCAGGTTGATGTAGTCGAGATTGGGGCCGGCGACCATCTCGGCAAAGACGATGAGCCTCTCCCGCGCCGAGAACTTGGGGTTGCAGGTGGTCATCGTGAGCCAGCCTCCCGGCCGGGGATCGGTGACCCACACGTCGGTGGGCTCCACGATGAGGATCTCTCGTACCTCGTAGACATGGGTGCCGGTCGTCGATTCGACCTCGATGGCGTCACCTGTCTCGAGGAGGTCGAAGTCGAAGAAGGGTCGGCCGTAGGTCGTGCGGTGCCCCGAGATGACGGCGTTACCGACCTGGCCGGGCAGTGGTGTCGTGGCCATGTGCCCAGGGCCTTTCTTCAACGTCTGAACGTCGACGCCTTCGTAGACGACCAGATCCTCGATCCCGATCTTGGGTATCGTCAGGAAGGCGAAGGACTCCCCCACGGCCGCCGGCGCTTCGGGGAAGCGCTCGATCACGGCCGGCAGCTCGGGCGGCGGTGCCACGTCACCCAGGATCTCTTCCTGGTCGACCGGCTCACTCTCCGGCTCGGATTCTTCGAGCACCACTTCCAGCTCGCCGGAAGCCACCTCCTGGACCCCTGCATTCACTACATCGGTGCCATACAGCTGCCATCCCAGGTAGGCGAACACGAATACGCCGCTCCATATGAGCGTCCATCCCAGTACCTGGACCTTGTACCGCATTCCCGAAAGGCTAAATCGGGGCGTCCTCTATCTCCTGGAAGGTCTCTGGGTCGCCCGCACCGTATTCGGCGCCCCCAATTGGGTTCGCGGCATGCAACGACGCCACCCTTCCGTCGCCCGAGGCGTCGTCTTCGTCTTGTTTGTTGTGGTGGCCTGCTCTCCAAGTGAGCTTGAATTCCCCAGCACCACTACCGAGATGGTGATCATCACCCGGTCACCCACCAGCACCTCGGGGGCATCGACGACGACAGGGACGATGAGCGGGGCGCCACCCGTGCTTGCCGATCCGCCGGCGACCGTCGACGAGGCCTTCGACCGCATCGCCACGATGGGGACATTGCGGGCCCTCACCGCGGAAATCGCTGCCGACAGGTGTCTGCCGCTACACCAAGCCATGGTCGGGGAACCCGCGCCCATCGCATCCGTCGCCGATCTATATGTCCTGGCGGCTCTTGGGGACGCGATCGCCGAAAGCGATCTGTCGTGGGATGAGACCATCGTGATTCGCGAAGAGCTCAAGAGCGTTCCCCCCGGGATGCTCCAGGATCGACCAGATGGGGCCGCGGTGACGGTGCGCGAGGCGGCGGAGGCCATGACGTCGATCTCCGACAACACGGCAACTGATCACCTCATCGACCTACTCGGGCGCGAGGTCGTGGAAGGCGCGTTGACCGAATACGGGAATGTCAGCCCCGAGCTCACCACTCCGTTCGCCAACACCCGCGAAATCACAGCGCTGAAAGTGGGGCCGGCTTCCGGACTGAGAGATCCGCAATGGATCGACGGGGATGAGCGGGCAAGACGGGTGATCCTGGAGCAGATCTCAGATATCACTCCAGCCGACCTTCCGCTTCAGGACTGGACCGAGCCCATCGACCCGGACCTGGTCGGGTGGTTTGCCAGCCCCAAGGTGGTTCGGAACCCGGGCTACTCGCGGTTTGGTACGGCACTGAGAGTGAGGGGCGCAGGTTCGTCACTGTTGGGTCGGTGGTGCACACGGAGACGTCGATGAGGGCGGAGGAGGCGAGCTTCCTCTTCGCGGCTGCCCGCGATCTTCTCGCCCCATGAGTCGGGCTCCGGTCATTCACCCGACCACTTTGGTGGCCGCTTCTCGATGAACGCTCGAACCCCCTCCTTGGCGTCGTCGGTCATCGCCAGCTCGGTGAGCCCACCCTGGAGCCGATCGAGTGCGCTGTCGAAGCTGGCGTCGGACATCCCGTAGAAAGAGTCCCTGCCCAACAGAAGAGTCGTCGGGCTCGCCGCCAGCAGTGCAGCGACGGTCTCGTCGACTGCCCGATCCAGCTCGTCACGGGAAACGACCCGGCTCACCGCCCCGAGCCGCAGGGCCTCCTCAGGGTCGATCATCCGCCCGGTCAGCATCAGCTCCAGCGCCGCCTTGCGAGGCAACACCCGGGCAAGGACGGCCGAGATCATCATCGGCCACAGGCCGACCTTGACCTCGCTGGTCCCCAGCTTCGCCTCGTCGACGCAGATGGTGATGTCGCATGCCACGGCTAACCCAAAGCCTCCGGCGAGGGCATGCCCGTTTACCCGAGCCACTGTGGGTTTGCCCCCCCTCGTCATGAGACGAAAGAGCTCGGCGAGGTCACCCCGACCTCGATGCAACCCGATCGGATCGTCGACAAACGAGCCGGATAGATCGCCCCCGGCGCAGAAGGAATTGTCCCCTGCGCCGGTGTAGACGATCACATGGACCTCCGGGTCGTCCACAGCGTCCCGGGTGCTCTCCAGAAGGCCTTTCATCGTCTCCACCGACATGGGGTTGCGGCGCTCTGGGTCATCGATGGTGATGGTCGCCCGACCCGCCGAAACTTCATACTTCACCGTCATTTTTCCCACTCTCCGGCTAAGGACCATCGCTCGATTACCGTCGACGCTCCCATGCTATGGCTCGCCATCGTCATCTTCGCCGCTCTCGCCATAGCGGTGTTGCGCGGGGGCCGGTTGGTCAACCTGGGGGATATCGAGTTGCGGGCTTGGTGGCTGCTCTTCATAGCCCTGGCACTCCAGTTCGGGACGCGGATCCTCCCCGATGAACAGTGGTCGGAGACAGCCGGAGTGGTGATGGTTCTGTTCTCTTTCGTCCTGTTGATGATCATGGTCCTCCTCAATCGGTCGAAACAGGGCATGTGGATCGCCGGTCTCGGCGTCCTCATGAACTTCATCGTGATCGCCGCCAACGGAGGCATGCCGGTCCTCGCGGGCGCCGCTGAAGTCGCCAGTGACTTCACGGTCACCACCCCAGACCTTTCAACCACTTTCAAGCACGTGCCTTTGGACGAGACATCACGTCTCACCTTCTTCGCCGACGTGATCCCGCTGCGATTCGCCGGTATCGGTGAGGTCATCTCCCTTGGTGACGTATTCCTCGCCCTCGGTCTCGGCGTCTTCCTCGAGCGCGAGCTGCGCCGGCCCCGTCGTTATTTCAAGAGGGGCGCTCAGGCGGAGCCGGGCTCGGCCACCCGGCCCTAGTCAGACCCGAGCCGGTCGGAGGACCCCGCGCCCCTCGAGGAGACGGCGCAGGGAGGCGACCACCTCGGGGTCGTAGTCGTATGCCGCCCCGGCGTGTAGCTCCTCGAGAGCCGACAGCGCCGACATCCCGCCCTTGTGGACCTTCCAGTCGTAAGCGGCCGACACCTTGATGATTCGGGAGACGACGGACACGTCGGGGTCGTCCTGTTCCCCTGGCTTGCGGTAGGCCTCGTACTGATCCCGCACCTGATCCGCCACCCGCTCCAGGTATGGCGACTCGGCGATGATCTCGGCGCTCCAACGGGCGATGTCATCGTCGGTGAATCCCATCTTGAGGATCTGGGGCTCACTCAGCGACACCCGACCGATGTCGTGCATCAATCCCGCATACTCGACATCCTCCACCTGGGCCGGCCCAAGACCCATCTCCTTTGCGATCGACGTGGCCAGGTCGGTGGTCCGGTCGGCATGCCCGTCGATGCCCAACCCGGAGACCTCCGGGATCCTCGCCAAGGCGCGGATCGTCTGGCGGTAGGTGGTCTTGGTCGCCTGAAACCGCTTGAAGGCCGAATGGGCGAAAGAGTAGGGAAGCAGGGCGATGGGCAACGCCCACCACTCGATGGCTATGAAGAGCTCGCCGAACAGGGCGCCGGTGAGGGCCAGGCCCATGAAGACGTTCAGGTCGTGGAGTAACGCACGGGCCAGATAGCTGCGCGACAGCTCACGGGGACCGATCACGAACAGCGCCCTGATCAACACTTCGACCGTGAGCCAGGCCAGAATCGCCACGGCAAAGGGGAACAAATCCTCCCAGCCTCCATCCAACTCGGCGAACAGACCGACCCTCATCGCCGAGTAGACCACCGCATAGACCACATAGCCGGCGAAGCGACGCACCATCACGGGTAGGAGCTCGCGATGTGACTCGCCCTTCGAGTAGCGGACCACCCACAGCCCGGCGAGACCGACTCCATACGCGGCGATCGACCCGGCCGGCTCGATCATGTCGAGGCTGGAGAAGACGAAGGGGATGGCGGCGGCGACGGCGAGACCCATCGTGAAGTGGTTGCCCGAGTTCGAGGTCGCCACCCCGAACAGCGAGCCGACGACCAGCGCTGCCGCCGCGACGACGATGGTCGTGGGATTGCCGTCGGCATGTGTCGCCGAGTAGACGCCGACGCCGACACCGACCATCGGGAACATCCACGAGACGACGGCGAGGAGCCGGGGATGCCAGCTAGCCACGCAGGGTCAACTCCGGTTGCTCGGCGAGTCTCCTCGCCATCTCCTCGTCGTTCACATGTGGCGCACCCCACCGGCGACCCGAGCCCTGCAAGGCCTTTTCGAACATGTCGACGACGTCGGGGTGGAACTGCGCCCCGGAGTTTTTGCGCAACTCGCTGAGGGCATAACGCTGAGAGAGGGCCATGCGGTACGACCTGGCCGAGGTCATGGCGTCGAAGGCGTCGGCGACGGCGACGATGCATGTCTCCAGGCCTGGGGTTTCTCCGTCGGTGTGGCCCCGCCCCCCGTAGCCGTTGCCGTCGTAGTGGCTGTGGTGCCCCGATGCGATCTCGACCATCGGCTGGAGGAAGTCGACCTCGGCGAGGATCTCCTCGACCAGATGGGCGTGCTCTTTCATCTGGGCGTACTCCTCGTCGTCGAGACGGCCCTTCTTGCGGATCAGCTCAGTGGGCACGGCCAGCTTCCCCAGGTCGTGGATCAATGCCGCCCACTTGATCTCCTCGAGTTGGGTGCCACTGAACCCGTATTCCTTCCCGATCATCTCGGCGAAGTAGGCCACCCGCTCGGTGTGCCCCCTGGTGTACATGTCCTTGGCCTCGAGGGTCTTTACGAAACCCTTGATTGCAGAGATGTGGGAGACACGGAGTTGGGAGAACGCATAGAGCGACATGTGCCCGATCCCGTAGACACCGATGATCAACACCAGGATGGCGCGCCGGTCGGCGATGAGATAGGCCCCGCCGATGAGCCCCCCGAGAAATCCCATGGCGAACTGGCCGATGAAGAGCGTTCCGAGATGTGACCAGGGCTGGAGACGGTCATAGGGGTAAACGGTCTGTACCGCACGTCGCACCAGGAAGTTGTTGACCGCCGCGTAGGCCAGAGCGGCGGCGGCGGAGGCCAGGGCGATCAGGACCAGATCCGGGGAGCGGGGGACGCCGATCCCTCCCAGGCTGAGATCGAGGATCAGTCCGGCGACCGCTCCTGAGACGGCCTGCTGACCGAAGTTGGCCATGGGCTGGAACCAACGTCGTTGTTTGAAATCATCGGGGACGAAAGCCGCGAGCCCGGCCATCAGGGCCATGGCAAAGAAGGCGTCCGAGTCGGGTTGGATGGCAAAGATGACCCCGGCGGTCATCACCACCATGATCGAAGACGAGTGGAAGAGGCGATCGTTGACCTCGACCGTGAATAGCTCCAGCAGCACGAACAACCCGGTGAACAGGAACCAGATCGGCCAGTTTGGGGCATCCGAGACAGTCCCGCTGACAATCAGGGCAGCGGCGCCCATGGCCGAATAAGGCACAGCGATCTTCAGTTTTCGCTGCACCGCTGGTTGGAGACGCCAGTAACGACGTCGCATCCGCTCTGTACCTAGCAACCTCAAGGGGACCCCGGTTGTGTGCCTCTGGACGATGGTGAGATGGCGTCCTCGCTCAGCCGATCTTTGCGTTCGCCGCGCCGGCTGCAATCAATGCAGCGAGGCTGGCGGCGGCTGCGAGTATTCGGACCAAACGGGCTCTCATAGCTCTAGGCACGTCCACCTGAATGTCGTTATTTGCGCCAGCGTTGTGTGCCGGCACAGACAGATCCGCTCCGCTTGGGTAGTGGGCGTGTGGTTACAAGATCACGACCAAAGAGGACGCCGTTCTCACCGTGTTCCCGAAAGCGGGAACCCTTTTACATGTCAAAAGGCCCCTGACTTCGCCCGCCTAGGGAATCAGCAAGCGGTCGAGAGACCGTTTGCCCCACAGCCCCTGTGGATTTCCTTCCAGCGCTGGGCAATCTATACCCTCGGGCACCCGGTCACAAGAGAAAAGGTGACACGGGGGTATCACACCATCCGGTGAAGGTTTACGCTGAGCGAGGGATGGACATCAGCTCGCTCCAGGAGAAGATCAGCCGGATCGATGGAGTCGAAGCCGCCAGGGTTGTGGCCGGAAACGGTCATATCGAGGAGATCCACGTCCTGGCGCGGCATGCCAAACCGCCCAAGCAGATCGTCCGCGACGTCCAATCCCTGGGCCAGGCCCTCTTCGGGCTCGACATCGACCGACGCATCGTGTCGGTGGTGCAGCTGGCCGATTCGGTGCTGGCCGGCGGAAGTCGCCCCGCCTTGATCGACGTCGGGGAGACCATCGACGGCAACCGCACTGAGGTGACCGTCACCCTCAAATGGAAAGAGCGTCTCCTGGTGGGGCAGGCGACCGGCGCCGCGGCAGCGGCGACCCGGTGGCGTCTCGTTGCCGAGGCGACCCTGGAGGCGGTGCGTCAGTCGCTGCACAGCGATGTGGGGCTGGGGGTCAGCTCCATGGATCTCACCACCCTGGGAAGCCGACGGCTCGCCATATCCCAGGTCGTCGTGGTGACCGTCGCATCCGAGCGCCTCCTCATCGGCTCGGCATACGTTGAAGCCGACGAGTCCCGCGCCGTCGTGCGGTCAGTCCTCGACGCCATCAATCGGCTGCTCCCCGATCTCAAGACGGTTTGACCTCCAACGCTGTCGTCACCCCTCACCATCTCTCCGCCGGGGCGGCCCGACAGGTGCTGGCCGGTGGCGGAAACGCCGTGGATGCCGCGGTGGCGGCGGTGGCCGCTCAAGGGGTGGTGGCTCCGGAGACCTGCGGAATCGGAGGAGACCTGTTCGCCCTCATCCACGTCCCGGGGTGGGAGCGGCCCCGTGCCTTGAACGCCTCGGGACGAGCAGGCTCGAACGTCTCCGCCGAGGCTTTGCGGCGGGATGGAGATGCGACGATCCCCGTTGATCATCCTGCGGCAGTCACCATCCCCGGCTGTGTCGACGGCATGGAGGCGCTGGTCACAGAGCTGGGTCGTCTCAGTCTCTCCGAGTCACTGGCACCGGCCATCGGCTATGCCCGCGAGGGGTTCTCAGTCTCTACCGAGCAGGCTGCGGCATTCGCCCGCCAGGCTGCGGTCTACCACGAGAACCCTGCAGTCGCCACGTTCTACCCCGGCGGCGTCGCAGTCGCGCCAGGGGTCACGGTGACCCGGCCCGATCTGGCCAAGACACTCGAGGCCATCGCGATCGGTGGTCGCAGCGCGTTCTACGAAGACACACCCGGTGAGGACATCAGCGTGGCCGTCGGTGGTCTCATCACCCGACAGGACCTGGAACGAGGACAGGCAGAATGGAGCGATCCCATCGGCGTCGAAGTCGCCGGGCTCACCTGCTGGACCGTCCCTCCGAATTCGCAGGGTTACCTGGGGCCGGCCACCCTCGCGGTGTTCGAGATGCTGGGCCCTCCCGACGACCCGGACGACCCGCAGTGGTGGCACCTCCTCATCGAGGCCTACCGATGTCTCGCTTGGGAGCGCGACGACCTGGTGTCCGATCCGGAGACTGCGGCGCTGCCCATCGACCTGCTGCTCGAAAGAGAGCGGCTGGAACGGGCCGCGGCGAGTGTCGACCCACTCCGGGCCGGTGTGTGGCCACGTCGGGTCGGGCCTCTCGCCGGCACGGCCTATCTGTGTGTGGCCGACTCGGAGGGGATGGCGGTCTCGGTCATCCAGTCCAACTACCGGGGGACGGGATCGCCCTTTGGCGCCCGGCGATCCGGGTTCCTGCTCCAGGACCGTGGCCTGGGATTCTCGCTGACCCAGGGCCACCCGAACGAGCTCGCCCCGGGCAGACGACCCCTGCACACGTTGGCGCCGACCCTGTGGTCCGAAGGCGATCGGGCCCGTTGGCTAATCGGCACCCGAGGGGGGGCCGTCCAACCGCAGCTGGTGGCACAGCTCGCCGCACGAGCCGTCCTCGGTGGAGCCGATCTGGTGGCCGCCCAAGCGGCGCCCCGTTGGACCGTTGCCGACTTCGGCCCCGGCTCGTCGCCACACCCCCGCGTCGAGCCGGACGTCTCCGATTTCGTGGTCGCCGGGCTCGAGGCGAAGGGCCACACGGTCACGGCTCTGCCGGGCCCTCAACCGGGGTGGGGACCGATGTCGGTCATCGAGCTCGACGGTGACACCCGTCGGGCCGCCGCCGATCCCAGGGTCGACACCACCACGGCCCTCGTCTTCCCTGATCAAGCCGTTCTGTGAGGGTTTATGGCGGCTGAGTCGCCATAAACCCTCACAGAACGGTGGATCTCAGGCCTGGAGCTCGGCGATCACCTGGCGGAGGGCGTCGTGGTCGTCCATCAGGACCGAGCCCAGCGTGTAGAAGCCGACCCTTTGGACCCGGTGGCCGTATCGCTCCTTGATGGCCGCGGCCAGCTCGTCTATCGGGGCGATGACCCCAACCCCTTCCAGAGCCTCGTCGGGGACCGCGGCGGGCATCTTGTCCCATTCCCCGCGTTTCGACATGGCATGGAGCTCGGCACCGAAGTCCCAATCGCTTGCCTCGAGGACGGATGAATACGACGGAGTCGAGGCATAGAACGAGATCTGTTGACGCACCGCATGCTTGGACTGTTCGATCTCATCCTCGTTGGTCCCGGTCATGATGAACACGGTCGTCACCATCTCGACGTCGTCGCCGGACCGCCCCGCTCGACGGGCTGCGGCCTCGACATTGGGTAACACCACCTCATCGAGGTAAGGCACGGTGTGGAACGGGTGCACGTGGAAGCCGTCGCAGATCTCACCGGCGAGGGCGCTGAGAAAGGGCCCGACGCCGGCGATATAGACCGGGACATCGG
>Ga0268386_10000507_pt1 | contig 24787 bp, 22 predicted proteins | sample RVTome_15_FD_200260 | JGI IMG/M metagenome (GOLD analysis project Ga0268386, IMG submission 200260) | Soil microbial communities from uranium-contaminated site in the Upper Colorado River Basin, Wyoming, United States - RVT150D86... ... | reverse complement strand
ACGCGGCGTTGCTTCGTCAGGGTTTCCCCCATTGCGAAAAATTCCCCACTGCTGCCTCCCGTAGGAGTCTGGGCCGTGTCTCAGTCCCAGTGTGGCCGTCCGCCCTCTCAGGCCGGCTACCGATCGGAGCCTTGGTGGGCCATTACCCCACCAACTAGCTAATCGGACGCGGGCTCGTCTCCAAGCGCCAGGCCTTTCGGTCCCCGGCTTTGATCGTCAGGCCCGAAGACCCGACGATGTCATGCGGTATTAGCACCAGTTTCCCGGTGTTGTTCCCCACTCGGAGGTAGATTACCCACGCGTTACTCACCCGTTCGCCGCTCTACTCGGGGAGTTGCCCCCCCTTTCGCGCTCGACTTGCATGTGTTAGGCACGCCGCCAGCGTTGATTCTGAGCCAGGATCAAACTCTCCAGTTTAACTGAACTGAAGATACGTCTTGGTCCCGAGGCTGAACCTCGCTTCGGAATGTGTGCGCACTACCTAGTTTTCAAAGAGCCACCCCATTTAGGGGACTCGACCAGAATACCGAAACGTCATCCCTCTGTCAAGGGGCCGTCTCGGCTTTCCAGTGCTTTAGACCGTCTCAGGGGTGGGCTACAACTGGCGCGACCGTCACCCTGCACAGCCCGACCAACACTTGAATATAGGGCAGAATTTCTTGCCTGTCAAGCGCTGCCCGACCTCGCCAGCGCATGGCCGCCACAGGTCTCGGCGGCGCTCTCAACGGACGTCGAACCGGACGAATCGTGCGGGACCCACGGACAGCACGAACGAGTCCCCGGCGGCCCCATCCAGGGGGATCTTGCCGTCCAGGACCACGCCGTCCCGCCTGACCGCCCCCTGACGCAGCAGCCTGGCGGCCTCGCTCCTCGAGGCCGCCAGGCCGTGGGTGGCGAGGAACTCGTGGGCCTTGTACCGGCCCGGGGGCACGACCCGGACCGGAACCTGTGAGGGGTTCTGGCGCTGCTGGTGCACCCGCCTCCACTCCGCTTCCGCCGCCGAGGCGGCTTCCGGCCCGTGGAAATCGCCCACGATGCGCCTCGCCATCGCGATCTTCGAGGCGAAGGGGTCGCCCCGATCCTTCTCCGCCGCGATCGCCGGCTCGCTCAGGTCGGTGAGGAGACGGTAATAGCGCCACATCAGCTCGTCGGAGACGGAGAGGAGCTTGGCGTACATCACCGCCGGCTCCTCGGTCACCCCCACGTAGTTGCCGAGGCTCTTGGACATCTTCTCGACGCCGTCGAGCCCCTCGAGGAGCGGGGTCGTCATCACCACCTGCGGCTCGAGGCCGTAGCTGGGCATGACGTCGCGGCCGACGTTCAGGTTGAAGAGCTGGTCGGTACCGCCGAGCTCGACGTCCGCGCGCAGCGCCACCGAGTCGTACGCCTGGGCTAGGGGGTAGAGGAACTCGTGGAGCGAGATCGGCTGACCCGCCTCGAAGCGCTGGCGGAAGTCCCGGCGCTCCAGCATGCGGGCGACGTTGTAGCGGGCGGCGAGGCGGATGAGGCCTTCCGAGCCGAGGTCTCCCAGCCACTCCCGGTTGAACCGGATCTCGGTCCGGACGGGGTCGAGGATTCTGAACACCTGGGTCTTGTAGGTCTCCGCGTTCCGCTCGATCTCCTCGCGGGAGAGCGGTGGGCGCGTCTTCGAGCGGCCCGTGGGATCGCCGATCATCCCGGTGAAGTCGCCGATCACGAAGACGACACGGTGGCCCAGGTCCTGGAAGTGCTTCATCTTTCGGACCAGGACCGTGTGGCCGAGGTGCAGGTCGGGCGCCGTGGGATCGAAGCCCACCTTGACCGTCAGCGGCATGCCCCGGGCCAGCTTCTCCGCCAGCGAGGGGACGGTCACGACGTCCACGCACCCGCGGGTCAGCTGCTCGAGCGCGTCCTCGAGGCTCACGAACCCTCGAGCCTCACCCGCCGGCCCTCCAGCCGGCAGCGGCCATCCAGGACGAGCCGGACCGCCCTGGGATAGAGGCGGTGCTCCGCCTCCAGGATCCGTGCCGCCAGGCTCTCCGCCCCGTCCTCCTCCAGCACCGGAACGGCCTCCTGGAGGAGGATCGGCCCCGAATCGAGCCCCTCGTCGACGAAATGGACCGTGGCTCCGCTGACCTTGACGCCGTACTCCCAGGCCTGCCGCTGGGCGTCCAGGCCCGGAAAGGCCGGCAGCAGCGCCGGGTGCACGTTGAGGATGCGGCCCGCGAACCTGCGCACGAACCCGGCGGAGAGGAGCCGCATGTAGCCGGCGAGGCAGACGAGGTCGACGCGATGGGCCTCGAGAATTTCGGCGACCTCGGCGTCGAACTCCTCGCGGCCACGCCCTCGCCGGTCGGCGTGGACGGCGGCGACGCCGGCCTGCCGCGCCCGGTCCAGCGCAGCGGCGCCGGCCACGTTCGAGACCACGACCGCGACCTCCCCGCCGAGGCGTCGCTCGCCAGCCGCGTCCAGCAGCGCCTGCAGGTTGGACCCACGGCCGCTGGCGAGCACGCCCACGCGCTTCCTCGGCGCCGTCATCGAGCGGGGTGCGCCGCGGAGGCGGCCGGCCTCACTCGAAGACGACGCCGGCACCGCGGGCCACGGTGCCGATCAGGAAGCTCGGCTCGCCACGCCGCTCCAGCGAGTGCTCGACGTCGTGGAGGTCGTCCGGAGAGACGACCATCACCATGCCGATCCCCATGTTGAAGGTCCTGTACATCTCGTCTTCGGGGACGCCACCGCCGGCCTGGATCAGGTGGAACAGCGGCGGCACCTGCCATGAGCCGCGGCGGAGCCGCGCACCCAGCCCCCCCGGCATCACCCGCGGGAGGTTCCCCGGAAACCCGCCGCCGGTGACGTGGGACAGGGCGCGGACCTTCCGACGCTCGAGCAGCGGCTCCACGGCCGCCAGGTAGCCGCGGTGCGGCGCCAGCAGCGCGGCCCCCAGCGTAGTGCCCAGCTCGGGGATCTGGGCGTCGAGGCGAAGGCCCATCCGGTCGAGGAGCACCTTGCGAGCCAGGCTGTAGCCGTTGGTGTGGAGGCCGGCCGAGGGGAGCCCGAGGAGGAGGTCGCCTTCGCGGACGCCGGCTCCGGTGAGCGCTCGCTCCCGCTCCACGACCCCGACGATGAAGCCGGCGAGGTCGTAGTCGCCGGGCGCGTACGTTCCGGGCATCTCGGCCGTCTCGCCGCCGATGAGCGGACATCCGAACTCCGCACAGGCCCTGGCGAAGCCCGAGACCAGGGCCTCCACCAACCCGGGGTCCATCCGGCCCAGGGCGATGTAGTCGAGGAAGAACAACGGCACCGCCCCTTGCACGAGGATGTCGTTGACGCAGTGCGCGACGAGGTCGTAGCCGACGGTGTCGTGGACTCCCGCCGCGATGGCAACCTTGATCTTCGTCCCCACGCCGTCGGTGGACGCGACCAGGACGGGCTCCTCGTAACCGGACAGCTCCGGACGGAACATCGCCCCGAAGGACCCGATCTCCGACAGGACGGCGGGGCTGAACGTCCCCCGGGCCAGGGCCTTGATACGGGCCTTGGCCTCGTCGGCCGCGGGGATGTCGACGCCTGCGTCGCGGTAGTCCACGGTTTCGGCCCTGCTCGGGAAGCGGAAGATCTCCTTCGGGTCAACGCGGATCGAACGCGATTCTAGCATCCGCCCCACGGAGCCGCCGGCGCCGCGCTAAGATGCCGCGACCAGGCGAGCAGGCCGCGCGGGCGCTGGGGGCCAGGGGAGCCATGACCGAACCCACCGTCTCGTCGGAATTCGCCGCGCTGGAGGCGTCGCTGGAGGAGCGCCGGCTCCTCGTGGAGGACGCCCTCCGGCGCGTGGGCGGAAACGGACCCGCGCCGGGCGTCAGCGCCGCGCTCGACGACAGCCTTCACGCTCCCGCCAAGCGGGTGAGGCCGATACTGGCCCTGCTGGTGGCCGAGACCCTGAGGTGCGACAGCCGCGTGGTGCTCCCGGCCGCCTGCGCGGTGGAGCTCGCGCACACCGCGAGCTTGATCCTGGACGACCTTCCCTGCATGGACGACGCCGCGGTCCGACGCGGCCGGCCGGCATGCCACGTGGCCCATGGGGAGGCGAGCGCCATCCTCGCCGGCTTCGCGCTGCTCAACCGGGCTTACGGGATCCTGGCCGACGGGTGGGCGGGGGGCCCGGCCGCCGACACCCGCTCGGCCATGGCCCGGGAGCTGTCGGACGCGGTCGGGCTCGACGGCATGATCGCCGGGCAGGCCATGGACCTCGCGCAGACCGGTAGCGCGCTGGACTTCCCGACGCTGGAATTCATCCACAGCCGCAAGACGGGTGCCCTTTTCATCGCGTCGGCCCGGGTCGGGGCACTGGCTGCGCGGGCGCGGCCGGCCGAGGCCGCTGCCGTATCCGCGTACGCCAAGAACCTCGGCCTGGCGTTCCAGGTCGTGGACGACCTCATCGACGCCACCGGAGGCGAGGAGGCGGGCAAGGACGTCGGCAAGGACGCGCGAAAGACGACCTTCGTCTCGTTCTCGGGCGTCGCCGGAGCACGCCAGCTCGCGCAGGAGCTGATCGTGGCGAGCCAGGAGGCCCTCGCGCCCTTCGGACCGCGAGCACGGCTGCTGAGGGACCTCGCCCGCTACGTCGTCACCCGCCGGCGGTAGCCAGGCACGCCGCGACTAGAGTCCGAGCCCTCGCCGGTCCCCAAGGGTGACGCGCGGCGCGACCCGAAGGGTCGGGGCGCGTGTGAAGGGGGGTTCGGGGGGAACGGTGAGGGCTATCGCTGTCTGCCCGGCAGTCGGCCCTCGCCGGTCCCCCCGAGATAAAATAGCCGACGGAATATGACTAGATGCCCAGAGTGCGAGTCCGACCTGGAGCTCGACGGCTACGAGCTCGACGTGGGGGAGACAGTCAACTGCCCGGAGTGCTCGACGGAGCTGAGGGTGACCGGGAACGATCCGATGAGTGTCGTCCTCGCCAGCGAAGAGGCCTGAGGGGCCTCCGGCGGGAGCTCAGCGGAAGCCCACCAGGGCCTCCGTCTCGTCGCCGTAGATCTCGAAGATGGGGAGGAGCTTCGCGATGTAGAGGGTGGAGTGCACCCGGTCCCCGACGTTCAGCACCTTCAACCTCCCGCCGAGCTTCTTCACCGTCCGCAGCCCCGCCACGAGCTCGCCGACGCCGGCGCTGTCGATGAACGAGACCCCGGATAGGTTGAGCAGGATCTTGGTCCATTTCTCGGCCAGGAGCGTGTCCAGGGTCTCGCGGAGGATCTGGTCGCCGAGCCCCGCGGTGAGCTTCCCCTTCAGGTCGAGGATGACGACGTCGTCGGCCTTCCGGATGTCGACGTGCATGGCCGCGCGGAGTCTACCTCAACCCACGACCCGCCGGTACGCCTCCGGGTTGCGCTCGACGGTGAAACGCTGCCGCGCCTGGCTCATGTAGGCGCGGAAGAGCTGTCCCTTGCGCTCGTCCCTCAGCGACGCCATCAGGCTCGCCTTCTCGTTCTCGAAGGCCACCGGGTCGAAGGGCTTCTTTTCCAGGACCCGGACGACGGCGTAGCCGTCCTTCACCCGGATGGGCGGCGACACGGTCTTCTCGGGCAGCGCGAAGACGGTCTCGTCCAGCGTGGCGCTCGAGCCGAGGTCGCCCAGCGCCTGGCCCCGGCCGACCTCGGCCGGGGTCTCCTTGCGGACGAGTCCCATGGAAGAGGCCGCCTTCTCGAGGCCCTGGGTACCGGCACGGGCGGACAGCTCCTCAGCGCGGGCCCGCGCGGCATCCATCGCCTTCTCCTCCACGATGTCCGCCCGGACCTTCTCCTGGACCTCGTTCAGCTCCGGCAGCCGCGTCGCCTGGGCCTCCGGCAGCCCGACGAAGGCGTAGCCGCCGCGTCCCACCGCGAAGGGCTCCGGCTCGATCTCGCCCGGCTTCAGCTCGAACACGCGGGCGACGAGGGCGGCGGAGGCGAGCGGTGGTGACACCTCTCCCTTCGCCATGGCCGGGCTCTTCTCGACCGCGAAGCCCGTCTCGGCGGCGGCCTGCTCGAGGCTCTTTCCGCGGCGCAGCGCCGCGGCGATCGCCTCCGCGTGCTCGCGGACCAGGGCGTCGGTCCGCTCGGCGGTGAGCGTCTGGCGGATGCGCTCCTTCACCTGCGTCAAGGGAAGCAGACTCTCGTCCCGGCGGGAGGTCACCCGGATGACGTGGTACCCGAAGCTGGACTTCACCAGGTCCGAGGTCTCGTCGGCGGCCATGGAGAACGCCGCGTTCTCGAACTCCGGGACCATCCTCCCTCTGCCGAAACAGCCGAGGTCGCCCCCGTTCGAGGCCGAGCCCTGGTCCTCGGAGGCGCGCCGGGCCACCGCTGCGAAATCGGCCCCGTCCCGCACCTCCGCCAGGAGCCGGGTCGCGATCTGGCGGGCTTCCTCGTCGGCGTGACCCTCGGTGGCGTCCGCCCCCGACTTCACCTTGACCAGGATGTGGCTGGCGCAGACCTGTTCCTCTTCCCTGAACTCGTCCTGGCGCTGCTGGTAGTAGGACTCGAGGTCGACGTCCGTCAGCGTCACGCGGCCCTGCATGTCGTCCGGGCCCACCTGGACGTACGAGGCGATCCGCTTCTCCGGGATGCGGTAGGCCTCGCGCTCCGCCTCGAACCGAGCCCGCGCCGCCTCGTCGCTCACCTCCACCCCCACCTCGAGCGGAGCGGCCTCCACGAGGACGTACTCGGCCTTGACCTGTTCGTTGCGGCGGCGGAACTCCCGCTCCGCCTCCGCCGGCGTGACCGAGATCCCTGCGGTCACGAGCGCTTCCAGCCTCTCCGCCAGGAGCTGCAGGCGCCGCTCGTCCTCGAACTGCTCCACCGTGCGGCCCTGGAGCTCCAGAACCCGCCGCAGCTCCTCCGCCCCCATGAACCGGCCGTCCTGGCTCAGGTCAGGAGCGGTGGCGATGGCTCGGGCGAGCGTCTGGTCGTCGACCGAGAGTCCCAGGCGGCGAGCCTCGAGGAGCAGGACCCTCTGGAACACCAGGCCGTCCAGCACCTGCTCCTCGAGCCCCAGACGGCGCATCATCGCCGGGTCGACACGGCCCTGGTACATCTGCTCGAACCGGCGGCGCTGGCCGAGGTAGGCGGTCTGGAACTCGCCCGCGGTGATCGGCAGTCCACCCACCCGGGCGACGACCTCGGCCGGACCGCCCGCGTCGGCGTCCTGGAACGCGGGGATGTAGAGGACGATGAACGCGGCGATCACCAGCCAAAGGAAGACGTAGAGCCACCGGCGGTGGCGCCTCATGAAGGCTAGGGCCATGCTTTCTCCGATTGGGGGGAACCCGCTGGCACCGGGCTCCAAAGGAGTCATTCTAGTGTCCGCGGAGCAGCGCCCGCAACCCGGGATGCGGCGAGCGCGCCTACGTGATCGGCAAATCGAGCAGCGGCCAGCAGGCACGGTGGTTCGTTGCACCCCTGTGGGGGTTCGACTATAATGCGCTCCCCTAAGTCCCATGGACTTAAGGCATTCGAGGAGAGCGAGGGGGCCGCGAGAGGGTTTCCCGACCCGCCATGGCGCCTGACCGAGGCAAGACTCCGCGCCGCGCCGAGGACGACCTCCTCGACTGGTTCACGGTCTCGTACAAGACCCTCTACCTCACGGCCGCCGTCGTCGTCGGCGGCGCGGTCGCGGGCGGCTACTACTACCTCTCCGGCGACTCGGACCCGGCGGTGGTGGCCGAGCCGGCGGCGCCGCAGCCCGCGACCGCGCGCTTCACATCGATGCAGGGGACGGTGAAGGTCAAGCCGGTGGGGACGTTCGAGTGGGTGAACGCCGACGCCGCCACGCTGCTGCGCCGCAGCGACCTCGTGCGCACCGGGTCGGGGGCCACCGCCGACATCACGTTCTTCGACAACACGGTCGTTCACGTACGGCCCGACAGCGTCATCAGCATCGAGGAGACATCGGAGGACCCGTCCACCAAGCGCCGGCGGGTGGCCTGGCACATCTCCTCGGGCGAGATCGACTTCCAGACCGTCCGCAAGAACGTGCCGGGGAGCGCCACCGAGGTGTCGACGCCGACCGTGAAGGGGACGGTGGGCGAGCTGTCCGAGGGCAACATGCGCGTCGCCGAGGCGGGCGACAGCGACATCCGATTCTTCAAGGGGAAGGGTCGCATCCAGTCCGTGAAGTCCGGCGCGAGCGTGGAGCTGGCGGCGGGCGAGGCGGTCTCGGTGGACTCCCGGGGCAATACCGGCCCCAAGGTCGCGTTGCCGGGCGTGCCCTCGATCCTGGCGCCGCCCCATCAGGCCGAGATCGCCTACCCCGATCCCGCGCGGGCCACGACGCTCCTGGCGTGGCGGCCGGTGCCGGGCGCGGCCTCGTACCACCTGCTCCTCGACTACACCGTGCACTTCAACCAGCCTCTCCTCGACCGGCGCAACGTCAAGGACAGCTCCCAGGAGCTTCGCGGCCTTGACGTGGGCCGGTACTTCTGGAAGGTGGCAGCGGTCGACAAGGAAGGAGTGGAAGGGCCGCCATCCGACGTGGCACGGTTCGCGGTGATTCCACCCACCTCCGGCACCGGCGCCGAGCCGCCGCCGCTCACCCTCGACGTGGTGGACGTGCGCACCAACATCCTCCAGGTCAAGGGCCGGACGGAGCCCGGGGGGAGGGTCACCGTGAACGAGCAGCGGGTGGACGTCCAGACCGACGGGTCGTTCAACGAGTTCATCACCCTCGAGAAGCCGGGCCGGCAGACAGTGGTGATCCGGGCCACCGGGATCAACGGGGGAGTGGCGGAGCAGAGGCGGCCGGTCGTGGTGGGGTACTGAGGGGCTATGGCGCGCGTGGCCGTGTTCAGCGGGCCCGCCTTGAGGCGCAACCTCAAGGCGGGGGCGGGAAACGGCGTCGCCTACGAGTTCTTCCCCCCGCTGCGGGGGAAGGCGCGGCCCGACCTCGACGGCTTCGAGGGCGCGCTGGTCGACCTGGACCGCCACCCGGGCGCGGCGGCCCTGCGCGGGATCCGGCGGGCGCTGCCTCATCGGCCGGTAGGGAGCGTGTCGCTGGGGTTCGACGCCGCCGCCCTGAAGCGCTCCACCCGTGCCGGCTTCGACTTCCACCTCGGATCCTGGCGGAGCGGCGATCCGCCCGCCCGCGAGGTGCTGGCCCAGCTCCAGGCGGCCCGGCCCGATGGGGCCGCGGCCGAGCGCAAGCGCCTGGCCGAGCAGCTCCAGCAGACCACCCAGCGCCTCGCGATCCTCACCGACATCGTCAAGACGGCCAACTCGATCCTGGAGCCCCGGAAGGTGATCGAGCTGATCATGGCCAAGATCCAGCGCCTCATACCGTCCGAGGCGTGGTCGATGCTCATGGTTGACGAGGAGAAGCAGGAGCTGACCTTCGAGCTGGCGTTGGGGGCCAAGGCCAGCGACGTGGCCGCCTTCCGGGTCAAGGTGGGAGAGGGTGTGGCCGGCTGGGTGGCGCAGACGGGCAAGCCGACGATCGTAAACGACACCTCGAGGGACCCGCGGTTCACGGGGCGCATCGACAGCAAGACGCAGTTCCAGACCCGCTCCATCCTGTGCGCGCCGCTCATCTCGCGCGGACGGACGATCGGGGTCGTCGAGATCATCAACCGCCAGGGGGGCAAGTTCACCCAGGGGGACCTGGAGGTGCTGCTCACCCTGGTGGAGCCGTGCGCCATCGCCATCGAGAACGCCATCCTCTTCCAGCGCACCGAGCAGCTCACCATCACCGACGACCTCACCAAGCTGTTCAACTCCCGCTACCTGAACCTCTACATCGGGCGGGAGATCAAACGCTGCAAGCGGCACGGGATTCCCCTCTCCGTCATCTTCCTCGACCTCGACGGGTTCAAGGGGGTGAACGACCAGTACGGGCACCTGGCCGGGTCGCGCACGCTCGCGGAGGTCGGCATCATCCTGGCCGAAGCGGTCCGCGAGTCCGACATCCTGGCCCGCTACGGCGGCGACGAGTTCGTCGTCGTGCTTCCCGAGACCCCGCCCTCCGGGGCTCTCGTCATCGCCGAGAGGATCCGCCGGTCCATCGAGGGCCACTGCTTCCTCGAGGACCAGGGCCTGGCCGCGCGGATATCGGCGTCGTTCGGCATCGCGTCGTACCCCGACCACGCCCTCACCCCAGAAGGGCTCATCCAGAAATCGGACCAGGCCATGTACCGGGTCAAGGAGCGGGAGAAGAACGGCATCGAGGTGGCGGTCTAGCCTCGCCCGCAGGCCCGGCCGGCTGCGGGGAGAGACGGACTCTCGGGCCCGGGAAGGACAGGCCGCAGAAGCACGGCATCCGAGGAGAAACGAGCGCGCTCATGAACCTTCGTTCCGTCGTCAACCTGAGCTTCCTTTCCAGCGACCTGGCCATCGATCTCGGCACCGCAAATACCCTCGTCTACGCCCGCAACAAGGGGATCGTGGTTTCGGAGCCGTCGATCGTCGCGGTCAACAAGATGACGGGGAAGGTCGAGGCGGTAGGCAAGGACGCCAAGGAGATGCTGGGGCGCACCCCCGGCAACATCGTGGCGATCCGGCCCATGAAGGACGGGGTGATCGCGGACTTCGAGATCACCGAGAAGATGCTCAGCCACTTCATCCGCAAGGCCCACAACCGGAACACGATGGTGCGGCCGCGGATCATCATCGGGATCCCGTCGGAGGTGACCCAGGTGGAGAAGCGGGCGGTGAAGGACTCCGCCCTGAAGGCCAAGGCCTCGGAGGTCTACCTGGTGGACCAGGCCATGGCGGCCGCCATCGGGGCGGGCTTGCCCATCACCGAGCCCAGCGGAAACATGGTGGTCGACATAGGCGGCGGGACGACCGACATCGCCGTCATCTCCCTGGCGGGGATCGTCTACTCGAAGTCGGTGCGGGTCGCGGGCAACGAGATGGACGAGGCGATCATCCAGTACATCAAGAAGAAGTACAACCTCCTGATCGGCGAGCGCACCTCCGAGCAGATCAAGCTCGAGCTGGGCAGCGCCTTCCCCCTGGACGAGCCCCTCACCATGGAGATCAAGGGACGCGACCTCATCGAGGGCATCCCCAAGACCCTCACCATCACCGACGCCGAGATCCGCGAGGCGCTCACCGAGCCCATCAGCATCATCGTCAACGCGGTCCGGGTGGCCCTGGAGCGCACTCCGCCGGAGCTGTCGGCCGACATCGTCGATCGGGGGATCGTCCTCACCGGCGGCGGCAGCCTCCTCAAGAACCTGGACAAGCTCCTGCGCGAGGAGACGGGGCTGCCGGTCTCGGTGGCGGAGGACCCCTTGAGCTCGGTGGTGCTGGGGACGGGGAAGATGCTCTCGGACTTCGACCTGTTGCGGAAGATCAGCCTGGACTAGCCCCATGGCGCGAGCCTTAGACGCCCGCAAGAGCCGCTTCCTCCTCGGAGCTCTGGTGCTGGCCCACCTGGTAGTGGTGAGCCAGCAGGTCGACGCCGGGGGCGGAGCCTCGCTCCTCGAGCGTGTCCTGTTCACGGCGCTCTCCCCGTTCCAGCGCGGCGTGGCGGCGGTGGTACGCGAGGCCAGCGACGGCTGGTCCGCGTACTTCGGGCTGCGGGGCGTTCACGAGGAGAACCGGCGGCTGCAGGAGAAGGTGCGCTTCCTCGAGCTGCTCCTGCAGGAGCGGCAACAGCAGGCCTCGGAGTCCGAGCGGTTGCGCGAGTTGCTGGAGCTGAAGAGGATCCTGCCCGTCGAGACCGTCGCCGCCGAGGTGATCGCCCACGACGGGCTCCCCTGGTTCCGCAACGTCACCATCGACAAGGGCCTGCGCGCCGGCGTGATCCTGGACGCTCCCGTCATCAGCGCGACCGGCGTGGTGGGCCGGGTGGTGGCGGTGGGTCCGGTGGCGGCCAAGGTGCAGCTCCTGCTGGACCGGGACAGCGGCGTGGGTGTCCGCATCGAGCGGAGCCGGACCATCGGGGTCGTCTCGGGCAAGGTCGGGTTCGCCGATTCGGGCACGACCGACCTCGACCTCAAGTACGTCGCCGCCTTCGCCGACGTGGTGGTGGGCGACGTGGTGGTGACGTCCGGGACCGACCGCATCTTCCCCAAGGGCCTGGTCGTGGGCCGGGTACGATCGGTGGGAGCCGGGTCGGGGCTGTTCAAGGAGATCCTGGTCTCCCCGTCCGCGCGGTTCGACGGCCTGGAGACGCTGATGGTCGTCCGCGGGCCGGCCGATGAGCTCGAACTGACGGAGGCGATCCGGTGAGGATCCCCTTCTGGACCGCTGCCGCCATCCTCGTCGCCCTGCTGGTGCAGTCCGCGGTCAGCCAGGCGGCACCGGGATACGCGCGGATCCTGGACCCGTTCCTGCTGGTCCTGGTCTACTGCGGCCTGAGCGGCGGAGAGACCCACGGCATGCTGGCGGGGGCGGCGGCGGGCTGGGTCCAGGACGTCCACTTCGGCGGAACCGTGATGGGCCTCTCCGGGCTAACCAAGATCCTGGTCGGCTTCGCGGTCGGCGTGGGCGCCGCGCGCTTCCTCCTGGCCGGGCCGGGCGCGCGGCTGCTGGTGCTGCTCGTGGCCACCGTCGTCGACGCCGTGCTGTTCGAGCAGTTGGCGGCCATCTTCGACGTGCGGGCCTACGAGCTGTCCACGGGCGGCCTCGCCACCCGGGCCACGTTGAACGCGGTGATCGGCGTGCTGCTGTTCGAGGTCGTGGATCGCCGCCGCCGCCGCCGGGAGCTTCGCTCGTGAGGATCTACGAGGACCTGCGCGTCGTCCAGGCCCGGCTCGGCGTGGTGCAGTCGATGGTGGTGGCCCTGGTCGTGCTGCTGACGGTCTCGTTCTGGAACCTCCAGGTCCTGAAGGGGCGCTACTACCGCACCCTGGCGGAGACCAATCGGAGCCGGCCCGTGCCCATCGCCGCACCCCGGGGGGCGCTGCTCGACCGCGACGGGCGGATCCTGGTCGAGAACCGCCCGTCCTTCAACGTGGTCCTGACCCCGGAGCACAGCGAGGATCTCGACGGGGCGATCGCCCGCCTCGGGCGGGTCCTGGGGATGGGAGAAGCCCAGATCCGTGAACGCGTCGTCCGGTCGGCCCCGCCGTTCGGCTCGGTGGTGGTGAAGGTCGACGCGAGCCCGGAAGACGTCGCCGCGCTGGACGCCAGGCGGTTGGAGCTGCCCGAGGTGAGCATCGAAGTGGTGCCCCTCCGCTCGTACCCGCTCGCGGCCGCCGCCGCCCATACGCTCGGGCGCGTGGGAGAAGTGACGGAGCGCCAGCTCGACAGCCCCGCCTTCGCCGGCCTGGGTCCGGGGGCCCTGGTTGGCCAGGCCGGGATCGAGTCACAGTACAACCGGCAGCTCATGGGCAAGGACGGCCTGCGCCGCGTGATCGTGAACAGCCGCGGACAGGAGGTGGCCGAGGCCGATCGGCGCCCACCGGTGGACGGCCCCAGCCTCACCCTCACCCTGATCACCGACCTGCAGACCGCGATGGAGCAGGCTTTCGCGGGCAAGGCAGGCAGCGCCGTGGCCCTCGACCCCCGGACCGGCGATGTCCTGGCGATGAGCTCGACCCCCGCCTACGACCCGAACCGCTTCACGACCGGAATCGAGCCCGCGCTCTGGAGCCGCCTCACCGGCGACCCGGAGACACCGCTGATGAACCGCGTCATCCAGGGGCAGTACGCGCCGGGAAGCGTGTTCAAGATCGTCATCGCCGTCGCCGGGCTGGAGGAGGGGATCATCACTCCGACCACCAGCTTCTACTGCCCGGGCTATCTCTCGATCTACGACACCGTCTTCCGCTGCCACAAGGCGATCGGCCACGGCATGGTGAACGTCCACAGGGCCCTGGCCCAGTCCTGCAACGTCTTCATCTACCAGGTCGGGGTCCGCCTGGAGATCGACCGGATCGCCCATTACGCGCGGCTGATGGGGCTGGGAACCCCGACCGGCATCGATCTGCCCCACGAGGCCGCCGGCCTCGTCCCGAGCACGCAGTGGAAGCTTCGCGCGCAGAAGGCCCCCTGGTACGCGGGGGAGACCGTCTCGGTCGCAATCGGCCAGGGACAGACCACGGCGACCCCGCTCCAGCTCGCGCGGCTGGCCGCGGTGGTGGCGAACGGCGGGCGGCTGGTACGTCCCCACCTGGTGAAGGCGATCGGGGGACAGGCCCAGGAGCAGGCGCCGCCCCAGCCCCTCGGCCTGAAGCCGCAGACCCTGGAGGTGGTCAAGGCCGGCATGTGCGCGGTCGTCAACGACCACGGGACGGGCTGGCGGGCGAGGCTTTCCGAGATCGAGGTGTGCGGGAAGACCGGCTCGGCGCAGGTGGTCGCGCGGGCGCGGCTGCAGCGCAACGCCTCGAATCCGCTGATGCAGCCCCACGGCTGGTTCGTCTGCTTCGCCCCCGCGGACGAGCCCACCATCGCGATGGCGGTCCTCGTCGAGCACGGCGTGGGCGGCGCGAGCTCGGCCGCGCCCGTCGCGCGGGAGATCCTGGTGCGCTACTTCGGCACGGCGATCCCCGCGCCCGCCCCTTCCGCCGCTCCGTCGCCGCGGCCGCTGCGTGCGGCCGTGGAGAGGGAGGGAGCGACATGATCGACCGCCGGCTGTTCTTCAACGTCGACTGGGTGCTCGTCGGGTCGGCCCTGGTGGTCTCCGCGATCGGCGCCGCCGTCATCCTCAGCGCCACCCACGGCGGACGGAGCGCGGGGGCGGAGGTGAAGCAGCTCTACGCCCTCCTCGTCGGCGTGGTGGGCATGCTCGTGGTGCTCACGCTCGACTACCGGCGCCTGGCCGACCGGGCTCCGCTCCTCTACCTGGCCGCGGCGGGGGCGCTGGCCTACGTGCTGTTCTTCGGGCCCAGGATCGCCGGGACCCGACGATGGCTGCTCGTCGGAGGGATGCAGCTCCAGCCCTCGGAGTTCGCCAAGCTGGCCGCCGCGCTGCTGGTAGCCAAGGTCTTCTCGGAGTCGCGCAAGGAGAGCCTCGGGCTGGGCGACGTCCTGGTCCCCGGCGCCGCCCTCGGCGTGCTCGCGCTCCTCATCGCGGCGGAGCCCGACCTGGGCACGGCGGTGTGCCTCGTCCCCATGTTCCTCACCGTGGCCTTCCTGGCTGGGCTCCGGATGAGGGCGGTGGTCGCGCTGTGCGCGGTCCTGGCCGTGGCCGGCGGGATCGGCTGGCAGTTCGCGCTGCAGGAGTACCAGAAGACCCGCGTCTACACGTTCCTCGATCCCAGCCTCGACCCCAGGGGCGCCGGCTACCAGAAGATCCAGTCCCAGATCGCGGTGGGCTCGGGCGGCCTCACCGGCAAGGGATACCGCAACGGCAGCCAGAGCCAGCTCGGCTACCTGCCCGCCCGGCACACGGACTTCATCTTCTCGGTCCTTGCGGAGGAGATGGGGTTCGTCGGCGTGGCCGTCGTCCTGGCCCTGTACCTCCTCGTCCTTTGGAGGGCGCTCGAGGCCGCTCAACTCGCCCGCGACCGCGTAGGCGCGTTCCTGGCCGCGGCCATCGCGGCGACCCTGGCGTTCCAGGTCGTGTACAATGTCGCGATGGTGGCGGGCCTGGTACCGGTCAAGGGCCTGCCGCTCCCTTTCATGAGCTATGGCGGCTCTTCCATCGTTTCATCCTTCCTCGGTCTTGGCCTCGTCCTCAACGTTCGGATGCGACGCTTCGCGAACTAGGGCCGCTGGCGTGGAGGGGCCGGGCCCCTCCACGCGGGACGCCCGCCGGTTCTTCGATTCGGCTCTCGCGGTGCGAAGCCGCGCCTCCCCGGCCGCCCGTGATGCTTGGGCCGGCGACCCGGCCCCACTCGAGCCACCCCCGATCACCATCGCGTGCCGGTCGCGCGGGCGGCCGATCGCCTGCGCCGAGGCCCGCCCGCTCCCACCCGGGGGAGGGCCGTCCGGCACCGCACGGCGTCCGTCCGCCTCCGGCGGGACGAGCGCGCCGCCCGGCATCGCCGGGGGAGGGCTCATGGAAGGGACCTTCCATGACCAAGGACATCGTCGTCAGCAGCACGCCGCAGGAGACCAAGGTGGCGCTCCTGGAGGACGGGCTCGTCTCCGAGTTCTTCATCGAGCGGGACCGGAGCCGCGGTATCGTCGGCAACCTCTATAAGGGGCGGGTGACCCGGGTCCTCCCCGGGATGCAATCCGCGTTCGTCGACCTGGGCCTGGAGCGCGACGCCTTCCTCTACGTCGCCGACGTCTTCGAGGAGCTGGACCAGACCCTCACCCCCGAAGAGCAGGTGGAGGAGGCGGGCGCGCTCCGCCACGCTCCCATCGAGGACCGCCTCGACGAGGGGCAGGACGTCCTGGTCCAGGTGGTGAAGGAGCCGCTGGGCACGAAGGGAGCGCGCATCACCGCGCACGCATCCCTCCCTGGGCGGTACCTGGTCTTCATGCCCACGGTGGAGCACGTTGGCGTCTCCCGCAAGATCGTGGACGACGACGAGCGGCGGCGGCTGCGCGGAATCCTCAAGGAGCTGCGCGAGGAGACCGGGGGCGGCTTCATCGCCCGCACCGCCGGTTCCGGACGCAGCCGCGAGGACTTCGAGCGCGACGCCCGGTACCTCAAGCGGACCTGGGACGAGGTCCGCGCGGTCTCGTCGCGGGAGCGGGCCCCGGCCCTGCTCCACCGCGAGCTGAGCCTGGTTCAGCGCCTGATCCGCGACATCCTGAGCGACGACATCGCGGGCATCTCGCTGGACACGGAACGGGAGTTCCAGCGCACCCTGGAGATGGTCACGCTGCTGCAACCCGAGCTGGCGCCGCGGGTCCGCCTGTTCAACAAGCCCCAGAACATACTGGAAGAGCACGGCGTGTCGTCGGAGCTGGAGCGCGCGCTGCGCTCCAAGGTATGGCTCGGCTCCGGCGGCTACATCGTCATCAACCAGACCGAGGCCCTTGTGGCCGTCGACGTCAATACCGGGCGCTACATCGGCAACAACAAGAGGCTCGAGGACACGATCCTCGACACGAACCTGGAGGCGGTCAAGGAGGCCGTTCGACAGATACGGCTGCGCGACCTCGGCGGGATCATCGTGGTCGACTTCATCGACATGGAGGAACGCAAGAGCCGCCAAAAGGTGATGGCCACGCTGGAACAGGAGCTCAAGAAGGATCGCGCCCCCTCGAAGGTCCTCTCCGTCAACGAGTTCGGCCTCGTGATCCTGACCCGCAAGCGGGTCAAGCAGTCACTCGAGCGGATACTCTGCCAGCCCTGCCCCTACTGCACCGGCAGCGGCATGATCAAGAGCGTGGCCACGGTCTGCTCGGAGATCTACGACGAGGTGCGCAAGCTGGCCGCCGAGATCAAGGGACAGCCTCTGCTGTTGAGGGTCAACCCCGAGGTCGCGCGCGGGCTGGCCGGGGACGAGGCGGCGGTGCTGAAGGACCTGGGGGGCCTGGTGGGCCGCGACATCACCGTCCAGGGGGACCCGCTCCTGCACCAGGAGCAGTTCGACCTGGTGCCGATGTGACGGCCGAGCTCCCCGACCTGGAGAGCTACGCCGGTGCGGTGGAGGGCCACCTGCGCGCGCGGCGCGGCACCGAACACGTCCTGACTCCCCGCGACTTCGCACTCGTCCGTTCGTGGCACAGCGCGGGCGTCCCGCTGGCGACCGTCCTGGTGGGAATCGACCGGGCCTTCGAGTCGGACCGCGGGGTCAGCTCCCTCGCCTACTGCCGGCGGAAGGTGGAGGAGCTGGTCTCCTCGGGGCCAGGCCCGCAACCGCGGCCTGCGCCCCCGGCCGAGCCGGTGCCGCTGCCCGAGCTGGCCGCCCTGATGGAGGGGCTCCTCGACCGGCTCTCCCTCCTCGAGCCCGGTCCGAAGGCGTCCTTCGAGACGCCCCTGCGCAAGATAAGGGAGACCCAGGACCTGATCGCGGTGGCGGCGCGCCCCAACTGGGACTACCTGCGGGGCAAGCTCCGGGAGATCGACGACGACGTCTCCGCCGCGGTGCTCCAGGCCCTCTCGCCCGAGGAGGTGGAGACGTTCCGGACCGAGGCCGCCCGAGCGGTGGAGCGCCACCGCGGACGAGTGGACGACAGCGCGCTCGAGGACGCCCGGAGCCGCTACACGGTCCAGCGGGCCCGGGAGCGGTTGGGCCTGCCGCGCGTCTGCGTGATCTGATCCTCGAGCCAGCCGTGGCGGGCGAGGTCGATGCGCCCGCGGCGGAAGCGTACGCCTTCGGCCTCCAGCCGCCGACGCTGGACGAGCGGACCGGCGCCGGCGCGCAGGGAGATCCGTCCGCCCGCCCCCACTACGCGGTGCCAGGGCACGGCCCGCTCCCGCCGCGGGTCGAGGGCCCTCAGCGCCCAGCCCACCGCGCGCGCGCCGCGGGCCAGCCCCAGGAGCCGGGCGACCTGGCCGTAGGTGGCCACGCGGCCCCGCGGGATGGACCTCACGAGCTCGTACACGCGATCGAAGAAGCGGCGATCGTCCATCGGAGCGCGCCCACTCTATCGGATTCACGCGACGCCGCCGCGTTTCCGTGCCTCGCCGGCGCGTGCCGGGGGGACTCCGGGGCGGGACCCGGACCCGCTCCGTCCCCACGGACCCCCTCAGGGCGGGGGCGGCGTGGGGCTGGGGCTCGGAGAGGGCCTGGCGGCGGGGGGCACGGGCGGCGGCTCCGATCCGGGCGTCGGCGCGGGAGCCACGCGCTCGGGCCGCGCCTGCGGGGTGGTGGTGAACTCGGCCGCCGGTCCGTCGTCCACGGTCGGTGCGGTGGCAGCGGCGGGTGCGGTCGGGATGGGATCCTCGGCGGGAGGCTCGAGGAGGGTGGTCGGCTGGGTGGGGACGTCGACCTGCAGGGGCACCTCCCGCACCCGCACGTCGATCATCGCGGTCTTGCGCAGGCCTTCCACGTACTGCTCGTACTCCTTCGCCCAGCGCTCCTGTGACAGCTGCTTCACGATGTCGGCCTTGACCTCCTCGAACGGGACGACCCTGCCCTCAGTCTTCTCGGCTACACGAAGGATGCGGTAGGCGCCCTCACCGGCTGTGAAGGGCTCGGAGACCTCCCCCGGCGCGAGCGCGAAGGCGGCCTTCTGTATGTCGCGGTTCATCTCGCCCTGGCTGAGGGTCCCGAGCTCACCCCCGGAGAGGCGGGTCGGGGAGGCGGAGTTCTCGCGCGCGAGGGTGGCGAAGTCCTCTCCCCCCCGCGCACGCGTCACCAGCCCAGAGGCCCGCGCGCGCGCTGCCGATTCGTCGTCGTCCTTGACCAGGATCTCCTGGAGCTTGACCGTGGGGAGCACGGTGTAGTCGGCCGGGCGGGCCTCGTAGTCGGCGCGAGCCTCGGCATCGGTCACGGTCACCTTCGACTCCAGCTCCCGCGAGAGCACCTGGCGCCGCAGGATCTGCCGCTCGATGCTGCGCTTGAGGTCGTCGAGGGTCATCCCCTCGCGCCGGAGCTGGCGCTGGAAGTCCTCCTCGCTGGCGATGTTGTTCTCCTTCTTGATGTTCTCCACGACCTCCTTCAGGTAGGCCGGCGGCATGCGCATGCCCAGCTCAGCGGCTCGCTGGATGACCAGCAGCTCGTCGATCGCCTCCTGGAGGATGCGGGCGTTGTTCTCCCGCAGGAACGTCTCGACCCGCTCGGGCCCGATCCGGGCGGCCTGCACGGCGGCCACCTGGCGGGCCTCGAACTCCGACTGCGTCACGATGTCACCGTTGACCTTGACGATCACCCGCTCCACGATCTCCGCGGCGGCGGCGGCGGCGAGGACGGCCAGGCCGATCATTCCGAGGACGAGGGTTCGCGGCTTCATGATTCACCTTGGCCCGGGACATCAGCTCCCGGACGAACTGTCGGACCGCTTGGTCCCTTTTCTCGCGCGAGAGCTCGGCGCGGATCCGGGCGCGCGACTCCGCCAGGCTGGGTTCTCGGGCAGGCTCCCGGGCCTCCACCCTCAGCACATGGTAACCGAGCGAGGTCTGGATCACCTCGCTCGTGCCTCCCGGCGCGGTGGCGAAGGCGGCCTCCTCCAGCTCCTGGGGAAGCTGACCCTTCGAGAAGACGCCCATCAGGCCCCCCGCGCTCGCCTCGGGGGCCTGGGACATCGTGCGCGCCAGAACCTCGAAGCTCTTCGGGTCCTTGACCAGCCGGCGGCGCACGTCTCGGGCCTCGTTCAGGGTGGGCACCAGGATCTGCCGTAGCGTGACCGCCTCCTCCACCTTCAGATCGGAGGCATGCTCCCGGAAGTGGGCCTCGACCTCCTCGTCGGTGACCTCCACGGTCGAGAACGCCTCTTCCTGGAGCAGCCGCTGGACGGCCGCTCGCTCCTGCTCGGCGGGCGCGCCCACGGCAACCAGGCGGCGGGCGCGGGCTTCGAGGACCAGCAGCCGCTCCTCAAGGAACGGCTCCAGCAGGGCCCGGCGCACCTCTGGGTCGAGCGTCGATCCGCCGCGGTTCTCCAGCCCCGCGACGTGACGCTCGAACTCGCTGCGGCGGACGACCTGGTCTCCGAGCGCCAGGACCACCGCGTCCGCGGATGGACCCTGGCGGCACGATGCGGCCAGCAGGATCGTGAGGGAGAGCCACCCGAAGGCTCGGCGTACGCGGGGCACCCACCATGCTAACCCAACCGCCGGCCGCCGCCGCATCCCACCAAGTCTGACGCCCCGAGGTGTGAAGGGGTGCCCCCCAGGCGTGGATGCGCCCCCGGGGTTCCGCGCCGTTGCGCGCGCCGGAGGCCGGAGCACCTTTCACTCCAGCATCGCCGCCTCGACCTCGGTCGCCCGCGAGAGGTCGTCGAGGAGCGCTTCCAGGGAGGGCAACGGCGGGCTCGCGGGCTCGAGCGGTACTCGGAGGACCCCCTGCGGCGACAGGCCCGCCCCGGCGTGCGACCGCACGAAGCCGACCAGCCGTTCCGGGCGCAGGGGGGCCGCCGGGCCGAAGCGGGCGTGCAGGCTGCTGCCGCCCAGGTCGACCTGCACGATGCCCAGCGACTCGGCCTTGAGCCGCGCCGCGGCGAAGGCCAGCAGCCCGTCCACCTCCGGCGGAGGCGGACCGTAACGGTCGCGGATCTCGTCGCGGAGCGCCTCGATCTGGCGCGGCTCGCCGAGCTGGCTGACCCTCTTGTAGAGCGACATCCGCTGGTGGACCTCGGGGACGTACTCGGCCGGGATCCTGAGGTCGATCCGCAGGTTGAGGACGGCCCGAGGGGCCTCCAGCGACTCCTGTCCCTTCAGCTCCAGGATCGTCTGCTCCAGCAGCTTCACGTAGAGATCGAGGCCGACCGCCTCGATGTGGCCGCTCTGCTGCCCGCCCAGCAGGTTGCCCGCGCCGCGCAGCTCCAGATCGAGCGCGGCGATGCGGAACCCGGCGCCCAGCTCGGAGAACTCCTGGATCGCGGCCAGCCTCTTCCGGGCGATCTCGGACAGGACCGTGTCGGGCGGGACCAGCAGGTACGCGTACGCGCGCCGGTCGGAGCGGCCCACCCGGCCGCGGAGCTGGTAGAGCTGCGCGAGGCCGTACCGGTCGGCGCGGTTGACCAGGATGGTGTTGACCCGGGGGATGTCGAGGCCGTTCTCGATGATCGTGGTCGCGACCAGGACGTCCGCCCGCCCCTCCACGAAGGCGAGCATGGACTTCTCCAGCTCCCGCTCCGGCAACTGGCCGTGGCCCACCACCGCCCGCGCCTCGGGCACGAGGCGCTGGACCAGGCTCGCCAGGGAATAGATGGACTCGACCCGGTTGTGGACGACGTAGACCTGGCCCTCGCGGGCCAGCTCCTGGCGGATGGCGGCGGCGATGACGTCGGTCGAGAACTTCACGATCGAGGTGTGGATCGCCAGCCGGTCCTTGGGGGGGGTCTCGATCACCGACATGTCTCGGATCCCGGCCAGGCCCATCTGCAGCGTGCGCGGGATCGGGGTGGCGGAGAGGGTCAGGCAGTCGAGCGTGGTCCGGAGGTGCTTCAGCCGCTCCTTCGCCGCCACGCCGAACCGCTGCTCCTCGTCGATCACGAGGAGGCCGAGGTCGCGGAACGCGACGTCCTTCGAGAGCAGGCGGTGGGTGCCGATCAGGATGTCGACGCGACCGGACTCGACCCCCTTCAGGACCTCGCGGGTCTCCTTCGGCGTCCGGAACCGCGAGACCATCTCGACCGCCACCGGGAACGGAGCGAACCGCTTGCGGAAGGTCTTCCAGTGCTGGAAGGCGAGGACCGTGGTGGGGGCCAGGATCGCCACCTGCTTGCCGTCCAGGACCGCCCGCATGGCCGCCCGCATCGCGACCTCGGTCTTGCCGTAGCCGACGTCGCCGCAGACCAGGCGGTCCATCGGCGACTCGCCGGCCATGTCGGAGGCGACCTCGGCGATCGCCGCCGCCTGGTCCGGGGTCTCCTCGTACTCGAAGGACTCCTCGAACTCGCGCTGCCACGGGCTCTCGCCGGTGAAGGCGTGTCCCGGGCGGGCCTTGCGCTGGGCGTAGAGCTTGAGCAGCTCGGCGGCCATATCCCGCATGGCCTTCTTGACCCGGCGCTTGACCTTGTCCCAGTTGCCGCTGCCGAGACGGTCCACCAGCGGCCGCGCGCCCTCGGCGCTCGCGTACTTCTCCACCCGGTCGAACGCCTCCACCGGGACCTTGAGCTTGTCGCCACCCTGATAGCCGAGGACCAGGAACTCCTTGCGCATCCCGCCCACGTCCAGCGTCTCGAGCCCCTGGAACCGGCCGATCCCGTGGTCCTCGTGCACGACGAGGTCGCCCACCTTCAGGTCGCGGAAGTCCGAGAGGAAGCTGCGGGCGCGGCGTGATCGGCCGCGGGCGTGGAGGTGGACCTCCTCCGGGAAGACGTCGCCGTCGGCGAGGACGGTCAGGGCGTCGTCCGGGAGCTCGAACCCCCGGGAGAGCGCCCCGACCCGGACGTCGATGGACGTGTCCTCGCCGATCGCGAGACCGTCCTCCCGCAGCACGTCCTTCAGGCGGTCGGCCCGGCCGGCGTTACCCAGGAAGAGCACGGTGCGCCCCGCCGTCGCGCGCAGGTCCGCGGCCAGGCTGCCCAGGTCGCCCGCGTAGCGCCGCACCGGCCGGCCGGCCACCGCGACCCCGCGCGGCTCGGTGTCCACCTCGCGCACCTGGATCGATGGGGAGAGCTCCAGCCGGGCGAGGAGCGACTGCGCTCCCACGAGCGCGTCCCCCGGCTCCAGCGCGAGCGCGTCGCTGCGCCGCTCCCTCTCGTCGCGCGCCCGCTGGTGGAAGGCGTCCGCCTCGACGGCGACCAGCTCCGGCTCGACCGCGACGGCCGCCCATCCGTCCAGCGACTCCCACAGCGGCACCATCGTCCCGGGGACCAGGGGGAGCAGCTCCGCCACCTCGTCGGGGACGAAGCCGCGCTCCAGCCGCTCCAGCAGGGTCTCCACCTCGCGGCGATCCGGGAAACGCTGCGGCAGCTCCCGGCGGAGCGCGGCCAGGACCGAACGCGTGGCGAAGACGTCCGAGAGCGGGAGCACCTCGAGGCCGTCGAGCACGGCCTTCGTGCGCTGGGTCTCCGGATCGAAGCTGCGGACGCTCTCGACCGTGTCGCCGAGGAACTCGATCCGCACCGGCTCGTCGCGGTCGGGAGGGAAGACGTCGAGGATCCCACCGCGCCGTGCGAGCTGGCCCGGCGCCGTCACCGGGTCGTCCCGGCGGTAGCCGCCCTCGGCGAGGACCTCGATCAGCATCTCGGGAGTCAGCTCGTCCCCGGGCCGGAGCGAGACGACGCGCGTCTCGAAGAGGCGCCTCGCCAGCACGGGCCGCAGCAGGCCCGCGGTCGAGGCGACGAGGGCCCTGAGCGCGCCCCGGTGAGCCGCGCTCAGGGCCGCGGCCCGGCGCAGCGAGGCCTCTGGGTGGCGGGGCAGCCCGCGGAACGGTGGCGGCCCCGGGGCGGGGAAGGGGAGCACCGCGCCCCGGGCACCCGCCTCTGCGGCGAGCGTCCGGAGGTCCTCGGCGAGCTCGTCCACCTCCCGCTCCCGGGGCACGACCACCAGGAGCGGCCGCCCGGTGAGGAGCAGCGGAACGAGCACCCGGGCAGGGCCGGAGAGTCCGCGCAGCTCGACCCGGCCCGTTCCTTCCAGGAGCTCACGGGCCTCGGCGAGCCGCGGCCCCGCCGCGAGACGCGCGATCCAGGCCGCGCTCACGAGGTGCGGATCCGCTCCACGAGGCTCGTGGTCGAGTGGCCGGGCACGGTGTCGACCCGCACCACCCGCCCGCCCGCGGCCTCGACGACGTCCCGGCCCACGATCGCATCCAGCGCCCAGTCCGCGCCCTTTACCAGCACGTCCGGCACCAGCGCCCGGATGACCTCGATCGGCGTCGGCTCGTCGTACACGACCACCCGGTCGACCGCCTCCAGCGCCGCCAGCACTTCCGCCCGTTCCCCCTCCGACAGCACCGGCCGACCCGGCCCCTTCAGCTCCCGGACCGACCGGTCGCTGTTGAGACCCACGACGAGCACGTCCCCCTGGCCTCGCGCCTGCTCGAGGAGTGCTACGTGCCCGGTGTGGAGCAGGTCGAAGCAGCCGTTCGTGAACACGACCGTCCGCCCCGCCGCCTTCCAGGCGCGGCGCTCGCCGACGAGGGAGGAGAGGGGCGTCGTGGACATGGGTTCATGGTAACGCCACGGCACGACGCGCGGGCGGTCCTTATCCGCCGCGCGTCGTGGCGTATCTGCCGTCGGCGACGTCCTCGGGCCTCGTGTCCTGCCGCTTCGGCCCGGAGTAGAATGAGTCAGACTCCATGTCCACTACATCGCGGCAGCTTCACTAAACATAGCCAAGGACACTTGAAATCTTGACGGCGGCAGCGGTCAGCTATCAGCGATCAGCGGTCAGCTTCTGGAAAAGGCCGGTGAGCATGCGCTTGACTTCGGTGGCCTGC
>Ga0268386_10000506_pt1 | contig 24803 bp, 19 predicted proteins | sample RVTome_15_FD_200260 | JGI IMG/M metagenome (GOLD analysis project Ga0268386, IMG submission 200260) | Soil microbial communities from uranium-contaminated site in the Upper Colorado River Basin, Wyoming, United States - RVT150D86... ... | reverse complement strand
ACTTCTCGGCGTCCCGTGCCCGATCAAGGACCTGACGATGGTCGCCGGCGTACCGATGGGCTCCGGTAGCGCTGCGCTGGCCGGGACGGTCGCCCCGATCGACGACGGTGTGACCACCCTGCTCCGCCTGGCCGGAACAATGATGATCGGCAAGACCACGACACCGGAGTTCGGGTTGCCCTGTTACACCGAGCCCGATGTCGCACCACCCGCGCGGACGCCATGGGACCTGGACCGGTCCGCCGGAGGTTCCAGCGGTGGCGCTGCGGCGGCGGTGGCGGCCGGCATCGTGCCGGTGGCCCATGGTTCGGACGGCGGCGGCTCCATCCGCATCCCGGCGAGCGCGTGCGGTCTGGTCGGGCTCAAGCCCACGCGGGGACGGGTCAGCGCCGGGCCCCATGGCGTCGACGGAGCCGGGCTCGCCGTCCACGGCGTGCTGACGCGCGATGTCAGGGACACCGCGGCCGCCCTCGACGTGCTCGCCTCAGGCTGGCCGGGCGACCAGTACGTGCTGGCCCCGCCGGCCACATCGTTCCTCGAGGCGTGTGACCGTGATCCGCCGGCACTGCGCGTCGGCGTCCTGACGACTCCGGTGATCGTCGAGGGCGCGACGGTCGACGCGGAGTGCTTGGAGGCGGTGCGGGACACGGCCGCGCTGCTCGCCGACCTCGGACACCAGGTGGACCAGGCGCCGGTGCCCTTCCCGGCGCAGAGGTGGGCGTCGTTCGAGGCGATCTGGTCGGTCCTCGCCGCGGCCATCCCGGTGCCGCCGGGAACCGAACACCTGCTGGTGCCGTTGACGCGTTGGTTGCGGGACGTTGGGAGCCGGGTCTCAGGCGTCGCGTACGCGCAGTCGATCGCCACCATGCAGACGACGACCCGGGACGCGGCACGGGCCTGGGCCGGCTATGACGTGATCCTCTCGCCGACCCTCGCCCGGCTGCCCGCGCGAGTCGGGGAGTTGCGCGACGACGCCGACCCGGCCGCCGACTTCCTCGCGCAGAGCGCGTACACCCCGTGGACCAGCGTCTGGAACCTGACCGGCCGTCCCGCGATGAGCCTGCCGCTGCACCGGGCCGAACTGGCCGGCGCGATCCTGCCCGTGGGTGTCATGGTCGGTGGCCGGCACGGTGACGAGCAGACGCTGCTGGCGTTGGCGGCTCAGCTGGAGGCGGCGCGTCCGTGGCGCGCTGCCCGTCCCCCGCTGGTGGACTGACCGACATGGTCCGACCGAGCGCCGTGGAACAGGAGAGCGGTGACCGGGGTTGGTGGAGAAGATCCAGGAGGCGCCCGTCATGTCCGAGTCCGGCCGCGACCCGAGCTTCGGCTACTTCCTCATCCCGAACGCCGCCGATCCTGTGCTCGAGACCGCCCGAGAGGTGGAGCGGCTCGGCCTCGACTACGTGGGTGTGCAGGACCACCCGTACCAGCGCCGCTTCGTCGACACGTTCTCCCTGATGGCTGCCATCCTCGCCACGACGACGACCCTGCGGGCCTTCCCGGACGTGGCGAACCTCCCACTGCGGCCGCCCGCCGTGTTGGCGAAGACGGCGGCGACCCTCGACGTGCTGTCCGGTGGCCGCTTCGAGCTCGGCCTCGGGGCGGGCGGCTTCTGGGATGCGATCGAGGGTTACGGCGGCAGCCGGCGGACCCCCGGCGAGTCGCTCGACCAGCTCGCCGAGGGCGTCGAGGTGATCCGTCGGATCTGGAGCGGCGAACGGAGCCTGCGGTACGAGGGCGACTACTACCACCTGCGGGGGGTTCATTCGGGGCCGGTGCCGGTCCACGACATCGGGATCTGGGTGGGTGCCTACGGCCCCCGGGCGTTGAATCTGACCGGCCGGCTCGCCGACGGCTGGGTGCCTTCCATCCGTCCCGACGCGCTCGCCCGGTTGGCGGAGATGAACGCGCGGGTCGACGAGGGTGCGGCCGAGGCCGGACGTGACCCGGGCGAGGTTCGCCGGGTCTTCAACGTGAACGGATCGATCACCGACGGCCGGTCCGAGGGATACCTGAACGGCCCGGTCGGACAGTGGGCGGACGAGCTGGGCTCGCTCGTGGTCGACCACCGGGCGCAGACCATCGTGTTCTGGGGCGCGGGTGGCGAGGGTCACGAGCAGTTGCGCCGGTTCGCCGAGGAGGTCGTCCCGGCCACGCGCGCGCGCCTGGCCGGCTGAGAGGTCGCCGCCGGAGGGCTGACCCCGAGCCGCCCGGTCAGGGGTGTCCGGTCGTCGCTGCCTCGTGGTCGCACGCCTGGGCGCGCAGCGCGCGGTCGATATCGGCGAGACCTTCGACGACGAGCCGACGGGGTGCGGGCGGCGCCTCCGTGTGGTCGAGCCATGCCCGGACCATGTCGGCGGTTGTGCGGTCGGCCAGGATGCGCGGGAACAGCCGCGCGACGATCGCCCTGGCTGTGTCGCTCGTCCGCTCCGACCAGACCCTGGGAACGGCGTCGAGATACCTGCCGACGTAGGGCCGGACCAGCTCGTGCTGCTCGGGCTGGGCGAAGCCGTCCACCGCGGCGAACAGCAGCGCGTTGGGAAGCTCGTCGGACTCGACCGACTGGGCCCAGGCCTCCTCCTTCGCCTGCTCGGTCGGCCGGGCAGCGCGGGCGTACGCGGCGTGCCGTCGCCCGGTGGCGGTGTGGTCGCGGGCGAGCTCCGATTCGATCGCGTCCGCGCCGACCGCACCGAGGATCACCAGTCGGTGCACCAGACTCCATCGGAGGTCGGTGTCGACGTCGAGGCCGGGCAGCAGAGTGCCGCCGTCGGTCGTCTCGAGCAGCGCTCGCAGGTCGTCGACGTGCTCGGGGCTCGCGGCGACCGCAGCCCAGGCACGGGTGAACGCCAACTGGGCGTCGCTGCCGGGTTCGGCGGTGCCCGCCATCCGGCGTAGCGCGCTGGCCCAACGGGCCAGCAGCATCAGCCGGTCCGGCGGGTCGGCGTACTGGTGGATGGCCATCCTGGCGGCGGCGAGAACGGTCTGGACCACGGAGACGTCGGACTCGCGTTCGACCCCGGCGAGGACCAGTTCGACATAGTCACGCGCCGGCAGTTCGGCGTCGCGGAGCATGTCGGTGGCTGCCGTCCAGCACAGTGCCCGCGCCAGGGACGAGCTGATCCGGCCGATGCCGCGGACCACGGTCTGCCGCGAGCGTTCGTCGAGCCTGACCTTGGTGAACGTGAGGTCGTCGTCGTTGAGCAGCAGGAGATCCGGCTGCTGCTCACCCACGAGCTCGGGCACGTCGGTGCGCTCGCCACGGACGTCGACCTCGACCCGGCGGCGGCGGACGATGCCGTTCTGGGCGTGGTCGTAGAGTCCGACCGCAATCCGGTGCTCCCGAAGTGTGGGATGGTCATCGGCGGCGCTCTGCAGGATCGTCACCGACGCGTACGCTCCGTCGCCGTCGAGTTCGACGACCGGCCGGAGGGTGTTGACCCCTGCGGTCTGCAGCCACTGCTCGCCCCAGGCCGACAGGTCACGGCCGCTGGTCTTCTCCAGGTGGGCGAACAGGTCGGAGAGCTCGGTGTTGCCCCACGCGTGCTCGGCGAAGTAGGCACGGACACCCGCCAGGAACTCGTCGCGCCCGACCCAGGCCACGAGCTGCTTGAGGACGCTGGCTCCCTTGGCGTAGGTGATGCCGTCGAAGTTGACCTGGACGTCGTCGAGATCGCGGATGTCGGCCGAGATCGGGTGGGTGGAGGGAAGCTGGTCCTGGCGCAGTGCCCACAGCTTCTCGGACACGGCGAAGGTGGTCCATGCCTCGGTCCAGCGGGTCGCCTCGGACTGGGAGAGCACGCCGGCCCAGGTGGCGAACGATTCGTTGAGCCACAGGTCGTCCCACCAGCGCATGGTGACCAGGTTTCCGAACCACATGTGCGCCATCTCGTGCAGGATCGTCTCCGCCCGGCGCTCGTGGGCGGCGTCGGTGACCCGGCTACGGAAGATGTAGTCCTCGTGGTGCGTGACGCACCCCACGTTCTCCATGGCGCCGGAGTTGAACTCTGGGACGAACAGCTGGTCGAACTTCGCGAACGGATAGCCGAGCCCGAAGACGTCCTCGAAGAAACCGAAGCCGCGGCGGGTGACGTCGAACAGGTCCTCGGCGTCGAGATGCTCGGCCAGCGAGGCGCGGCAGAACAGGCCCAGGGGGACCGTGGCCTCCTTCCCCGCGTACTCGTCGCGCACGACGTGGTAGGGACCGGCGACCAAAGCGGTGACGTAGGTGGAGATGCGCGGTGTCGCGTCGAAGTCCCAACGCTTGACGTCCGGCCGGTCGTCCACGTCGGCGGGCTCGGGGGTCGGCGAGTTCGAGACCACCTGCCAGTGCGCCGGCGCGGTGACGGTGAACGCGAACGTCGCCTTGAGATCGGGTTGCTCGAAGCAGGCGAAGACGCGCCGGGCGTCGGCGACCTCGAACTGGCTGTAGAGGTAGACCTCGCCGTCGACCGGGTCGACGAACCGGTGCAGCCCTTCGCCGGTGTTCATGTAGGGCGCTTCCGCGACGACACGCACCTGGTTCTGGGCGCGCAGGCCGTCGAGTCGGATCCGGTTGCCGTCGAACAGGGCCGGTGCGTCAAGTTTCTTACCGTTGAGCACGACCTCCTCGACGGCGGGTGCGATCAGGTCGAGCCAGGTGCTTGCACCCTTCTCGGCGCGGAACCGCACCGTGGTCGTGGAGGCGAACGTCGTGTCACCGGTGGTGAGGTCGAGTTCGATCTCGTAGGAGTCGACCGCGACGAGGGCAGCGCGTTCGCGCGCCTCGTCGCGGGTCAGGTTGGCGCCAGGCATGCGCCCGATCCTGGCAGATCGTCGAGGGGGCGCGAAGTCCGACGTCGCGTGCGATGGCTGGCAGGATGGCGCCATGCGGGTCCATTTGGGGTCTGATCACGCCGGCTTCGAGGTCAAGAACGCCGTGGCCGAGGCCCTGCGGGGCGACGGCCACGAGGTCGTCGACCACGGCGCCTTCACCTACGACGAGGCCGACGACTACCCCGTGTACTGTCTTCGCGCCGCAGAGGCTGTGGCGCGCGACCAGACCAGCCTGGGTGTCGTGCTCGGTGGGTCGGGCAACGGCGAACAGATCGCCGCCAACAAGGTGCGAGGCGTGCGGGCAGCGCTGGCCTGGAGCCCCGACACCGCTCGGTTGTCCCGCGAGCACAACGACGCGCAGGTCCTGGCCCTCGGCGCTCGCGAGCATCCGGTCGACGAGGTCGTCGAGTTCGTGCGGGTGTTCCTGGCGACGGCGTTCTCGGGCGACGAGCGGCATGCGCGCCGGATCAGGATGCTCACCCGCTACGAGCAGACCGGGGAGCTTCCTCTGCTCTCGGGCGATCCTTCCTCATGACCTCGGCGACGATCTCGTCGTCGGGCCGGGAGACGTCGCGTGCCCGCATGGCACCGGAGACACCGACCTGTGACCGTCGGTCGACGTGGTCCATGCGGCGATCGGGCACCTTCCCACGTCCGGCCATGCACCGACAGTACGTGATGTCTATGGTGCAGAGTGCCGCGACCGCTACTGTCGCGCCGTGACTGCGAGCTCCGACCGGATCGTCAGACGGGGACTCGCGCGTCGTGGCGTGGCCGCCCGGCTGGGCCGTTGGCTCGATCGCGAGCCGGTGGTGGTCTTCTCGCTCCTGCTGATGATCGTCGTGGCCTACGTCGTCCGGATGACGCTTTCCGGAACCATCCCGCTCAGCCTGTACGTCCTTCCCATCCTGCTCGGCGGTGTCGCCCTGTCGGTTCCGTCGCTGCTGCTGGTGGTGGTCGTGACCGGGGTCGCCCTGGTGGGGGAGGGCGTCTCCAACGGTGTCAACGAGCTCTACGCCGGCGTGGTGTTCGTCGTCGCGATCACGGCTGTGGTCGCCTTCGGGTCGGCCCGGTCACGTGCCCGCCTCGGCGTCCAGGGGACCGTCGGTGAGTCGATGTTGGTCGACCTGCGCGATCGGCTGCGCGCGCAGGGCGAGATGCCCGAGCTGCCGCGCGGCTGGGAGGCCGAGGTGGTCCATCGCTCAGCGGGGCGGTCGACCTTCTCCGGCGACTTTCTCGTCGCCTCCCGGTCGCCCGACGGCCTTGTCCTCGAGGTCGCTCTCGTCGATGTCTCGGGCAAGGGCCTCCATGCGGGCACCAGGGCGCTGCTGCTGTCGGGAGCGTTCGGTGGCCTGATCGGATCGCTTCCGCCGGCGGAGTTCCTGCCTGCGGCGAACGCCTACCTGCTGCGACAGGAGTGGGCTGAGGGCTTCGCGACCGCGGTCTACCTCGTCGTCGACCTCGGCACCGGCAAGTATCAGGTCAGGTCCGCGGGCCACCCGCCCGCGGTGCAATTCCACGCCGGTTCGGGTCAGTGGCGGATACTGGAGGCAGCCGGTGGGCTGCTCGGCGTGTTCGAGAAGGACGACTACATGCCTGCTGAGGGTGCTCTCCGCCCGGGCGACGCGCTGCTGCTGTTCACCGACGGCATGGTCGAATCACGCCGACGCGACCTGACCGATGGCATCGACAAGCTCCAGGGCGAGGCCGAGAGGCTGGTGGCGAGGGGCTTCCGGAATGGCGCCCGGCGCCTGATCGACGCTGTCGCGTCCTCCGATGCCGACGACCGGGCCCTGATCCTCCTCTGGCGCACCTGACGCGCACCCGTTGCCTCCGTTCCGGCCGGCGTTGGACTGCATTCGGGGCGGTCGGACTTGTCGGGCTCAGAACGGTGGCGTGTCCAGCTCGGGTGGCGGCTCGCCTGGTTCCGGTTCCGGGCCCACGATGACGGGTCCGACCGGTTCGGGCTCGACCTGATAGGTGTGGCCGGTGGGTGCCCGCCAGTGGAAGTGTCCCGGTTCTGGTCGGCCGAGTTGCCACCGACTGTCCCCGGGGCGACAGGTTCGAATTGAACTGTCGCCTTGTCCGCCGCCAGCCAATCGGGCGCGGATGTTCCTCTGCGCACCGACGCCCGCAAAGGCCGGCTGTGAAGCTGGTGGTGCCCGGACCGCCTCGCGAGGCGGTCCGGGCACCGGATGACCCCTCTCAGTCGGTCAGGTGATCCAGGGCCCGGTCCATCCACGCTGCCCGGGTGGCGGCGTCGGTGATGCCCTCGAAGCCGAAGCCGGTCAACAGCGAGCCCGGGGTCGCCACCACGGCAGCCTCCGGGAACCCTGCAGCTGTGGTCCGGATGAAGTTGTTCGGGTTCGGCGCACTGCCCTCGGGCGGCCCGGTGATCTCCCAGCCGCCGAGGTCGGCCTCGAACGAGGTCGTGCCCTGGCCGGTCGAGACCTCGATGTCGTCGACGAAGACACCCAGCCCCTGAACGGCCCAGTCGCTCGCGTAGGCGATGGACACCTCGGCCTGGCCGCCGGCGTAGGCCGACAGGTCTACCGACCACTGCTGCCAGCCACCGGAGTTGCCCGAGGCTGCCCACCAGTCGCCCGTGGTGCCGCTGGGCGTACAGGTGGATGCGTCGACGACCGTCTGGTAATGGTCGAGATGCGGATGCAGTTCCCGCCACCCGGCAGGACAGCTCTGCCCGGTGCTCTGAGTGGTGTTCCCGTTGAGATCTTGCAGGGTCGTCCAGTCGTCGCCACCGGCCGTGCGCGCCTCGACGAACAGGTGATCCCACTCGGCCTCGGTGTCGTAGGACGTCCAGAAGGACATCGTGGCGCCACCCGCCGGGACGTCGATCGTCTGGGTCAGGCGCTTGTACGAGACGTCGGCGATCTGCGAGTAGACGTAGAAGTCGCCGGTGTGCGGCTCGAACGGGCCGCCCTCGCGGTCCCACCTGGCCGCGACCCAGCTCTCGAACTGCGGGAAATCGGCCGGGTCGAGGATGCCGCTGGTGGTGATGAACGAGTTGCTGTGGGCCTGGTTCTCAGCACTGTCTGCTCCGTTGAAGCCCCAGTCCAGCCCGGTGAACGGATCGTCGACGCCGAGGACGTCCAGGATGCTCCCGTCCTCTGCGGTACCGGCGCTGTCAATGGTGAGGTAGGCACCGAGCCAGTACTGCATGACGTCGTTGGTGAAGTCGCCCGAACCGACGAGCAGCCGGCAGCGCGCGCCGACGGTGGGGTCGGCCGTGCATTGACCGTTCTCGGCCGTGGGATCGTACTGCTGCAGGCCGACGTTCTGGGTGTACTGGCTGCTGGCCCACGATCCGGTGTAGAGGACGCGGCCTCCCTCGTTGAGGAAGTCGCGAACCTCGAAGATCTCGTCCATCGCCAGCCTGGAGGCGTTACCGGCCCCCCAGCCCAGTTCACGGGTGACGATGTCGTCGCCGGTGTACCAGATGACGGCGTCGTAGTGCGACAGCACCCCCAGTGAGTCCGGAGCGATGCGGCCACGTGCGTCGACGTCGTAGACGTCAGCGGTAGTGCCGTTCGCGGCCAGCGCGTCCTGGTAGAAGCTGAGGTAGTTGGGGCCGCCGGCCTGCACCGGTGAGGCGCCCGTGTAGTCCTCCGCGGACATGATCAGGACATCGTTGCCGCTCTCTACCACGGCGTCGTAGGTGAACGACTCGCTGGTCTCCCCGCCACCTTCGAACCAAACCTCGACGCTGTCGCCGGGATCGGTGCCCGTGACAAATCCGCTCATGATCCGGTAGTGGAACCCGGTCTGCCCGCCGTAGCGGTTGCCGCCCTTCCACTCCTCCGTAGGCGCGCTGATCGCCGGCCCTCCGTTGATGCTGTACATCAGCGTCACCTCGCCGAGGCTGCGCCGGGCGAGGACGCGGACCTCCTGCGGGTCGCCGTAGGAGTAGTCGAAGGTGAAGTTCGCCAGCGGCAGGCCCGTCTTGTAGGTGTCGTCGCTCTCGAGGTAGAAGGGCTTGGTCTCCAGTCCGAGGTGCGAGACGGGGTCCGCGGGGTTCGCTGCCGACCTCGCGACGTCGAGCGAGAAGGGCAGGGTCTTCTCGAACTCCGCCTGCACCTGCGCCTCGTCGTCCGGGAACACGAAGCCGCCGCCCGCCGGCTCGCCCTCACCGAGCTCCGGCGTCCAGGCCAGCGCGCCGCGCTGGGAGTGCGCGAAGTCAGTGGTCTCCCCGTTGGTCACGTACAGCACGTCGGAGGACAGGCCGGGCTCCCAACCGGGGATGGTCGGGTTGTCCCGGTTGCCGGACAGCGCGAAGTAGATCGGGTCGTCGGCCGACGGCGTGCCGATCTGCCAGCCCTCCGGGTAGAGCAGCCACTCGCCGAAGGAGTGGAAGTTGACCTGGAACGCGAAGGGCACCCGGTCGAAGAGCGAGATGAGCGCCTGCGTCTCCGGCTCGGAGGCAGGCGCGGGCCCGCGGTAGGTCTCGCTGGAGATCTGCGACGAGGACCCCTCCTCGTCGTACTTCCAGTGCTCCGGGAAGTTCCGGTTCGGGTCGACGCCGTCGGCCCTGGTGATCTGACCGTCGCCGTCGTTGTCACGGAGGTTCTTCCGCCACAGGCGCTCCTCGTCGAAGGTGTACTGGTAGCCGTCCGGGTTGGCGACGAGCACGAACCACAGCTCACGATTCCGGAGCAGATCCCGGATCTCCGGGTCGTCGGCCCGCCAGCCGTCGATGAAGTGGTGGAGCAGGCGGCGGTTGACCTCGACCGAGATCCACTCCCGCGCGTGTTGCATGGAGCTGTAGAGCACCGCGGGCCGGCTCCCGTCGCGGATGCCCCGCGCCCCCTGGGTGAGCTTGAGCGCGATGATCTCGCGACCCTGGTGCGACGTTCCGAGCACTACCAGCTTGGCCAGTTGGGGATTGCGCCGGGCGACGTCGTAGAGCTCGTCGCGGATGCCGCCTCGCTCGTCGAAGGACCGCCAGACCTCGAAGCCGGACGACGCCTGCTCGGCGGCCAGCTGCCGAGCGGACTTGCCGTCCTTGTTGCGTTTGACTTTGACGTCGACACCGCGGTCCCGGAGCCCTCTGGCCTCATCGGCGGTGAGCACGACGTCGAGGCTGAGGCCGGCTTCGGTGACCCGGCTGGCCGCGACGTCGAGACCGGTGGCGGTCAGCTCGGCGGCTTCGCCCGCGCTCACATCCAGCGTGTACATCTCGAGTGCGGAGTCATCCTGCGCCGTGGCGCCGGTGCTGCCCAGCAGAGAGAAGGCCAGACCGAGTGCAGCGGCGGGGACGATGAGCCGACGAAGGCGGAAACGACGAGCGGTCATGGTGGACTCCTTCGGTCCGTTCCCGGCAACCGAGGCTGACGACGAACGCGCGTGCACGCCGAGGTTCGTCGGAGGCAGCCTGCGATCCTGCGCTGGAACCTACAGGCGCCGTGCGTCGGTGCCAAGAGTCAGCTGAGCCGCGCGATCGCATCGCTGAACACCCGGCCAGCCCCGATGTGTGATGGTTGTCGAGACGTGGGCCTGGCGAAGTCTGGTCAGGACAGCGACCCTGGTCACGTGCGTTGTGGCTCGTCGCAGATCTGAGGACGCAACGACGAGCATGGGGAGGGGCGACATGGAGGCGCTGGACACGTCGGTGAGCCCACCGGCACGTGTGGCCGAGATGGACGAGGGCATCTCGATCGACGAGCTCCGACTTGCGGCCCGCAACCACGGCATGCCGCTCGAGGCGTTGCGTTACGACGTGACGCCGGTCGGGCTGCACTACGTCCTGACGCACTACGACATTCCGTACGTCGACGTCGAGACCTGGCACCTCGAAATCGGTGGCGAAGTCGAGCGCCCGTTGACGCTCGGGCTCGACGACGTCCGGTCACGCGAGAGAGTGACGAGGCGGGTCACGCTCGAGTGTGCCGGCAACGGTCGGGCCACGCTCACGCCGCGTCCGGTGAGCCAGCCCTGGGTGGACGAGGCCGTCGGCACCGCCGAGTGGACCGGCACGCCGCTTGCCCCTCTCCTGCGCGAGGCCGGTCTCCATCCGAGCGCCGTCGACGTCGCCTTCACCGGAGCCGACCACGGCGTCGAGCGTGGTGTCGAGCAGACCTATCAGCGCGGCCTGCCCCTGGCCGAGGCGATGCGCGACGACGTGCTCCTCGTCTACGGCATGAACGGTCAGCCGTTGCCGCCCCAGCACGGTGCACCGCTGCGACTGCTGGTGCCGGGTTGGTACGGGATGGCGCAGGTGAAGTGGCTCGCCGACGTCCGGGTTCTCGATGCGCCGTTCGACGGCTACCAGAACAGCACCGCGTACCGGCTCAAGCAGGACCCCGATGAGCCGGGCGAGCCGGTGACGCGGATCCGACCCAAGGCGTTGCTCCAGCCGCCGGGCTTCCCGGACTTCCAGACCCGCACGCGCATCGTCGAGCGCGGCACTCACCTGCTGACCGGTCGTGCCTGGTCGGGGTGGGGCCAGGCCACCCGCGTCGACGTCAGCGTCGACGGCGGCCGGACCTGGCACGAGGCTCGGCTCGGCCCTCCCCCCGATCAGTTCGAATGGCGTTCGTGGCAGTGGAGCTGGGATGCCCATATGCAGGGGCAGGTCGACCTGTGCGTCCGCGCGAGCGACGCCGAGGGCAACGTCCAGCCGGTCGAACAGATGTGGAACAGGCAGGGCGTGGCCAACAACCATGTGCAGCGGGTGACCGTGGTGGTCCGATAGGGGAGTTTGCGCTCGATCGGGCCCCCTGCACCGTCGCCGACACCATCGGACAGCACCCGGTCGCCGACCGACGCGGGGCTGCGGCAGGCTCGCCGCTGTGAGAGCCGGTCCGGGCGAGGTGTTCACGGTGGCGTTGCGCCTCGGCATGACGTCGTTCGGCGGACCCGTCGCACACCTGGGATACTTCCGCGCCGAGTACGTGGAGCGCCGCCGCTGGCTGAGTGACGCCGCGTTCGCGGAACTTGTCGCCATCGGCCAGTTCCTGCCCGGACCCGCGTCCTCGCAGGTCGGTATGGCGGTCGGCTACACACGCGCCGGGCTGGGTGGGGCCATTGCGGGATGGGCCGGATTCACGTTGCCCTCGGCCGTGGCCATGTCCGCATTCGGCGCGCTGGCGGCAACCGGCAGCGTGGGGGACGAGGTGTGGCTTCGCGCCCTGAAGCTCGTCGCCGTCGCGGTCGTCCTCGACGCCGTCATCGGCATGGCCCGGCGTCTGGCGACGACGCCCACGACGGCGGCCATGGCCGTCCTCACCGGCGTGGTGCTGCTGCTTCTGCCCACGTCCGGCCTGGTTCAGGTCGGCTGCCTGGCTGCTGCGGGGCTGCTCGGGTTGCTCCTGTTCCGCTCGGAGCCGCTCTCGGACAGCGAGCCCCTGCCGTTGCACGTGGAAAGGCGGACCGGAGCGGTGGCGCTGGCGGCCTTCGCCGCACTGCTGCTGGTTCTCCCTCTGCTGTCGGGGTTCGGGACCCTCCTCGAGCTCGCCGACGCCATGTACCGGGCTGGGGCTCTGGTCTTCGGCGGTGGGCACGTGGTTCTCCCTCTGATGCAGGCCGAGACCGTGCCCGACCTGGTCAGCGAGGACGCCTTCCTTGCGGGCTACGGCGCGGCTCAGGCCCTTCCCGGCCCGCTGTTCACCTTCGCCACCTATCTCGGCCAGGTCGCCGCCGGTTTCCCCGGAGCGCTCGTCTCCACCATTTCGGTGTTCCTGCCCGGGTTCCTGATCCTGCTCGGTGTGCTTCCGTTCTGGCAGCAGGTGCGCTCCGACCCGCGGGTTCAGGCGGGACTGGTCGGGGTGAACGCGGCCGTCGTCGGCCTGTTGGGCGCCGCGCTGATCGATCCGATTGCGACCAGCGCGGTCACATCAGGCGTAGACGTCGTGTTCGCTGCCGCACTGTTCGTCGCCCTCCACCTTGTCAAGGCACCGCCCTGGCTGATCGTGCTCGCCGCGGTTCTGGCCAGCCCGCTGCTCGGCCTCTGACACGACCGAACGTCACCTGCCCACCGTCGCCGGGCACCGATCTCGACGACGTCCCCCGCGAGTGTGAACGTACCCGTGAGCCAGGGGGAGGCAGGCCGACCGCATCGCCTCCGGGGTGACGCGGCGCCGGCGTCCTGGCCTACCGGCTCAGGCGCGTGTGTCGGTCAGTCGATGTTGTTCGACGAGGTGCCGCGCCATGGTTTTGGCGCGTGGGGCGGCGTCGGTGTCGCCCTCGATCGCGGCGATGATGGACCCCTTCATGAGGATGTGCCAGGAGAGGGCGAACTCGTGTGGTTCACGGAGGCCGGCTTCCTCGGCCATGCCGGCCACGAGCGCGTTGATGTTCTCCAGGTGCTGGATACTCGCCTGTCCGAGCGGATGCAACCGACCCATCTCCAGGAGCACGCTGATGAACGCGGGGCCGTCGAAGTCGTCGCGACGGAACCACTCGCCGAACACGTCGAAGATCGCGAGCAGTTGCTCCTCGGGGGTCTTGCCGCGGGCCCTGGCCTCGGTCTCGACCATCTCGAAGGTCCAGCGTTCCTCGCGCAGGTCGAGGAAGGCCAGGACGAGGTGATTCTTGGTCGGGAAGTGGTTGTAGAGGGTGGCCTTCGCCACCCCCGAGCGAGCGATGATCTCGTCCACGCCGACGTCGCGTACGCCCCGCTGGGAGAACAGCTCGTACGCCGTTTCCAGGATGCGTTGACGAGCGGTCAGTCCCTCACGAGAGCTCATATGCGCGCAGCATACCTGCGCTAGACAGACAAGTCACCCCAAAGATTGGGTAGACTAGTCAGGTCAATTACTGGACAGACTAGTCTGCCTATGTTAGAAACATGGCCTTACCAATTCTCAGACGCCGAAGGGGGAGCAGTGATGCGCAACGGTCGCTCGGTACTGCCTTCGACTCTTCCCGTCCCGGACTCCGCCGTGCTCGGCTCGTGCTGGCTGCGGTCACAACAGCTCGGCGGGTGCGTGATCGTCCGCCTGGGCGGCGAGATCGACCTGTCCAACTCAGCGGCGCTGCGGAGACACCTGTCCACCTTGGCCGATGTCGCGCACGTCGTCGTCGACCTGTCCCGCGTGGGATTCCTCGACTCGACGGCTCTCGGTGCGCTGATCGCCGCTCGTCAGCGCGCGGATGCACGCGGCACGACTATCCATCTTGCGGGTGCGTGCGGGATCGCCCTGAGGGTTCTCCAGATCACCGGCCTGGATGTTCACCTGGATCACTACGACAACGTCGCGGACGGGGTGGGGGCCGCCCTGGCCACTCGTTACGGCACTTCCGGAAGGAAGGCGCCCGGTCGGCGGCGCACGGTTCGAACGAGAACCGAGATGGATGACCCGCCGCACGTGGGGCACACGCGGCCGCTGGCGGACGACGGAACTGGCACGGTCGAACCGGTCGAGGGGGCAGCGGGATGAGGGACGACCTCGAGCTGCGCGTGGAGGCCGTCGGGGGTTGCCTCGTCGGTCGGCTGAGCGGTGCGACGGATCTGTCGAACGCCGCGCGACTGGAGGCGCAGGTCCGGAACATCGTCGAGCTGGGCGAGCGCAACCTCGTCGTGGACCTGTCCGGAACCAGGTTCCTGGACTCGGCCGCTCTGGCGGCACTCGTGTCGGCTCACCACCGTGCCCAGGTGCTGGGCGGAAGCGTCCGGCTGGCCGGCGCGAAGGGTCCGGTCCGCAAGATCCTGGAGGTCACACGTCTCGATGTGATCCTGGACTATCACGATGACCTTCCCGCTGCGATCGCCGCAGCCCTGTCCGTGGACGGTGACTGCGTCAGCGAGTCAGCGTGAGGGGCTCCGGCCCGTCCTTTGGCCAGCGATGGAGCGGGTGACGGGAATCGAACCCGCATGACCAGCTTGGAAGGCTGGGGCTCTGCCATTGAGCTACACCCGCGAAACCTGGACAGCGCCCGGCGGAGCGCGTCCGGTTCCTGAGGAATCGTAGCCGCTCCGCGTCGCGCCGCCCGTTCGCAGGCGGGCGATGGTCGGCCGGGCCCGGACCACCGGCGTACCCTGGACCGCGTACGAATCTCCGCGCGTCCGGAGCCGGGAGCGGGGATGTTGCGGGGTATGGCGCAGCTTGGTAGCGCGTCCGCTTTGGGAGCGGAAGGCCCCCGGTTCAAGTCCGGGTACCCCGACCACACGAGGCCGCCCGGCGCGGCCGTCGGACCGGCACGGCCCAGTACGATGGTGGCCAGTTGCGACATCTGCCGGCGCCCGCGCCGCCAGCCCGTCGTGCGCCGCAGCAGCGGTCGCCGATCACACGTCCAGGAGAACTCCCCAGTGAAGAGCGTCGTCGAGACCCTCAACCCGACGCGGGTCCGGCTCGCGGTCGAGGTCCCGTTCGCAGAGCTCGAGTCCAGCATCACCTCCGCGTACAAGAGGATCGCGGCCCAGGTCACCGTTCCCGGGTTCCGCAAGGGCAAGGTGCCGCCGTTGGTCATCGATCAGCGGGTCGGGCGCCAGGTGGTGCTCGACGAGGCGGTCAACGAGGCGTTGCCCAGGCTCTACGGCCGGGCCGTCGAGGAGAACGAGCTGAATCCGCTGGGCCGGCCCGAGGTCGACGTCACCGACTTCGCCGACGGCCAGGACCTCACGTTCACCGTCGAGGTCGACGTCCGGCCCCCGGTCACGCTGCCCCCGTGGGAGGGCTTGCGCGTCGAGGTCGACGACGTCGAGGTCAGCGACGACGACGTCGAGTCCGAGATGACCGCGCTGCGATCGCGGTTCGGCACGCTGGTCGGCGTCGACCGGGCTGCGGGCGGCGGCGACTTCGTGATGGTCGACCTCGACGCGACCAAGGACGGCGAGCCGGTCGACGGTGGCCAGGCGACCGGCGTGTCCTACCAGATCGGCAGCGGTCAGCTCGTGGACGGTATCGACGACGCCGTCACCGGACTGTCCGCGGGTGAGTCCGCGACCTTCCGGACGACCCTGCTCGGCACCAACGCAGGCGACGAGGTCGACTGCACGGTCACGGTCACCGCGGTGAAGGAGCAAGAGCTTCCCGACCTCGACGACGACTTCGCCCAGATGGCCAGCGAGTTCGACACGCTCGACGAACTGCGTGCCGACCTGCGCGAACGCGCGGAGCGGAGGAAGCGGCTCACGCAGGCCGTCACGGCCCGCGACAAGACCCTGGACAAGCTCCTCGAGGATGCCGGCGAGATCCCGCTCCCCGAGGGCCTCATCGCCGCACAGGTCGAGGAGCACTTCACCGACGGGCACGGCGACGACGACCACCGCGCCGAGTTCGAGAGCGACCTGCGCCGCACCCTGACCTCCCAGTTCGTGCTCGACGAACTGGTCAAGGAGGAGGAACTGCAGGTCTCGCAGGAGGAGCTGACCGGGTACATCATCCAGCGGGCGGCCCAGTCGGGGATCGACCCGAACCAGCTCGCCCAGCAGTACGTCCAGAGCGGCAACCTGCCGGCGCTGATGGCCGAGGTGGCACGCGGCAAGGCGCTCGCGCTGGTGGTCGAGAAGGCCGAGGTGGTCGACACCTCGGGCCGGCCGGTCGACCTCGATCGGCTCCGTGAGGACGGCACCCTCGGTGCGCCGGGAACCGACGAGGTTCTCCCGAGCGGTATCGAGTTCGCCGAACTCGACGAGTCCGCGGAGAGCGTCGAGGACATCGAGCCGGCCGACGAGGAGGACGACGAGACCGCCAGGAGTTGAGCATCTGCCCCCGTTGCCGGGCCCGCTCATGTGGAGCTCGGGGGCACGCCGTGAGCGAACACCGGGCGTTCCCGGATGGCGAGGTCCCCAGCGTTGGTTAATGTCGATGACACGACCACCGACCAGCCCGACGGCCCCCCGAGCCGTCACGGACCAGACCCAGGAGACACGGTGAGCCCACGGCCCGAGACGTCCGGTCTCGTCCTTCCCGCCACGACGCAGCAAGCCCCCGGCTCGGCGATGGGCCTGGAGGACAACGTCTACAACCGCCTGCTCCGTGAGCGGATCATCTTCCTCGGCACCGAGGTCAAGGACGAGAACGCCAACGCGATCTGCGCCCAGCTCCTCCTGCTCGCAGCGGAGGACCCCAACAAAGACGTCCACCTCTACATCAACTCGCCGGGCGGCTCGGTGTCGGCCGGCATGGCGATCTACGACACGATGCAGTACGTCAAGCCCGACGTCGTCACCGTCGCGATGGGTCTTGCCGCGTCGATGGGCCAGTTCCTGCTGGCCGCAGGGACGAAGGGGAAGCGCTACGCCACCCCGCACGCCCGGATCATGATGCACCAGCCGTCCGGCGGCATGGGCGGGTCGGCGAGCGACATCCGGATCCAGGCCGAGCAGATGCTCCACACCAAGCGCCAGATGGCCGAGCTGATCGCCCGGCACACCGGGCGCACCGTCGAGGAGATCGACCGAGACTCCGACCGCGACCGGTGGTTCACCGCCGAGGAGGCGTTGGAGTACGGCTTCGTCGACCACGTCGTCCAGAGCGCCTCCCAGGTCTCCGAGGGCGGCGGCACGGCATAGCCGTCCGCATCGCCGGCAGACCACCACACCGACCGAGCTCAGGAGACTCCCAGATGAGCGACCTCCAGGTCCCCTCGATGAACTACTACATCCCGCAGTGGGAGGAGCGCACCTCCTACGGCTTCCGGCGGATCGACCCGTACGCGAAGCTGTTCGAGGAGCGCATCATCTTCCTCGGCACTCCGATCTCCGACGACGTCGCCAACGCCGTCATGGCTCAGCTCATCTGCCTGGAGTCCATGGACCCCGACCGCGACATCGAGATCTACATCAACTCGCCCGGCGGCTCGTTCACGGCGATGACGACCATCTACGACACGATGCAGTTCATCAAGCCCGACGTCCGCACCGTCTGCATGGGCCAGGCGGCGTCGGCCGCCGCCGTGTTGCTCGCGGCCGGCGCCCCCGGCAAGCGGCTCGCCGTGCCCAATGCGCGGGTGCTCATCCACCAGCCCTACACCGAGGGCGCCTACGGGGCGGCCAGCGACATCGAGATCCAGGCCAACGAGATCCTGCGGATGCGCAGCCTGCTGGAGGAGATCCTGGCCCGCCACACCGGCAAGGACGTCGACGACGTCCGCAAGGACATCGAACGCGACAAGATCCTGACCACGCAGGAGGCCATCGACTACGGTCTCGTCGATGCGTTCACCACCTCGCGCAAGGCCAGCGTGGTCGCCTGACGGCTGTGGGGCGTGCCCGGGACCAGCGGCACGCCGTCGCGTGCCGCCGCCCGCTCGTCGGCCCGAAGGGGTAACGTCGAGACACACGGCCCATGGGCACCGCTCCCGGAAGGACGATCCGCGTGGCACGCATCGGCGACGGCGGTGACCTGCTGAAGTGCTCGTTCTGCGGGAAGAGCCAGAAGCAGGTCAAGAAGCTCATCGCCGGGCCCGGCGTCTACATCTGCGACGAGTGCATCGATCTCTGCAACGAGATCATCGAGGAAGAGCTCAACGAGAGTCCCGAGGCGTCGCTGGCCGAGCTGCCGAAGCCTCGTGAGATCTACGAGTTTCTCGAGCAGTACGTCATCGGCCAGGAGGTCGCCAAGAAGGCGTTGTCGGTGGCGGTCTACAACCACTACAAGCGAGTGCAGGCCCGCCAGGCGGGCGGGCCACGGGCGGCGAAGGAAGAGGCCGTCGAGCTGGCCAAGTCGAACATCCTGCTCATCGGCCCCACCGGCTGCGGCAAGACCTACCTGGCTCAGACACTGGCCCGACTGCTCAACGTGCCGTTCGCCATCGCCGACGCCACCGCGCTCACCGAGGCCGGATACGTCGGCGAAGACGTCGAGAACATCCTGCTCAAGCTCATCCAGGCCGCCGACTACGACGTCAAGAAGGCCGAGACCGGCATCATCTACATCGACGAGGTCGACAAGATCGCCCGCAAGAGCGAGAACCCGTCGATCACCCGGGATGTCTCCGGCGAGGGCGTCCAGCAGGCGCTGCTGAAGATCCTCGAGGGCACCACCGCCAGCGTGCCTCCGCAGGGGGGGCGCAAACATCCGCACCAGGAGTTCATCCAGATCGACACGACGAACGTCCTGTTCGTCGTCGGCGGTGCCTTCGCCGGGCTCGAGGAGATCATCGAGCACCGCATCGGCCGCAGCGGGCTCGGCTTCGGCGCGGAGGTGCGCAGCAAGGCCGAGCGCAACGGCGCCGACCGTTTCGGCGAGGTCATGCCCGAAGACCTGCTCAAGTTCGGGCTGATCCCGGAGTTCATCGGCCGGCTCCCGGTCATCACGACCGTGAGCCCGCTCGACCGCGACGCCCTGATCCGCATCCTGTCCGAGCCGCGCAACGCGCTGGTGAAGCAGTACCACCGGCTGTTCGAGATCGACAACGTCGAACTCGAGTTCACCGACGACGCGATCGAGGCGGTCGCCGACCAGGCGTTACTGCGCGGCACCGGAGCGAGAGGCTTGCGGGCGATCATGGAGGAGGTCCTCCTCCACGTGATGTACGAGGTGCCCAGCCGCGACGACGTGGCTCGGGTGGTCATCAACCGCGAGGTCGTGCTCGAGAACGTCAACCCGACGCTGGTCCCGCGCGAGGTCGCCACCCGCAAGCGCGAACGTCGCGAGAAGAGCGCGTAGCCCGGCAGTCCGTAGACTTCCCGCCGTGACCGAGCCGACCCGCACGACCCGCACGACCCTGCCGACGGCGTTCGTGCCGGCAGAGGTCGAGCGAATGCTCTACGAGCGGTGGGTCGAGCGAGGATACTTCGAGGCCGACGAGAAGAGCGACAAGCCGCCGTTCTGCATCGTCATCCCGCCGCCCAACGTCACCGGATCGCTGCACCTGGGCCACGCCTTCGAGCACACCCTGATCGACGCCCTGGTCCGCCGCCGCCGGATGCAGGGCTACGAGGCGTTGTGGATGCCGGGCATGGACCACGCCGGCATCGCCACCCAGAACGTGGTGGAGCGCGAACTGTCCAAGCAGGGGCTCTCGCGTCACGACCTGGGCCGCCAGGCCTTCGTCGAGAAGGTCTGGGAATGGAAGGCCGAGTCCGGCGGCAAGATCCTCGGTCAGATGCGCCGGCTGGGCGACGGCGTCGCGTGGAGCCGCGAGCGATTCACGATGGACGAGGGGCTCTCACGCGCCGTCCAGGAGATCTTCAAGCGGCTTTACGACGACGGGTTGGTCTACCGGGCCGAGCGGATCATCAACTGGTGCGTGCGCTGCCACACCGCCCTGTCCGACATCGAGGTCGAGCACTCCGACGACGAGGGTGAACTGGTCTCGATCCGGTACGGCGACCCGCGCACCAGCGAGGTCGTCGTCACGACAACTCGCGCCGAGACGATGCTCGGCGACACGGCGGTCGCGGTCCATCCCGACGACGAGCGTTACGCGCACCTGGTCGGCACGGAGGTCGAGCTTCCGCTGACCGGCCGCCGCATCCCGATCGTCGCCGACAGCCATGTCGACCCCTCGTTCGGTTCCGGCATGGTCAAGGTGACGCCGGGCCACGACCCCAACGACTTCGAGATCGGGCAGCGGCACAGGTTGCCCAGCCTGATGGTCCTCGACGAACAGGGCCGGCTCACCGCGCATGGCCCGTTCCTCGGGCTCGACCGCTTCGAGGCCCGACCGGCGGTCGTCGCGGCGCTGCGTGAGGAGGGCCGCATCGTTGCGGAGAAGCGGCCGTACCTGCACTCGGTGGGTCATTGCTCGCGCTGCAAGACGGTGATCGAGCCGAGGCTCTCGCTGCAATGGTGGGTTCGGGTCGGTCCGCTGGCGAAGGCCGCCGGTGACGCGGTGCGCGACGGGCGTGTGGTGATCCATCCGGACGAGATGGAGCCACGCTGGTTCTCCTGGGTCGACGACATGCACGACTGGTGCGTGTCTCGCCAACTGTGGTGGGGCCATCGGATCCCGGTCTGGTACGGCCCGGACGGCGAGGTGGTCTGCGTCGGCCCGGACGACGACCCGCCGTCGGGTGCGGGTTGGACGCAGGACGGCGACGTCCTCGACACCTGGTTCTCGTCCGGGCTCTGGCCGTTCTCGACCCTGGGCTGGCCCGACGACACACCGGCACTGGCGAAGTTCTATCCGAACCAGGTGCTGGTCACCGGCTACGACATCCTGTTCTTCTGGGTCGCCCGGATGATGATGTTCGGTCTCTACGCGCACCGCGACCGGACGCCCGACGACGCCGTGCCCTTCCGCGTCATCGCCTTGCACGGGATGGTCCGCGACGAGCGCGGCAAGAAGATGTCGAAGTCGTTCGGCAACGCCGTCGACCCGATCGAGTGGCTCGACGCCTATGGGGCAGATGCCGTTCGCTTCACGCTGGCACGCGGGGCGAACCCGGGCACCGACGTGCCGGTCGGTGAGGACTGGGTCCAGGCGTCGCGCAACTTCTGTAACAAGCTGTGGAACGCGACCCGGTTCGCGCTGCTGAACGGTGCACGCGTGGGCCCGCTGCCACCCTCGTCCGACCTGTCGGCGCCGGACCGCTGGATCCTGTCCAGGCTGCACGCGACGGTGGCGGCGGTCGACGCGTACTACGAGGACTTCCAGTTCGCGAAGGCGTCCGAGGCGCTGTTCCACTTCGCCTGGGACGAGTTCTGCGACTGGTACGTCGAGCTGGCGAAGACACCGCTGGCCGCGGGCGGCGATGCGGCGGAACGCGCCCGGCTGGTGTTGGGCAACGTCATCGACGTCCTCCTCCGGTTGCTGCACCCGCTGACGCCGTTCGTCACCGAGACGCTGTGGACGACCCTGACCGGGCAGGAGACGGTCGTGACGGCTCCGTGGCCCGTCGCCGAGCCGGCGCGGGCCGACGTGGATGCCGAGGCGGCCGTGGGCGAGGTGCAGCGACTGGTCACCGAGGTGCGGCGCTTCCGGAACGACCAGGGTCTCAAGCCGCGCCGACGCGTCGCCGCTCGGATCACCACCGGTGCCGACGGGCCGGTGGCGCTCCACGAGGTCGAGATCAGATCGCTGACGTGGCTCGACCGGGCCGGCGACGGCTTCGCGCCGACGGCGTCGCTCCAGGTGGGTGCCGTCCGGATCGACCTCGACACCTCCGATGCGATCGACGTGGGCGCCGAGCGACGCCGGCTGGACAAGGACCTTGCAGTCGCCCGCAAGGAACTGGCCCAGGCCGCCGCCAAGCTGGACAACGAACAGTTCCTCGCCAAGGCGCCGGAGGCGGTGATCGCCCGGATCCGTGACCGGCGCGTCGCCGCCGAGGCCGACATCGCCCGCCTGGAGGCTCAGCTCGCCGCCCTGCCCGGCTGACCTGCGGCACCCGGGCGGGAGCGCATCCGGGTCGGTCGGGGAGAATGCCTCGGTGACGCGCGACCAGACCGACCGGAAGGCCGGCGCCGCGGCGCTGCGCGAGGTCGAGGCGATGCTCGCGACCCGGTGGCCGGAGTCCCGGATCGAGCCGTCGCTGGAGCGCATCCACGACCTCGTCGATCTTCTCGGCAACCCGCAGCACGCCATCCCCGTCGTCCACATCGGCGGGACGAACGGGAAGACGTCGACCGCTCGCCTGGCCGACGAGTTGCTGCGCGAGCTCGGCCTGCGGACCGGCCGCTTCACCAGCCCGCACCTGGAGTCGATCACCGAGCGGATCTGCCTCGACGGCGAGCCGCTGGAGGCCGGACGGTTCGCCGACGTCTATGCCGAGGTGGCGCCTTACCTCCGCCTGGTCGACAGCCGGCACGATATCCGGCTGTCCTTCTTCGAGGTGTTGACCGCGATGGCGTTCGCGGCGTTCGCCGACGCACCGGTCGACGCCGCTCTCGTGGAGGTCGGGCTCGGTGGCTCCTGGGACGCCACGAACGTCGCCGACGGCAGGGTCGCGGTCGTGGCCCCGATATCGGTCGACCACACCGAGTATCTCGGCGACACGATCGAGGAGATCGCCACGGAGAAGGCCGGAATCATCAAGCCGGGGTCGTTCGTCGTGCTCGCGAGCCAGACCGAGGCCGCCGCCGAGGTGCTGCTCCGCCGTTCCGCGGAGGTCGGGGCGACGATAGCCCGCGAAGGGCTCGAGTTCGGCGTGCGGACCCGGGAGGTGGCCGTCGGCGGCCAGTTGCTGAGCTTCGACGGCCTGGCCGGGCACTACGACGAGGTGTTCCTTCCGCTGCACGGTGCGCATCAGGCGCAGAACGCGGCCGCAGCGCTCGCCGCTGTTGAGGCGTTTCTCGGCGGGGGGCGCGATGCCCTCGACCCCGACGCGGTCCGGGCCGCATTCGCCCGAGCCGGCTCGCCCGGACGGCTCGAGGTGCTCCGTCGCAGTCCGACGGTGTTGGTCGACGCCGCACACAACCCGGCGGGTGCGCGTGCACTTGCCGACGCCCTCACCGACGAGTTCGCCTTCGGCAGCCTGGTCGCGGTTGTGGCGGTACTGCGGGACAAAGACGTTCGCGGCATCCTGGAGGCGCTCGAACCGGTCGTGGAGGCGATCGTCGCGACGGAGAACTCGTCGCCGCGGGCGCTGGCCGTCGACGACCTCGCCATGCTCGCACGCGAGGTCCTGGGCGAGGGTCGTGTCCACCGCGGAGCGATGCTGCCCGACGCCATCGAGGTCGCGGTCGCCCTGGCCGAGCGGGATGCGCCGATGGGCGGTGGCGGCGTCGTGGTGACCGGCTCCGTAGTCACTGCCGGCGACGCGCGCAGACTGCTCCGAGGGCGAGCATGAACCGGATCGCGGCTACCGTCCTCTCGCTCGAGGCGATCGTGATCGGCCTGGCGATACCGGTCGCCATCGGAGTGTCGGACGTCGACGCGTCGACCGCCGTGCCGGTGGGGCTGGCCCTGGTCGTCGCGTGCGTGACCGCCGCGGCACTGGTGCGTCGGGGACCGATCGGCTACTACCTCGGCTCCGTCCTGCAGGTGGTGGCGATCACACTTGGCCTCGTGGTGCCGGTGATGTTCGCCCTGGGTGGCATCTTCGCCGTTCTCTGGTTCCTGACCCTCCGGCTCGGCCGCGAGGTCGAGCGGGCCGACGCGGCCCGCCGTGCGGCCCAGGCCCAGGCGCCCCCGGACGAGCCGGCTCAGGGCTGACCGCATCCGGCCGACCGGCCGGGACGGCTGGCCGTCGCCGGTGGGGGGTTCGTCCGGGTGCCGGGTAGCCGTGGTGGCGGCGACGTTCGTTAGGGTTCGGCCGGTCATCAGTTGTCGCACTGTCGCCGAGGAGCAACGCAGTGTCCGAGCGCACGCTCGTCCTCATCAAGCCCGACGCCGTCCGTCGAGGGCTCGTGGGTGAGATCCTGGCCCGCTACGAGCGCCGAGGGCTGTCGATCGTGGTGATGGACCAGCGCGTGATCGACTCGACACTGTCGGACGCGCACTACGCGGAGCACGTCGACAAGCCGTTCTACCCCTCGCTGCGGGAATTCATCACGGGAGGTCCGCTCGTCGCGATGGTGCTGGCGGGTGACTCCGCGGTCGAGGTCGTCCGAGTCATGAACGGCGCGACCGACGCCCGGAAGGCCGACCCCGGCACGGTGCGCGGCGATCTCGCTCTCTCGACATCGGAGAACCTCGTCCATGCCTCGGACTCAGCCGAATCGGCCGTCCGGGAGATCGATCTCTGGTTCCCCGCCCTGGCCTGAGCAGACGATCGAGGAGGGTTCACCGTCATGCGGCCGTCTCCGTCGGCACTGGTGGGCTGGCTGCGACTGCAGCTGTCCGCTCGGCTCGACCGGGCGTGGCGTGAGCGAGGGGCATCGAGCAGTGAGTGGGTGGTCGTCGCCGCCGTCCTGGTGGTGGTGGCCGCCGTGCTCGCGGTGATCATCTACAACCTTGTCGCCGACCCGGGCAACTCGGTTGAGCCGCCCGCGCCTCCGGGTGGGCTTTGACCTCCACTCGTCACGGAGACGGCGATCGTGACCGCACCTTACGGTCCGCGAACGCGCCGCCGCGCCCGCGCTCGGCGCGCCTACCCTCGACGTAGATGAACGATCAGCCGACCGCCGCTCGCGTGCTCGTCGTCGACGACGACCCCACGGTGAGCGACGTCGTCCGCCGCTACCTCGAGCGGGCTGGATTCG
>Ga0268386_10000505_pt1 | contig 24814 bp, 25 predicted proteins | sample RVTome_15_FD_200260 | JGI IMG/M metagenome (GOLD analysis project Ga0268386, IMG submission 200260) | Soil microbial communities from uranium-contaminated site in the Upper Colorado River Basin, Wyoming, United States - RVT150D86... ... | reverse complement strand
CGGTCGGGTGGCGATAGAAAAACGACACGGACAGCGATTGGAAATGGCGGTTGAGCGCATTTCGCACGTCGTTGACGATGCGCAGGCCGACATAATCCGTCAAGTAGCTCTGGCCGAAATTCATCAGCCCGCGAAACGCGAACAACGCCACGATCACGATCGGCAGATAGCGGAGCGCGCTCGGATCTTTCAGTGTAAATACATCATCGATGATGCGCTGCACCAAAAAAGGCAGCGCGCCGTCGCTGGCGCCGAAGACAATCATGCACAGCATGGCCAGACTGAAATACGGCCACAAGTAGGGTTTCAGAAACGACAGCAGTCGAAAATAATGATTCACGGTCAGCGTTTCCTAAGCGATCATGGCAAGCGCGAGGTCGGCGACGCGATCCGCCGCGCCGGGCCCGCCGAGACGCTCGCGCAACGTCGACAGTTTCGCGATTGTCCCGGCGCGCACCTGCGCGTCATCGAGCAGAATCCGGCTTTCCGCCGCCATGCGCGCCGGATTGACATCGCTTTGAATCAACTCAGGCACCAACCTCTCACCGGCAATCAAGTTAACCATGCCAATGTGGTCGACGCGCACGAGCAAGCGCGCGATCAGGTAAGTCAGCCATGACAAGCGGTAAACGACGATCATCGGCCGGCCGAGCAAGGCGGTCTCCAGGGTGACGGTGCCGGAGGCGGCCCACACCAAATCGGCGGCGTGAATCGCGTCATAGCGGTTTTCGTGCACGACCGGCATACGCAGGACCGGATGGGCAAGGGCCGATTTAATTTCCGCCGCATCGATCGTGCTCGCGCACACGCAGAAAAACTGAATCTGTCGTTCCTGAAGGAGGCGCACCGCCGCTTCGCGCATCATGGGCAAATGACGGCTCACCTCGGCGCGCCGGCTTCCAGGTAGAAGCGCAATCGCCGGTTTGCACGGATCGAGGCCGATCTTTGTCAACGTCGTTGCGCGGTCGACGCTCGCGTGCACGGATTCTAACAGCGGATGGCCGACGAAGGATACCTTGACGCCATGGCGCTCATAAAACGCCGCCTCGAATGGAAAAATCACCGCCATGTGATCGACCCAGCGGGCGATCTGGCGCACTCGCCCCCTGCGCCACGCCCAGATCTGCGGACTCACGTAGTAGAGTACCGGTATACGCAAAGTTTTTGCCAAGCGCGCCAATCGTAAGTTGAATTCCGGAAAGTCGACCAGCACGAGTAAGTTTGGCCGTCGTTCCTTTAAGGCGTGCTTTAGAACTGAATAGGCGCGCCACAGATTGCCGAGATTGCCGGCCAGCTCCACCAACCCCATACCGGTCAGATCCGCGACGCTGAACAGCGTCTCATACCGGGTCCTTTGCAGCCGCTCTCCGGCGACTCCATAGACCTTCAACGCCGCGTCGCGCTTGTGCAGCGCGTCGACGAGTTGCGCGCCGTACGCGTCGCCCGACGCTTCGCCGACCACCAGCATGATTTCCTTGCGCAGCGAACCCACGGTAAGCCGAAATAGTCGAATCAAAGTTGGCTGCTGATCATCGCGGCGATCTCGAGGGCGCGCAATCCCTCCGCTCCGCCCACCAGCGGCAGCGTTCGCGTCCGCACGCAATCGAGAAAGGAGTCGATTTCATCCGCCAAGGCGTCCCCGTCTTTGATTTCGATATTCTCGGCGCGGATCCCGAGCCAGCCCGTCCCGGGCGCCGGCTTGTTGTAGACTTGCGCGCGGTGCTGATCGTAATCGATCGAAATGTAGGCGTCCGGCTGGAAGAACCGTATTTTCCGTTCTCTCTTGACCGAAACCCGGCTCGAGGTCACGTTGGCGATACAGCCGTTGGCAAATTTGATCCGCGCGTTGGCGATATCCGGCTTATCGGTCAAAACCGGCACACCGACCGCCTCGACGCGCTCGACGGGCGAACGGACCAGGCTCGATATCACGTCGATGTCGTGAATCATCAAATCCAACACGACATCGACGTCGGTGCCGCGCTCGACGAACGGCGCCAGGCGATGACACTCGACGAACTTGGGCTCTTTAATCACGCCCTCGAGCCGGCGAATCGCCGGATTAAAACGTTCCAGGTGGCCGACCTGGAGTATCACATTTTTCGCTTCGGCCGCCGCCACTAAATCGCGCGCCTCGGATATGTCGGCCGTAAGCGGCTTCTCCACCAGAACGTCGATGCCGGCCTCGATAAAATCGCGGGCGACGGGAAAATGAAAACGCGTCGGCACGGCAATGCTGACGCACCGCACCCGGCCGATCAACGCGCGGTAATTCGTGAGCACCGGCGCGCCGACCGCCTCGCCGATCTCTCTGGCGCGGGCTTCGTCGATGTCGACCACGGCGACAAGCCTGCACTTGGACGACGCGGCGTATTTCTCGGCATGGAACTTACCGAGGTAACCGACGCCGACAACGGCGGCTTCGATCACGTTTTGCGTCATTATGCTCGATTCCCGAAGCTGACCCCGACCACGGAGATCCCGTACGAATCCGCCTGCCGCAGCAAATCTTCTTTCTCCAAAAGAATCGTTTTGCCGGCCTCGACGGCCAGCACGGCGGCCTCCACTTCGTGCAAACGTTGAACCGTCTCCACGCCTACCGCGGGCACGTCGAATCGCAAGTCTTGCTCCGGCTTGCTCACTTTGACCACCACGCAGCCAGTTTTGGCCAGCGCGCCGCCACGTTGAATCGCCGCGTCGCTGCCTTCGACCGCTTCAACCGCCAACACCACTTGATTCTTTACGACCACGGTTTGGCCGATGCCGAGGCGACCTATTTCTTTCGCGGTCTGAAAACCCAATCGAATATCCTCCCATTCCTCCTGGCGCGGCGCCCGTCGGGTCAAGACCCCTTCGCTTGAAATAATGTGGGACAGGCACAGGGTAGATTCGAGAATTTGAATGCCTTCCCTCGCCAGCTCATCTGCCACACCGCGCAACAAAGCGTCGTCTTCCCTGCTCTTGAGCTTTGCGAGGAATCGCGCCCCGCGCAGATCCGGCCTGAAATTGCCGAACAGCTTGACTTTGCGAATGCCGCCGGCCATCACCGCTTCGGTCACGCCCGCGCGCTGAAAAGCGCGAATCATTTTACCGAGCTGGCCGACGTAAACCCAGGTCACTTCGTCGGCCGCTTGCGCGATCGCCTCGTCCGTCTCACCCCGATGTGCCACCGCGATAACGGAATATCCGGTCCGTTTAGCCTCCCCGGCGAATATCAACGGGAATTTTCCGTTGCCTGCGATCAATCCGAGCTTTTTCACGGCAAAGAGAAACAAACGCATGCCGGAGTTGCCGCGTTGGAGTATGGAATCGGATTCAGCGGCAAACCCCGCGCTGCGATTGCGCGATGAACGAGACGAATTTTTCGAGCTCGGGGATCGGCGGCAATTCCCGGCGAATCCGTTGTAGTGCATCGGCGGTTCTGAGTTTGGAGTTAAAAGCGATGCGATAAGCTTTACGAATCGTCTCAATGACCGTTTTGTCGAAGCCGCGGCGTTTGAGGCCCTCGAGATTCAAACCGCGCAACCGGGCTCGATCGCCCGTCGCGTTGCAGTAGGGAGGAACGTCTTTCGACACCATCGAACCGGCGCCCAAAATAGCGCTCGTGCCGATGCGGACGAATTGATGAACGCCGACCAGCCCGCCGACGATGACGAAATCTTCGATCATGACATGACCTCCGAGTGTCGCGCCGTTGGCAATCACGTTGCGGTTGCCGACGGCACAGTCGTGCGCGATGTGGCAATACATCATCAATAGATTCTGATCGCCGACCCGGGTGATCATGCCTCCTCCCGTGGTACCGGGATTGAGAGAAACATATTCGCGGATGACGTTGTTGTTGCCGATCCTCAGCTCGCTCGGCTCGCCTTTATATTTCAAATCCTGCGGTGCCGAGCCGACGGTGGCGAACGGAAAGACCACGTTGGTTTCGCCCAACGTCGTCCGCCCCTGGATCGTCGCGTGAGAATGAATCTTGGTCCCCTTTCCGATTTTGACCCCGGGGCCGATCACGCAATAGGGCCCGACTTCGACTTCTTTGTCCAACTCGGCGCGCCGGTCAACGATCGCGGTCGAGTGCACTTGGACCATACCGGCAGCCACTTCCTAACCTAACCCGACTTCCATCGCCGAGATCTCGGCCTGCGCGACCAACTTGCCGTCCACCATGGCGGTACCCTGCATTTTCCAAAACGAGCCACGTCGTTTCAAGCAAGTGAGCTCCATGCGTAGCTGGTCGCCGGGCTCCACCGGGCGCTTGAACTTCACTTTGTCTAGGCCGGTCAGCACAAACACCCTGTTGTCCGCGACTCCGCCGCGCGCATTATGCGCGAAAATGGCCCCGACTTGCGCCATCGCTTCGCAGATCAGCACTCCCGGCATCACCGGCTTCTCGGGAAAATGACCTTGAAAGAAAGGCTCATTGATGGAGACGTTTTTGATGCCGACCACCTTTTCACTGCCGTGGATCTCGACAATCCGATCGACGAGCAAAAAGGGATAGCGGTGCGGCACCGACTTTAAGATCTCTTTAACGTCCAGCATCGCGCTCGGTCTCCTTTGCGCCGCCCGTAAGAAGCCGCGCCACCTGTTTTTCCAAACGACGCACAGCGCCCCACAATTTCGGCAGTTGCGGCAGCAGTGTCATGACTTTCAACCATTCGTGATGCGGCGCCGCGCCGATGCCGCCGGAAAGCATCGCACCGGCAGGGACGGACTTGGGAACACCGGATTGCGGACCTATGATAGCGCCGTCGCCGATTTTGATGTGATTCACCACGCCGACCTGCCCTGCCAGGGTAACGTTCTTGCCCAATTGCGTGCTGCCGGCGATACCCGCCTGGGCCGCTACCACGCAGTGCTCTCCGATGACGACGTTGTGCGCGATTTGAACCAGGTTATCGATTTTTGCGCCGCGCGCGATGACTGTCTGACCCAGCGTCGCCCGATCGATCGTCGTATTGGCGCCAATCTCGACGTCGTCTTCAATGACGACGATTCCAGTCTGGGGAATTTTAACGCGCGTTGCGCCCCGGCCGGCGTAGCCGAAACCGTCGCTACCGACCACCGCACCGGCGTGCAGTATCACCCGATCACCGATCCGGCATCCTTCCCGGACGACGACGTTGGCGTGCAGCACACAGCCGGCGCCGATCTGAACTTGCTCGCCGATAAACACGCCTGGAAAGACTACGGAACCGTCGCCGATTCGAACCCGCGGCCCGACAAACGCGCTCGGGAAAATCGCCACGCCGACGCCGATCTCGGCGCTGTCGTCCACGTGAGCGAGAGCGCTCACTCCGCCGCCGAATCGGGGCGGCGGACAAAACAGCTCGAGAATTTTAGCAAACGCAACGTATGGATCACCGGCTTCGAGAAAGTTAATGGAGGTGCGCGGCTCGGCTTCGTCGATGACGCCGCGGCCCACAATCACGGCGCTGGCCCTGCAACCCGGCAAAAACTTTTGGTAACGCGGATTTGTCAGAAATGTGATTTCGCCCGGGGCCGCTTCGTCGATGGGCGCGACCTTGTGAATGACCACGCTACCGTCGCCGATGACTCTCCCGCCGACGTGACTGGCCAATTCACCGAGGGATTTCGTGATCGCCACTTATTTTTTCATCCGGCTATTGTACGTCTCAATAACTTTGTTCGTGATATCGATTCCTTGGTCGCTGTAAAGAATCTGCGAACGCTCGAGAATCAGCGTGAACTTTTCGGCCTTCCCCACCTCATTGACGATCTTTTCCAGTTCTTTGAGAATTTCGGACATCATCTGATTATTCTTCGCTTGCAGTTCCTGCTGGTGATCGGCCATGGTGCGTTGCAGATTCACTGAACGCTTCTGCAAATCCGCCTCGAGATTGCGCCGCTCTTCGTCTTTGAGCAGTGGGCCCTTTTTATCGAGTTCGCTCTTCATACGTTCGAGATCTTGCCGCTCTTTTATGACATCGGCCTCGGCCTTTTTTACCTGGGTCTGGAAACGCTCCCTCGCGAGTTTTCCCGCTTGCGATTCGGCGATCACCCGTTGAATATTAACAAAACCTATTTTTATCCGCTCCTGCGCGTAACTCGCAGAAAAAGACAATACCAGCATCCCGACGACCAGCCAGTACTTCACTCAAAACCTCCAGTAAATAATAATCAACGTGACGGAATGGCAGTAGTAGCCCTAGGGTTGACTGCCGATAGAGAAGCCGAGCACCGACGTGTCATCGTGAGGCTGTTTCTTAAGTGGGAACCCGAGCTCGACGCGCAGGGGACCGAACGGCGACATCCATCTGACTCCGGCGCCAAGGGACCGTCTCAGGTCGCCGAAGCTGAAACTTTCGTTGAAAGCGTTACCCATATCGAAGAACGCCACGCCGCGGATGCCATACTGCTCCATGATGGGAAACAAAAGTTCGGCGTTCAGAACCATCGACTTATCGCCCCCGATCACGTCCGTTCCGGTACAAACGGGGGGTATCGACGCGTCGCAACCAGACGGTTCTCTCGGGCCTATGCTCCGCTCGGCAAACCCGCGTATTGAATTGATACCGCCCAAAAAATAGCGTTCGAAAAGGGGAAGGTCTCGGTTGCCATCATTATTTTTGGAAAAACCAATGCCGTACCCCACCGAACCTCCCAACGCGAGAACGTAGGAACCGCCCCACTTGGGATCCTTGAGCAATGGATAGTGCCAGCGTCCGCTCAAGTCTGATTTGATAAAACGGGTATCACCGCCGATACCGGCAGTTTTCACCGAGAATGCGGACTTGGTTCCCTCGGTGGCAGCAAAAAAATGATCGCGACTGTCATAAGTAATGCCAGGCGTCACACTGCTCGTCAAAGTCTTGCCGGCTTCGCTCTGAATCGAGTCCGGTGCGGTCGAGGAAACTCCGTCGATATTTTCATGGGTAAGACCATAAGAAAGGCCGCCGCGCATATAGTCCCACATCGTCATCGGCGCGTCGCCGGCCAATAAGTCCGATCCTCGATTCGCGTCGGCAGGCGATCGGCCGAAAAACGGCATTCTGAAATCTTTCAAAGGATAGCTGGTGTTAACCCCAAAACCGATTTTGCGCTCGTCAAAGTCGGTGTATTCACGTTCGGTATTGAAGGCTTCCAGGCCCACAGCCATTTTTGTGTCGTTGAAGTAAGGGTCTGTGGCGTTCAAAATAAAATCCTGTCGGCTCGAGCCGATGCTGAAGCTGCCGCTCACTCCTTGGCCTCGGCCCATCAAGTTTTTCTCGGAAATATTGGCGTTGAATAAGAAACCGTCGCCGCTGCTATAACCGGCGCCCACCTGAAAGGTGCCGGTTGGCCCCTCTTTGACGTCGACCAAAACATCAACGGCGTCGGGCTGCTCGGTCTTTTTGGTGGTGATCTGCACATCCTCAAAATAGCCGGTTCTTTGCAGGGCGTTGCGGCTTTGCGTAATTTTAGTCCCGGCAAAAAGTTCCTGTTCGTTGGTCAGCAACTCGCGGCGCACGACTTTGTCGCGCGTCTTGGTGTTCCCGGCCACCAGGACGCGATTGAAATAAACCGGCGGCCCCTTGGCAATCACCAGCGCCACATCAACCTTCTTTTCGGTCTGGTCGACGTTCGTGATCGGATCGACCTGGACAAAGGCAAACCCTTTGTTCGAATACATTTCCGTTAATGTTGTAATGTCCTCACGCAGCCGGCTTCCGCGGAAAATCTGACCGGTGGTCAATTTAACGGATTTGAGCATCTGTTTGCCGTCGTGAATCAGCTCGCCGCCAATTTCGACCTTGCCGACCCGATACTGCGGACCTTCGTGGATTCTAAAGACCACCTCCAGCCCGTCGCGGGCCCTCAAAACCACCGGTTCGTCGATCTTATGCTCGACATAGCCGTGATCGTTGTAATGATTGGAAAGGATCGCCACATCGTTGGTCAGCATGTCGCGGTCGAGAACGCCGCGATTGGTAATGAACGAAAAAATCCACTCTTCTTTGGTAGCGATCTCACTCTTCAGCTCGCTCTGCGAAAAAGCTTTGTTCCCCTCGAAAGAAACTTTTTTGATCAGGAGCCGGTTGCCTTCAACAATGTCGAGCGTGACGACCGCCTGATTGTTGGATTCGACGGACACCGAATAATCCACGGCGGCATTCACATAACCTTGCTCGTTGTAAATTTTTCGCACCTTATCAATACCTTCGGCGACCTTCGTCCGGTCGAGAATGGTGCGCGGACTTATACCGAGCGCGGCTTCCACTTTTTCACGCGACACCTGCGCAGCACCTTGAATGACGAGTTCACGAACGTAAGGCTTCTCCTTGACGGCATAGGTCAAAACCCCGTCGGGCGAGAGCTCGGCCCGGACGTCGTCAAAAAAGCCCATGCGATAAATTGCCTTAACGTCCTGTTCCACGGTCGTCGAATTGAAGGGCTCGCCCGGCCGACTTTTCAAATGCAACCGAATGCCGTCGTCTTCGATGCGCAGATTCCCTGAAATTTTTACGTCTTTTAAGGTAATCTTCTCCTGGCTCCAAACCGCGGCAGGAATCATCACGGTCCAGAGTAAGGCGAAATAAGCAAAACTTGCGGCAAGGATGGTTTGAGCGGCGCGGGAAGGTTTCATTGGCGATTAATAAATTTGCTAACAAACTGCCAATTTTTCTAACTACTTAACAAATGGAGACAGTTTTGTAAAGCCAAATTCTCACGTCCCTAGTCCAATATGAGCTGGCCGGCTTTTAGTTCAGCCCGCCTGCCGATTTTGTCTGCGAATCCGCGATTATGCGTGGCAACGATCAAAGCAATCCCGTGTTCCTCGTTGAGCCGAAACAACAGCTCATGCACCTCCTCGCCGATGCGCAAATCCAAGGAACCGGTGGGTTCGTCCGCCAGCACCAAGCGCGGCTTCAAAATGACTGCGCGAGCCACGGCCACCCGTTGCTGCTCTCCTCCGGAAAGCTTACCGGGCCGGTGGCTCATGCGCTGCTTCAATCCAACCATCTCAAGTAGCTGCTCCGCCTCGCTTCGCGCCCGATCAGCTTTCATGCCGTGAATCAATGCCGGAAACATAACGTTTTCCAGGGCCGTGAAATCAGGCAAGAGATAATGAAATTGGAAAACGAAGCCGAGCTCGCGATTGCGAAATCGGCACAGCGCGGCCTCGTCGTTCAGCGGCAGTTCTTTGCCGGTATAGAAGATCTTGCCGGCGGTAGGGCGATCGAGGGTGCCAAGCACATGAAGCAATGTACTCTTGCCGACGCCGGACTCCCCGACGATCGCCAACCGCTCGCTCTCGGCCAGCTCCAAATTCAAGCCGCGCAAAACATGAATCTCGGCGCCGCCTTCGAAGAACGATTTATGCAGGTCGCGCACCGACAGAAGATTATTCATAGCGGATGATTTCAACCGGATCGAGCTTGGCGGCTTGGCGCGCCGGGTAGATGCTCGCCAGTAGACAAACCACGAACGACGCACAGGCCACCAGAACAAAATTGCTCATATAGACCCGCACCGGAACAGTGGAAATAAGAAACACGCCGTCGGGCAAGCTGAACTGATACTGCGAAATCAGACCGCAAACGAGCAGGCCCAAGACGACTCCCGCGACCGTGCCAACGATGCCGATCAGACATCCCTTGAGCAAAAAAATCCGCCGGATACTCTCTTGCGTCGCGCCCATGGAACGAAGGATCGCGATGTCTTTTTTCTTTTCCATGACGACCATCACGAGCGTGGAGACGATATTGAAGGCGCCGATCAGCACCATCAGCAACAACACCAGGAAATAGACGGTCTTTTCCAGTTCGAGCGCCGAGAATAAATTCGGCCAGAGCCTGGTCCAGTCTTCGGCGAAATAAGGAAAGCCGAGTTGGCGCTGGATGCGGTCGGCCACCTCGCGGGACCGGTTGACGTCGCGCACACGCAGCTCGATATTGGTAACGGCTTGGCCCAGTTCAAAAAATTTTTGCGCCTCCGAGAGACCCATGAAGACCAAGGTCGAGTCGATTTCACTCATACCGGTTCGCAGCACTCCAGCCACCACGAAGCGGCGCACTTTGGGAATGACGCCGATTGCCGTTGGGCTTCCCAAGGGAGACAGCGCTTGCACCGGACTGCCTAGGAAGACGCCGAGCTGGTTGGCCAGCCGCTCTCCCAAAATGATCCCGGGAAGAAGCACGGTACGCCCCTCGACAGCGATCGGGTGTTGAGCCTTGAGCCCGGCGAGACTGCCCTCCTTGACGTAACTTTGGACATCGACCACCTCGTTCACCCGGTCGGCGTCGATGCCGCGCACGACGACGCCGGAGACCCGCGAGCCCGCCGTCAACATGACCTGCCCGTATATCGTCGGCGACGCCGCCACGACTCCGCCGTCGTTCTTTACCTGCTGGATCACCTTTTCGTAATCGTGCATGGGCTCGCCCGACCTGACAATGGCGACATGGGCATTGATGCCGAGCAAACGATCGCGCAGTGTCTCCTCAAAGCCGCTCATCACGGCCATGACGACATTCAGGGTCATCACGCCGATCATGACGCCGAGCACGGAAATCACTGTGATCAGCGAAATGAAGGTCTCGCGCCGGCGCGCCTGCAGGTATCGCAGTCCGATGAACAACTCGTATTTCATTTAATAAAAGCGAATTTTTCTATGAGCGCTGCGGACGAAGCAGCGGAAAAAGAATGACGTCGCGAATCGACGGCGAGTTGGTGAACAGCATCACCAGCCGGTCGATGCCGATCCCCTCCCCGGCAGCCGGCGGCATGCCGTACTCGAGCGCGCGCACGTAATCGTCGTCGATCGGATTCGCCGTGGCGTCGCCGGCTTGGCGCGCTTCCATTTGGACCAAAAAGCGCCGTCGCTGGTCCGCCGGATCGTTGAGCTCCGAGAACGCGTTGGCGAGCTCGCGCCCGCCGATATAGAGCTCGAAGCGGTCGACCATCGCCGCATCCTTTTCGTTCCCGCGCGCCAGCGGCGACACCTCGATCGGATACCCGGTGATAAACGTCGGCTGGATCAGCTGCGCCTCGGCGACTTCTTCAAAGACTTCCACCAAAACATTTCCATAGGGCGCGCTCAAGTCGACCTGCAATTGCTTGCGCGCACAAAATTGTCGCAGTCCTTGCAGCGTGGCGACTTCGTCACGGGTCGCGCCGCCGTGTTCGACGATCGCTTCACCGAGCGACAGCCGACGCCAGGGCGTCGTGAGATCGATGGCGTGATCGCCGTACGTGATTAGCAAGCCGCCGCAGACTTCGTTCGCCAGTGCGGCGAACAGCTCTTCAGTGAGAGCCATCAGGTCCTCGAAGGTCGCGTAGGCCTGGTAAAACTCAAGCATGGTAAATTCCGGATTGTGCCGCACGGAGAGGCCTTCATTGCGAAAGTTCCGGTTGAGCTCGAAGACGCGCTCGAAACCGCCGACCAGCAACCGCTTCAAAAACAACTCCGGCGCCACGCGCAAATAAAGATCCATGTCGAGCGTATTATGGTGCGTGATGAACGGCCGCGCCGTCGCGCCGCCGGGAATCGCTTGCATCATCGGCGTCTCGACCTCGAGAAAATCACGCTCTTCGAAAAAGCGCCGGAGCGATCGAACGATCTTGGAGCGCTTCTCGAACACCTGGCGCACTTCCGAGTTGACCATCAGGTCCAGATAGCGCTGGCGATAGCGCGCCTCCACGTCCGCCAAGCCGTGCCACTTCTCCGGCAAGGGTCGCAGGCACTTGGCGAGGAGGCGAATCTCGCGCGCTTCGAGCGTTAGCTCCCGGGTCCGGGTGCGAAACAGATGGCCCTCCACGCCGACGATGTCGCCCACGTCCAAACCTCGAAACAAGCCGTACAACGCCTCGCCGACGGCATTCTGCTGGATGTAGACCTGCAGGCGCGCGCGCCGGTCCTGTACGTGAAAAAACGACGCTTTCCCCATGCGGCGGATCGCCATGATCCGTCCCGTCACTTTGATGTCCTTGGACGCCGCCGCGAGGGCTTCGTCGCTCGCCTCGCCAAAACCGGCGACAAGCGCCGACGCCGAATGACTGGGCTTGAAATCGTTCGGATAAATCGTTGCCCCGGCCGCTTTCAGTTTTTCGAGCTTCTGCTTACGAACTTCTACCTGTTCGCTGCTATCTTCGCTGCCAATCGAGACATTCTCAACCATCGGGTACTCGCATTCTCGCCCGCGTCATCGGGCACAACGACTATTTTAGTCGACTTAGACGCTGGAAGCGGGAAAGGATTACAAACCGAGATTCCTGCAGATCGCTTGCACGGAATAGGATTTGTTAAGCGAATAAAAGTGCAGACCCGCCACGCCGAATTTGATCAATCCCTCGCACTGGCCCGACGCGTATTCAATGCCCATCTCCACCGCCGCGCCGTCGTCGTTTTCAACCGCGGCCAATTTTTTTTCCAGCTTCGGCGGAATCTTCGAGCCGCACAGGGCGGTGAAGCGCCGCACCTGCGGCACGGAAAGAATCGGCAACACTCCCGGCACGATCGGAACGGTCAGGCCGACATTGCTCAAATCCTCGACAAAACGAAAGTAATCGTCGTTGTCAAAAAACAACTGGGTAATCACCGCGGCCGCGCCGGCGTCGACCTTTTCTTTGAGAAATCTGAGATCGGCTTCCCGGCTCTCAGCGCGTGGATGGCACTCGGGAAAACCGGCGACGGCTACAGAAAAACATCCGAAGCCCATAGCCTCGCGCACCAGCTCGACGGCGTGATGGAAACCATCGGGATGAGGTCGCCAGTCGGACACGCCCTGGGGCGGATCGCCGCCCAGCGCGAGCACGTTCTCAATGCCGTTATCCTTCAGCCGAGCGAGAATCGCGCGCGCCTCGGCCTTCGATTGGCCGACCACGGTGAGATGGCACATGACCTCCAGCCCGCATTCGCGGTGAATGGTTTCAACCAAGCTGACGGTTTTTTCGCGCGTGCTTCCGCCCGCCCCGTACGTAACAGAACAAAAGCCAGGATTGAGCCCCTTGATGACCGCAATTTCGCTAAAGAGGTTTTCCTCGCCCTTCTCTGTCTTTGGAGGAAAGAACTCAACCGACAGGGTCAACCCAGATCGGGCATAGAGGTCGGCCAGCTTCACGCAAATCCTTGATGACAACCTTCGGCGTACCACTCTTAGCACAATGTTTTGCGGCCGACAATTGCTCGATTATCGAATAGTCAAAGTTTTTCCGTACTTATCCCCTGCCCACACGATCCCGCACCGCATTGAAGTCGCAGTCGGAACCTGTTTCGGGGGTGATCAGGGGCCGTAGCGCGTCAGTGTGCTGAAGGATAGTCGATTTGATTTCGTCGGGCACTGCAAAAAAATCCAGTGTCTCGCTAAGGATTTGACGACGCCGCGCAAAATGCCCGCCCATGATCGGATGCTTTGCATGCGTTTTATCAAGTGGCCGACCTCGGTATTCGATGTCGGCGCCGAGAAACCCGGCAATGAGCTGAAATTCCAATTCTTTAATCCTGCGACGATCGGCATTGCGAAAAAAAAATCCGATCATGCGATCGGCGAAGACGCGGTCGACGAAGGTGTCGGTAATCTCCCGAAGCCGGCTCTCGCCGCCTAGTTTGTCAAATAAACTTTGGTCCATGAGATAGCAACGAGCCCCGGCGATCAAATCACCGGTGGGTTGCTGAACGGAGTCTTGACCCAGCCAAGCTTTACATCATTCCAAGCTGCAGACGCGCCGCTTCCGACATCTTGCTCGGGTCCCAGGGCGGCTCCCAGACCAGATCAACTTTGGCGTCCGTCACCCCCGACACGGCACGGACCTTACTCTCAACCTCGGCCGGCAGCGATTGCACGGCGGGACAATGAGGCGAGGTCAACGTCATCTGGACCGTTACCGCGCCTTCGGGGCTTACTTTCAAGCCGTAGATCAACCCCATGTCGTAAATGTTCACGGGGATTTCCGGATCAAAGCAAGTCCGTAGCGCTTCGACGACCTGCGCTTCTATGATGGTTTCGTTGATAGTATCCATACGTCACGCTTGCGAAAACATTTTTTATTCGATTCCCAGCCGTTGCTTGGCCTTGAGTGAGATCATGCTTTGATTCCAAGGCGGATCCCACACCAACTCAACATCCGCCTCACGCACGCCGGGGATCGAGAGCAGTTTCTTTTTTATATCGTCCTTCAAGAACTGCCCCATGCCGCAGCCTTGCGCCGTCAAAGTAAAACGTACAGTCGCCTTGTGGCCGCCGGCGGTGAGCCCTTCGGCGCGGCAATCATAAATCAAACCTAAATCGACGATGTTGACCGGAATCTCAGGGTCGAAACACGAGCGCAACTGATTCCACACGCGCTCTTCAATCGATTGGCCGGTCTCGCCGCCATCGCCGCGCACTGCGACATCGGCCAACGTGATCCCAAGCACCTCGGCATCGGCGCCGTCGATTCGTACCATGTGACCGTGATCGGTCATCAACGTGAAACCGCCGCCGAGCGCCTGGGTGAGCCACACGGTTGAGCCCGCCGGCAACGTCACCTTTTCGCCGCTCGGGATCATGATCGCTTCGCAGTCGCGCTTGAGCGCGATCGGTTTTTCATCCGTCATGCCCTCCAGGCTCCTTTCTTGGAATCGGGTCCAATCATTCCGTCGTCGCCGGAGTGGCATCGCCCGCCAGCGCCGCATTGACCGTATGCCACGCCAAGCTGGCACACTTGACCCGCGCGGGAAACTTGCAGACTCCGGAAAGAATCGCGAGCTTGCCGACCGCTCCGCCGCTGCCGTCGGCTTCGCCGGTCAACATCTTGTGCACGCGGTCGAACAATTCGTGAGCGGCAGTTTTGCTCTTGCCTTTGAGCTCGGCGGTCATCATGGAGGCCGAAGCTTTGGAGATCGCACAGCCCGAGCCCTGAAAGCTGATATCTTCAATCACGCCGTTTTCAAGCCGCAGAAACACGGTGACATGATCGCCGCAGAGAGGATTATAGCCCTCTCCCTTGCGGTTGGCATCGGCCATTTCCCGATAATTCCGCGGGCTCCTATTATGGTCGAGAATGACTTCTTGGTAGAGATCATCCAGATCCGACATCAGCCGAACACCTTCAAAACTCGATGGATGGCTCTGACCAGCACATCGATTTCCTCTACGGTATTATAAAAGGCGAACGAGGCGCGCGTAGTCGCCGGCACGCCGAATCGCTGCATCACCGGCATGGCGCAATGATGCCCGGCGCGCACCGCGACGCCTTCCTGGTCGAGAATCGTGCCTATGTCGTGCGCATGCACGTGATCCATGACAAACGACAGCACGCCGGTCTTTTCCTTGGCGGTGCCGATGATACGCAACGGCACGATTTCAGCCAACGCTTCGGTGCCGCGCACCAGTAACTCATGCTCGTGCGCCGTCACCTGTTCCCAATCGAGCCCTTGTAAGTAATCGATCGCTGCGCCTAAGCCGATAACGCCGGCAATATGCGGCGTCCCCGCCTCGAATTTATAAGGCAATACGTTGTAGTGGGTTTTTTCAAAGGTCACCAAGCTGATCATATCGCCGCCGCCCTGATACGGCGGCATCTTTTCGAGCAACTCGCGACGGCCGTAGAGGACGCCGATTCCGGTCGGGCCGAACATCTTGTGGCCCGAGAACGCGTAGAAATCGCAACCCAACTCGCGCACGTCCAATTTGAGATGCGGCGCAGCTTGGGCGCCGTCCAGCAACACCGGGACGCTCCGCTGGTGGGCCAGCGCGATGATTTCCTTGACCGGCACAATCGTTCCCAACGCATTCGATACGTGAGTCACGGCGACGAATTTTGTGCGATCGTTCAGCAAGCGGCCGTATTCTTCCATGACGATCTCGCCGTCGTGGTTGATCGGGATCACGCGCAGCCGCGCGCCGACCTGCTCGCAGACCATCTGCCAGGGCACAATGTTGGAGTGATGCTCCATGGCCGACACGACAATCTCGTCGCCGGCCGTTAAAAAACTCCGGCCGTAGCTTTGCGCCACCACATTGATGGCTTCGGTCGTGCCGCGCACGAAAATGATTTCCTGGTCCGATTCGGCGTTGATAAAACCGCGCACCTTCTCGCGCGCCGCTTCGTAGTCCGCGGTGGCGCGCTCGCTCAACGAATGCACACCGCGGTGAATGTTCGAATTTTCCGTGCGGTAATAACGATCGAGCGCGTCGATCACCGCCTGCGGCTTCTGGCTGGTCGCGCCGTTATCCAGGTACACCAGCGGCTTGCCGCGGATTTGCTGCGCGAGAATCGGAAAATCCGCGCGGATGCGCGTCACATCGAAACCTTTGACCGCCGTGGCTTTTTGCGAAAAGGCCTGCATAAACAAACTCAGATCCTGCGAAACTTCCCCACCAGATAATCGTCCAGCCGCTGGCGCAAGGAATCGATTTTGAGCCGGCCAACGATATCGCTCGCAAAAGCAAAGCTTAAAAGACTTTGCGCCTCGTCGGCCCCAAGCCCGCGCGATCGCAGATAAAACAAGGCATCCGGATCCAACTGGCCAATGGTCGAGCCGTGGCTGCACTTGACGTCATCAGCGTAGATCTCAAGCTGCGGTTTGGTGTTCACCACCGCGTCAGGCGACAACAGCAAATTTCTATTCGTCTGGCGGGCATCCGATTTCTGGGCATCCTTATGGACGACGATTTTGCCGTTGAAGACTCCACGCGCCGCGCCATCGAGTACACCCTTGTACAGCTCTGAGCTCGTCGCTCTCGGCTTGGCATGCTCGATTTCAGTAAAATTGTCGATGTGCTGCTTGTCGGCGCCGATGTACAGACCGTTGAGTACGCATTCGGCGCCCTCGCCGTTGAGCAAGACGTGCACGTTGTTGCGTACCAACGCGCCACTCAAAGTCACTGCATTGGCGGTCAAACGAGACCCGCGCCCCAAGTGCGCCGTCAACGTGCCCACGTGGAATGCCGCCTCTCCCTCTCTTTGCAGACGACAATGATGGGCTATTGAAGCGGCGTCGCCGACCAGTTCGGTTACGGCATTGCACAAATAATTTCCGCCATTTAACCCGGCATAGCTCTCGACGATCTTCACCTCGCTGTCGGCGCCCAATAAGATCAAGGTGCGCGGATAGGAAATAACCGGCCGATCGAGCGCCCCGGAGGCGTAAACCAGATAGATCGGTACCGCTAATCGACAGCCGGGTGGAATGACGACCACTGCGCCGTCGCGCATAAACGCCGTATTGAGCGCAACGAAAGCGTTGCGTCTGAGATCGACATAGCGCCCAATTTGCGATGCCAAAACGCTGTCATCCCGGGCGCTCAACTCAGCCAAGCGCGCCAAGCGCACGCCGCTCGGCAAGCCCTGCGTAGAGGACAATTCCGGCGCATACACTCCGTTTAGGAAAACCAGGCGCGGCGCGCTGGTTTCTACAAAGGTGTTGGCGAGAATATCCGCCGTGCCGAAACTTTTCGCTTCGCCGTTGGCGTGCCCGAACGGGAGCGAAACTGCGGCCTCAACGTTGGTATACTTCCACTCCTCGTTCCGGGTCGTCGGAAAACCGAGCTCGGCAAAACTCGCCATGCCCGCTTGACGCAGCTCATCGAACCAAGACGGCACACCGTCCTTCCCCGCCAGACGCTGTTCGTTAAAGGCCGCGATAAAGCGCCCCGTGCTTTCATTCACAGACATATTTGAACCTAGCGCTTAATAAGCTGCAGCGGCTTCGCTCCTGATCCAATCGTAGCCTTTGCTTTCCAACTCGAGCGCCAGCTCTTTGGTGCCGGATTTGACGATCCGGCCATCGTAAAGAACGTGGATAAAATCGGGAACGATGTACTCCAGCAGACGCTGGTAGTGCGTAATCACAATCATGGCGCGATCTTTTCCGCGGAGCGCATTGACGCCGCCGGCGACGATGCGCAACGCATCAATATCCAATCCCGAATCCGTCTCATCGAGCAGCGCCAAAGTCGGGTCCAAAACCGCCATCTGTAATATCTCGTTACGTTTTTTCTCACCGCCGGAAAAGCCTTCATTAAGCGGCCGATTGAGTAGCGCCTGATCCATCTCCACGAGTTTCATTTTGTCTTTAATGAGCGCGAGAAACTCCATGGCGTCGAGCTCATCCAAACCACGGTGTTTGCGCGTCGCGTTGAGAGCAGCCTTGAGAAAGTAGGTCGTGCTCACGCCGGGAATTTCGACCGGATATTGAAACGCGAGAAAGATGCCTTCGCGCGCGCGGGTCTCCGGGCTCATCGCCAAAAGATCCTGTCCCTGGTAGATGACCTCACCGCCGGTGACTTGGTAATTTTCCCGTCCGGCCAGCACATGCGCCAGCGTGCTCTTCCCGGAACCATTAGGTCCCATGATGGCGTGCACTTCACCTGCGCCGACCTGGAGATCGATGCCGCGGAGTATTTCTTTGTTGCCCGCCGTTGCCTTGAGCCCACGGATATCCAACATGATACTTTTGACACCCCTTTTAGTTAGATGGCTTTTTGCAACGGCATCTTGGTGAGCCGTTCCTTAAGCCCGTGCTGATCGGCGATTTCCGCGATGGTTACACCGGCGAGAAATTGACTCAGCACCTCTTGCGCCTTTTCCCAAACTGATTTTTGCAGACACACCGTACAAAACGAACAATAGCTGACGCCTTTCTCGAGACACTCCATCAAGACCAGCGGCCGCTCTACGGTTTCGTATACGTCTTTGATCGAAATGGCAGCCGCGCCCTTGGCCAGAGTAAATCCACCTTTGGAGCCGATGTGCGACTGTACCAGGCCCCCGGCGACCAGATCCTTCATGATCTTCGACAGATAGAAGGAGGGAATATCCTGGCTCTTTTCAATATCGGCCCGGCTGACAATCTTACCCGCCGGCTGGCCGGCCAGATAAGACAGGGCACGGACCGCGTAGTCGACGCGCCGGCCCACGTTCATCAGCGAACTTCGCTCGCTTCTTTCCTTGAGCTTTTTCGGCATCTTCGCTTACTTTGAATATAGACTCCTTAGGTCTTCGATGTCAAGGTAGAGGTCGGCTCTTTCTCCACGTGATGCCCTGTGCTAGAAAAATTTTCATATGTCGATACTGAAAGTCGCGCGTCTGGGCCATCCGGTGTTGCGCAAAGTGGCCCGCGGTTTGAACGAGCGGGAGCTACAATCACCGTCGATGCAGAAATTCATCGATGACATGATCGAGACGATGAAAGAATACGACGGCGTCGGACTCGCCGCAGACCAAGTGCACGAATCGAAACAGATCGCAGTTTTGGAAGTGGCGGAAAATCCTCGTTATCCGAATAAGCCCGAAGTTCCACTGACCGTCCTGGTCAATCCGAAAATCACACCGTTGTCAGACGCCATGGAGGAAGACTGGGAAGGCTGCCTGAGCATTCCCGATTTGCGCGGCAAGGTGCCGCGTTACATGGGCATCCGGGTGCGGGCGTGGGATCGCCATGGCCAAGAACTGGATTACATCGCCAACGGCTTTCATGCCCGTGTCATTCAGCATGAATTCGATCATCTCAACGGTCAAGTCTATCTCGATCGCATGCGCGATTTTTCGACGTTGTCGTTCCTTCAGGAATTCGCCCGCTACTGGATGCGCGCGTCGGGCGACGAATAAACCGCGTTGAGTTTGCCTTGCCGACAAGTTAGAGTCGCGCCATGAATTTTTCCCACTTGCAAGACTCCCTCGAACGACAGCTCGCGCTAACCTCACCGCACACCGCGGCCATCCTAGACCGCGCTGTGTCCGGCCGGGACATGACCGTCGATGAGGCCGCCGCTCTTTTCGACGCCGAAGGCGCGGAGCTTCCGGCCATGATCGCCGCGGCCGATCACCTGCGCGCCCGTACGGTCGGCGACGTGGTCACCTACGTGATCAATCGCAACATTAATTTCACCAACGTGTGCGTCAAAGCCTGCGGCTTCTGCGCTTTCAGTCGGGGCCATCTGGCCGAGGAAGGCTATTTTCTTCCCGACGAAGAAATCGTCCGTCGCGCCCGCGAAGCTTACGAGTTGGGAGCCACGGAAGTCTGCGTGCAAGCCGGCCTGGCGCCGGGCATGGATGGTTGGCAGTATGTCCATCTTTGCCGGGCTCTTAAAGACGCGCTGCCCGAAATCCATATCCACGGCTTTTCACCGGAGGAAGTGCTCTACGGCACGACCCTCGCCGGGGTCACCGTTCGCGACTATCTCGCAGCCCTCAAGGAAGCGGGTGTGGGAAGCCTGCCGGGAACTTCGGCGGAAGTGTTGGTCGACGGGATCCGCCAGCGGATATCTCCGGGCCGAATCAGCGCGGCGCAATGGATCGATCTCATTCAAACCGCCCATGAGCTTAAAATTCCGACGACGTCAACGATCATGTATGGCCACATCGAAAGCGCGCATGACAAGGCGGTTCATCTCGACATCCTGAGGCAAATTCAACGACGCACAGGCGGCATCACCGAATTCGTGCCGCTCAGTTTCATTTATGAAGAAGCGCCGATGTTTCACCGCAAACCTCTTCCCGGCCTGCGCCGCGGCCCGAGCGGGGCCGAGGTCATGAAAATGTACGCCGTGTCACGCTTGTTTTTGAACAACCATATTCCCAACCTGCAAGTCTCCTGGGTGAAGGAAGGCCCGAAGCTTTCGCAGATCGCGCTGCTCGCCGGCGCCAACGATTTCGGCGGCACATTAATCAACGAGAGCATCTCGACCGCCGCCGGCGCCTCCCACGGCCAGTTGATGAAACCCTCACAGTTCCGCAGCCTGATCCGCGACATGGGGCGGATACCGGCGGAGCGTTCCACCACCTACAAAAAAATTCGCGTTTTCGAAACCGAGAGCGAGCAGCGCGATTTGCTCGACGAAGTCGACGATCCGGCCCAGCGCTTCGGCTCCTACCAAAATCTCATTCACTTGAAAGAGTATCGGTTTCGCGATTTTTACCGCGATAGAAAAAGTTTAAAACATTGAACCTCAATCTCCCCGTGCCTTGGGCCAAGCCTTACCATCGGTCATGATCGGCGATCCGCAAGAGTTCGAGGCGATCGGCAATCGCCTGGGTTTTATTCCCGTGGAACAAACACCGCGCAAGCTCCTGCTGCGCTGGCAGGGCGCTCGCTTTCCGGCGTTTCTTTGCCTGGGGATCGCCACGCTGCTGCTGTTCGTGTCGGTGCCGATTGTTGAAGCGCTGCGCTTGCGTGGCTTTGTCGGACCGGCGGGCTCGCTCTGGTATTTTCCGCTGATGAATCTGGTTCTCTTCGGCGTCTCGGCGTTTCTCATAACCCAACGCCGAACCATCGAAGTCGACAATGACTTGCGGCAACTGACGCTGCGCCGTCAAAGCCTGTATCGCAGCACGGTGCTCGCGGCGAGTTACGACGAGGTCGCCAAGGTCGCCCTGGGAGCCGACCAGGTCTATAGCGGCTTTGCCATCGGCGGCTCCACCGCCGCCGAAAGTTTCCCGGTGCCCGCCCTTCGCCTCACGCTCCAAAACGGCGAGAACGTCCTGCTTGACCGCGGCAGTCTTCGCAAACTGACCGACATTGGCAAGCTTGTCAGCGAGCGGCTAAACAAGCCGCTGGAAATCGACCCGGAGTTGCAAGCGCGGCTCAAAAATTCAAGAGCGGAAAGCCGGATGGAGGCCTGACTCATGAGGCGGACCCGCGGGCGAGGATTTGGTGCAGCTGGCCGATGGCTTTCTTGACGCCTTCGCGGGTGAGCTGTTCGGCGCTGAGCCAGCGCACACCGCGCTGCCGGATATCGCCGATGGCGAAGATGTTTTCGCTCAGCGATTTTTGCGTTTCATCAAATCGCGCTGACCAGATCAAGTCACCGCGGCGGACGTCGACGAGCTCCAGGACAAAGGCGACGGAAGCCGGACTTTTGGCGCCCCACTCGTCGCCCACGCGCTCGCGAAAGCGCTGCATTCGGCCGGTGATCACGGCGTCGGCGTAGACCATTTGGCCGATCTGTCTGAGGCGTATCGTTTCGCTCGCCGGCGGCAGCGTTTGGGCCACTTCGCGCACCTCGCTCTCGGAGATGATCTGCCAATGGGGCATAGCAGCCATCACCGAGTAAATCGTCCGCGCCAGCATCTCGGAGGCATCTCGCTCGGCGTTCTCCGGGCCCGGGGTCGTTCCGGGGGGGATTTTTACCGGAGCTTGGCTGCCGAGCACGCTCGGCGGCACCACTGCGATTCTTCTGATCCGGCGAGTCTCCAAATCCGAAGAATGCCGGCTCTGGAGGTTGCCGGAAGCGAAGCCGCAGGCGGTTATCAACAAGAAAAGCGCGAATAGTTTTACCGTGCGATAGGATACGGGAATGGCAGGATAGCTCATGTCAGCACTCTTCGGCTACCTTTCAGATACGGAAGTGCGAATCCCGAGTTCCCGCAGCTGGCGCGAATCCACCGTCGACGGCGCATCCGTCAACATGCAGACGGCGCGCTGGCTCTTCGGAAAGGCAATCACGTCTCGCAGCGATTTAGCGCCGCTCAATAACATCGCCAGGCGATCGATGCCGAAAGCGATGCCGCCGTGCGGCGGCGCACCGAAGCTCAAGGCCTCCAGCAAGAACCCGAACTTGGCTTGCGCCTCCTCGGCGCCGATACCCATCAGCCCGAGGATCTTTTTCTGTAACTCGACTTGATGGATACGGATGCTGCCGCCGCCGATTTCCATGCCGTTGAGCGCCAGATCGTAGGCTTTCGAGCGCGCCTTGACCGGTTCGCTTTCGAGTAGTGGCAGATCTTCGTCCAGCGGCGCGGTAAACGGATGATGCAAGGCGACGTAGCGCTTTTCCTGAGGATCAAATTCCATCAGTGGGAACTCGACCACCCAGACCGGCGCGTAGGAGTTCTCCGGAATGAGACCGAGTTTTTCTCCCAGGTGGAGGCGTAAATTTCCCAGCGCATCGTGGACGGTCTTCGCCGTGTCCGCCGAAAACAAGATCACATCGCCCACTCGCCCTTCGGCGATTTGCTCGATCGCTTTTTGTTCTTCCGCCGACAGAAATTTGGCGATCGGCGACTGCCAACCTTCGGCGGTAATCTTCGTCCAGGCGATTCCCTTGGCGCCAAACGTCGCCGCGAACGGGGTCATGTCGTCCAGATCTTTGCGCGACATTTCACCGCCTTGCGGAACGCGGATGCCTTTGACCACGCCGCCTTTTTGGATCGCCCCGGCGAACACCTTGAACTGGCTGCTTCGCAACACCGGTGTGAGATCGCGGATTTCCAATCCGAAGCGCATGTCCGGTTTATCGGAGCCGAAGCGGTTCATCGCCTCCTCGTAGGTCAAACGTTGGAACGGACGCTTGAGGTCGAGCCCCTTCAATTCTTCGAAGAGCAAAGCGATCATGCCCTCGACGACTCGCATCACGTCTTCGGGCTGGACGAACGAGAGCTCCATGTCGAGCTGGGTGAACTCGGGCTGGCGATCGGCGCGCAGATCTTCGTCGCGGAAACATTTGACGATCTGAAAATAGCGGTCGAGCCCGCCGACCATCAGGATCTGCTTGAACAGCTGCGGCGACTGGGGCAGCGCGTAAAACTTGCCGTGATAGATCCGGCTGGGGACCAGATAGTCGCGCGCGCCTTCCGGCGTGCTCTTGGTCAAGACCGGAGTTTCGACCTCGATAAAGCCGCGGCCGTCGAGATAATCGCGAATCAGTTTGGTCATGCGGTAGCGCAGTAACAGATGGCCGAGACTTTGCGGCCGGCGCAAATCGAGATAGCGGTACTTGAGCCGGGTGTTTTCGTTGGCGTCGGTCTCATCCTCGATCGGAAACGGCGGCACCGCTGAGGCGTTTAACAAGCGCAGCTCTTGACTAACCAGCTCGACCTCGCCGGTGGCGAGCTCCGGATTAACTGTTTCGGGCGACCGTTTTGCCAACGTGCCGCGCACCGCGATGACATCTTCGGCGCGTAGCTGCTTGGCCCTCTCGTGCGAGGCCGGATCGACTTCCGGACGAAAGACGACTTGACAGATGCCGCTGCGATCGCGCAGATCGACAAAGATGACACCGCCGTGGTCACGGCGGCTGTGCACCCATCCGGCCAAGGTCATGTCGCTTCCCACGGAGCTCGCCCGCGGTTCGCCGCAGTAGGAAGTGCGTTGCCAATCGCCCAGCTGATCGCTAAAAACCCGCTCCGTCCCCATTAACTTGCCTTCCTCCCGTCAACTCAGCCTCCAGAGTATCCAATTTGATTTCTTCCTGCCGCTTGCTCGCCATGTCGCGCAGCACCGCCGCGCCTCGAGTCAATTCATCGTCGCCGACGATCAAAACCGATACCGCCTTGAGCTTGTCGGCGCGGCGCATCTGGCTCTTCAAGCTGCGCACCTCGCCTTCCATTTCCACGGCCAAGCCTTTTTGACGCAACCGGTGCACCATCGGAAAGGCCCAGTCGCGCGCCCGCTCGCCGACCCAGACAACGTAGATCGCCGGGCCTTCGGCCGCCGGCCGCTGCTGCATTTTTAAAAGCATGGCGATGCGCTCGATGCCGATCGCGAAGCCGACGCCCGGAATCGCCGGACCGCCAAGTGCTTGCACCAGACCGTCGTAGCGTCCGCCCGCCGCCACCGCGCTTTGGGACCCCAACCTGGCCGTCGTCCATTCGAACGTCGTGCGGCCATAGTAGTCGAGCCCGCGGACCATCCGTGGGTTGAGGGTAAAATCGATCCTGGTTTCGCCCAGCAAGCGTTGCACGGTTGCGAAATGCTCGCGGCATCCGGCACAGAGGGAATCGAGGATCGACGGCGCGTCTTTGGTGGCCTGAATGCAGCCGGGCTCCTTGCAATCGAGAGCGCGCAAGGGATTGCGTTCCATGCGGCGGCGGCAATTGTGGCAGAGTGAATCTTGCCGCTGTCTTAGAAACGCCAGAAGAGTCTCGCGATACCGGGGTCGGCATT